>Ga0181524_10000355_pt1 | contig 55182 bp, 38 predicted proteins | sample PEATcosm2014_Bin_34_FD_119761 | JGI IMG/M metagenome (GOLD analysis project Ga0181524, IMG submission 119761) | Peatland microbial communities from MTU Mesocosm Facility, Houghton, MI, USA - PEATcosm2014_Bin05_60_metaG | ecosystem: Environmental > Terrestrial > Soil > Wetlands > Peat | place... | reverse complement strand
TCGACGAGGGTCCCAATTATCGGGCCTGGCTTTTCAGGAAAAATAAGGGAGATCACCCCCTCCGCCTCACCAACCGCGCAAAAATCGACTCCTGTTCGAATCGATTTTGGAGCTAAAGCTCAGTAGAGAAACGCCTGAGGGCCGAAGCGAAAGGTGAGATCGTCCCATGTCTTCGTGATTTCCTTGCCGTCCTTGGAAACAAGCCTGCGGATGGACCGGAACAGCGCAGTGGCATAGCCCGAGGCCATACGCTCCAAATCCCAGGACCCGTACAGCCTGCACGCGTGCAAACGCCCCGCTCCGAACGCGGACATTACCGGAATGTGCGGCTTCCCGTAGTCTTCGACGAAGGCATTCCCCTCGGCAAGGTCGCAAATGATGGCTGGACTCCCATCGCTCGTTCCGCTTCCATTGCGCCCCAGCCCCGGCTTGGGGATGGGCCGCATCGTGGCAGGCTTCGGCGACTCTGGCGCGCTCAACATTACAATACGCTTTTGGGCAGAGTATGCGCCCAATTCGCGCCGGGCTCAAAGGAAACGAATGTCCCCGAACGTTGTCCCAGGCCCATACGGTGCCGAACTGCCACGCACGCCGCTTGGGCTCCGGCTTACAAACCGCCACGGTGGCATGCCCGCCCCGGCTTCGCGCCAAAACTCTCCGCCCTCTGACTAGTGCTTTGCCCTCTGGACTCCCCGACGCACGGTAATTGACGCCTGGCGGCGGTCAGGAAATCGTCCGCGCGGGCGCTTCGCTTGAGATCGGCGGTTGCCACGGGGCCTTCAGCATTCAGACGGACACCACAATCAATTCGCTGCACCCGCCGGCGCGTTTCTGCACTCGGATCTGCGTTCTGATGCGCTCCTTGACGGCTTCAACATGGGAAATGAGCCCGATGGTCTTGCCCCGCGCCTGCAAGTTCTCCAAAGCCGCCATGGCGGTTTCCAGGCTGTCTGCATCCAGGGAGCCGATGCCCTCGTCGATAAACAGTGACTCGATGGCGCTTTCTCCCCTGGCCAACTCGGAGAGGCCAAGCGCCAGGGCGAGGCTGGCCAGGAAACTCTCCCCGCCAGAGAGACTGCGCATCGGCCGGCTGGCGTCGGCCTGATAGTGATCGACAATCTCCAACTCCAGGTCATCCGCCGCCGTCCTTGACGAGCGCATCGAATAGCGCGGGAATAGCTGGACGAGATGGCGGTTGCCCAGGGCGACCAATCGCTCCATGGTGAGGCCCTGGGCGAAGCGGGAAAAGGCCGCGCCAGTCGCGGAACCGATTAGACCGGAGAGCCGCGACCACCGCTTAAACTCGGTGCTGGCCGAGCTGATCCGATCGGCGATCTCAACCCGTTGCTTGAGCCGCTCATCATCCTGCCGCAGTTCCTCGCCCACGGCGCCGAGGCGTTTTTCTACCGCCCCTCTTTCGCTCTGGCAAGCCTCCAGTCGCGCCTTCAACGTGCTCAGGCCGGTGGCGTCCTCTCCGGCGCCAGCAGGCAGCTTCGCCCGCCTGGAGTCGGCAGCTTCCTTCCGTCCCCTTAGCGACTGAGCCCAGTCATTGAGTCTCCTCTTCATTTCCGCCGTGGCCTTGGCGCGACCTTCGTCCAGGAGGGCCTGTCGAAGCTGATCGAGCGAGGCAAGGCCAGCTTCGGCAGCAACGCCGGAGATCGTCAGCGCATCGGCCGCCATTTTCAGTTCACGTTCCCGCACATCCTTCTCCAGGTCTGCGATTTGGCGCAGACACTGCTCGTGATGGCGAGTCGCGGTGAACGAGGCAGTTCTGGCGGTTTCCAACCCCTTTCGCCGCGTCCGCATTAGCTCGGTGCTGCGTTGCTGCTCCGCGGAGACGCTCTTCTGCCCGAATTTGTCCCTTCTCGACTCCAGCAATCGCTGTAGTCGTTCTTGCTCTGCGGCTCCTTCCGTTTTGCTCGCCGCGAGTGTCGAGGAGGCGGCCTCGGCCTGTTTTTGGAGCTGGGCCAAGGTGGCTTCGGAAGTGCGAATGGTCCCCTCAATAGCGGATTTCGCCCCGGTCTTCTTCGCGTGATCAGAGGCGCGGCCTTGGAGCCGGGCGATGGACGCCGCCGCGCCAGCCAAGTCCGCAACCCCCTCCCCAAAACGGTTGGCACACGCCTGGAACGTGCCAGCACTTGTAGCCATGCTGATCTCAGCCGCCCGTAGCCGGTCCTGCGCGGCCAAGAGGTTGCTGCCAACATGGTTTACCAAGGCATCGAGCTTTTCCTTTTCGGCCGTTCTCCTCGCGAGCTCGGCCGCCACCTTGTCCTTCCCGCGCTCACCCTCCCGGACGGCGGTTTCGAGTCCACGCAGTTCCTCGATGCGGCGTTTCAGGTCGACCAACCGCTTTTCCTCGCCTCTCAGCAAACCGGCGAGTTCGGCGGTGGCGGGAGGATCGAAGCCGAGCCCAAGCGCTGTTTGCTGGGCAGCCCACTTGGCTTGCAGATCCCTTACCGTTCTCGTAATGGCCTCCAAGTCGGAGACTGCCAGCTTCTGTTCAACGGAAACCCCCGCTTGGTCCTTTTCCAGCACCGTCAAGACATCCTGAGCGCCTTTGAGCTGTCTTTCAGCTCTCGCGAGTTCGACTTCCGCCGCCGAAACGCCCTCCGAAGGCAGCGCATCCGGTGAGGCGTATGGGTGGTCGGTGGCGCCGCACAGCGGACAGGGCAGGCCCGCGACGAGCCCATGCCGCTGTTCCTCGTACGATTGGACAAGCCGCAATGCTTCCAAGGCCTTTCGCGACGCGACAACCAGGGCCTGACTGGACTCGACATCCTTTCTTGCGCCGGCGACTCCGGCTGCCAAAGACGCGGCCTTGTTGGCCAATCCGTGGAGAGTCTGGTTCAATGCGGAGGACCGAGCGGACGCCATCGCGCATTCTTTGCCCGTGCTTTGAAACTCCATCAACCGCGTCACACGCGCCTGGGCGTCATCCCGATCCTGCTCCCAGCCAGACACCTCTTTCCCTGCCGCCATTGCTGAAAACCCATCGCGCAACTTCTCCAGGGCTGTCGCCTTGGCCTCCAGTTCTTCTTTCAGGCTGGGCGTGGCGAGCACCATGGCTCCAGCCGCCTTCGCGTGGCATTCCCGCTCCGCCGTTAGCGAGGCGACCTCTTTGCCAGCGTCAGCGCATTGCCGCGCGTAGCCTTTCCATCTCTCGAAGGCAACCCGAAGCTCGGTCAAGGACGGAGCAATCTCGGCATCGGGCGCGTGCTCGCCCAACCAGCAGTCAAGGCCCCTCTGTTCTTCCTGGCTTGTGCTGAGCTCGGCCTGCTTGAGCGAGAGTTCCTCACCAAGCTGTTTCAGCGCCCGCTCATTGCGCTGAATCACTTCGCCACGCTCCTTCAGCACAGAGCGGGATCGGCTGATGTCGTCGTCCATCCTGGCGACTTCCGCCCAAAGGGGCTTGAGCGATTCCTCTTCGAGTTCGGCCCGCCCAAGGTCCGTTTGCGCCTGGACCGCAGCCGCCGTCGCCTTGGCGCAGGTTTCGGCCAACTCGGGCAACTGGCCCCGCAGACCCGCCAGCTTGGCCGAGTCGCGCCGCTGCAAGTCAACCAGGAGATCCAAAGCGGCTAATCGCCCAATGAACGGGGCAGCCCGCTCGTGGCGTTCCAGCGCCTCCAGGTCGGCGGCGGCTGACTGGCGCTCCTGGGCGAGTCGGCCCAATTCAACCTCGATTCGCCTCCCCTCCTCCGCGCAGTCCAGAAACTCCTTGCCGTGCTGGATCCGGATCTCCAAGAGGCCGATCTCAGTTTTGAGCCCCTCCAATCGAGCCAGCGCCGAGGCGGACTCTTTCCCCTTCTCCGCTCGCACCTCCTCCGCCAGCACTTGGAGCGCGTTGGTTTGTCGGAGTAGATCCTCACGAATGCGGCCCGCGGCTTCCGCTTGTCGAAAGACGGCCACGGAGATTTCCGAATAAACGGCTGTCCCGGTAATCCTCTCCAGGAGCTCGGTGCGCTCGTTGGCTTTGGCCTTGACGAAGGCGGCGAAATCTCCCTGGGCCAGCATGACCGAGCGGAGGAACCGATCGCAATCAAGGGCCGTCAACTCTCCCACCAGGTGATTGGATTCATCGATCCGCTGCGTCAGCACCTGCTCATCGGGAAGCAGAATCACCTTGCGCTCGGCGCCCTGCACCTTCCCTCCGGGCTTGTTGCGCGCGCGGCGCAGTTGCCAGACGCTGCGATATCTGCCTTTGGCGCAGGCAAATTCCACCTCCGCAGAACAGGAGCCCGTGTGCTGGCTCATCACGTGCTCAGGATTTGGATCCGCCCCATACCGGGCTACGCGGCCATAAAGGGCTAGCGTGATGGCGTCCAGGATAGTGGTCTTGCCGGCGCCCGTGGGACCGGTGATGGCAAACAGGCCGGACTCCGACAGCGGTGGGGCGGTAAAATCCACCAGCCAATCTCCACGCAGGGAGTTCAGGTTGCTGATTCGCAGGCGGAGGATCTTCACTTGGCCGGTATTATTGGATGAACGGATTGAGCGTCTTGCATTTTCGAAAGGAGTTCCGCGAAAGTGCCCATCAGCTCGATACCTACCTCGGAACTCGGCTCTATGCCGCCACGGCGCAAGCGTTCGGCAAAGACTTCCTCGGGCCGGATTTCGGCCAGCACGCGACCGGCGAACGCATCATCCGCCCCGTTCGCCTGTTCCGCCTGTGGCACGATAAGCTTGAGAACGGTGATCGGATGGTTTCTAGCCACGGCTCGGACTTCTCGGTCCACGTCCGGGTGCTGCGAGCCATCCTCGATGGTCAGTTCGACCCAAGGCTGCAGGTCTGTTCCGGCAGACACCGCAGAGGAAAGGGTTTCGGCCAGGGCGCCCATCCGGCACTTGAGACGGAGCAACGAACGGAAACAGGGGATGGGAACCGGCTGGATCACAACCTGGTCTGGTGCCGAAACGTCGATGACCGTTACTTCCTTTGCGCTGTCGGCTTCATCGAAGCCCAGTGCCAGGGGAGAGCCCGAATAGCGGATCCGGTCGCTGCCGACGCACTGGGGCCGGTGGAAATGACCCAGCGCGACGTAGGCAAAGCCATCGAAACAGTCCGTGGGCACGGCCCCGAGACCGCCAATGTGCATGGGGCGTTCGCTGGCGCTGGCATTGGCGCCTACGGCAGTGAGATGGCCGGTGGCAACGATCGCACGGTCGCCGGCGACGGAGCGGGCGCGCTCGAGTGCCCTCCGATAGTGCCGGACAAGCCCTTCGCGTATCTCCGCCGCCACCTGCTCGAACGTCTGGCCCGCCGCGGCCTGGCGGACATCGCGCTCCCGGAGATACGGGACCGCGCAGACGACCGTGTCTGCCGACTGCAGGAGGCCGTCGGCGGGATCCTCCGGCGCCGCCCCGACAACTCGGATGCGAAGGGATCGGAGCAGTTCCCGGGGTGCATTGAGCGTCAATGCCGAATCATGGTTGCCGCCGAGCACCAGAACTTCGGTCTTGGTGCGGTCCACGACGCCTGCGAGGAAGGAGTAGTATTGAGCCAAGGCGGTTTGCGGCGGATTGGCGCTGTCGAACACGTCCCCGGCAATAACGAGCAGATCTGGGCGGAGAAGTTCCATTTCGTGCAACAGCCAAGCGAGAAAATGGGTATGCTCGTCCGTGCGCTCTTGTTCAACCAAGCGGGCACCCAGGTGCCAATCGGCGGTGTGGAGGATTCGGGCCATTGGTCGCCTTAGCAAGATGAGGTTCCGTCGTCCCCTCCTGATGTCGCCCTGGTTGGCAACTGGCCAGACGCGCGGGCATTGAAGTCATGCAGGTCCATTGAAATGTCGATTCGAGGCTAGGTCCCTCATGAAAGCAAAGTCAAGCTGTCCCGGCTTGCCGGCAAATCATCAGCACTGAACTCAATTCCTCGACGGACGGCACACCACGCCCCTCGGGGTGAGGACCGCGGCAGGCATGGCGATGCAGGCGGAATCACGAAGCGCCGCGAAATTGGGCAGTGCGTTGGGCACTGCGCTTGCTCCCGGCTTCGAGCTATTGGCTGATTCATTGGCCCAGTTTGGTGATCTTTCGTTTGGCGGCATTTGCCACCCTCGCAGGCGCCCCTCCTGAACCGATTGCGCAGACTTCTGTTTGGCAGAGTATTCTGGGGCGCGACGGCCAAGGCGAGGAACGCGCTGCTGGATCCAGACGGGACTATCGGCTGGCGCCCGTCACCAGTCTTCTTCGCAGAGGCACTCTTCGCGCGAGAGTTCTGCGAACTGCCCCAGTCCCATCCCCTCCCGAAGGGGTTCGATCTGGTCAGCCTGCCATATCTCGCCGCCGTCGGTGTCGCTGGGCTGGCCAGCCATCTCGTCGAGGTAGTATCTGATTCCGTCGACGTCCCACCTTTCAAGGCACTTGTTGATCTCCGTTAGACTCGCGCGGATGATCCCGACGGTGTCCTGGACCCACTGCGCGATCCTCGAGTTCGACAGCGGGGCGTTGGCCAGGACCGTCTCCGCCCGCGCCATGGCCTCCCTGACCAGGGCGGCTGCCTCGGAGCGGCGCTCCTCCGCGATGAGGTCTCGGATCCGGGCGAAGTGCCCACGGAGGTTGAACTGCTCGATGTGGTCTCGAAACTCCTGAGTGGTGAGGTCCCTGTAGAAGTTGCTCGTCTTGCCCTTGGCCATCGCCTGCTTGGACCGGTCGAACCGGCCGTTCTCCAGGGAGAGAGCCCGACCGGAGTGCTTCAGGACGAGCACTTGAGCGAGGCCGTCGGCCATTTCGTTCTCCTCGCGGGGCACCTGGATGAGCCGATAGGGGTACTCCGACTGCATCCGCATCAGGGCGCGGCAGAAGTCCTTCATCCTGTTCCGCGCCTTCCAGGTGCCCAGCACCTGGTGGACGACGAGCTGCGAGTCGCTCTGGGCGATGACTGGCACACCGGGGTTGGGATAGAGCGCCTGCGTGATGCGCAGGCCGTTGAGCAGGGCGAGGTATTCGGCCTCGTTGCAGGAGCCGTAGCCCAGGAACAGGGTTTCGGCGGCGAGCACGCTCTCGCCCTGGCGAAGATAGATGCCGCCACCCATCTTGCCAGGGTTTTCGCTAAGCCCATCGACCGCGAGGCGCAGGGGCACTCCTGGCGCCAGAGGGGGCGTCCCGTAGTCCTGCTTGATCTTCTCGATGGTTTTGCCGATCTCGGTCTCTTGTGTTGGTGTTGTGGTCTTCATGCTTTTTGGGTTTTCTTGGACGGAGTCCTCGTTTCCCCTGCCTGCTGCCTGGCGGCCGAAGCTCGGAGATGTTCGTGGTCCATCGCCCTTACCCCCTGCGAGGTTTGCTGGTTTTTTCCTCTCTGTCCTGCGGGGACCACGCACAGCCTGCATATGCCCTCAATGCCTCAGTCCCCCAAACGGCACCCGGACCTACCACTCTGATGGCCTGGCTAGATCGCCGGCCCGGCCGTGCTGGTCGAACTCGGTCCAATCGGAGTGGATGTTGGGCCAGAAGGAGGCCCGCTTGCTCGGACGGTGGAAGAGATGCACGTCCTGGCGCCACTGTGGTTTCATCTGGTGCATAGCGAGGCCGTCGCCCATGAGCTGGCCCTCGATATCGCCGTCACGGCGAAACTCGATGGTGTTGCAGAGGTTGAAGACCCCCATCGCCCAGTCGAGTTGCTGGAGGTAGTAGCTGCGCATGAAGTCCGGGCCCAGCACCTCCTCCGCCTCGGACCGCTGGTTAACGAGGCGGAGGTTCCCGCCCAGCCACGGATAAGTCTGATAGCTGGCCAGCGGGTAGGCCTCGAAGCTTGGCTCCTTGGCAATGTCCTCGACCAGACGCATGAACCCAGAGTAGTAGGGCTCCTGTCGCTGGTAGAGGTTATGCCCGCGGAGGGCGGCGTGCCGGGTCCGCAACGTGTAGGAGGTCAGGTCGCCGGGCCGGTCCATCTCCAGTTCCCACCCGGTCAGCAGGACCGCGAAGACTGCCGTCTGCATCTCGACGGGAAGGAGGAACGGCAGGCCATCGTGGGTGATGACGCCCCGATCCAGGCAGTAGGCGTAGGCAAAGGCGTCGCGGCTCATTTTCAAGGCGGCTCGTAGCTTGGGGTCGTGCGTGGCGTGAACGTAGGACTCGGAGTGGCGGGCCCGGGCGGCAGTGCCATCAGGCAGAGTCATGCTGCCCCGGATGGCGTCGGTGAAATGCATGTCCTCGAAGGAACTGTCCGCTCGGCGAAAGGGGAACCCGTAATGGCAATCCGGCACGTCCAGGCGGACGAGGGTGCCCCAGTAGTTGGTTTCTTCCTCCATGAGCGGGATGCTGGACCCAAGGTTAGGGAGGATGTCTGCGAAGATGGCGGCCGGCATCCGCTCCAGGCCGGAGAGCCGCGCGTCGGGGTACAGGTAGCAGGCCGGGAAGAGCTGGGCGGGCCCGGAGGCGCGGGCTAGCGCCGCGAAGACCATGAAGGTCTGGCGCAGGTCGATGTGCGGGGCCAACCGGAGGGAGAGCTGGGGCGTCACACACACGAGGCTGGTGAACACGCCACGCAGGGTCTTGGGGCGCAGGTCGTGCCAAAGGTCGTAGTGGTAGCGGAGGTGCCGGGCGTTGATGCCCATGTGCAGCGCCTGTGAGGGCGACTGCAGCCAGGGCGAGCGCATGAGAGAGCGGTGCTCCTGGGGGAGTTCCTTGAGTTGAGGCAGTTGGGGCGCCGCCTGGATCTTCGGCTGGTAGCTCCACCCCTCGAGCCCCTCGGGCAGGGGGGCGCCGAAGCCGATCCCGGACCGGAGGCACTTGTCCAGCGACCAGCCCTCGGGCATCTCGAAGTCGACCAGCGCGAACGCTCTTGCGGGAGGGATGGCGCAGTTGAGCACAGTCCGGCGGTGCCAGGCGGTCCTCTCAAACTCCTCGAACACGTTCTGCGTCCCCTGCCACCCGTATTCGGCCAACCCCCCCCAGCGGGCTCGCATTGTTGGGTCGAGCAATTCGTTAATCATCACCGTTCTCTTGTTTGTCGTTCTCTTGTTTGGCGGCCATCTTTTCCGCCCATTTCTTCTCCTTCCTGCGCGGAGCGATAGTGAAGGTGAGATCTCCACTGGCCTTGGGGCAAGGGACTGCTTTGGAGGTTTGATGTCCGAATGGCGGGCCGGATCTACCGATAGACCTGCAGTCGGTTCGCCAAGGACCCCGAAGCCGGCGGCAGTTGCCTGGCCCAGCCAGGCTGGACGGGGCAGTCTGTCAACCTGAGGCGAACGCAGGGATCACGCGCCGGCCGAACAACGCTTCCAGCCCCAGCATCCGGGCAAATCGTCGACCACTCGTAGTGCTGGCCAGGCCGCAGGTGCGGGAGTCACGCCTGCCAGTGGAGGAAAAGCTCCTGTGAGAGCCCGAAGGTGCGCTTGGCGCGGCATAGCGCTGAGAACTCCGTGATGCCCTGATCGACGTGGCCGACGAAGATGGAGACAACGTCGAGTTTGGCGTCGTGTTCGATTCGGATCCGAGGTCATTTTTCGGAATTTCGCTTGGCGGCGAGTGCGGCCTGCATGAAAGCCTGTAGCTCTCGGCGGGCTACTTCGTAGTCGGACTGGCCGAGGATGCCTCGGTCCCTGGCTAGGCTGAGGGTGATCCGCAGGAAATCGAGAGGCGTATTGCACCCGGCCCATCTGGTCAGGACTAGGCCGACCCCGGTAGCCCAGCAATCATCCCGCTCTAGGACCAGCACCGCAGGAAACAGCCGGATGCGGGAGACCGCGATGTTGTCGAGGGTCGCACGAGCCGAGTACAAGGGCGCCGAGTGCAGGAGGCGGCGGGCGTGCGCCGGATCTCAACAGGTCTCCTCGTCGCGCCAGACAACGGAGATGTAAGCACCTTTTACGATATTCTCAAATTGGATCATGCTAAGAGGTGGATTGGGGTCGTGCGCGGGCTTGGTTGCCGACCTGTTCATGGGTGTTAGCCCGGCCACGACTGGCCGTCGATGCATGGTGACTTCGGTTGTGGGGAGTAGTGCCGCACGTCATCCTTTCAGCAAACGTTCAGTACAGGATTCCGAATTCGCCGACGAAGTGGGCCTCGGCCTGCTTGGCTTGGCACTCGGTCACCTCGGCCGCGTGCAAATCCTGCGGCTCAAAATCGTAAATAGATCCCTCGGCCGCCATGTGCTGCCGAGCGTGCTGGAATTCATGATATACCGTTCGTGGATTGAGGAGCGCCTCCTGGGACACTAGAAGGACCCGCGGGGGATCGAGGGCTGCTCCGTTCTGGTCTAGGATGCGGAAGGTTCCGGCTCCCTCTCCCATTTCCTTGCGCGGCTTGAGCTCGGGGCTTGGTCCGCCGAATGCCACCACTTCCACATCTTGCATCAACGGCCAGGCCGTTGCGTAACGGGCCACCAGAGCTGGGGAAACCGTCTCAAACAGGCTGCCGATTACCAGGCGGGCTCCGCTGGCCTGGGCGAGAATAAGTCCTTTGACGAGGCGTTGGGCGAAGGGCTTGGGATCGTTGGCCTGGCCGTTGACCGCCAGGGCATAAGCCTGCCGGAATGCCTCCAGACTAGCGCGTGCTGCATCGAAGTACGGCAGTTCCGGACGAATTGCGGCTTGCAGCCTGATTGCCTTCTCTTCAACTTCAAACATCGCGTTGATGAGGCGACCTTGTGCAACGAGATCGTTCCTGGTCCGGTGGACGTTGCAACCACGGAGAATGTCCAGCCTATCTGCGCCGCTTCTGGTCAGGATCTCGAGGTCGGTCTCTTCGTTCAGCACATGGGCAAGGGCTGCACGGGCCCAGCGATCTCCAAAGGTCCTCTTGTCAGGCGGTTTCGCGGCGTTTGCCGCCAACTTGAAAGCATCGTTCGCGACCGATTCGGCACTACCAGTGCGCAGGATCCTTTTGTACGCGTCATACCTTTCGATAGGCTTGTCCGCCGGGCGCGCCTTGGTCGCGTGATGCACGAAGAAGGCGTGCGACATCTCGCCCAACTGCTCGGCGGTGCCGTGCCAGAGCAAGACGTCTCTCATCCCCGACGGGTTGTTGCACCTCACGGTTTCGACCAGAGAATCGGCGCCAGCAGCATAGGTGAATCTCGGCAGCGCCCGGAGCGCAGGATGGCCGTTAAAGGCGTAAAACCCGATTTTCGCGTCTGGCTTCAGGAGGATCGCAACCGGCATGTCCCCGTGCTGGCCGACGATCCAGGCGCCCTGCATGGGCTCTAGCTGCATAATGTTGCGTTCGGCGACGATTGCGAGGCCCTGCCAGAACGCTTCGGCCTCTGCAACGCTCATCGGCAGCGACAGATCGGAGAGCTTCATGACTTTGGCCTGTGTGGTTGTCCGGCTTGCAGGCGTGAGAGGCTGAATGGATGGCCGCCCTTTCGCATCGCCCTCTGCGGCGGCATCGACTGCCCCGTTGGTCATGTCGGTTTTTGCTTCAAGGTTCGTACTCATATGTCAATTCACACTTTGGTATTCTAAAGCGTTCTTGCCGACCCCGGGGCGGTCCACTTTGCCAAGAGTCCTTTGCAGAGCGTAGAGTTGCGCGCCGGCCCACCAACACTGCGCGTACGAAGGGTACAAGGCCGGGAATATCGATAACGTGGTCCGTGGAAAGGCTGGCTGGGCCGATCTTCAGCCCGCAGGATTGCGTGGCGGCCTTCTCGTGACACCCTGGAGGCTGTTCCGCCGTACGCCGAGGAGCGTGAGCCTCTGGGCCCATTTCCAGAGCGAGGGTTGAATCCGTCTGGCTCTGGCAGGCGTACGGTGGCGACCCCCACTCCAGTCGAGGGCGTCTACCCACAGCAAGGCGGCGATTTTTCATTCTGGGGTCACGATGTGGTCCTTCGGTCCTTCACCTAAACGGGATAGTCCTTGATCGGGTCTCCGACAGCATGGCGTATATCGGTCGGAAGTCCGTCCTGCGCTTCGAGGCGGACCGGAGTTCCTCGGTGGCCTTGTGCGCTCATTGTTCAGTTCGGCGGCAAAATAGTCGTTGAGGGTCGCACTACGACCTCGAGGATATCGAGCACTCGTTCGCCGCGTGGACATGCCCGAACCGCAAGGTCGCGGCGCCGGTGGTAGGAGCGCGCGTAAGGCTCGTAATACTCCTCGCGCCCTGATCGTAGCCGCGCCAACGTTGCCCTGTCGCGGCGCAGGCGCTCACGCAGTCCACGCGCGCCTACCTCGTACCATCCGTCCGTGACCAATCCGGCGGCGAACGGGGAGTAGTCGCGCCAGAACTTGAACAATTTATCAGGATCCGAGGTCTGGGCTCGTTCGAACTTGGCCGCCGCGCGGCGGAGGGTTTTCACCCAACCTCTCAACTGGGCGATGCCTTCGGCCTGCGTGCGCCCGCAGATGAGCACGTAAACGACGGGCCAAGACGTGTAGTACTTGTCGATGATCCGGCCGTCGGCGAGGATAGTCAGCCGAAAGCGTGCGCCGCAAGGCTTGGCGGTCGCGCTGTAAGTATGTATCGTCGTCATAAGTCTCGTACTTTTTCTCTCGCACGCCCACCGGCATGCACAATACATTATGTGTCCAGAGGCACCGGTCTGCCACAAATGTTCTCGCATTATTTTGTGCAGCAATCCCTTCGCCTTTTAAGCGAAGCCTCGTCAGACCGAAGCAAACTTAGTTTGGCAAGTTGAGGCTTAGAGAGTGCTTAAAGAAACGGGCAGCACCGCGAGGCTGCGCCGCGTGGCGGGCTCCAGCCTTGTGCGCACCGGGCTCCCGTACGCAGCATCCCCAGAAATCGAGGGGCCGGCCTTCATCCTCATCGGCCCCAAAGAGACCCGTAGTCACGGCGCCCGCTGCCGTCCCTGGAAACTCCGGCTGGAGGAGGAGCCCGGCGGTGACGGGCTGGGGCGGAGAACCGTGTCGGGATGAAAGGTCGGCTCTGGGCGTTTCCACGCGGGCAGGTGGGCCGGGGGCGGGGGGCGGCTTTCGATGCCTCCGACCGGTCAGAGACCCTGAAGATGGCCCGGTGCGGCGGTCCGAGAAGGAAGGTGAAGCGTACTGACAGGCGTCGGGGCGAAACGCCGGGCAGCAGCCATTATTTCCGCGTCTGCTCCCGGATGAAATCAGCCGCTTGCCGCAGGGTGGCGGCTAAATCCTGGCCAACCGGAAACGTCTTTTCCATGGGCTTGCCGGGGCCATGCAGAATCACGCGCACCTCGCCGGCGGCGCGGTCGTAGATCACTTTTGCGGCCACCTTGGCGCCGCTCGGCCAATTGGTTCTCCAGGTGTCGAGTTCTGCTTTGTCGAACGTCCTAATCTCCGAGTGCTTCCATTGCGCCTTCAGGGCATCAAGGTCGCTGTCCTCCCCGCGAACAGGGCCAGCGGTGTCCAGCATCACCACCTGAATGATCGGCTCACCAGGGTGCGTTAACATGGGCAGCAGTAAGAGAACCACTGCTGTGGCGCCTACGGCGAAACCCAATGCCCATCGCCAACTCCAGCCCCGCTTCGCCCGGGTCCGCTGCGGCTGACCGAGGGTTTGGCGCACCTTGGTCAACAGCCGCTCGCGCGCGTACGCAGGAAACTCGCCAGATGAGGACTCCACTGCTTCCATCAACGGCAGGACTTTCTTGGCCAGGCAGGCGTCGTCTCGGATTTCCTCGAATTGGGCCTTCAAGTCGGGACGGCTGGCGAGCAGCACCTCCAGTTGCCCACGCTCCCCGTCGCTGGCCCTGCGCCCGATGACCTTCAAGGCCAAATCGAAGAATTCCTGATCATTCATGGTCGTTCACTATGTGCATCGCAAAACCGGGTCCATTTCTTACACGTCTTTTCCTCCTCGCCCCCAGATCCGCCGCATGGCCGCCAAGCCCTGTTTCAGATAGACCCCGACGGTGCCCAGCGCGACCGCGTGTTTCTTCGCGATCTCCTCGTAAGTCAACCCGCGAAGGAAGAAGTCTGCCAGCATCTCGCCTCGCGGCGGTTTTAGCTCGGCCAGGAGCCGCCCCAGGCGCGCGGCCATCTCCTTGTGTTCGAGTGCCCCCACCGGATCGTCCGGCGCAATGGCTTCCGGAATGTCGCCCCAATCCTCCTGCCTGCCCTCGAGGCTTTCCTTTTGGCCGGCTCCGCGCTTGAGCGCATAAACCTGGCGCAAGCGGCTGACCGCCCGGTTGTGGGCGATCTTGGCCAAGAGCGGCTTGAGTTCTTCAACTTTCGCGTGTGCCCGCCAAGCAATCCGAACCGTTCGGGCAATCCTGGCCCAGAGCGGTTTCATCTCTTCAGCCGTGCAGAGACGCTTCACCTCGTCCACCAACTCCTCGAACGATTCCATGGCCACGTCCTCCACATCACCGGGGAGATACGGCTGGAGAACAATCTGCGCTGCTCTGAGGGCTACCGGCCAAAGCCAGTGGAAGGCCAGATCCCACTCCGCGGTATCATCTCGCTGGAGTGCCTGGAGATCGGGCGTTTGCATGGCCGAAGAATGCAGGAAAGGCCATGTCGTGGCAAGTGGCGCCACCCAGGGCTGGCGGTACAACGGGCGCTCGCGGGGGAGGCCATCCTCAGCGTCAGGCGGAGCCCAGCCGCCCATCCATGAAATGTTGTAAGAAACTCGCCGCCGTTTGCGATGAAGGGGATGAAGGCTGTTCAACCGAACAAACCTAAAATGGCGGCAGGCGCCGCCGACACCGAAGAACGGCCATCGAAAACAAACTGAAAACTATGAAAACTCTCAAAACCATCGTCCTCGCTGCAATGATGCTCGCCACCACCGTGGCCGCCCAGGCCGGGGAGGTCAAAGGCTACTTTCGCAGCAACGGGGCTTACGTCGCGCCGTATTACCGGTCCAGCTACAGTTCAGTGGGCCGAACCCGCAGTCGAAGCTACAGCTCCGGCTATGTCTATCGAAACCCTTACGCCGCTTACCCGTCCGTAAACGTGCGCGGCTACTCCCGCAGTACCGGCACGTACGTCTGGCCTCACGTCCGCACCGCCCCCAACTCGACCGTGACCGACAACCTCAGCTACCGGGGCTACGGGACCATCCGGGTGCCCAAGTATTCAAGCGGGCGCTGATGCTCCATGGCGGCTACCGAGTACCACTTCAAGCGCGTGGCAAAATGGGGCGGAGACGCCGCCGAACGGTCCAGAACACCAGCCCGCAGTTCTGGTTCAGATGCAGCCCACGCAGCAACATCACTCGGCAATGCGTCCCAAGACTCGTTTAGGCCCACCGACACCAAATCGATGAAGACCTCGCCCCTATACCTGGGAATTGATTTTGGCACCACCAACTCCAGCATCGCCTACGTTTATGCCGACCCACGCCACCTCAAGGCGCAATACGTGCCCGTCGAACCTGTTCGGATCGTCATGGACGCCGAGAACAACCTCATGGCCGACCGGATGCCGAGCGTGGTGTCGACCCGGTTCGACGATCGCCGGGCCGGCGGCTTGGCCGAAGGGTGGGAGGTGCTTCGCATTTTTGGACGCCGGAAGAGGGCGCCTTTGTTGCGACGGGGCCGGGAGCTATTTGAATCGGTCAAGTCCGACCTCGGCTCATTCAGGATCTACGCCCATGCATCTTCACAGGAGTGCCAAACACCCCGCAAGGTCGCCGGAGCCATACTCCGCGCGCTGCTCCGCGAGGCAACGGAACGGCTCCCCGGCTTGGTGCCTTCGGGCGTCAGGGCCGTGGTCACGGTCCCCGCCTCTCTGGATGCCGAAGCCCGGCGCGAGACCCTGGCTGCGGCCGTGGACGCGGGCCTGAACGCCGACCTTGTTGAGCTGATGGATGAGCCGATTGCGGCTCTTCTGCACCTGGTCAACGACCAACGCGCCGCGGCTCTTCTGTCCACGGGAGAGCCGCGAAATGTGCTCGTCTTCGACTACGGCGGCGGTACGCTGGACCTCTGCCTCGTGAAATGCTCCTTTTGTCCGGACTCCCAAAGCGGCCTCGCCGCAGAGAACCTTGCCATCTCGCAATACTGCAGAAACGGCGGCAACGACGTTGACCGGGAAATCATGCAAGAGGTCGTGTGGCCGCAGATCGAGACCGAACTGGGCGTTCCGGCCAACGGCTTGCCGACCGACGTGCGACGGGCCGTCGAGGACACGCTGACCTCCACGCTCGCCAGGAAGCTCAAGGAAAAGCTCTGCCTCAAGGTCTCCAAGTTGGCCCGGAACGGACACGGCCCCCTTGGGCCAGAAGTCAGCGAGACGGTCTCCACGCAAGGAGATTTCTTTGACGAGCAACTTCCTAAGCCCATTCGGGGCCGTTTCAGGATCACCAAGGCCCAATTTGACGAGGTCATGGAGCCCTTCCTGCGTCTGCCGTCTGGCCCGGGGGGATCGGGCGCGCGCGGCCTGGCCCACTCCCTCATCGCTCCGATCCAGGATTGCATCGACAAGGCCGGGCTTGCGCCGGAAGACCTCGATGTGCTGGTCCTGCACGGCGGAAGCTGCCGGAACCCTTGGGTGCAAGGCGAGCTAAGGCGGCTGCTGGCCTCGGAACCCGGCCTGTTTTCGAGGACTACCATCGTTGAAACGCCGAACCTGGACACGTCTGTCGCCTGTGGGGCGGCCCTCGCGTGCTACTGGAAGCACGAGCGCGGGGTCGAGCTTGTCCGCCCGGTGACGGCAGAGGACATCGGCATTATGACGCTCGGCGACAAACCCGTTTGCCTGGTGGCCAGCGGCACTCCGCTGCCCTTTCCCGCCGAAGGCGTCCATACTCACCCCGCCGATTTCTTCGTGCCCCAGAACGGCCAGCGGGAGTTGATCATCCCATTCTATGCCGGTTCCACCGAGGGCAGCCCAAGGCTCTCGGGCAGCGTGAAGCTGCCCCTGCCCGAGGGCTCACGCCAGGGAGATGTCGTGCGGCTCAAGCTGACCGTGGACCCAAACAAGATCCTGCACTGGTGGTACAGCATCGGCGAAGGCGAGTTCGCAGTGGCCTCCCCGTTCGCTGACCCGTGGTCATCCCGCCAACTTGACCCTTCCGGGAGGCGCCTCTTTGCGTTCAGACGACAAATGGCGCGCGAGTTGGCCGAAGCGGGCCGCCTCTCGGACGTGACACTGCTTCAAGAAGCCGCCTCCCTGCGGCTCGCCCGCCGGTTCAGCGAAGCCGAGCTGGCGTTGCGCGATTTCGCCGCCCAACGCGGTCTGACGGGCCCCGCCGCCAATCTGCTGGCGCTGGTGTGTGGAGAGCAGGGAAACACCGGGGATGAACGGGTTTACGCCGAGAAAGCTGCCGCCCTCAATCCCGAAGACCCAATCATCCTCGGCAATTACGGCTGTACCCTGGCGGAAGCTGGCCGGACGGAGGAAGGCATTGCCAAAATGCGCCTGGCCCTCGAGGCCGCCCCGGACCTCGCCTACCTCTACGAGCGGATCGGCGACATCTACCGCTCCCAAGGCAAGGAGCAGGACGCCCTCCGGGAGTTGCGGCAGGCCATCCGGGTGCTGGAGAAAAGAACGCATTGTGAGCCGGACCCCGCCCGCCGGTGGAGCGATTTGGCTCGGCTATATCACAAGACCGCTGACTACGACCAGGCTGCTGAGGCCAGGTCTAAGTCCGAGGATGCGCGCCTTAACGCGGTTTTCGAGGGTGATCACCGCCACCGCATCGCGGGCCCGGACAGCGGATTCTGAACCACAACCCCGCGCCCCGTCATGAAATCGACCCCGAAAAGAACCCGAAAGCGTGGCACGGGCGTCCCGCCCGTGGTTCTTGGGCAGGATGCCCAAGCCACTCAGCTCCGTGGCACTCCCAGGATGCATGCGACGCACAGGCCAAAGAAGAACCCTGCGCGCCGGCACACGCCAGTGGCGAGCCCCGCCCAACCGACACGCCCAGCCCGGAAACCCGCGCGAAAAAGAGGGAGCTCCGTGCCCGTGGCGGTCGTGTCACCGGCGCAGCTCACGCCTGATGCCCAGCAGATAAAGAGCACGCTGGATCGGTTAGCGAGGGCGCAGGCGGAGGTCACCGCGAGCGGCATTGCCCTCCTCAACGTGGCCCATGCCATCGGCAATGACGCCGTCAATGCGTTCAAGGATGACCTGGTGGAAAGCCTGGTCCAGGACACCCTGTTGCAGGACCTGGAACAAATGCGCGCCGCCGCTCCGCCCATCCCTCTCCCGGCAGACCTCAAGCTCCTCCCCGAGGCGACCCTCAACTGGCTTTGCCGACATCTCGACCTCAGCCCCCACCTCCACCAGGGACAGGAGCTTGAGGTGCCCACTACCCGCTTGGACCAGTACGACCTCCAAGGATCACCGCCGAACCCCGTCGGGCCACTGGTGAAACTGCGCGTTCTGGCGCCAGGTTGGAAACGCCGTGACCTGCCCGTCATCCGCCCGCGCGTGGTCTTAACAATCCCTTCTTCCGCCGAGTGTCCGGCCGCAAGCCCCGGCGTTCCGAGGTTGTGAACGAAAATTCAGCCCTGGCTGCCTTGTGTCCTCCAACTCCAATCTCCAGGTCAGGGAAGCCGGTCTCCACGACCGTGCGGCACAATCGACGCGGGCCGCGTGCGCTCGCGCGGAGTACGACTCTCGGCGCAAACCGGGCCCCATTTCACAAGACCACCTCCATGTGGGCGGCGAGAATTTCGCCCCGAAACCTGCGGACCTTGCGTCCAGGGCCAGGCTGTCGAAGCGGGCCACAGGCCGTGCAAAGTCTGCAAACCCTAATGCGCAGCCGAAGCGGGCCTCAACCGGCATGTAGAATATCGTGAAGATCGAATTGGAACAAATAGCCAACAATGATAAAACCGTAATGTGAGCCTAAGAACAATCGAAGGTGAAGGGATTCGGCCGGAAACGCCACTCTGGCGATACATGGAACTAAGCAAGTTTATGATGCTTCTCGCGGGCAAGGGATTCATCGCGACCTTGGGCACGCTCAGAAAGGACGCCGATCCGAAGGAGACCATTGTCGCTTCGAAATCCGAGGATCACTTGCCGGAACTGCTTCTTTCCGGGGAACCGGGCGACGATCTGCGGAAATGGCTCCGATTGCACAGCCCGCCAGGTAGCGGCAACGGCGAACCGGCGCACGCATGGGGCCGCAGCGAATTTGACGAATGGCTGACGCACCTCGGCGCTCGCCGCGCCGTTTGGTGCTGGGGCTCAACGCCCGACCTGCGCCCGACGCAAGAGCCCTGGGAGAACCTGGCCATGTGGAACTCGTATGCCCGGTCGGGCGTCGCGGTTAAGACTTCATTCAAAGCCATCGAGAAAGCGGTCGCTGCCTCCACCGATTTGAAGGCCGCCGACGCTATTGCGTTAAAGGTCCGATACTTCTGGCAAGGTTACAGGATTCTTGAGCTTTTTGACCACGAGCACCCGGACGGGCGGTTCGTGAAGCGCCCTTTTCGTCCGTTCGGCTTCAAGAACAAGAGCTACGAGTTCGAGTCCGAAGTGCGGATCGTGTTCCGCATTAACTGCCAGCAAGACTTTCCGGCTGGTGTCGTTGTGAATATTGACCCCAGCGTTCTGCTCGATGGGGGGGAGGTGGTTGTTTCCCCTTACGTGCATGCCGATGAAGCTTACGCCCTGGCCGCGTGGATTGAGTGGTACCTCAACAATCCGAGCATCACGGTTCATTGGTCTGCTGAGCGGAGCGAAGCGGATAGAGACATAGTTGATTTCATAGCGCCCCATTACGGTCCTTACCTCTTCCAACGCCAGCCACGTCAGGTGTCGCGTGTGGGCGAGGCGGCGGCCGACGCTCAGCCCGCCAACCACCGGCCGGCTGGCAGCGTTGGTGCCGACGAATTGGTTAACCCCCAGAACCAATGGCTCAAGCGGTTCGAGCTGGAAGATGGGCTACCCGAACTCCTCCAGGAACTGTGAACCGGGCATGTAATTCCACAACCGGGGCCACGCTCGAATGGGCACACGTTCGGCAATTCCGCGTCCTCGTTCTTATGTTGACTCTATGCTGTTCAGCCTCGGCGCATGCGGCGGATCAATTCGCGATGCTGAAGGATGCGCTTGGCCCGGATTTTCGGCTCACGGCAGATGAGGTCCGTCAGATCGAAGTCGACGCCTGGAGCTCCCTACGCAAAGGCGACTTCGCTAAAGCCGCCCGGCTGCTCGAGAGCGGTCGGAGAGCCGCGGAAACTTCATTGGGCCCAAACTGCCGTGACATCCCAGTGCTCTTAACCAGCTTGGCCGAGGTCCGCATGGAGCAGGGCGAGTTGGACCAGGCAGAGGACTGCCTCAGGCAAGGCCTCGAAATCGCTCGGGCGACCCTCGGAGACGAACATCCCGTTTCGGCGCGGCTGATGACCGTCCAAGCCGATCTCAGGTTTGGCCAAGGGCGACTGGAGGAGGCGCTTTCCTTATGCGGCCGTAGCTTGTCGGTCTGCGAGAAGGCCTATGGGAAGAACCACCTTACAGTGGGCCTCAATCTCCTCCAGATCGGGTCGATTTACAGCAATCAGTACAAAGCCGCCGAGGCCATCGCCACGCTCCAAAGAAGCCGCTCGATTATTGAGCAGGCTCTTGGCCCGGCGCACTTCATGGTCGGCGAGGTCCTGGCCCAGCTTTCGTCAGTGTACCGCGAGGAGGGCAACTATGGGAACGCGCTCCTTGCTGCTGAACAGAGCTTGAGGATCCGGGCAAGCTGTTTTGGTCCAAATCACCCAGCGGTCGCGGACAGCCTATATGGCGTCGGCTGGGTTCACCTCTACCAGCAAGACTATGCCGAGGCCGAGCGCGCGTTTGAGCGCGCGCTTACGATAATCGAGACGACCTTGGGTAAAGAGCACAGGAGCGCCGCAGCCTGCCTGGATCGGCTTGCGGAGAGCCGCCGAGACCAGGGCGATTACACGGGAGCGCTCGTACTTCTTGGCCGTGGCTTCGCAATAAAGATGAAGGTCTACGGCAAGAACCATCCCATTACAGCCAACAGTTTTGAGACTTGTGGCGAGATCCAACAGGCTCTCGGAAAGTATGAAGCCGCACGGAACTCGTTCGGCACCTGCCTGCAAATCAGGCTTAACACTCTCGGTCGAGAGCACCCCTCCACCGCGAACGCGGTCGAGCATCTAGGTTCCTTGTTTCTGGACCAGCACGATTACACGAACGCGCTGGCCTGCTTTGAGGGCGCTCTGGTGATTCGAGAAAAAGTCCTGGGGAAGGAGCATCCACACGTAGCGGTGAGCTTGGCGCACATCGCGGATTTCTGGTACCGGCTTGGCCAGACGCTGACCAACGCCAACCCGCAACAGCACTGCCTCGCCAAGGCCATCGGCTTCGAGAACCAGGGCATTGATATCCTCCAGAGAGTCTGCGGGGCGGAGGACTCCGAGGTCGCCACTGCCAAGGAGTACTTGGCAGGAATGCTTTTGGCCAGAGGCGATTTGCGACAAGCGACGGCCACAGAAAACGAAGCAGTCACTGCTAAAAGAAAACTGCTGACCAGACAACTCGCCACTGCGCCGTCGCTAGCTGCCTACCGCGCGATCGAGCGGTCCTTTGTCTCTGCCGAGGTGTTCCAAAGCATCTGCGCGATGGGCGCAGGAGATGTTACAGGAGTCGCAAAGACTCTTGCCGCCCACCAGTTGGCGCTGAACAAGGCCCTGCTCGAGGAAATCGAAATTGCCCAAGCCGCCTTGGATGCCGATCCACGTAGCGCCACCTGGAAGCTGCGTCAAGAATATGGAGCCGCGCAGGCCCGAAAAGCACGCCTGGCGGAGAAAGAACTCGATCCGGCCCATCGCCTCGACCAACGGCGCGCGTTGGAAGGCGAGTTGAATCGGCTTGAGCGCCAATTGGCTGAGTGTGCAGCGCTGGTTGCTCAGGCTATTGGTGAGCGCGATTTGAACCTGACCAACATTGCCCGCAGAGTCCCCCTCGACGGAGCCCTGGTGGATTTCGTCCAATACCGGCGCCTCGATTTCTTGAGGATGACCAACTGCTGGAGGGAGCAGCGCTACGCCGTGTACCTGACTTTTCCTGTGGCAGAGGGATCTACCAGCGTGGTCATCGAACGTGTCGACCTCGGCGCGGCCGCGCCAATCAACGAGGCGGTGGGGTTCATCTGCACGCGGATGTCCGAAGGGCGCGGTTATGCCGCTCCTGATTTGAGGGCCGCCGCGCAGACGGTCAGTGATCTGGTTTATGCGCCGTTGGCCAAGTATTTGACGAATGTTTCGCACATGATCGTGTGCCCCGACGGCCAGTTGAGCCGGCTTCCGTTCGAGATGCTCTCGCACGAGGGTCGGTTTCTAATTGAGGACAAGGCCATCAGCTACGTCGGCAGCGGGCGGGAGATAGTCAGGCTGGCGGGCAGTCCAAAGTCCAAGCCCCAGCCTTCAAGGTCGCTCGTGATGGGCAATCCGGATTTCGACCTGGATTTGTCGAGTGTCGACGCAGCCGGGGATCTCGCGCGAAAATCCGGGGCCAATACCGGCCTCGCCAAGCTCTCGCTGGTAGCGCAGGCCAGTGCGCTGAGCCGAGATTATCGCGGCGGCAAGTTCCCGCCGTTGCCCGGGGCCGAGGCTGAGGCGCGGAGTGTGGCGGGGCTCCTGGGCGAGGACACGCTTTTGAAGGTGGGAGCGGATGCGCGTGAGGCGACCTTGAAGGCCGCGATGTCGCCCCGGGTCCTGCACTTGGCCACGCACGGGTTCTTCCTCTCGGACCAGGAGTTCAGGCGAACAAATGGAATCTATGACGGTTTTCTGGCGGATGGCGGTGTGGCGGAGTGGGGAAACCCGCTCGGAGAGGATTGGGAAAACCCGCTGGTGCGTTGCGGCATCGCCCTGGCAGGAGCCAATCACGCGAGCCAAGTCAGAGATGCGTTGGCCGAGGACGGTCTGCTGACGGGGCTTGAAGCCTCGCTGCTCAACTTGCAGGGAACGGAGTTGGTCATTCTGAGCGCGTGCAATTCCGGCGCTGGAGAGGTGAGGATCGGCGAAGGGGTGACGTCGTTGCGCCGGGCGTTTCGGATCGCCGGCGCCCAGACGGTGCTGGCGAGCCACTGGAGGGTCAGCGACAAGGCGACGGGCCTGCTGATGACGGAATTCATGCGGCGGTGGCAGTCGGGCGAGCCGCGGGCCAAGGCCTGGCGCGAGGCGCAGTTGTCCCTGCTCCACTCCAAGGAGTATTCGAACCCTTACTTCTGGGCCTCGTTCACGCTGACGGGTCAGTGGAAGTGAGGCTGCGCCACAGAAGAGACTCGACCCTTTCCTTTCTGCGCTTCCGGGGGAGCGGTCGGACTTGACCTCCTTCCAGCACCGGCCCTTTTGTGTCCTCTAGTACGGCTTGGCGGAATCCCCGAAAACGGCCCAGACAAACTTGTAAGAAACTCGCCGCCGTTTGCGATGCAACAGGTGAAGGCCGTTTCGAGTGAGCAAACCTCGATTCGGCGGCGGGTGCCGCCGGCACTGACGAAATGGCCATCAAACGGACGGGCGAGAGCCCGCCCAGAACGGAGAAGGATATGTCTGACGATGCTGATAGTACAAGCCAGCAGGCCCGCGTGGCCTTCCTGGGCTACATGGAATTTGACAACGGCGCCGCGTATCGCGGCGCGATCCTGGTGACGGACGCATGGGGTAAGCCGCTCGAATTTCGCTGCACCGCGCCGGTCAAACCGAACACGGTGCAAAGGACGCTCTACGGGCAGACGCTCATGCCGCACGTCCTGGTCGAGCTGATCGGTCTGCCTCTGCTCCAGGCCGTCCAGGAGAAGCCGGAGGTCGTCGTCATCAAGGAGGACCTCTTCTTCGACCTGCGGTGCAAAGCCGAAACGCCCGTGGTCCGCGTCCGGCGCCAAGGCTCGGACGTGAAGGTGCAGGGCGATGACGAGGGCGGCAAGGCGAAGCCCGTGGTGCTCGCGTCGGAGTCGGGGAGATTCGAGGCGATTGTAATGGAACCCCACTGGCAATTCGCCGGCGATACCGACTTTTGTCGGGGGCGAATGCGCGAGCTTTTCGCGCGGTGGGATCTGCTCGAGCCGTTCGACCGGGTGAGCAAAGGCCTGGAATACGTCCACCAGCAGAAGGTCCTTGCGAGTTGACATGCCGACCGCAACCTCCATCTTCCGGCGCCTCCATTACGCGGTCGCAAGGACGGTCGCGCCTGTGGCAACCGCTCGGACCGCAAACGTCCACGTTCCGCCCCGGGCAGAGCCCCGCGTCGGTTCCCTCGAAGTCAGCGAGTACGCGCTCGAACGAGTTGGCCATGGGAAAGTGGCTCTTCTGGAGGAAAGACCAAGCTGTCCTCGGGTCGGCTTCGAACGGCTCCGGGGCCGGGCTACCGCCCATCTCCCATACACGCTTGCGGCGCCCAGGATGCACCATGTCCAACTGCTCCACGCGCCCAGAACGTGCGAATGCCTGGAATGGAAAAAGCCGGATACGGGCGCGGTCAGCCCGAGCGAGTTTTGTTTCCTGGCCCCACGGCATTGGCCGGTCCCGCTGCTTCAAAGGCCAACGGTTTCGCTGGAGTCGTTGGAAATCGAGCGGCCCTCAGGCGACGGTTTTCTCGACCGGCTCGATCTTGAATCGCTTGAGCCAGCCGGCACCACGGTGGTTTCATTCCAATTCGCCATCCCACAGCAGGTTGATTGCTCGGTTCTCCTTGGGTCCATCACAGAGGTATCGGGCAACCTGTTCAGGCCCATAGGTAAATCAGGGATGGGCGGCAAAGATTATTCGGCGACCCGCCCGGCGGTGGCCGGCCGCGGGGTCTCTCCATCTGCTGAATCGGCCGCCGGCAAGAACGGAGGTTCGCAAAACGGCTATCGGAAGAGCTACACGGAGACCAAAAATGCCGACGGCTCCGCAACGAGACGGGGCATGACTTTGTGGGACCTCCTTCTGCCATTGCTCCAACCACCGCCTTTCGACCTCAGGACGGGAGAACAGGTCTTTCTGCCGGCCGAACTGTTGCCCCATCAGCCGCAGGGGGTCGAATTCCTTGCAACGCGCGAGGCGGCATTGCTCGGTGACGGCGTCCAGACCGGCAAGACGATTCAGACCATCGTGGCCATGAAACTCCTTTTCCAGCTCGGGAAGATCGACTCGGCGCTCATCGTTTGTCCCATCCCGCTCCTGATGCACTGGCAGAAGCAACTGGAGAAGTGGGCGCCTGAATTGTGGCAGGGGTTGACGGTGGTCCGGAACGGCGGCCCCGACCGGCGGCGTATCATGTGGCAGATGCCGGCGCACGTGTATGCGACGAATTACGAGACGCTGGTTGCCGACTTCGACCAGATTACTGCGGTCTGCGGGGGCAAGGGCTTCGACTTGATTGTGGCCGACGAGGTGCAAAAAATCAAAAATCGGAAGGGCGGTTTCGAACAATTGAGGCAATTGGGTAAGCGCGCAAAATACCGCTGGGGGCTCTCGGCGACGCCCTTGGAGAACTCGATCGAGGACCTCGTTTCCATCTTTGAATTCCTGAAGCCCGGTTTGCTCCGCCCCAACCAGGAGACCGAGCTATGGGCCAAGGAGAAGATCAAACCGTACTTTTTGCGGCGGCGAACCGCCGATGTGGTGCGGCACTTCAAGGAACCTCGACACGACAACGTCTTCGTGAAGATGGAAGGGCACCAACTGGAAGCCTATGACCGGGCCTTCAATGACTCCGTAGCCGACCTCAAGAGGATGGGGGAGCGTGTGACGCTGGCGGACGCTCTGGCGAAGCTCCAGGCCCTCAAGCAGATCTGCAATGTCGACCGCGCAAGCGGCGAGAGCGCCAAGATCGAATGGCTCAGGGACACCGTCGAGGAAATAAGGGCCAGTGGCGACAAGGCGCTTGTTTTCACGCAGTACAGGGAGAGCGGGCGCGATTTCCTGGCTCGACGACTGGAGGAGCCGACGTGCGTCACGTATGACAGCCAGGGCTCGGACGCGCAGAAGCAAAAGTGGATCAAGGCATTCGTAGAGGACCCCGCCAAGACCGTATTCCTCGCGAATCCGAAGGTTGCGGGGGTCGGTCTGCCAGATCTCAAGGTGGCCAACTACGTGATCCATTTCGATCACTGGTGGAACCCGGCGGTGGAGGACCAAGCCAACGGCCGCATCCTGGGCATCGGCCAGAAGAAAGACGCCTTCATCGTTCACCTCTGGGTCGAGAACAGCATCGAAGGCAGGATTCAAGAGATACTGGCCCGAAAACGCGATCTGTTTGGCCGCGTCATCGATTCGCAGTCGAACGTCGATGGCACCGGCCTGACCGAGAAGGAGCTTTTCGGGCTTTTCGGCCTGGAAGCGCCGGAGAAGATGCCGCCGCCAACTAGGCCGCCTTCTCGTGCAACAAGCGGCGTTGGCCCACCCGCAGGCACCTCCTTGCCCGATTTGAAGACGCAATGCGGCACGACGATTGCCCCACAGCAGCTTTCGCCCTCTGAGTTCGAGGACTTGGTTGCGCGCCTGCACGCCGCCCTGGGCTACGCCGTCCGCCGAACCCCAGCAACACGCGATGGCGGTGTGGATGTCATCGCTGTCAGGGATCACCCGACCGGCCGCGAGAAGTTGGCCATCCAGTGCAAGCACCAGGAGAAGCCCGTCGGCAGGCCCGACCTCCAGAAGCTCCTCGGCGTCCTGGCGTCGGATCCCTCTTTTTCTGCCGGCGTCCTGGTGACCACAACCACATTTTCGTCTGACGCCCGCCAGTTTGCCGAGCAAAACGCGCGCATTCAGTTGGTGGACAAGAACACCCTGGCCAGGCTCCTCGTGCAGAACCGGGTCCCAGTCAGGAGGTGAGCTCCTGGCCACCTGGCTTCCACACGCCAGGAATTCCGGCGGTCGCTCCAGGATCGGAAGCCGTTCCCCCGACGGGTTACGGGCTCGACTACTACGCGGATCCACGGCAGAATCAGGGCATGCGGTTTCCTCACCAATGCCGGGGACGGCGCGTAGCGCTCTGCGCGGCGGTGATCGCGTCTTTAGCGCTATGCGCAGGAGCAGCGGAGCAGCCGCCAGCGAACAAACCAACCTTCGAGTACAGGCAGTACAGGAGCATCGCAGAGCTGACCAACGCCGTTCGGGAAATCAAACAGCGCCTGGATGCCGCTGAGGAAAAGTTCGGCAGCAACAGCACGAACGTCGCAAAACTCCTCAGCGACCTTGGCGAATGCTACTCTGACCTGGGCGAGGACGCGCAGGCCCTGCACCTCAGCCAGCGCTCTTTGTCCATCCGGGAAGCCTTATTGGGACCGGAGCACGAGGCTGTGGCTGAAGGTTTAAGGGACCTGGCTTGGGATTATTGGGGAGTTGGCAATTATGAACAGGCCCAGCTCCTTTTCCAGCGGAGTCTGGCCATCACCGAGAAGCGTCTTGGCCTGGAGCATTTTGAGCTGGCGACGACCCTGAACGACCTGGCCGACCTCTACCGTGAGCAGGGGGATTTTGCCAGGGCACTACCGCTGTGCCGACGCGCTTTGGCAATCAGGCAAAAAGTCCTCGGCCCGCAGCACCCAGATGTCGCCGACAGCCTCACCACTCTGGCGCAGATTCTCAGGGGCCTTGGAGAGTATCGTGAGGCGCTTGACGCTTGCCAGCGGAGCCTGGGTATCTCGGGGAAGCTGCTGGACCCCGATCATCCCCTCCTGGCGGATGCACTGTTTGTCATGGGCGGCGTGCTCAGCGATCTCAGAGAGTTTCCCGAGGCCCAGTCCGCCTGCCAGCGCGCTCTCCTGATAGATGAAAAGATTTCCGGCCGGGATCATCCCGCAGCAATTGAAGACCTGAATGAACTGGCCGTCTTGTTTGGCAGGCAGTCGCGGTGGGACCGGTGCCTCCTCACAGCGGCCGAACTTTGCAGCAGGGAGCGCCGGCACATTATTAGCCAAGCCCTTGCCCTGCCTGACTCGGACGCCTTGCGTTTCATCCAGTATTCCATCGAATCGGCGGAACTCTTGCACTCGGCTTGCGCTCGGTGTTCACCAGAACTTTCAGAGTCGGCCCGGCGCACGGGCGCGGAAGCGCTGGCGCTCAGCAAAGCCTTTTTGGAGGAGGTGCGGGCAGGCCAGACTGCGTTCGAAATTTACTCCGACATGGCCACGAGGGCGTTGCAGGAGCAATGCCGCGCCGTGCAAGTCCAGTTGGAACGACTGCCCAAGAGCGGTCTTGACCCGGCCGAACGCGACTCCCGTTTACGGAGCCTGCAGACCGATCTAGGCCACCTCGAGCAGCAACTGTCCGAACGATTTGCCCTTCTGGCGCAAACGCTCAGGGACCGGACCCTGACGCTGGCGGGCATCGCCCGGAATCTGCCGCCCCAGGCTGCCCTCGCCGATTTCGTCCGGTACAGGCGCTACGATTTCGCCGCGGAGGGCACCAATCAATGGAAGGAGGAACGGTACGCCGTTTATCTTACGCATGCCCCGACGCAGGATTCCACCAACCTGCTGGTCGAGCGCGTTGACCTGGGGGCGGCAGCGCCGATCAACGAGGCGGTCGACATCGCCTGCCGGCGGATGTCGGCCGGGCAATATGCCGTGAAGGATCTGCCGTCGGCGCTGCATCGCGTGAGCGAGTTGGTCTATGCGCCGCTGGCCAAGTACCTGACGAATGTTTCCCACTTGATCGTCTGCCCGGACGGGGAGTTGAGCCGGCTTCCGTTCGAGATGCTCTCGCATGAGGGCCGCTTTCTGATTGAGGAAAAAACCATCAGTTATGTCGGGAGCGGGCGCGAAGTTGCGCGGGCGGCGACCAGCCCGAGGTCGAAGGTCCAGAGCTCGACGCCGCTGGTGATGGGCAACCCGGATTTCGACCTGGATTTGTCCGCCCCCTCGGTGGTCAGGGCCCGTGCGCACGAATCCGAGACTGATGCGAGCCTTCCCAAGCCTTCTGGGCTGGCGTTGACCCGGACGCTTAGTCGGGATTATGGAGGGATGAAGTTCAAGCCACTGCCAGGGTCCGAAGTGGAGGCGCGGAGCATCGCGAAATTATTGGGCGAGGACACGATCCTGAAGATCGGAGCGGACGCGCGCGAGGCGGAGTTGAAGGCCGTTATGTCGCCCCGCGTCCTGCATCTGGCCACTCATGGATTCTTCCTCTCGGATCAGGAGGTAAGGCGGGCACACAGCCCGACCCGTGACTCGCTCCTCTCCGGTGGCTTCGCCCGCCGAACCGTCCGTAACGGGGATTGGGAAAACCCGCTGGTGCGCTGCGGCATCGCCCTGGCTGGGGCCAATCACGCGAGCCAACTCACGAATGCGATGGCCGAGGACGGCCTGCTTACCGGGCTGGAGGCCTCTCTGCTCAACCTGCAGGGAACGGAGTTGGTCATTTTGAGCGCGTGCGACTCGGGCACTGGCGAGGTGAGGACCGGCGAGGGAGTGATGTCGTTGCGGCGGGCCTTCAGAATCGCTGGCGCCGAGACCGTGCTGGCCAGCCACTGGAAAGTGAACGACGCCGCCACCCGCCGCTTGATGACGGACTTCATCCGGCGCTGGCGCTCAGGCGATTCGCGTGCCGAGGCATGGCGGAGAGCCCAATTGTCTCTGCTGCACTCGGAGGAGTTCGCGAACCCCTACTTCTGGGCGGCCTTCACGCTCACTGGTGATTGGCGATAACACGGCAAGACCAGGTTGCCTCCATCAGGACCACACGCCGCTCCGCTCTGAAGGAAGCCGTGCGCCACCGCGGAAAAGAGTTCCTCGTAAGCAGCGAACCCTTTGAAGATTCACGGCCGAGTATCACCACGGTCTGAATATGCTGACCGCCGCCCACTTACGCGTGTCCAGGCCGACTGAACTGCATCGTGCCCAAGATGCCAAAACGGTCCGCCTCAAGTCCTTATGGAGAGGCCGTCGACACCATTAGGCGTCCCCGAGGGAGATCTCAGTTTGACGAAGCTGGCGAAGATTGCTGATCCATGGCGGTCATTTTCGCCAGCTTCGGCCTCAGCGGCGGCGAATGGCTGTCGGGTGAACTCGTCGGCCAAGGCGCTACCGCCACAAACACCCGGGCTGTATAGGTCAGCCGACGACCGGTGAGGCTCACGAGCCCCTGCGACCCAAGACGAAGAAAACCGTTCGCCACGCGGTCCGAAGGGCATTCAGCGTATTATTCAGATAAGTTGAACACCGACTGGCTCCAGTCCGTTCTTGACCGTCGGGCTGAAGTTGGTGCGTAGCCTGAGGGAGCCTCCCAGCTCCTCTTGCCCGGGGCCGATAGGCCGAAGACGGAAAAGGATCGCGGCCGCAACCACGTCGGCACGGCGTACGCCTGACAGGAGCGTTCGTTCCGGTGGAACACTCACTTCGCCGCTGATGCGCCTCCGCATGCCAGTTTCTATGGGTACTGAGTCCGTACACGCCCAGTTTTCTGCTGAATTCGGTTCTACGTAAGAGTCGAAAAACCGAACCCGGCAGGCCCAGCAGGCTAATTATTGCGGAAGGCCCCCGCGCTCCCTGCACGACATATAATCGACCCGGATGGCTACGGGTCACAACTCGGATAGAGACCAGGTGAAGCTGGGCGAGACAGCGCGCCACGGCTCCGTAGTCATTCCGCACCTGCCATTGTTTGACGCGCTTAGTGGCTTGAGAAGCACCCCTCCGCGAGTCCTTGAAGGCAACAGCCTGGAGACGCTGCAGGGGCTTCAACCGCAGTCGGTGCACTGCTGCACCACCTCCCCACCCTATTACGCCCTCAGGGATTACGGTGTCCCTCCATCGCCATGGCCGGAGGTGACTTACCGCCGCATGCTAGGCACCCCGGAGATCACTCTCCCTCCCCAGACCTGCTGTTTGGGGCTGGAGCAGGAGCCGGCCTCGTACATCGGTCACCTGGTCGCGGTGTTCCGCCAAGTAAGAAGGGTTTTGCAGGACGACGGGACGTGCTGGATCGTGATAGGAGATAGCTACTGCAACACAAATGGCTACGCACGATGTAAAGGCCAGTATCACCGCGCTGGCAGAGACAATGCTCCGGCGAATGACAGAGATCTCAGTGCCTTGCATAGCTGCGGCTATAAAACGAAGGACCTCCTCGGCATTCCTTGGCTCTTAGCCCTCGCGCTGCAGGCCGACGGCTGGTACCTCAGAGGGGAGGCGATCTGGAGCAAACCCAACCCAATGCCGGAGACCGTCTTCGACCGATGCAGTCGAGCGCACGAGAACGTCTTCCTGTTCACGAAGTGCGAACGATATTACTTCGATTCCGTTGCGGTTGAGGAGCCCGCCGCGCCAGGAAGGGAGGACGGGCTCATTAGCCGGTGCTCAAAGCGGCTTCGATCCGTTTGGACGATCCCTACCTGCAGTTGCCAGGGCGACCATTTCGCGGTGTTTCCTCCGGATCTGGCTGCTCTCCCGATCTTGGCGGGGACCAGCGCGGCCGGGTGTTGCCCCGCCTGCGGCGCCGGTTGGAAGCGGATCGTTGACTCGCAAAGCACCGTCGGCTGGAGGCCTGGGTGCGCCTGCTACGGGCTTCCACTGGTCGGGGATCCGCCGCGGCGCCCGAAGCGCGGGAAGGGGGAAAGCAACGCCGCGTACGCGGGGCGTGTCCGGGGCTGGCTCAACAAGTCGGCCCGCTGGCACGCAGAGTGGGCGCGGCTGGAGCCGACGTACGCGGTATCCCCGAGGACACCCGCAGTGGTCATCGATCCCTTCGCGGGCGCGGGCACGACTGGCCAGGTCGCGACGCACCTGGGCCGAAGGGCCATCTTATGCGAATTGCAGCCAGACTATGCGCGCCTGATCAAGAAACGGTGCGCTGAGCCTCCCAAGCTCTGCCTCTCCCAAGCCAGCAGGGCCACAGCCATTCGTCGTGGCGAGCACGTCGGCGGTGAAGGCGCCAGTCATCCCGTCCCGCTGTGATCACCGTACAAGATAGACGAGCGCGCGAACGCTGCACATGGATCAGCCTGTCGGCCAAGGCACAAACAGCACCAACACCGGCGGTCCAGCGACTCGCAGGGCCGTTCCCTGAGGTCGAGGGCCTCACCGGGCGCGGCGACCTTTATCCAGGACTCCAGAATCACGACCAGTTCGCTGACATCGTGGGCGATGCAGATGAGCGCGGCGGTGTTGGCGAAATGGTCCTTGGCCCGCTCATCGTCCATCTTTTCCGGCATGTAGAACAGGGTGCCCCTGGGGCACCGCGCCATCAGCGCTGGCGGGCAGCACCCGCCCGAACTGGCGCATGGCAAAACCTGCAAAGTGCTCGGCTCGCTGGAGCAGGTCGTCCAATGGGCTTGGCGTCCGGGCAGGTTTCGTGTCCACGGGCTTGAGTGTCCGCCGTATGGCGGCAGAGGGCAAGACGGCGATTCCCACTAGAGTCCCCATCCCCTGACTCTGCCGTCCTGGTTGACCGGGCGGAAGTGTTTCCCGTCCACAAGTGCCAGGCCGGGGTACGGTCACGTCTGCCTCAGAGTCTACCCAATCTTCCGGCGATAGGCAGCCATGAAGCTTGAATCCAGTCGGGTTCCGTATTAAACAGACACCCGCACGAGCAGGTACAGCCCGCCGAGGAGGCCGCACCCTGCCAGCAGCGGCAGCCCAAACATCATCACCTGGACCACCGGGTTGTCCGGCGAAAGGAGACGCAAGCCGAAAGTCAGGTAGCCGGTCAGCAGGCAGAGTCCGAGGAACAGGCAACCCCAGAGCAGAAAGGCCAGGGCGCTGGCCAGACGCTGGATGCGGCTCATCCGGTCAACATCGGTTCGCGGGCCGCGCTGCTTCAGCATGAACCTCGAAAAAGCCACGTGCGGGTGGGCGTTAGTCCACCGGACGGCGAGCTTCAGCACCAGTTTGACGACGAGATGCACGGCGCGGCTATCGGTATGAGATTGCCGCGTGGTCGTCAACGGAGGCCCCCCTGCCTGGGCCATCGTGCCCGGATGCGAGTAGAGAATGGCCAACGACGCAGCCTGTGGTCGTGCGGCCTGGCCCGGTTACAGGCTGCGCGAGCGGTGTCGTTCCACGGCATAGATGACCCAAAACACCACGCCGAGCGCAGCGTAAACAGCCGCGCTGACGGGCGCATCCCGCAGCAACCACCAAGTCCCTCCACGGGTCCAGAGGAATGAAAGCAGCACGAGCGAAAAGAAGATGGCCAAGGCCATCAGCCATGAGTGCCCACGGAGGAGGAGGCGGGCCTCACGGAACGAGCGCACCTCGTCGAGACTTCTCGCGGACGGCACGCCTTGGGGAACGGTAGTCGCCATGACCCGCCGGAGTTCCTCGGCCTGCTGCCGATTTCGTCCAAGATATTCCTCAACCAGCGCCCGCGTGTCGGCGCTGCATTCGTTGGCAACACATAGCGGGACCAGGTCGTTGATGATTTCTTTGGTCACATTCATGGCTTTTCTCCTGTGTTGGGCTGAAGGTCAATGGCCATCTTTCCACAAGCGTGATCTTGATGGACGCCATCCGTGGTTTTGGCCCTTAAAGCCTTTCTCTGCTGAAACGTTGCGACTCAGCGAAGGCCTTGCCAACCAGGACAAATGCCCGCGCGGAGGTCAGATTGGCCTGTCCAATGCCATTTGCGATTCCCCCGTCCTCCTCCGCAATACAGTCGGGGCGGAGTTCGGCGGGAAGCCCTGGTTCATGGGCGAGATGTTGAAGTCGGCTGTTGAGGCAGGCTTCTGTCCGTGCAAGAGTGTCTCCAAATTGGAGACACTCCCACCCCTTGCGAGGCCAACGACCCCGGCGCCGCAAGACCCTAACCATTATCCGTTTGCCTTCCCGGCGCAAACAGCCGAATCTCCAATCGAACCGCTAGCGGGCAATTCTATGGAAGCGATCATCATCAGCCATTTGGCGGGGACGGAGCCCGCTCGCTTCGAGGTCATCCGCCCTAACGGCCAGCGCGCGCCTGCCGTTGAATTGCCTTCGCCCTACCAGTTTCCGGTCCAGGACCGGCCCAACGACCACCTCATGGCCCAGTTACGCTGGTACCTGGAGGACTTCCTGGATTACCCCTTTTCCCCCCGCACTGACCAGGCCATCCATGTCGAGGCCGCGCTCAAAGCCTGGGGCACTCGGGCCTTCGACGCCCTTTTCCAATCGGGCAAAGCCCGGGACTGGTTTATCGAGGCGCGCCGGGCGCAGGAGGCCGGTGCCTGCCCCCTGCGCGTGCAGATTTCCAGCGATGACCCCGCGATCCTGGCTTGGCCCTGGGAAGCGTTGAACGACCCGGAGACCGCGGTGCTGGCCTACCAGGCCACTATCGAACGCCGGCTCAACTACAACATTCCGGACCCGCCGCCGCTGTCGGAGCAACTGCCCAAAGAGCGCATCCACATCCTGCTGGTCACGGCTCGGCCATTCGAAGGCGATGTCCAATACCGCTCGATTTCGCGTCCCCTGGTGGACCTCATCAAGCGGGAGAAGCTGCCGGCAGTGGTCGATCTCCTGCGCCCGCCCACGCTCGACCAATTGCGCGAGCACCTGCGCAACCACCCCCGTCGGTATCACATCCTACATTTCGACGGCCACGGGGCCTACTGCCCTGACGCCGTTGATGGTGGCCACGCCGAGATGTTCAACCTGCGCGGACCCGAGGGACGGCTCGTATTCGAGGACAAAGACGGCAAAGCGCATTTCGTCAGCGCCGGGGAGTTGGGTGACCTGTTGCGCGAGCACGCCGTGCCGATGGTGGTGCTCAACGCCTGCCAGTCCGCCATGCTCGATGCCGAGGCGCGGGACCCATTTGCCTCGGTGGCCACCGCCCTCTTGCGCACCGGCGTTCGGAGCGTGGTGGCCATGAGTTACTCGGTCACGGTTGCCGCGGCACGGGAGTTTCTGCCGCCCTTCTACCGGGCGCTCTTCCAAACCGGGGATGTGGCTGAGGCGGTCCGGCAGGGTCGGCAGGAGATGCGGGCTCACGGCCAGCGGTCCCGGTTGAACCCCGCCATTCAACTGCAGGACTGGCTGGTGCCGGTAGTGTATCAGCAGGGACCGGTGGAGTTCGCCTTCACGAAGGGCGCCGAGATCGCGCCCGTGCCAGCAATGAAGGGGCCGGCCCCGGCGATAGAGGAAGAAAAGGAAGCTTACGCGTTTGTTGGACGGGATGGCGCATTCCTGGCCCTGGAGCGCGCGTTGCGCCGCATACCGGCGGGCATTCTCAATCACGGGCTTGGCGGCATCGGCAAAACCCGACTGGCGCGGGTATTCCTGCGTTGGCTGGCGGACACCGGAGGTCTGGGGGAGGCCTGGTTCTGGTTCACATTCAGCGAGATCCGCAGCGCCGCCCACGTGTTCAACGAAATGGGCCGGGTCCTGTTCGGCCCGCAGTTTGGCGCCGGCTCGGTTCAGCAAAACTTGGATCAACTGGCGGCGGTCTTCCAGGAGCGGCGGTTTATCATAGTATGGGACAACTTTGAATCGGTGAGGGGTAACCCCCACGCTGGCGTGAGCGCCATGATGCCGGAGGCCGACCAGAATCTTTTGCGTGAGTTTTTGGTCAAGCTGCGCGGCGGCGCGAGCAAGGTCATTCTGACCAGCCGTGGGGAGGAAGACTGGCTGGGGCCCCAGAACTGCTTTGCCCTCCGGCTGGGCGGCCTGCGTGGGGAGGAGGTCTGGGACTACGCCGCCGAAATCCTGGACGACCTCGGCTTGAAGGTGGACCACCAGGACCCGGAACTAGGCGAACTACTTCGCAGCCTGGACGGTCATCCGCTGGCCATGCAGGCGGTTCTGGTCCAAATGCGCGAAAGGACAGCGGCCCGGGCGCGCAATGCGCTGGAGGGACTGCTTACGGGCCAAAAGGACCACACGGACCTTGCCCTCAATCAACTGACCGCCTGCCTCGAGTTCGCCCGCCAATCCCTGCCCGCAGAGCTCCAGCCGTATCTGCTTCCCGTGGCGCTCCACGAGAACTACGTTGACGTGCGATTCGTGCAGGAAATGGCAAACCAGGTTGAACCGGCTTCGGCGGCTGAGCGCATTTCACGGCTCCTTGAAGCGCTCGCTCCTGCGGGACTCGTCCATAACGTGAAAGGCGGCGTGATCTTCGAACTGCACCCGTTGTTAACTAGCTACCTGCGGTCGCAAGTCCTCAGCAAGGCGTGTCCAGGCGAGATTGAGAAATGGAGCCGCGCGTTTGTTGGCATATTTGAGAACCTGGCGGATGCCTTTGCACCCAAGGAACTGCACGAGCAACGAGAGGTCTTCCACTTCCATCGGACCAACTTCCACCGCGCCATGAGGGAGGCTGAACGGCTGGGAATGTCTGCGAGTTGGACTGCGTTGACCCAGGTCCTGGCAGTCTACGCTCTGCACACCAGAAACTTCGACGAGGCAGAGCATCTGTATCGGCGTCTTGCCGAACCAGGCGAGGAGTCTGGCCGGTCAGAGGCCGTCGCGGTGGCATGGCATCAGTTGGGTAGCATTGCTGCGGAGCGGCGCGATTTTGCCCAGGCCGATCGGTGGTATCTCAAGTCCCTGGCAATCAAGGAGAGGCAAGGCAATATGGAAGGCGCGGCTGTCAGCTATTTTCAGCTCGGCAGGATTGCTGAAGAGCAGCGGGAATTTGCTCAAGCCAAGCAGCGGTACTTCAAATCCCTGGAGCTTGACGAGAAGCACGGGAATCAGCACGGCACCGCGCTTGCCTTTCATCAGTTGGGCAGGATATCCGAGGACGAGCGGGACCTTGCCAAGGCACAGGAGTGGTACCTCAAGGCCCTCGCCATTTTCGAGAAGCAAGGGTTCGAGGGCGACGCAGCCAAAACATATCATCAGTTGGGCAGCATCGCCCAGCAGCAGCGTGTCTTTGCTCAGGCCCGGCAGTGGTTTCTTAAGTCCCTGGCGATCAAGGAGAGACAAGGTAACGAGCTCGGCGCTGCCAGCGCGTACCATCAGTTGGGCATGGTTGCACAGGAGCAGCGGGACTTCGCACAGGCCGAGTACTGGTATGGCAAGTCGTTGGCAATTAAGGAAAAACAGCGGGACGAACACGGCGCTGCCACTACGTACCATCAACTGGGCATGATTGCACAGGAGCAGAAGGACATTGCTCAGGCCCGGCAGTGGTTTCTCAAATCCCTGACGATCGACGAGAAACAGGGCAACGAACACGCTGCAGCTCTCACGTATCATAACCTGGGCGTAATCACCCAGGAGGAAGGGGACCTCGACCAAGCTCAGCGGTGGTATGTCAAGTCCCTGGCCATTAAGGAAAAACGCGGTGACGAGCACGGCCTGGCCAGCACGTATCATCAGTTGGGGATGATCGCCGAGGAGCGAGCGGATTTTGACGAGGCGCAGGCTCGTTATCTACGGTCGCTGGCGATTAGCGAAAAGGCGCGCAACCTGTATGTCGCGGCCAGCACCTATTGCCAGATCGGGATACTGAACGGCAAGTGGGGAAAACACCTGGAAGCGGCGCGATGGCTGATCAAGTCGGCCAACGGTTTCGTGAGATGCGACGATTCCATCCGGGCACAACGAACTGTCGGCAACTTCCTGGTTCTCCTCCGATCTGCCTCCGCTGACGAGCGGTGCCAGCTTCGGGCCATGTGGCACGAGGCTGGATTGCCGCCGCTTCCAACCACAGGAGAACCTCCCTGAGCGCCGTGGATTCCACGGTTGCCTCATGTGATGGCGGGCTGACTATCCGTCTCCTGGGACCCAGCCTGACCGGCGCTCCCAACACGCCGTAACCCGCGTCCAAACTGACGCTGGGGGGTGCGCCAAGCCGTCGCGGCACTCCTCGTCTGGGGGCGACGGAGCCGCCCGCTACGAGGTCATCCACCACAACGGCGAGCGCGCGTCCAGGATTACGGTTTCTCCCGGGAGGGCACTGAGCACGGGGCGCCGGTGCCCGCCCCCTGCATCCTCGGACTTCCAGGGGTAATCCTGGCGTTGTCCCCTCGCCCCCGGTGACGCCCTACATACCCCAGAGATTGAGGTACTGGCAAGACAAGCGGACATCAAACGCTACCTCGATTGCCATCCTCTGAGGCGGCGCCAGTGCCGTTACGCAGAAAGTCGGATTCCTGCCTTGTACCCTCTGCCTTGCGGGTACTGGCCCAATAGCGCGAAGCGCGGGGAATCGCTGTGGGCACCGGGGTGCCATCTGAATTATCGGCGCCTGCCAGCGAGGGCTTTTCGGGCGTTGGGCGGGCCTGGTCTGCGCGACCCATTCTGGGCTCCGAGGCGAGGCCGTACCGCTGCCAGGCCCAATGCAGGCTCAATCCCCGCGTCATAGAATCCCCCCCAAAGCCAGGCGCAGTGCCTGGACCGATGAATATGCACAAGCTCGAACTGGACCCGACAGCAAGGCCTAACATTAGGCCTGCCCAAATGGACGATGGCGCTGCCCCAGGCCAACACCACAACCCGAGACACCCGGCTCCCGCCGGATGCCGTGCTAGCGCCGCCGGCGGCACATGTAGGCCAAGCCCGTCGGTGCCAAAAGTGGGCAAAGTTTTGCCCACTTTCCGGATCAAAGACTGCGAAAAGCTCATTCGGCGCAACCTGGGCAACGACCGTTTAGTGGGCCGTCTGTTCGGAATACTCAAACAGCACTTTGGCGCGCTAAAAAAGAATGGCGGCCCAAAAAGCTGGGCTGGCTATTGCCGTAGGCAGTGGGATCGGCCCCGGCGCAACATCGATTATTTGATCGCGCAGTCGCGGGTCGCGGACCTGTTGAAACTCCCCGAAGATTTTCCTGTCGGGCGGTTGAAACCGCTCATCGGCCTCCCGGATGAGGTGCTTCCCAAAGTCTGGCAGACGGTCCTGGAGTACCGCACCAACGCAGGCGGCTATCCGACTCAAGCGACCATCAAGCGGGCCGCTCAGCAGCATAAGCCTGGTAAGGACCCGATGGCCGAATGGAACCTCGACCAAGCCAAGGCTGACTTCGTGCGCGGCGTCCACAGGCTTGCCGCGAAAGTGGCGAGCGGCGCGACGGACGACCAGAGGGCACAGTTTGCTTCCGAACTGCCCGCGTTGTTGGACCACCTCAAGGAGTTCTGCGAACCGATAAACTTATAGATGGACCGGCAATAGAAGGCTCGACTGCACCCGGCGAAGCCGGGGACATCGCCTGGGTCCATTACCGGCCGGAAGCACCATTTCCCAACGCGGCTGGCGCTGGCCGGGCCTCTCCCGAAGCCGCGGTGGCCTGGCTCCGCTCCCTCAAAGCGGCGACGCCAAGAGCCCAGGATAGTCGTGTCGGAAATGGCCTTCGGGTTTGGCGAAAGCCGATGACTTCAACGTCGCTCCGGTGATTGGAATTGGCTCGCCTTTTGGCGCGGATTTGCGGACTATAGGCCCTGTTCTGAGCATCCCGCTGGTGGTCGGCGGTCGACCATCCGGTCGGGGTCGATGGACGGCGTATGCCGGAAAAGCACTGGAAGTCGGTTGGCGAATCGCGCTTCCCTTGGGAGCGGGAGGCCTTGGATTTTATCCTCGAACGATTTCCCGCCCAGGACAACTACCTCGCCTGGGCGCTTTTCGAGTTCGTCGCTGATGACGGCTCCATCAACGAGGTGGACGCGCTGGTGGTCTGCCCCCAGGGGGCCTTCCTCATCGAGGTCAAGAGCCGGCCGGGCACAGTCCGGGGCGACCAAACCACCTGGACTTGGGAACACGAGGGACAGCGGCATACGGAGGACAACCCGGTCTTCCTCGCGAACCGGAAGTGCAAGCGGCTCAAGAGCCTCCTCAGCCGGCAACGCGCCTTTCGAAGCCTGCAGGTCCCCTTCATCGAGCCGATTGTCTTTCTTTCCCATTCGCAGGCCTGTTTTCAACTCGAGGGCTCAGCCGCTAATTACGTCTGCTTGCGCGACCTCCAGCCCCAGGCCGGCAAGCCCGGCCGCCCAGGCATTATGGCCGTTATCACCCGACGCGAGGGCGCGGGCCTGAAGCAGTTCGATTCCCCGCCCTTGAACCGGCCAGCGATCCGTGCCTTCGCCCAGGCGATGGAACAGGCGGGATTCCGTCCCACGCAACGCGCTCGTCGAGTCGGCGACTTCACGCTGCAACAACTCCTGTTCGAAAGCCCGACCGGCTCCTTCCAGGATTGGCTCGCCCGGCACGTCAGCTACGAGAAGACCACCCGCCGGGCGCGCATCTACATGGTCAGCCGGCAAGCCACCAGGGAAGATCGTCAAATCCTCCGCACCGCGGCCGGGCGCGAGTTCAAGGTGCTCGAACGTCTGGACCACCCGGGAATCGTTCGTGCCGACGTGCCGACCGAATGCGAATACGGCCCCGTGCTTTTCCTGCGGACCGACCCGGAGGCGCAACGCCTCGACCATTTTCTCCAGGCCCAGGCCGCCACGCTCTCCGTTGACCACCGGCTCGAAATCCTCCGCCAGGTTGCCGACGCGGTCCGTTACGCCCACAGCCGGCGAGTGGTTCACCGCAGTCTCTCGCCGCAATCGATCTTGGTCAAAACCGACAGCAAGGGCAGCATCGCCGTGCAGGTCTTCAACTGGCAGACCGGCATTCGGTTGCCGGGCGGCTCGACCGCCGACGGCACTCGCATCTCGTCCACCCTGCACGCCGGCCAACTGCTCGAAGACGCTTCCCTCGTTTTCCTCGCTCCGGAAGCCCTGGCTGGCGGCGCGGATGGCGGCCCGGAACTGGATGTTTTCTCACTCGGCGCCTTGGCCTATCTGCTCTTCACGGGCAAGCCCCCTTCAGGTTCCCAGGCGGAACTGCAGGACAAGCTGCGCCGAAGCAGCGGCCTGCAGATTGGCGAGTCGCTCGATGGCGCCGTGGACTCCCTCAAGGACCTCGTTTCGTTCAGCGCCAACGCGGATGTCAGCCTCCGCTACGACATCGAGGACTTCCTGGCGCGCCTGGACGAAATCGAGGAGGAACTCACCCGCCCGGCCACCGAATGGGCCAATCCCCTGGAAGCCGTGAAGGACGACCGTCTGGAAGGCGGTTTCAAGGTAGTGAGGAAGCTTGGGGGTGGGTCGGTCGCGATCGTCCTCTTGGTGGAGAGGGGCACCGAGCAACTGGTCTTGAAGGTGGCGCGCAAGTCCGAGTACAACGCCCGCCTCAAAGCCGAGTACGACATTCTCAAACGCCTCCGCTGGCCCACGATCATCAGCGCCTACGACCTCCTTCAGTTCGGCGAGCTGACGGGCTTCACGATGGAACCGGCGGGTGAGGTCACCCTGGCGCGCCAACTTCGCGAGGAAGGGCCGCTCGACCTGACCCTGCTTCAACAGTTTGGCGAAGACCTGCTCCGCGCCATCGAGTATCTGGACGAAGAGGGCACAGGGCACCGCGATATCAAGCCTGATAACATCGGCATCCGCCTGCCCCGCGCCCGCAAGCGCAAAGAACTCTGTCTGTTCGATTTCTCCCTCGCCGGCACGCCGCCGGAAAACATCAACGTGGGCACCATTCCCTACCTCGACCCGTTCCTCGCCAACCGTAAGGTCAAACGCTGGGACGTCAGTTCCGAGTGTTTTTCCGCCGCCATGACCCTGCACGAGATGGCCACCGGCGTGCTCCCCCGTTGGGGCGACGGGCGCAGCCTGCCGAACCTCATCGCGGACGAAGTCACGGTCCGGCCCGAGCTTTTCCCCGCCGACCTCCGTGACCGGTTCAAAGTGTTCTTTGACAAAGCGCTTCGACGCGAATACACCGAAAGGTTTGACAACCCTGCCCAAATGCTCGATGCGTGGCGCGAGATCTTCGCCACTATTGATCGCCCCGTCGCCACCGGCACGACCGAGGCCGCATTCGTTCTCGATGACCAGATGGTCATCGGAGAAGGGACCCAGATTATCCTGCTGGGCCTGAGCACGCGCCTCAGCAACGCCCTTGACCGGCTTAACATCCACACCGTTGGCGAGTTGCTCCGTTTTCCGCTCCGGGGCATCTACGGCCTGCGCGGCGTCGGCCACAAGACCCGGCGTGAACTGGCCCGCCTCTTCAAGGAACTCCGCCAGCGGTGCCCGCAAATCGAGGCTGGCCCCGTCGAAGCGCCTCCCGAAAGCGGGGAACTGCCCGGGCTTGCACCCCTGGAAAGCCTCGACCGCATTGCCCGCATCGTCGCGAACACCGGCCCCCGTACCCGCCACAATGCCGAACAGGAAATCCTGCAGCGGTTTCTCGGCTGGCTGCGCGATAAGGATGAGCCACCGACGGCGTGGCCGAGCCAGGTTGATCTGGCGTCGTCGTTCAAGGTCACTCGGCAGCGTGTGGGCCAGGTTCTGGTCGCGGGGCGCAAGCGCTGGCATTCGCTCTTCTCTATGGCCGCGCTCCGGGACGAAATCTACGAGGTCCTTCGCGCCAAGGGCGGCATCGCCACGCATGAGGAAGTGATCCTGGCCATCCTGGCGGCGCACCCTTCGGATCAGGATGATCCGGGCCGCACCCAAATGGCCTCGGTTGTCACCCGCACGGCGCTCGAAACCGAGAAGCATGAGAAACAACCGCGCTACGATGAATATCGGGCCGGGGATCGCATCTTCCTGAGCGTTTCGGCGGAGTTGAAGGCCTACGCGCTCCGGTTGGGCCAAGCCGCCGACCGGCTTGCCGAACAGTACCCCTTGCCCGCGCCCGCCAGAGTGCTGGAAACGTTGCGCCGTTTGGCGCCTCCGCCCGGAGTGCCGGACTGCCCGCCGCCAGGGGACGGTCGTCTGCCGCACCTCGCGGTCGCCGCGGCGGAAAAGGCCGCGCTCTCAAGCCGCCTCGAAATCTACCCGCGCGGGCTTGCCGCTGGACATGCCCTGGCGCTGACGCAGAACGCCCTCTTCGGCGGCACGCTCACGGTCGAGGAAATCCGCAACCGCGTCCGTTCCCGGTATCCCGAGGCTGCTCCGTTGCCGGACCGCCCGGAGTTGGACAAGCTCATCCAACGCCTCGGCCTCGAACTAAAGTGGAATCCCGATGCGGCCGATGGCCTGGGGGCCTACGAACCGACCTACCGCGAGACCCTGTCGGTCTCCACCTCCGAACCGCCCCCGCAACGGCATCCGACACGCACGACTACGACGCCCGCGCTGGGGGTGGACCCTCAGGTCGCGGAGGCCCGTGCTCTCGAGGACAAGCTGCAATATTGCGCTCGTGAAGGCTCCTTCCTGGTGCTCTCCGTTGAAGCGAGGTTCATTCGCACCGCCCAAGAGGCGCTGAGACGCTTCCCGGTCTCCATCTGCAACCTCGACGAGGTCTTCCTGGCCAGCCTCCGCCAGCACGCCGAGCGGCGGGGCGCCAATTGGGAAGTCGTTCTCCGCGCCGATGACGCCGACCCGCAGAGCGCCGATTGGCGGAAACTTCAGCGGCTCGTGGATGAGTGCCTGCCTGAAATCGAGCAATCCCTTCGCAGTCCCGAGACCACCCTCCTGGTCGTCAACCCGGGGTTGCTGGCGCGCTACGGCCGCCTGGACCTGTTGGCGCGGGTGGCGGACGAAGTCGGCCGCGCCGGCGGTACGCACGGCTTGTGGGTCCTCGTGCCGGCCAACGATCAGACAACGCTCCCTACACTCAATCGACAGGCCATCCCCGTCACCAATGCCGCCCAGCACGCGCGGTTGACCGAGACGTGGATCGCCAACCGGCATCGGACCGCGGAGAAACCCTAAATCCCTAAAGTAAAGGCCAGCACGATTATTCAATATGCCCGTGGACCTCCAGACGATGGCCTATTGGGAGCGACCACAGAATGCCGCAGAATCCAGGGTTGACACCGCCCGGACCGGCCATTACTATGTCCGCGAATTAAGCGCCTTTATCTGCTCCCCGCGCGACATGCCGACAGGCCCGTGCGGGGTTATTCTTGTTGGATCATGATGGAGATGAACACGGATGGGATAAGCACCAATCCAGTGATCACGCCGGAAATCCGGGCGATGGTCGAGATCCTCGCGGAGGCGGCGCATCCTTTGCGGGTGATTCTTTTCGGCTCGCGCGCCCGCGGTACGGCGGCGCCGGACGCGGACGCTGACTTGCTCATCGTGCAGGCCGAAGAGGACGCCGTCCACCGCTCCCGCTGGCGCGAGTTGCAGCGCCTCAGGACCGCCTTGCGCGCCGTTCCTGGAGCGAAGGACCTTCTGCTTTTTCGGCCGCAAGAGTTCAACTATTGGCGCAACTCTTTGAATCACGTCATTGGCCGTGCGCTGCGCGAGGGCATCACCCTCTATGAACGGGCCTAGCCAAGCGGTCCATCTGCTGCGCATGGCCCGCAAGGACCTCCAGGCGATGCGGGCCTTGAGCGACCCGAAGACTGCGGATGTCGAGCTCTTCGGGTTTCATGCGCAGCAAGCCGTAGAAAAGGCTCTCAAAGCCTGGCTCGATCTGCGCGGCCTGATTTATCCGAGGATTCACGATTTGGACGACTTGCTTCGCCGCCTGCGCCAGCACGGGGCGGCCGTGCCCGAGGCATTCGACGGCCTCTCGAGCCTGACCGATTTTGGTGTCGCTTTCCGGTACGAAGCCTACGCCGACGCGCAGGAACCCTTCGACCGGGCCGAAGTCACCGTCGAGGTGGAACGGTTGCTGCAACACGTTGAAGGCCTTCTGCCGCCAGCGGGCGCCTCCCCAAGCGCCGATCCTGGTCAATGAGCGACAGGCTGGCACCAATGACCCAACTCCTACGTGATCGTCTCCACCACATTGCTCAAGGACCTGCAAAAGCGCGTCGCGCTGCTGGAGGAGGACTTGCGCCAGCGGTGCGACGGGGACGCGCAGGTCAATGCGCCGCTCCTGGGCCAGTACGAGGCGGCGCAGGAGAGCAAACGCACGGCGGAGACCTTCAACACCTGGCGGGAGGAGCAGATAACCCAAATCGCTGTCGCCTGGGTCCTGGCCTGCGTGTTCATCCGATTCCTCGAGGACAACCAGCTTCTCGATACGCCATTCCTGGCCGGACCGGACCCCACCCGCATGAACCGCGCCCGCGACGAGCAGGAGCTGTTCTTCAAGCAGAATCCCACCGCCAGCGAACGCGACTACCTCCTGCACGTCTTTGGCGCCGTTGGCCAGCTTCCAGGCATGCAGGAGTTCTTCGACCGCCGCCACAATCCGCTCTGGCTGGCCGGCCCAACTGGCGACGCGTTGGCCAGCCTGCTCGATTTCTGGCGCAAGACCAATCCGGACACGGGCGCCCTGGCCCATGATTTCACCGATCCGGGCTGGAATACCCGTTTCCTCGGCGACCTCTACCAGGACCTTTCCGAATTCGCGCGCAAGCGTTACGCCCTGCTGCAAACGCCCGAATTCGTCGAGCAATTCATCCTCGACCGCACGCTCACGCCGGCCATCGAGGTCTTCGGTTACCAGGTCGTGCGGATGCTGGACCTCACCTGCGGGTCGGGCCACTTCCTGCTCGGTGGGTTTGGCCGCTTGTTCAAGCTCTGGCAGGAGCATGAACCCGGCGAAAACCCTCGGGTGCTCGCCCAGCGCGCCCTTGACCAGGTCTGCGGCGTGGACCTGAATCCGAACGTCGTCGGCATCGCCCGGTTCCGGTTGCTCCTCGCCGCGCTGAAAGCCTGCCAGCCGTCTCCGGCCGGGCCGCCCTTGAGGCTGAAGGATACGCCCGATTTCAAAGTCCACCTGGCCGTGGGCGACTCGCTCCTGCATGGCGCGCGGTTTCTCAACGCCGACAGCCATGAGGGCATTCAGCAGACCTTCGGCGGCCACGAACTCTTCCGCGACGAACTGCAGCATTTCTACGAAACGGAGGACCGCGACGCCCTGCACCGGATTCTGGGCCGGCGATACCACGCGGTGGTCGGCAACCCGCCCTACATAACAGTCAATGACGATGCGTTGAACCAAGCCTATCGAGGCCGGTTTGATTCGTGCCACAAGCAGTATTCTTTGGCGGTCCCGTTCATCGAGCGGTTTTTTGACCTGGCACTGGAGGGCGAAGCGGTCGGCCGGAGGCCCTCGCGCGTTGAACGGGATGGTGGGTCAGCTGAGTCAGAGGCCCCGACCCGAAAGCCCGCGGGTTTCGTGGGCATGATCACATCCAATTCGTTCATGAAGAAAGCCTTTGGGAGGAAGCTTGTTGAGAGCTTTTTTCCGAAGTGGGACATCACGCACGTGATCGACACGATGTGGGCCTACATCCCCGGCCATACCACGCCTACAGTAATCTTGTTTGGTCGGAATCAAGAACCTGTCGCGCCCACAATCCGCGTCGTAATGGGCATCCAAGGCGAGCCCCAGGAACCGGTGGATGCGGCGAGGGGGCTTGTGTGGACCGCCATACTCCAACAAGTGGATCAGCCCGGATCGCAGGGTGCGTTCGTGAGCGTGGCCGATACCCGGCGCAACGTACTACAGAAGCATCCCTGGAGCATTGGCGGCGGCGGCGCGGCAGAATTGAGAGAGGTTTTAGATGGCGTCGCTGGGAGGTTCCTTAAAGACCTTATAGATGAACTTGGCGCTCGATTATTGACTCGGTTGGACGAGGTGTTCGAATTGCCGTCCGGCGCGAATGCCCGCCACCGGATTCCAGCGGAGTTTCGCAGGAACTACGCCCTTGGCGAAGACGTTCGTGATTGGAACCTGGGCTCGAGTGCCGAACTGCTTTTCCCGTATGACTCCGCGCTTCAGCCTACACCCAACCGCAACCTGCTGCGGGTGCTCTGGCCTTGGCGGTCTCAACTCCAGGAGCGAGTGGCGTTTGGAAAATCACAACTCGAACGGGGGTTGCCTTGGTTTGGCTTTTCAATGCTCTTTCCCAAGAGGCTCGGCAAAGTCCCAGCCTTGGTGTTCTCCGACCTCTCAACGCATAATCATTTTGCAATCGATCGGGCGGCCACGCCCACAAACAGCCACGCTCCCGTCATTGTGTTAGCTCAGGAACACCTCGGCTCCACTCAGGGCGTTGCCGGCCTTATGAATAGCTCTACAACCTGCTTTTGGCTCAGACAGGTCTGCCTGCCAAAGGGTGGAAGCGGACTGGATAGGGGCATCCAAAACGAGGCCTGGGAAGCTCGTCATGAATTTGATTCTGGGAAGTTGAAGCTGTTTCCGATTCCGGGCGATTTGCCTTCCGAGCTCGCAACTTCACTAGACGGCCTTGCCCAATTGTTGCTTACGCACACCCCAGGCGCGGTGCTGTCCAACGCTGCGGGCCGAGGTTCTGAACTCCACGAGGCACTCGCCACCGCCCGCCACAAGTGGCTCGGCATCCTGCAGCGCATGATTGCCCTTCAGGAAGAACTGGATTGGGAGTGCTACCGGATCTATGGAGTGGCGAGTGACGAGCGGCGAGGGGCGAGTGGACCAGAAGCGTTGAATCCGGAGATTGTTCCGCCGTTGCGACTAGGCGAACGCGCCTTCGAGATCGTGATGGCCCGCAAAATGGCGAAGGGCCAGTTGCAGACGGCTTGGTTCGAGCGGCACGGCTCGACGCCCATCACCGAGTTGCCGGCGCATTGGCCGGCGGCCTATCGCGCGCTGGTCGAGCGCCGCCTCGCCCTCATTGGGCGCGACCGCAACATCGCGCTCATCGAACAGCCAGAATACAAACGCCGCTGGAACGTCGAGCCGTGGGAGGAGCAGCAGGAGCGCGCGTTGCGCCAGTGGCTGTTGAACCGGTTGGAAGGCTACTTCTTCGAGGGCGAGCGGATGGTGGAGCGGGCCCGAGACTCGGATTCTCTCTCCCCTCCAAGGGGAGAGGGTCAGGGTGAGGGGTCAGCCCGGCCTCCCGAGGATCACCCCTCCTCACCCCGGCCGTCTCCCCCCGTCCAGGACGGCGGAGGAGATGCCTTGAGCAGGCTGCGCGCCTCCTGGCCGGCCGGCCAGCAGCCCGCACTGGTCTCGACCAACCAGCTCGCCGAGATCGTTCAGGCGGACGCGACCTTCCTCAAGGTGGCGGAGGTGTACGCGGGCGCAGCGGGTTTCTCGGTGCCCAAACTGGTCCGGGAGTTGGTGGAGTCGGAGTCCGTGCCGTTCCTGCCGTTCCAGCACTACAAGGAGTCCGGCCTGCGCAAACGCCAGGATTGGGAGCGGACATGGGAATTGCAGCGGAAAGAAGACGAGTTCGACGCCCGGATTGAACCACTCACGAAGGAGTTGGAGAACGTGGTGAAGAAGTTGGCCAAGGACGCCAATGGCCCGGAGGCCCCAAAATGGAGGGCGCTCAAGGACGAGCTGGGCGACCGGATCCAGGCGTTGAAGGATGAGAAGGCACGCGATGTCGGCGTCATCCCTGTCCCCCCGAAGTATTCGAGCGCGGATTTCAGGTCGTCCATATTCTGGCGCCTGCGCGGCAAGCTGGACGTGCCGAAGGAGCGCTGGGTGAGCTACCCCGGCGCCGAGCGCGAGGGCGACCCCAGCCCGGTCATCGCCTGGGCCGGCTGGAACCACCTGCAACAGGCCCAAGCCCTGGCCGAGTATTACATCAATGCCAAAGACACCTGGGGCTGGCCCTCGGAGCGCCTCCACATCCTCCTCGCCGGCCTCGCCGACCTCCTCCCCTGGCTCCGGCAATGGCACAACGACCCCAACCCCGACTACGGCATGGGCCTGGGCGACTACTTCGCCGCCTTTGTGGATGACGAAGCCCGGAAACAGGGCACAACTGTTCAAGCGCTCAACCGGCTCCGCCTCGGAGAAGCGCGAATACAGGCCAGCCACCCGTTCGAAGGTTCCGCGCCCGGGACGAAGCCGGTTCGCCGACCAATTCGGCGAGAGCAACCGATCCAACCAGGCAGTCCAGCATTTGCGGCTTCTGCCCAAGCTTATCCCTCGACTGCTGCCGACAGGCTGGTTTGCTCATTGGCTCTGGAATTGATTGCCTGGCGGGACCGCATCGACAGCAACGACCATTTGGATGCTCTGATCTTGGCCACCCATGCAGACATACGCCGAGTTTTTGCGAGTGCGACCAATCCGTCGAGTCTGGACGCATGGGTCCGGAACGTAAAAGCGGAAATCAGCGTTATCGGATTGGAGGGCTTGAAATGGGTGCAGTGTCTCAGCTACCTGGAAAAGCACCGCAAAGCCCTGGAGATCAGCCGAACTCAGCCCGAGCGATCGATTCGTGCAGGCTCGGCATTTGAGGAGGTCCGCAAAGAGTTTGCGTTTTCGAATGCCGGGGTTGCGCCTTCGGTTCTTGCGATTCTGGACGAGATGAAGGCCGTCAGGGGACGGCTGGATATCTCGGCCGAGCAGAGCACGGCACTACGGACCTTGCAGGAGCTTCACGCACAAAACGCCCTGGCAATGGAGGAAGCATGAAGATACTCGAATCAGTGGGCAAACCCCTGGTCAAGACAGCACCGGATGTTTGGGTCAGCCGAGTTGTCCTTTTCAGCAAACTCTCGGCGCTCCCCATCCGTGACGTGCCGCTTCACCCGGGCCTCAATATCGTCTGGGCGGAGGAACCGGATGGCGAGGACGACGATCGGGACATTGCAGGGCACAGCGCAGGCAAGACGAGCTTTTGTCGGCTCCTGCGTTACGTGCTCGGAGAGACCACGTTCGGGAACAACGCCAATATGGGGTTGATCAGGTCCGCCTTTCCCAACGGCTATGTGGGCGCAGAGTTATTCGTCAAGGGCGCGAAATGGGCAGTGCTGCGGCCCTTGGGTGAAAACAGGAGTTCCTACGTCCTGCGAGACGGCGGGATTGAAGATTTGGTAGCCAACCGGAGCGAAGCAGCTTACCAGGACACTTATCCGGGCAAGATTGGTTTGGATGCGCTTTTGGAGCCACTGGCCTCGGCCACCGTGGTGCGCACGGATCAGCCGATTAAATGGGGACACCTGCTGGCCTGGTGCACCCGAGATCAGGAAGCGCGCTTCCAGAATATTTATGACTGGCGCTCACCGCGCAGCGACTCGCAGTCGCCGTCGTTCCGGTTTTCGAAATCAGACCCGCTGTTCGTCATGCGGATCGTTTTGGGCCTTTTCCTGGAAGACGAACTGACCGGTGAAGAGGACCTTTCCAGCCTGAAGCAGGCTCTGGAAAAGGCCGAAGGTGATCTGGAGATCGCCAGGAAGGAACCGGTCTATTGGCGTGAACATCACGAGCTGGCCGTTCGGAGGCAGCTTCAGGCGATTCTGCCCGGAGACGCCGCCGCAATCCCGGCCGCACCCATTATTTCGAACGAGATGGCGCCGGATCTGCAACGCTACATTCGCAAGGCCAAGTTCATCGTCTCGGAACAGATCGACCAGCTTGCGGTCGAGCAAAAGAAAATCCAGGAACAGGTGGATGCGGCCAATGAACGCATTGCTGCGAAAAAGCGTGAGTTGGAGGTTTTGGAAGCCTTGTTTCAGTTACACTCCAAGGCTGGAGGCGAAGCTGCAGCCGGGCTGCGTAGAGACGAGGAGCTTAAGCAAAAGGCATCCGAGCTTAAGAACACGTTGTGTCTCTACGGGGACGTGCTGATCGGCAACTGTGACTATGTTCTCAAACTCCAGCAGCGGCTCAAAACCACCACCATAAAGGATGCGCACGCCCTTGAACAGGAAGAGGCAACGCGCGCCTCGGAAGTAGCCAAAATTACAGCCAAGCGTGAAAAGCTCCAGGGTGAAGTCCAAGCCAACGAGCGGGCGCGAACCGGTTTGACGACAGAGCAGACGAGGTTGACCGCGGAGGTGCTTGGCAAAACGCGTCTCCAGGAGTCACTGGATCAGGAGTTCGAGTCCTTGCTGACGTGGAAGGCGCGAGAGCAATCCCCGGACCAATACGAAAAGCTGGAACAGCAGATCCAGAAAATTGAAACCTTGCGGAAGCAGTCGGAAACCAAGGAGGGCGACTTGAACCGGCTGATCTCTCAGCATGAGACCAACCGGGAGTTGTTGAATCGGATCTTTTCCACGTGTGCGAGAAACGTGCTGCCTTCGCGTAACTATGACGGGAAGGTGAGCCTGGATGAACGCGAACTGCATTTCCAGATCACAAAGCGGGGCAACATGTCCGGGGAAGCCATGGAAACGCTGGCTGTTCTACTGGGCGACTTCAGTTGCCTGATTTACAACGCGTTTTCTGGTCAGTCGCATCTCCCTGGGTTCCTGCTGCACGACAGCCCGCGGGAAGCGGACCTTGGCCTACGGCTATACCGAAACTACTTCCGATTCGCCGCTCAGTTGGAGGCGGAGTTCGCAGCCAGCGGCGGCTGCCCGTTTCAATACATTATCACCACGACCACGCCTCCACCCAGCAACATATTGGACGACAAGCACGTCGTGCTGCAACTCGATGCATCCGAGGAGAATGAATTGTTGTTCCGTCGCGATCTAACTCAGCCTCCAGAGAACGAGCAACCTGAACTGTTTCCTTAAATTCGATATGACCCTTTTTACCTTATGCAACTTGCACAACTGCAGGTCGAGAACTTCCGGCTGTTCGGTAGTCGTGCGGAACAAAAACACCTGGACCTGAGGATCGGCAAGGGGTTGACGGTGCTCGTCGGCGAGAACGACTCCGGTAAGACCGCGATTATAGATGCACTTCGACTGGTGCTCGGCACGACCAGCCAGGATTTCCTGCGCATCGGCGATGACGATTTTCACAAAGCAAACGGAAGCACCGCCAAGGACTTCAGCATCTACTGCCGATTTGAGAATCTGACGGCGGATGAAGCGGCCCGGTTTTTGGAGTGGCTCTCGTTCGAGGATAAGCGGCCGGTCCTTGAATTGACCCTGCGGGCGTTTCGAGTTTCAAGGAGGAATCGCAGCGGCGCGGAGATCCAAGTTGTTGAGGTAACGAATCGTTCGGGTCCCGACGGACAGGGCAAACCGCTCGAGGGCGATATTCGCAGTTTTTTGCGATTGACGTACCTTAAGCCGCTTCGGGACGCAGAGTCCGAGATGAGGGCTGGAAAGGGCTCTCGGCTGTCTCAATTGCTCATGCATCATCCCAGGCTGGCGGGGCAGAACGAACCCAGTGAACTCCCGCCGGCAGAGGCCGGAAAGCCGGCGCAGCCCCCGCCCACGCTGCGGGGAATCATGGCGACCGCCGAAACGTGGATCAAGGAATCACCGGCGGTCAATGAGGCAAAGAAACAGTTGAACCAGGATTACCTGAGCCACCTCTCGGTTGGTTCCGAGAAGCTGTCAGGGCAGATAACCATCGGGCAAAGCGCCGATTTGAAGGGCATCCTGGAGAAACTCGAACTCTGGCTCGCCCCCGATGCCGCGGTGCTTGATCGGACGAGACACGGCCTGGGATTCAACAACCTTCTCTTCATGGCCGCCGAGCTGCTGCTCTTGAGCGAGTCGGCCGAGACCGGTGTGCCTTTGCTTTTGATTGAAGAACCGGAGGCGCATTTGCACCCCCAACTCCAATTGCGCTTGATGGAGTTCCTGGAGATGAAGACGGCGGGGGACGCGCCGGTTCAGGTCATCGTTTCGACCCACAGCCCGAACCTCTCGTCGAAGGCTGACATCCAAAACCTGATCCTTATGGCGAAAGGACGGGCATCTCCACTCTCCAGCAACCACACGAAACTGACCGCGGGTGACTACCGGTTCCTGCGCCGCTTCCTTGATGCGACCAAGGCCAACCTGTTCTTTGCGCGGGGCGTGGTGTTGGTTGAAGGCGACGCGGAAAACCTGCTGCTACTGGCCCACGCGAAGATTCTCGGGCGTTCTTTTACCCAGTACGGGGTCTCAATCGTTAACGTCGGCAGCCGGGGCCTCTTCCGTTACGCGCGGATCTTCCAAAGGAACGACGCGGCACAACCGCCCATCAAGGTCGCCTGTATCTCGGACCGGGACATCCCGCCGGACGAGGCAAAGGACTACGTGCCGAAGACAAAACGCCAACTGGAGCAGAACCTCCCCAAATACGAGAGCGAGCTGCAAGCAGCCGGAAAGGTGGCTGATCACATGAATTCGCTGCGGCAGTATGACGGAGGGGTCGTTAAAACCTTCGTTTCGGAGCGGTGGACTTTCGAGTATGACCTCGCGTTGTCCGGCCTTGGGTCCGAACTCCACCAGGCCATCAGTTTTGCGAAGAAACTGAAGAACAGCGATCGCGCGTTTTCCGACGCTGAGCGCGGCGAAGTTTTCGCAGCGGCAGCGGAGGAGTATGTGCAATGGAGCCAGGGCCTCAGCGCCGCTGCGATGGCCACCCGGGTTTACCAGCCTTTGTTCGAGGAGGACGTATCAAAAGCGGTCACGGCTCAGGTGCTGGCGGAGTTGCTGGAGGGCCAAAAGCTGACACCCGAGGCAATCCGTCCCAAACTGCCACCCTATATCGTTGCCGCTATCGAATACGTCACGGAACCACTTCCACCGCTTCAACCCCATGGCAACGCCGCTTGAAATTACCGATGCGGACGTTGCGCTTGTCGCACAGGAGCTCCAGCTTGACCTTGCCGACCCGCAGGCTGTCGCGGTGCTTAAGGAAGTCACCAGTTGCGATGTTCAGGCCGGGCCAGGCAGTGGCAAAACCACGATTCTGACGGCGAAGCTGGCTATTCTCGCCAAGAAATGGCCCTACCGTGATCGCGGGATTTGCGTGCTGTCGCATACCAACGTCGCGCGGCGTGAAATCGAGCACAAGCTGGGCCGTTCGGCTCATCTGCGGATGTTGCTGGGATATCCACATTTCATCGGGACGTTTCAGACATTTGTGGACCAATTTCTCGCTGTTCCGTTTCTGCGAAAGGAGCGAGTTGAGGTCACGGCGGTTGACGACGACCGATTTGGGGAACGCGCCTGGGCCATGCTGAGGAAGAACTCTTGGAAGGCGGCATTTGCGATTCAGAAATTCTGTGGAAACGATGGGGTCCGTGCCCAGTCAATCGTGGCAAGTCTCACGTTGGATGGAGCACATATGGGCGTCGTTCATTCCATGCAAAACGCCAGCCGCTTCCCAAGGCCAGATTCCGCAACTGGCCAGGCGCTCATTGCAGTCAAGCAGGCCCTGCGAGCGGAGGGCTGCTTCCGGTATGACGATATGTTCGCCTTTGCCGAGGCTTGCCTGTTTAAGGTGCCGTATGTAGCGCCTGCTTTGCGCCGCCGATTTCCATGGGTTTTCGTTGATGAACTTCAGGATACCAAAGCTGCCCAGGACAGGATCGTCGAGCAGGTGTTCGCTACGAACGATTGCGTGTTCCAGCGGTTCGGCGACAAAAACCAGGCGATCTTTGACTTCGAGGCCGATTCCGACGATGGACAGTCCCTGTTTGGCAGGAGGAAAACGCTCTTTCTCAATCGCACCCACCGTTTTGGTCAATCCGTGGCGAATTTGGTGAGTCCCCTGACGGCGGTTGAACCCCAGCAGCTTATTGGCAATCCCCAAAGGCCCAACTGCCAGCATGCGGCGATGGTTTTTGGCCGCGCATCCGTAAGATCGGTCGTGCCACTCTTTGGTGACTTGGTTGTCCAGAGGGTTCCAGCCGCGGTTTGGAAGGAAGACCCGGTATGCGTCGTCGCCAGTCGAGTCAACCCAGGGCACCATACCAAGGATCGCTTTCCCGCCTGTCTGGGCGATTACGTGGACGGGTATGTTTCCCCAAACGCCGCCAAACCCACGAGGCCGGACAGCTTTCTCGGTTACGTGATCGAGGGGCGGAGCAAATGGGCCGAAGAGGGAACAGGAGCAAACCCCTACAACTCAGTATTGTCAGGTGTGCTGTGTCTCCTTCGTCGTGGCGACGCGGCGGACGTTGGAGTTGCGCCAAAAAACAAGGCTGAGTTTCACCAGGTTCTTCTGCAAAACGATCGTCTGGCCGCATTCCAGCGGCTTTGCTGGGGGGTGCTCAATCCTGTTGTCGCCCTAAACGCAGGCGCATGGCCCAGTCGCATCAAAGAACTGCTGGCGATCCTCGACCTGACGAAACCAACACAGGAAATGCTGCAATTCTTGGAGTGGGCCGACTCCGCCGGCACCGACGCCGGGAATGGGATGAAGTCAGCGTCGAAGGCCCAGAATACCTATCAGCATCGCACGAAAGATGCTCTGCTTCCGATACGCCTCGATTCAATTCACGGAGTGAAAGGCGAGACGCATGCCGCAACGCTAGTCGTCGAGACTTTCGGGAGACAGCATGACCTGCAACAACTGTTGTCAGTTTTCACCGGCCAGACGCACGGTAGCCTGTTGAAGGACTCCCTACGAGGCCACTGCAAGCGGGTGTACGTTGGTATGACTCGGCCCAGCCATCTCCTTTGCCTTGGCATTTCCGCTGAGCACATCAACGATGCCGAGATGGCCGCGCTCGCGGCCAACGGATGGGAGGTCATACGATTATGAGCTGGGAAGTCGCGCAGAGGGCAAGCGCCGAGTCCCAATGAAGCGATCCAAGAACCAGGCCATCGGAGCGAAGGGCGAGCGCATGGTGGCGCTCTGGGTGGAGGAAACCGGCCTTTGGGTTGTGAGAAAGCAGGAGGAAGACTTCGGCATAGATTTGGAGGCCGAACTGGTCGAACCGGAAATCCAGGGCCATATAGTGAAGATCCAGGTCAAATCAAGCAAACGGCTCACCGTGAAAAACGGGTGTGT
>Ga0181524_10000353_pt1 | contig 55300 bp, 42 predicted proteins | sample PEATcosm2014_Bin_34_FD_119761 | JGI IMG/M metagenome (GOLD analysis project Ga0181524, IMG submission 119761) | Peatland microbial communities from MTU Mesocosm Facility, Houghton, MI, USA - PEATcosm2014_Bin05_60_metaG | ecosystem: Environmental > Terrestrial > Soil > Wetlands > Peat | place... | reverse complement strand
CGGAGTCGCCATCGTCCGAGTCGGCGCCGCCACCGAAGCGGCCATGCTCGAGAAGAAAGCCCGCGTCGAGGACGCCCTTCACGCCACGCGCGCGGCCGTCGAGGAAGGCATCGTCGCCGGCGGCGGCGTGGCCTACCTGCGCGCCATCCCGGCCGTCGAAGCCATCCGCGAAAAACTCCGCGGCGACGAAAAAGCCGGCGTGGACATCATCGCCCGCGCCCTCGAAGCCCCCATCCGCCAGATCGCCAAGAACTCCGGCGTGGACGGCTCCGTCGTCGCCTCCGAAGTCAAGGAAAAACCCGCCACCGTCGGCTTCGACGCCAACGTCAGCGAGTACGTGGACATGATCAAGGCGGGCATCATAGACCCGACGAAAGTCTGCAAGCAGGCCCTTCAGAACGCCGCCAGCCTCGCCGGCCTGCTGCTCACGACCGAGGCCCTCGTCACCGAGATCAAGGAAGAAGAAGACAAAGAAGCCGCGCCGGTCGAAGGCGTCGTGCGATAAAAGGCGTTTTAGCGGCGCCGTAAGGCGCTAGCAGTGGCGATAAAGACTGCCAACGTTCGCCCCCTGGCGGACGCTGGCAGTTTCGTTTTTCCCTGGAAGGATAACGGCACGGCGACAATATGGCAATGCTCCCGGCCGGCATTTTTCCGCAGCGCCCGATCGGCATCCCCGGAATATGCCGGTCACATAAGAGTTTTTCTAATTGTTCCACGTGGAACAATAAGCTTTGATCTGATATTCAATGCCGCGTTAATGCCTCTTTCATGCCGCCACAATGCCGTCACAATGAGTACATATGGGGGCCGAAAGGAGTACGCATTGTCCACAAAGCGGTTACCGATTGACGTAATCGTGGGCCGCAGCGGAAATAACAGATCGCGCGGCAATTCCATATGAAAAAACGAACCCAATCCCGGGGGCCAACCGGATCTGGAATACCTGCATTGTGTCCCAGGAATACACCTTGGACGTTCATCCGTAGCGGCTGGCCAAATAGATCGGTTGGCGAACCGCTCCGGCTCCTCTTTCCAATCATGCGCGCGAGGGGCGCGCATGCGCGTATCGTTTTCCAGAACAGCCGAGAAAACGCTTGAAATTTGGCGCTTTGAGATTACAATGATTTCGCCGCCAAAGGCTATTCGGCAACGTCTGGCACGAGCAAAAGCGCGGCCCGAAAAAGGAGGGGGTGAAAATAATTATGTATGGTGTCCCCGGAACTCCGCGATGGCGCTCGGGCGATTGCAGAAGACGGCGACCACTTCGAACTCCTGGATGCGTGGGGGAAGCCTATTCTCTTTCTCCGGTCCCTCCATTCTTCGGATCAAGGGCGAGGTTATCTTGTTTCCTTCGGACCCGATGGCAAATGGGAAGAGCTGGCCGGTGATGACATCGCGATGACAATTTCCGATGACCCCGAATTGCTTTCTCCGCCATCGGCGCGAGGCAAATAAAATGAACGAGGGCGGCACAGGCACGGTTGCGTCTGCGGCTTCTCGAATGCAGCGCATTGGGCCGGTCGTCTCGCTCGTATTGCTCGCGCCGGTCATCTCCGAGTTGCTCTACGGCGGCACGCGCGTCAGCGCCATCCTCGTCCTCATCCCGGAGATCATGACCTGGGGCTGCGGCGCGCTGCTCATCCGGTATTGGGCGCGGCGCTGGCATAAGGGCTGGCTCAGCATGCTGCTGCTGGGTCTTGCCCTGGCCGTCGCGGAAGAGTGCATCATTCAACAGACCTCCATCGCCCCGCTCGTCGGGAGCGCGCAGCGCGCCTACGGCCGCGCCTTCGGCGTCAACTGGGTGTACCTGCTTTGGGCGCTTGGCTACGAGAGCGTCTGGGTGGTCTTGATCCCGGTCCAGCTCACGGAACTCCTCTTCCCTGCGCGCCGAGCTGAGCCCTGGCTTGGGAGGCGCGGCATGGCCATCGCCGGCGTTGTATTCATGCTCGGCTCTGCATTGGCCTGGTATTCATGGACGCAGATGGCTCGCGTGAAAGTCTTCCACATGACGCCCTACAATCCGCCGCCGCTCTACATCCTGGCCGGACTGGCGGTCATCGTGCTTCTCGTCGTCGCGGCTCGCGCGATTCCCGCGACTCGGAAGCGCGAGGCTCACCACCTGTCTCGATCGGCGCCGTCGCCGTGGCTCGTCGGAATCATCGTCTGCCTTCTCGGTTCGCCATGGGCGGCCTTCGTCATGCTTGGATTTGGCGCTTTTCCGTCCATCCCGTTCGGCTGGGCGCTGGCTGCCGGGCTCGGCTGGACCGCACTGACATTCGTCCTCATCGAACGATGGTCGTCCAGCCGCGATTGGGATGACGAGCGCCGATATGCTCTGGCCTTCGGCGGAGTCGTGGCCTGCATGCTCGGCGGATTCGTCGTCTTCGAGATCGGCGGCGCGACCCGCATGGATTGGATCGGGAAGACGCTGCTCAACATCGCCGCTCTCGCGTGGCTTGCTGCCTTTGGCCGCAAACTGCGGCGTCCTGAGAGCAGCAGCATGCCTGTTGACATATAAGAAATATTACCGGTATTCCGGTGACATAATACGTCAATTGCAAGGCGGTCACCGATTGACGTAATCGTGGGCCGCAGCGGAAATAACAGATCGCGCGGCAATTCCATATGAAAAAACGAACCCAATAGCGGGCGCTAACCGGATCTGGAATACCTGTATTGTCTCCCAGGAATACACCTTGGACGTTCATCCGTAGCGGCTGGCCAAATAGATCGGTTGGCGAACCGCTGCGGCTCCTCTTTCCAATCATGCGCGCGAGGGGCGCGCGTGCGCGTATCGTTTTCCAGAACAGCCGAGAAAACGCTTGAAATTTGGCGCTTTGAGATCACAATGACTTCGCCGCCAAAGGCTATTCGGCAACGTCTGGCACGAGCAAAAGCGCGGCCCGAAAAAGGAGGGGGTGAAAATAATTATATATGGTGTCCCCTGAACTCCCCCCCGGATTTGGAATACCTGTATTGTATCCCAGGAATACCCTGCCAGCGATATCCGAATATCCGTCTGTTCGCGCTTCCTTGCCTCGTGGTTCAACTCCCCTCTTCGCTCCCTTTCTCCTCTTTGCCTACAGACTTGCCAGCTTCGCCATCATGTTTAGCCTTCTTCCTTCGCCGCCGCACGAAGCAGTATAAGATCGCAGCATATAGACATACTGCTATGAATAGGACGTTTCTCAATAGAGCACTCGACTGCATCGCATGACTGACCGATTCTCCCTTGGAGATGTCAATTAATCTTGTACGGCCTTCTGGTATCGCCAGCGTCTCCCGACGATCCTTCGCAGCAACAAATACAAATCCACCAAGCCGACCCACGTAGACATGGCCACTAATTCGTTTATTGATATCATCCTCACAGTCGGTGACCAGCACGGATTGAACCAGTCCCATTCCGCGGCGGCAATTCGACGCTTCGTATCGTCCCCACCAGAACAACGCCAACGCAGTTATTCCGATGATTAATCCCGAAGTGCCCCAAACAGTCTTCTCTCCCTCATATTTATCCGAAAGAAACCACCTCGGGGCGTTAAAACAAACCGCACAAAGAAGACCCGGAAAGAGAAAACTCACCCCAGCGGGGATGTCAACGTATACGAGGGTGAAAAAGAAATAGACGACGCCTGCAACGACCAAAGAGCCAAACGTGAGCAGGCGAGCGATAAGGCGATGCTCAATCCACCTATATGACTTCTTCGATAGAAGCGGACGATAAACCCAAACAAGTATGATTGTCATTACGCCTACAATCGGGACGACCCCAACAAATGTATATGCAACGACATCTTGAATGCTAAGATACTCAAGAAAGTTGATATCGAAGTAACTCCAGTAACCCCACAAGTAGACTGATCCGAAGAGAAGTAAGATGCCTGTGGCAACGGCAAGAAGCCGACGCCACGAGGACACCCACCGTATGTTAACGGACGACGCGTTCTCGTCTGCCATTGAACTAGTTTCCGCTTTCTGCCTTCGCCTCAGTAACAATCTTTCGGGAATTGCCAACCGTTGCTTTCGGCGTGAGTTCGGGAGCCTTCTTGAAAGTAACATCCACCTGTTGCGCTGGCGGGGAATCTTCTTTCTTGCCTTGCAGCAATTGCGCCAAGGTTAGCATTGGAGGTCCAGCATAATTCTTCTTCCACCAGGTTCAAGTATAAAAGCCTCCGCTTGAAGCCACTTTGCGCATTGCCTGTGTGGGGGTATTCCGGCGACATAATACGTCAGTTGTCCCTGCGGCACGGACCTTCGGGCTAGGCCATTTATATATCCAAGGCTGCCTCTCTAATTGCGACCATATTCGTCACGCGCACTCTATCCTCGAGCGGAGGCGTTGTCAAGAGGCGTTCCGGGGTGTGCGGAGACAGGTGTAGACGAGGGCGGGCGGGATGTTGAGGAGGACGAAATCGGAATGAAGGGTGGTGAAGTGTTTTCCTAGAAAGCGCTTCAGGTTGAAGCCTTTGAGCAGGGTCAGCGTGTGCATGTACTGGATGAAATGGCCGTTGTCTTTCAGGACGGGCAAGACCGAATGGCGGACCAGGCCGTCGAAATCCAGGCAGGAACAGGGAAGCGTCGAGACGATGCAGTCAACGCCTTTTTCGAGAATGCCAAAAACGTCCGCCAGCACTTTCCGGCATTTGAGAGCATCCTCGTTGACCAGGAACACGTTCTCCCCGCTCGTGCTTGCCTCCAACGGGGCGTGCAGGCGCGGGTTCTTTTCGAAGGATATAAGGATCGTCCCGGGCCGCTTGCGCCTGATGATCTCGCGCGTGACCGCGCCGCTGGCCGCGCCGAACTCGACGATGACTTTCGCCGTGGCGAACGGCGCCATCCGGAGCAGGGAGTTTACGCATCTCCTCGAATCCGGCAGGACGGAGCCGATCTCCCTCGGGCTACGGCAGTATTCCCGGAAGACGCGCAACGATTTTCTCAAGCAGCCCTCCTGACCCGACAAAATGCCGCGCGTAAATTCCCAATTCGCCAATCACCTAACCCCGATTATTCACCACCAAGACACAAAGACACCAAGAAAGTCAAAGACCTCGACTGAAGGGCAGTTTATGAGGGTTCCCAGCCGCGAAGCGTACAGCGCGAAGAACAGAGTGTCGAGTTTCGGCGTAGGCGTTTTTAGTCGTAAGCCCAATCTCCGTTGTCCTTTGTGCCTTGGTGCCTTGGTGGTTCATGAATAGACCGGGCTAATTTCCCAATCTCCCAATCACCCGATCTTCAGGAACTCCCGGACCGCGCCGACCAACTGCGCCTGGTCCTTGAACACTCGCGTCCTGGCGGGCAATGAGTCGCGGAACGTCTTGCCGTAGGCCCTGGTGACCAGGCGCGGGTCGCACACGATCACTACGCCCCGGTCGGCGCGAGTGCGGATGAGACGGCCGAAACCCTGCTTGAGCCGGATCACGGCGTCCGGCACCATATAGTCGGTGAAGTCGCTCCGCCCTTTGCGCGCGAGCGCCTCGCAGCGCGCGGCGACGAGCGGGTCGGTGTGCACGCGAAACGGCAGCTTGGCCACGATGAGGCAACTGAGCGCTTCGCCCGGCACGTCCACGCCCTCCCAGAAACTCTGCGTGCCGAGCAGGACCGATGAGGTCTCGCGGCTGAGGCGCGCGATCAGCCTGGACCGCTCGCCGTCCACGCCCTGCGCCATGACCCGGATGCCGCTGCGCGCCAGCGCGGATTTCATCGCCGGATACGCCTCGCGGAGCATGGCGTGCGAGGTGAAGAGCACCAGCCCGCGGCCGCGCGTCGCGGTCAGGATGTCCACCGCCAGCGCGCTGAACGGCCGGACGAAATCCGGCCCGTCCGCCTTCGGCTCCGGCAGGAACGACGGCACGGCCAGGAGCGCCTGGCGCTCGAAGTCGAAGGAGGTGCCGAGGTCCGCCAGGCGCAGGCGCGCCGAGACCGCGCCGCGCATGCCCAGCCGGTCGCGCATGAAATCAAAATTCCCCGCGACAGTCAAGGTCGCCGAGGTGAAGACCGCCGTCCGCACCCTGGAGAAGACCGTCTTTTCCATCAGCGCGGCGATGTCGAGCGGCGCCGCGTTGAACGACGCGCCGGCGCGGCCCGGCTCTCGTTCGATCCAGTACACGGCGTCCTCGCCGCTCGCCTTGAGGACCTTGTCGAGGTGCTCGAGCATCTCCCGCAGGAGCGACGCCTGCGCGGCGACCTCCACGCCCACTTCCCTGAGCGTGGCGAACGGCTCGCGGTCGGCCTTGGGGTCCGCGATCTCGGCGCACGGTTTCGCCAGTTCCTCCAGCGACTTGGCGAGCGGCTCGACGACCTCCGCGAAGGCCTGGGCGGACCGAGCCAGTTGCGGCCAGTCGTCCGGGCGGCGATCGGCGTCATAGCGGAGCCTCTCGACCCGCTGCCCGGAGGCGTCGAGGAGCAACTCCAGGCCGCCGAAGAGCGATTCGGCCGCGCGGCGCGCTTCGGGGAACGCCTCGATGCAAAGCCGGATCGCCTCGGCCAGCCGGTCGGCCTGGCCGGCGGGGAATTCCGCCGCCGCGAGCGAAAGCTGGTGTTGCAGGCTGGCGAACAGGCCGCGGCCGGCGCCATCGCGCTGGGGACGGAAGAGGCGGTTGAGGACGCGCGACAGTTGCCACGGCGCCACGCGGATCGTCGCGGCATCGGTCGCGACGTTTTCGAGGTTGTGCGCTTCGTCGAAGACGATGCAGCGGAACGGCGGAAGCGCCACGCTGGCATCGCCCGCTTCCCAGAAGACGGTCGAGTGGTTCGCCACGACCACGTCCGACTGGAGCGCGCGCGCCCGCGCCCTGCGCACGAAGCAGTTGCGCGCGAAACGGCATCGCGGCCCGAGGCATTCGTCGCGCTGCGTCGCCATCCGCGCCCACAGTTCCGACTCCATGCCCCCCTTCAGGCCGGAGAGCTCGGCCACGTCCCCGGTCTCCGTCTCCGCCAGCCAGGAGATGACCGGGAGGATTTCGACGCGCTCGGCGTCGGAGAGTTCCCGGTCCGCCGCGCCGAGGAGCATGAGCAGTTTTCGGACGCAGAGATAGTTCGCCCGCCCCTTGATGAGCGCGTACCGGATATTCCCGCCCAGCGCCTTTTCGAGGAACGGGAGGTCTTTCTCGAAGAGCTGGGACTGAAGGTTCTTGGTGTTGGTGGAGATCACGACCGGGTCGCGGTTCTGCGCCGCCCACAGGATTGCGGGCGCCAGGTACGCCAGCGATTTTCCGGTGCCGGTGCCGGCCTCGACCATGACGACGAGTCCCTCGTTGAACGCCTCGCACACCTCGCGCACCATCCGGAGCTGCTCCGGCCGATGCTCGTACGCGGCGAAACCCTGCGCGAGCGCGCCCTGCGGCGAGAAGACCCCGCAGACCCGCTCCACGTCGAGCAGCGACGGCGGCTCCTTCGGCGGCTCGCGGGTGATCCAGCGGGAGCCGGATTCGGCGGGCAAAAGGTCCCTGAGCGTCTTCGCCCGCGCACCGAAGCCGCCCTTGAGGGCGACCTTCGCGGCCTCTTCGATCAGCGGGCGCAGCGGGTGCTGCGTCGGCGCGAGCAGGCGGCGCATTTCGTCGAGCGCCGCGAGCGGTTTCTTCTTCAGGTCGGCGACCAGGCGGTCGAACAGCTCGGCCGCAGCAAGCGCGCGCGCGGGCGCGCCGGGGCCGCCCTCTTTCAGCCCGTAGTGCGCGGCCAGCGCCGGCAGATCGTGCGATGCCTCCTTCGGCAGCGCGACGCGCGCCAGCAGCGCGCCATCGAGCAGTTTGCCCAGGGCGAACAGCGTTTGCAGCGCGGCGGAGTTTTCGGCGGACGGGGCGTCCGATTTGAAGCAGACAAGCGTCTCTCCCGGCGCCGGAGCGTCGAGCCGCGCGGGACGCGCGACCTCGCGCCGGCCCTCGTCCACGGCCCGGACCAGAACCAGGTCCGTTTCAGGAGAGTCGTCCCACTCGATGATGGAGAACATCGCGGTCCTCAACGGATCTTCGGGCGACGGCAGGTTGTGAGCCTAGCACCTCGGCGTTCGGCATGTCAACGCGCTCGTTCGCCTTGCCGTAATGCCTCAGTCTTGGGGCCGGAGTTCAAGTTTTTTGTCATTCCCCAGAGTGCGCCGCGTACGGCGCACGATGCGAAAGCGGGAATGACCGCGGAGGCCGCCTACGCATCCTTAAGCCTGCGGCTGAGGCATTACGTCTTGCCGTTTGGGAGAACGGCCGATATAATCCGGTGTGTTCCCATGCGCGAGAGGAGGCGCCGTTTTGAGGAAGATTCTGGTCACCGGCGGATGCGGGTTCATCGGCTCGAACTTCGTCCTTCACCTTCTGCGGACGCGGAAGGACGTGCAGGTCATCAACCTGGACAAGCTCACGTACGCCGGGAACCTGGCGAACCTCTCCGACATCGAAGGCGACCCACGCCACCGGTTCGTCCGCGGCGACATCTGCGACGAGGCGCTCGTCGGGCGGTTGCTCGCCGACGGCGCGGACACGATCGTTAATTTCGCCGCCGAGACGCACGTGGACCGGAGCATCCAGGACTCCGCGCCGTTCATCCTGACCAACGTCGGCGGGACGCACGCGCTGCTGGCCGCCGCCCGCAAGAACAAGGTGCGCAAGTTCATCCAGGTCGGGACGGACGAGGTCTACGGCTCGCTCGGCCCGTCGGGCCGGTTCACGGAGGATTCGCCGCTCCAGCCGAACAATCCGTATTCGGCCAGCAAGGCCGGCGCCGACCTGCTCGTCCGCGCTTTCCAACGGACCTACGGCATGGACGCGGCGATCACGCGCTGCACGAACAACTACGGCCCGTTCCAGTTCCCGGAAAAGGCGATCCCGGTCTTCATCGGCAACGCGCTGGAGGACCGCCCGATCCCGGTTTACGGCGACGGCCTGCACGTGCGCGACTGGCTGTTCGTCGAGGACCACTGCCGCGCGATCGAGGCGGTGATGGAGCGCGGCCGCGCGGGCGAAGTGTATAACGTCGGCGGCGGCAACGAGCTGCCGAACATCGAGATGGCGCGCCTGATCCTGCGCGAGTTGAAAAAGCCGGAGTCGCTCATCCAGTTCGTGAAGGACCGGCCCGGACATGACCGGCGGTACGCGCTCGACTCCTCGAAACTCTCGCGCGAGCTGGGCTGGAAGCCGCTCGTCTCCCTCGCCGAAGGGATTCCCCGGACCGTGCGCTGGTACTGCGAGCATCAGGACTGGCTGCGCAGAGTCCAGTCCGGCGAGTACCAGGAGTACTACCGCAAGCACTACCACGAACGCCACGGATTGCAGGAATAACGGATGGCGGCACTGGGAAATGCGGCGGTCCTCGGCGGGCGCGGGATGCTCGGAACGGACCTGGTCGAGGCGTGCCGCAAGGCCGACGCGTTCGCCGAGGTGCTCGCGGCGGACCTGCCGGAAGTGGACATCACCGACGAACGTTCGCTGCGCCGCGCCCTGGCCGGCCTGAAGCCGCAGGTCATTTTCAATTGCGCGGCGATGACGGACGTGGACGGGTGCGAGTCCAAACGCGACCTCGCCTTCGCCTTGAACGCCACGGCCGCCGGCCTGGTGGCCGCCGCGGCCGCGTCGCTCGGCGCCCTGTTGATTCACGTGAGCACGGATTTCGTGTTCGACGGGCGCAAGGGCGCGCCGTACGCCGAGGAGGATCCGCCTGCGCCCCTTTCGGTCTACGGCCAGTCGAAGCTCGCCGGCGAGCGGCTCGTGGCTGAACGCGCGGGGAAGTGGATCATCGCGCGCACGGCGTGGCTCTATGGCCGAACGCGGATGAACTTCGTGGACCGCATGCTGGAACTCGGCTTGAAGAAGCAGGAACTCTCCGTCGTGACGGACCAGGTCGGCTCGCCGACGTGGACGCGCGACCTGGCCGCCGCGCTGATCGCGCTGGCCCGGTCCGGCGAAACGGGGATTTTCCACGCGGCCAACAGCGGCGCATGTTCGCGATATGAACAGGTGAAGCTGATGTTCGAGAGCGCCGGGCTGCGCGCGCGGCTGCGGCCGGTGGATTCGTCGGCCTTTCCGCGGATCGCCGCCGTCCCGGCCTCTTCGCCGCTGAGCGTGGAGAAATTGCGCCGCAGGACCGGCCACATCATGCGGCCGTGGGAAGAGGCGTTGAGCGAATACGTGCGTACGGAGTCCCCGATCGCGGCCGGGCGCGGGACGACGCGGTGAGAAGATGAACTCTCCGATTCCATCATGTCCGAAGTGCGGCAAGGAAGGGTCCAGCGGCGCAAGGTTCTGCGTCTCCTGCGGGGCCGCGCTTGAAGCGCCCTCCGCCGCGCGCCCCCGGGCTGTTCCGGCGCCGGACCGATCCAGTCTCCAGGGCCCCTGCACGGTCCTCTACGCCGGCGGCGGCGAAATGGACGTGCGCCGTGTCGGGCGCCTTGTGGCTGAGGCGGTCCGGCGGCCGCGGCCGGACGTGACGAGAGAGTTGCGCAACTCCCGAGGGTTCATCGCGAGGGGACTGCCCGCGGCGGTCGCCGTCGCGCTGGCGGAAAAGGCCGAGGGGGAACTTTCCGCGCCGGTGCTGGTTCTGGCCGACGCGGACTGCGTCGCGCTTCCTCCGGTCATGCGGATACGCGACACGAAGGTGGCCGCCGAAGGAATCCGCTGCGAGGCGTACGCGTGGGATCGGACGGAGATCATCGCGGCCCGATGGGACGAGGTCTTCCTCATTTCCTGCGGTCGTCTCGAGATTGAGCACGCCGTCGAGGCGGCGGACGAATTGAGCGCGGAGGCGCACGGGCGGACGACGCTGGTCATGGAAAAGCGGCACGAATTCCTGATTGACGTGGTCCTGTTCGAGCCTTGGCGCGTGCTGCGGCTCGATCAGAACGCCGCCGCGTTCTCGATGACGGAGATGCGGCGCGGTCCGGAGGATACTGTGGGGCCGCTCTATCGTTGCGCGTTCAACCTGCGCCACCTCGCGCAAGGCGTGCCGATGAACCGGGGCGTCGAGCTGCTCGCCGCCGGCGGATCGGACGCCGTCTGGGAGCCGCTGACGTTTCTCAATAAGCGCGACTTCGAGACCTACACGTCCTGGCTGGTGCAACTGCTAAGGTACGGGCGGCCGATCCCGGCTTGAGCGGCGCGGGAGCGGGGTCACGGGGCGGGGACGGCCTCGACGTAGAACTGGCCGGCGTTGCCGATTTTGAAGACGTAGAGCAAGCCCGGGACGAGGCTGACGTACACGTCGTTCCCGTAGACGGCTTGGACGCCGGCCGACTTCAGGCGGTTCGGGTCGTTGGAGAGGTTCCAGATTTCGGTCCAGAAGAGCTTGCGGTCGCGGAGCGAGAGTTTCGCCAGCAGTTCGTCGTAGCGCTTCGGCTCGGCGCCCGGCTCCTCGATGGGACTGGCGGACGCAGGCGCCGTGTGTTCGCCGTAGATGCGCCGCCAGAGATACAGCGCCCGCCCCTTGCCGTCGGCGACATAGCGGTTATCGAACTTCACGATCAGGGCGTCGAAATGAACGATGTCGCCTTCAATGTCGTATTCCCGCGTCAGGATCTGTCTGGACGGGTCGTCGCGCGCCGTCTCGATGAAGCGCACGCGGGTCAACAGCCGCCCGTCTTTGCGCTCCTGCCGGATAACCCTCGCCAGCCCGATCTGGCTCTCGGCGGTCAGGTTGGAGATGGCCGTCTTGAGTTGGCGATTCTCCGTCAGCAGATCGAAGATCGTCCGGCTCGCCAGCCAGAAGCCGCGACCGATGATGCCGAGGACGATCAGGACGCACAGCAAGATCAGCCAAAGGAACGTCCGATGCGCAAGCCGACCGGCCATGTCCGCCTCCGCTCAATCCGGGACCGCCGCAATCCTAGACCAGTTCCGGCGGCAATGCAACTCCGGCGCCGCAAATTGGGCTTCCCGGCCCCGGCGCGGCGCCGCGGCATGGAGGAATTCGGCCGCCAGGGACCGCATGGCAAGGCCTGCACAAAAGCGCCGCAAGGCCGAAAGTCCCTTCGCATGCTGATTGACAGGGCCGCCCGCCGCTGTTATCATAAATCGTCATCGGGAACCGGAGCCAAGCAGTTCGCGGCGGCAAAGCGCACGATTTCCGCTGCAAGGGGAGGCCGCTGAATGGACAATCAGAAGAATGCGTTGATCATGGCGTCCCAGATCGGCGACGTGGCAGTCGTCAATTTCCTGACCTCGCAGGTGCTCGACGAGTTCAACGTGCAGCAACTCGGCCAGGAGTTGAACGAATTGGTGGACAAGCAGGGCATGATTCGGCTTGTGATCAATTTTTCGAAGATCAAATTCCTCAGCAGCGCCGTGCTCGGCAAGATGATCTCCCTCAACAAGAAAGTCACTGCGCTGAAGGGCAACATGGCCTTCTGCAACATCAACCCGGACATCATGCAGGTCTTCAAAATCACGCGCCTGGACAAGCTGATCGCCATCTACGACGACGAGGACCAGGCGGTCAAAGGCGTCGGCAAGCCCGGCCTCTTCGGAAGGTACCGCTAGGCGCGCTCCGCTGACGGCGCAGGGAAAGCGGCGACGCCGGGGGGCGTTGCGGTCCTCTCAACTTCATCCTGTCGCTTACGAGACGCCCTTTCCGCATCCGCCGACCGGGCGATTGCGGGCGTTCCAGGAGAAGGACGGCAGATGATCATCGGGGTTCCGAAAGAGATCAAGAAAGATGAGTACCGCGTGGCGATGGCGCCGGCCGGAGTCCATCGGCTGAAGGCCCAGGGGCATCGCGTCCGCGTGCAGGCGGGCGGCGGCGTCGGCAGCGGCATTTCCGACGCGGAATACCGCCGGGCGGGAGCGGAGATCGTCCGGTCGGCCGGGGAGATCTTCAAGACGGCCGACCTGATCGTGAAAGTGAAGGAGCCGCAGCCTTCCGAGTGCCGGCTGCTGCGGCGCGGGCAGCTGGTCTTCACCTATTTTCACCTGGCGGCGGACAAGCCCCTGACGCTGGCGCTGATGAAATCGGGCGCGACGGCGATCGCGTACGAGACGATCGAGCCGGAGTCGGGCGGGCTGCCGCTGCTCACGCCGATGAGCGAGGTCGCCGGCCGCATGGCGATCCAGGAAGGCGCAAAGTACCTCGAGCGCCCGATGTCGGGCCGCGGGGTGCTCCTGGCCGGCGTGCCCGGAGTCGAGCCGGCGGAGGTGCTGATCCTCGGCGGCGGCATCGTCGGCGCCAATGCCGCGCGGATCGCCGCCGGCATGGGGGCGCGCGTGACGGTCCTCGACGTGAACCTCGACCGCATGCGTTACCTCGACGACGTCCTGCCGCCGAACGTCCGGACGCTCATGTCCGATTCGCACTCCGTGAACGCCTGCATCCGGACCGCCGACCTGGTCATCGGCGCCGTGCTCATCGCCGGAGCGCGGACGCCGGTGCTCGTCCGCCGCAAGCACTTGAAAACCATGAAGCCGCGCGCGGTGATGGTGGACGTGGCGATTGACCAGGGCGGATGCTTCGAGACCAGCCGCCCCACCACGCACAGCGAGCCGGTGTACCTGGTGGACGACATCGTCCATTACTGTGTCGCCAATATGCCCGGGGCGGTCAGCCGGACCTCGACTTACGCGCTGACCAACGTGACGCTGCCGTACGTCGTCCAGATCGCCGACCGCGGCATCGAGGCGGCCGCGCAGGAGGACATCGCGATCCGGCGCGGGGTCAACGTGATCGGCGGGAAGCTCGTCTGTCGCGCCGTGGCGGAGGCGTTCGGACTGCCATGCGACACGTTCTGACCGGCCAGCCCTGGCGCGGGCGCGCCGTCGCCCTGCTCCTGACGGTCTGCGTCGCCGCTGCGGCGTTCGGATGGGGAGACGAGACACACCGCGCGGTTTCCCGGGGCGCGGCGGTCATCCTGCCGGATGAAATCCGGCCGTTCTTCCTGGTCAACAGCGATTTCATCGCGCGGCACAGCCCGGACCCGGACTACATCCCCAACCGGACGGCCGCACAGCGGGCCGAGCATTTTCTGGACATAGACACGTACGGCGCGCCGCCGTTCAAGGACCTGCCGCATGACCGCGCCGAGCTGGAGAAAAAAGTCGGCGCGGCGACGGTCGTGGCGCACGGCCTGCTGCCCTGGACGGTCAACCGCGAGTTCGAGCGGCTGGTGAAGGCGTTCCTCCAGCGCGATTGGGCCGAGACGCGCCTCGCCGCCGCGTATCTTTCCCACTTCGTCGCCGATACGACCATGCCGCTGCACGCGACGCACAATTACGACGGCCAGTTGACCGGCAACAACGGCATCCACCGGCGCATCGAGGTGGAAATGGTCGCCCGCTTCCACAACGTCTCCATCATCGCGCCCAGCGGCATCACGGCGGTCGGCGATCCGGTCGAGTGGACTTTTCACGAACTCGAGCGCAGCCTGAGCTTCTGTCCGGCGTTCCTGAAAGCCGACACGGATGCGCGGCGTGCGGCGCCGCTGGACAGCGAAGCCTATTATCTCAAGCTGAACGAAGGCGCGGGGGAAATCGTCGAGGCGCGCACGCGCGACGCGGCGAACGCGGTCGCCGGGTTCTGGCTGGCCGCATGGCAGAAGGCCGGCCGCCCCGCCCTGCCGCCGGAGCGCGAAATCGTCCTCCTCGTGATTCAGTCAGCGCCCGTTGTGGAGGAGTCGCAGGGGCTGCGGCATTTCCACGGCCTGATCTATCCGGCGCCGGAGATCCGCAAGATCGCCGCCGCAGGCGCGCCGTTCGACGCGCTGGCCGTCGCGCACGCCGGCGTCCCGTACAAGGCGCCGCGCCAGTCCCTGCACTTCATTCCGGCCCTGGACGCGCGCGACGAACGGCCGCCGGATTGGGAAAGCGACGATCTCGGCAGAATCGCCGAGGCGATCCACACCATCAGCTACAGCTTCGAGCAGTTCCCCGGCTCGCAACGCGTCGTTATTCTCCTCTGCTACGGCTGGAATGCCGACGCGGGCTTGCCGGCGGCCATCGTCCACTTGAAAGCCGCCCGCGCCCGGTGCGGCGTCTTCACGATCGGGACGTTCGACGAAATTCCGTCCGTGAAGCAGTTCGCCGAGGACAGCGGCGCGGCATTCCACGATCTCGGCGAGAGCGAAGAGGTCCCGGCGCTCGTCGCAAAAGGACTGGCGCCGCTGCTCGCCCCGGTTGACGCCCCGTAGGCGCTGCTATATACTCGGCGTGTCCGGACCGTCACGATTCTCGAGGCCGGGACTTGCCATGAGCGATCACAGCCCGATCAGCGAAATCCTGGATGAACTGCGCGCCGGACGGATGATCGTCCTCGTGGACGACGCCAAGCGCGAGAACGAGGGGGACCTGACCCTGGCGGCCGAGAAGGTCACCCCCCAGGCGATCAACTTCATGCTCAAGGAGGGCCGCGGGCTGGTCTGCCTCACCTTGACGCCGGAGAAGGCCGACCAACTCAACCTGCCGCCTCAGACGGCCGACAACACGTCCGCCTTCGGGACCGGCTTCACGGTCACGATTGACGCCAAGGAAGGCGTGACGACGGGCGTCTCGGCGGCGGACCGCGCCGCGACGATCCTGACCACCGCATCGGACGGCTGCCGTCCGGAAGACCTAGCCCGGCCGGGGCACATCATGCCGATCCGCGCGCGCAAGGGCGGCTGCCTCGTCCGGCCGGGCCAGACGGAAGGCTCGGTGGACCTCTGCCGGCTGGCCGGCCTGAAGCCGACGGGGGTGATCTGCGAGATCATGAACGAGGACGGCACCATGGCGCGCGCGCCGCAACTGCGCGAGTTCTGCCGCAAGCACGGCCTCAAGATGTGCGCGGTCGAGGATGTGATCCGTCATCGGCGCGGCACGGAGCGCCTCGTCGAGCACCGCGTCTCCTGCCGCCTGCCGACCGTGTTGGGCGAGTTCGTCTGCCACGCGTACGGCACCACCGTGGACAAAGACCTGCACCTCGCCCTCTGCAAAGGCGACATCCGCCCCGGCCAGAACGCCGCTGCGCCCGTCCACGAAGAGCCGGTCCTCGTGCGCGTGCACTCCGAATGCCTCACCGGCGAGGCGCTCGGCTCGCTCCGGTGCGACTGCCGGCAGCAAGTGCAGGAAAGCATGCGCATGGTGCAGCAGGCCGGGCTGGGCGTGGTGCTCTACATGCACCAGGAGGGACGCGGCATCGGCCTCGAGAACAAGCTCCGGGCCTACGCGCTGCAGGACAAGGGACTCGATACCGTCGAGGCGAATGAGACGCTGGGCTTCAACGCGGACGAGCGCGACTACGGCATCGGCGCGCAGATCCTGGCGGACCTGGGCCTGCGCCGGCTGCGGCTCCTGACGAACAACCCGAAGAAGTACAGCGCCCTCGCCGGATACGGACTGGAGATCGTCGAGCGCGTCCCCATCGTCATTCCGCCCAACCCGGAAAACGAAAGATACCTGCGGACGAAGAGACAGAAACTGGGACATATGCTCTAGCCGTTTCGTAATCGTAATCGCGGTTCATTCGGACTGCACGGAAAACGGCGATTACGATTACGAGTAAGATTACGATTACGAGTAAAATTACGATTACGATTGAAGGAGAGTAGCATGGCAAAGTTGCGCATCGTGGCCGAGAAAGCCAACGTCTCGATGACGGCGACGCTCAACGAGTCGGAGACCGCGACGAAACTCCTCAAGCTTCTGCCGATCGAGTCGCACGCGCAAACCTGGGGCGACGAGGTGTACTTCGAGACGCCGCTCCGCGCGCCGGAGCAGGATCCGCACGCCGAAGTGCCGTCCGGCACGATCGCTTACTGGCCGCCGGGACACGCCTTCTGCATCTTCTTCGGCCAGGAGCCTTACAGCCCGGTGAATCTGCTCGGCATGCTCGACGGCGACGCGAAGCTCTTCGCCCGCGTCAAGTCGGGCGACAAGATTCGTTTGGAGCACGTCGAGGAAGGGAAGCCGAAGGCGAAGAAGTGAACGACGGAAGGATTGCTGGTATCAACGCCAACCCTAGCGTATGAGAGGCTCCCCTGCATTTCGACTCCTCCTCACCCTTCCATGTAAACGCTCAGTTCTTTTAATGTGAAGTACGAACTCCTCGTCTTACTTGTCGCCGAACGCCTCTTCAGCCATAACGCCCTCGTAAACCTTCGTAACCGGCGCCCGCATGGAAATGGCGTAATCAGGGCCGACGTCAATCTCGATGACGCCGCCGGGCATGTGGACGTTGATTTGAGCTGCGCACAGGCCGAGCCGGTGTGCGACTGCCGCCGCCGCGCAACTGCTGCTTCCCGAGGCGAGCGTGTAACCGGCGCCGCGCTCCCAGATTTCGATGTGGATGTTCCGGCGGTCAAGCACTTTGAGGAACTGGACGTTGGTGCGGTTGGGAAAGCGAGGCTCGACTTCGATGAGAGGCCCCCAGCGTTTGGCTTCCGCAGGCGAAACCGGGCGGTTGAGAATGACGCAGTGCGGATTACCGATGGTGGCGGCGCAATAAGTGAACGACTCGCCATCCAGCACCATCGTCTCGGTGAGCACGTCCCGTGGCGCGCCTGCTACGGGAATCGTGCGGCTGTCGAAGCTGACGCGGCCCATCTCCACCGTCACGGTTCGGCCCGCTTCATCAATCTGCGCGCGCACGAGGCCGCCATTGGTCTCGATGGTAAAAGGTCCGCTGCGAACAAAACCCCGGTCGTAGAGATAGCGCGCGAAGATGCGCAGGCCGTTGCCGCTCTTTTCCGCTTCGCTGCCGTCGGGATTGAAGATGCGCAGGGCGAAGGCGGCCTTAGAAGATGGCAGCGGTCCAAGCAGAATGCCGTCGGACCCGACGCCGTAGTTGCGGTGACAGATGCGGCGGACATCTTCGGGGAGCATCTCCCGCCCTAAATCGGAAGGGTTCAGGACGATATAGTCATTCCCCAAAGCGTGATACTTCACGAACCGCATGGTCAGCCCTCATCTGCGCGCCGCGCCAAAGTGAGTGACCTCGATCGTGAAATCGCTCCAGCGGCGAACGCGCTACGAGCCTTCCGCAGGCGGTTTCGTCTCCCTCTTGAGTTCAGGCGCGGGCTTCGGGCCTTCCTTCGCGGGTTCTTCGCCCAGCCGCGTTTCGAGCTTCTGGACCTCGCGTTCGGCGGCGCGGAGGGCGTGGCGCAGGAGCTGCTTGGCGCGGTCGAAGCCGATCCGGCCTTCGCGGACCATCTGGTTGGCGACCTGACCGACCGCCTCGCCTGCGGCGCCGGCGGAAACCGCGACGTTGCGCGCGTGCAGGCTCATGTGCCCCTTCTGGATGCCCTCGGTCACCAGGCTGCGCAGCGCCGCCAGGTTCTGGACGAGGCCGACGGCGGCGGCGACCTCGCTGAGTTCCTGCGCGGATTTCACGCCGAGGATTTTCAGCGCGACCCTCGCGAGCGGATGGACCTTCGTCGCGCCGCCGATCAGGCCGAGCGACATCGGCACTTCGATCTCGCCGATGAGCTTGCCGTCCTCGGCGCGGGACCACTTCGTCAGCGGCTGATATCGCCCGCTGCGCGCCGCATAAGCGTGGGCGCCGGCCTCGACCGCGCGCCAGTCGTTCCCGGTGGCGATCATCAGCGCGTCAATCCCGTTCATCACGCCCTTGTTGTGCGTCGCGGCGCGGTACGGGTCGGCCAGCGCGAAAGCGTACGCGTCCAGGATGCCCTCGACGACCTCTTCACCCTTCCAGCCATGCTCGTCGAACGCCGAGGGGGAAACCTCGAGCCGGGCGCGCGCGAGCCGGCGGTCCGCCAGGTTGCTGACGATGCGCAGCAGCACCTTGCCGCCGGTGAGCCCTTCGAGGAAGAGCGAGAGCGCCTCGGCCATCGTGTTCACGGCGTTGGCGCCCATCGCGTTGCGCACGTCCACCAGCAGGTGCGCGATGACCATCGGTCCGCGCACGGTCTGCAGGACGCGCGCCTCGATGTCCCTGGCCCCGCCGCCGGCCTCCTTGAGGACCGGGTCCTGCTCGTTGGCGATCCCGAGGATCCGCTCGCGGGCCTGGAGGATGCGCTCGCGGGCGGCCTCCGGATCGGGCGCCCCGACGATCTGGATCTGGCCGATCATGATCGGGTCGGTGGAGGAGACGGTGATCCGGCCGTGCTCGCGGACGAGCTTGGCGACGTGGCTGGCGGCCGCGACCACGGACGATTCCTCCACGGCCATGGGGATGAGGTAATCGCGCCCTTGAATCTGGAAGTTCACCGCCACGCCGAACGGGAGGCCGAAGACGCCGACCACGTTCTCGACCATCTGGTCGGCCAGCGCGGGGGAGAGCGCTTCGTGCCGAAGATGATACTGGTCCTCGCGCGTCAGCTCGATGAAATCGGAGAGTTTCTCGATCCTCTCCTCAAGCCCGAGCTTGTAGAAGCCGGGCAGGCGGGAGGAACGGCCGTCAGGTTGCTCGTTCACGCGATTTCCTCCAAAGTCCTCTGGCGTTCGCCCATTCGAGCAGAGGGCCGGAAATGACGACGGGGGCCGCGCGAAGCGCTTCGAGGTTGCGGCAGCCGGTCAGGAGCATGGCGGCGCGGAGGCCGTCGCTGACGGAATCGAGCCATCGCTCGGCCGCGGCGGCCCCGCCCCGGTCGAGCGCGCGAAGCAGCGGCAGCGCCGCCGAACCGAGCGTCGCGCCGAGCGCGAGCGATTTGGCGAGGTCGAACCCGGTCCGCAGTCCGCCCGAGGCGATCACGCGAAGCTTCAGCGGGCGGACCTCCAGGAGCGACGCGGCGGTCGGGATTCCCCACTCTTCGAGCTCCTCCAGCCCGGCGGCGACCGAGCCGTTCCGCAGGTTCTCCACGCGCACCCATGAAGTTCCGCCCGCCCCGGCCACGTCGAGCGCGCGAACGCCGAGGCGGGCCAGGCGCGAGGCGGTCTCGCGCGACAGGCCGCAGCCGGTCTCCTTGACCACCAGCCGGTCGCCGAGGGCGCGGCAGAGGCGGCCGATCACGGCGGAAGAACGCCGCGGCGCGGCATCGCCGCCGCGCTGCACCATCTCCATCGCCGAGTTCAGGTGCAGGCAAATCCCGTCCGCGCCGATGCGCGCGACCAGGCCGGCGACCTCGTCGGGCTTCATGCGCGCCGCCTGCGACAAGCCGATGTTGCCCAAGAGCAGGATGTCCGGCGCGAGGTCGCGAAGCTGGTAGGTCGGCGCGAGCGAATCGTCGGCGATCATGGCGCGCTGGCTTCCCAGCGCCAGTCCGATCCCCTTCCGCGCGGCGAGCTTCGCCAGGCGCCGATTGACGGCCAGCGACTCGGGAGTCCCGCCGGTCATGGCGCCGATCAGGAACGGGGTCGAGAGCTTTCGCCCCAGGAATTCGACCGAGGTGTCCAGCTCCTCCGCCGAAAATGCGGGCAGCGCCTGATGGACGAGTTCCACGTGTTCCAGCCAGGTCCGTTTTCGCCGGAACTCGACCGGCTGTCGCCGGCAGATTTCAAGGTGCTCGCGCTTTCGCCGGCGGATGGTGGAGGAATCGGACATGCGAACGACGCCTTTATGATTGACGCTTGCAGATGGATGACCCGTGATTTTACACTGTTTCGGCTGCCGGCGCCAATCTTCTCCCGGCCATCGCCTCTTCGCCGGTCAACCCTGCTTCTCGGGCGGCGGTCTCGGCTTGAGCTCTTGTTCGGCGTATTTGACGAGTTGCCGCGTCTGCTCCGCGAGCCGATCCACCCGGCGCCGGATCCTGGAGAGCATCAGGAGCGCGACCAGCACCGACGCGAAGAGCAGGATGCTGAGTGCGAATATGGCCGCTGCCAGGGTATTCTCCTCCCAGAGTTCTCCGGGTTTCAGGCCTGCGCCACGGCGATCTCGAACCGGCCGTCCTTCTCGATCGCGCAGACGCCGGTCACGGGGTGGGTCATTTCCGCGAACACGCCGCCGCGGAGGATGAACTCGGCGCCTTGGCGGGCATCGGCGACGTCGAACGCGCCGCGCTGGGAGCGCGAGACGCGGTTGGTCTCGTACGTGGAGACGAAGAAGCACTCGCCCGGCTCCAGCGTGAGCCGGCACACGTCGAGTCCGTCCTCGCGGACCACGCCCAGGTATCCGGCATCGCCGCCGGCGGTCACCGCCGCAGCGATGCGCGGGGTGCGGTACGAGTCCTTCTCGTAATCGAGCGCCAGCAGGCCGAGGGTGAACGCGTCGCGCAGCGGCATGCCCGCGGCGACCTTCTCCGTGATCGGGTCGGTCTGCGACCCGTTGGTCGCCACGGCGGTCCGGCCGGCGATCCGCAGACAATTGTACGCGATGTAGGGGTTCTTGAAAACGTCGCCTTCCGCGCCTTTCTTCGGCACGATGGCGACGAGGTCCTCCTTGATCTGCGCCTCGCGATTCGGAAACGAGCGCGAGGAGACGCGGTACAGCGCAGCCAGTTGACCGTTCCGGTTTCTGCCGACCGCCACGATTCGGCCAACGTACATGTGGAGTCTCCTTCTCGACCGACAGCGGAGGGCCGATACGTCGGTCCGGGGTCATTGGCCCGCGTTCCCGATCGGCGCCCTTCAGAATTGTACAAGTTCCCGCCGGAAATGCAATGCGGAAACCTGCGAGCGGAGCCGCAGGCGATGCCGCGCGGGCTGAATCGGAGAGGGTGCGCGAGTTTGGAGCTCTGCAGGCTTCCGCGCAAGGGCTAAAGAATACCCCTTAGCTGCCGATAATTCTAGGGGGTAAAATAGACCCTTCTCGGAGATTGACGATGCTCGTCGTCTGGGCGTTTCTGGCGGCGGCCGGAGTGGGCTCCGCCTTTTGGATCGGGCGGAGCACAACCCGGCGGCCGGCGGCGTCCGGGCCGGAGGGATCGTCGGCCCACGCGGTCCAGGGACACAGCATCGCCGACGGAGAGGCCAACCGCCTCGGCATGGCGATCGAAAGCCTGGACGAAGGCGTCCTCTGCGCGGATCCGGCCGGGCGACTGACTCTGATAAACGGGGCGGCTGAACATATGACCGGTTTCTCCCGCAAGGAAGCGCTGGGACGGCCGCTTCCGGAGGTCTTCAACGTGGTCTCCGAGGAAACGCGCCAGCCGGCGGAGAACCTTGCCGAGAAAGCGCTGCGCGAAGGAAGGCCGTGCACGTTCTCGAGCTTCACGGCGCTGATCTCGAAAGAGGGCGTCGAGCGCCCGATCGCCGTAACCGCTTCTCCGATGCCCGGCGCCGGCGGCAAGCCGGACGGCGTGGTGGTGTCGTTCAAGGACGTGACGGAAGGGCGCAAGCTGCGCCTGGAGTCGCGCCGGTTCAGCATGATGGTCGAGCAGGCCGCAGAGGGCATCGCGGCGACCGACATGAGCGGGGACATCACGTTCGCCAACGCGACGATGGGTGCCCTCCACGGCTACCAGCCGACCGAACTGATCGGCAAGCAGCTCAAGACGCTCTACGCGCCCGGCCAGGTCGCCACTCAGGAGGCGTTCCTCGAACTCGTCCGGCGCAACGGCTATCACACGGGCGAGGTGGTGCACATCCGCAAGGACGGCACGACGTTCCGCGCGGAGTTGAAGGTTTCGCTGCTCAAGGAAGGCCGCAGCGAGCCGATCGGGATGGTCGTGTTCGTGCTCGACGTGACGCAGCGGAAACTCGCCGAGGCGGAGCTGAAGGCGGCGAAGGAACTCGCGGAGGCTTCCAGCCGGTCCAAGAGCGAATTCCTCGCGAACATGAGCCACGAGATTCGCACGCCGATGAACGGCGTGATCGGCATGACCGAACTCGTTCTCGAGACCACGCTCACCCGCGAGCAGCGCGAGTACCTCGAAGCGCTCAAGGGGTCCGCCGACTCGCTGCTGACGCTTCTCAACGACATCCTCGACATTTCGAAGATCGAGGCGGGCCGCCTCGAGCTCGAGCCGATCAAGTTCAGGCTGCGCAGCAGCATCAGCGAAATCCTCAAGACGCTCGCCGTCCGCGCGCACTCGAAAGGGGTCGAGCTGATCTACCACGTCGAGCCGGACGTGCCCGACTCGCTCATCGGCGACGCCGGCCGCCTGCGGCAGATCGTGGTCAATCTCGTCGGGAACGCCATCAAGTTCACCGAACGCGGCGAGGTGGCGCTCCACGTGAACCTGGAACTGCAGCGCGACGGGGACGTCCGCCTGCTGTTCGACGTCTCCGACACCGGCATCGGCATCCCGGCGGACAAGCAGGGGCGACTCTTCAGCGCCTTCTTCCAGGCGGACAGTTCGACGACGCGCAAGTACGGCGGCACCGGCCTGGGCCTGGCGATCTCCTCGCGGCTCGTCAAGATGATGGACGGGCGCATCTGGATCGAGAGTCCTTCGCCGCTGCACTCGCCGCTGGGCGGGCCGGGCACCGTTTTCCATTTCAGCCTCCGGTTTGCGCTCGGCTCCACCCCGGACCCCACCGCACCGATGAAGCTGCCGAACCTCGAGAACCTGCCGGTGCTCGTCGCCGACGACAATGCGACGAACCGCCGCCTGATGGGCGAGATGCTTAGGGGCTGGCGCATGAGCCTGCGCTTCGCCGACGGCGGGCGCGCGGCGCTCGATATGATGAGGGAGGCGAAGAACGCGCGCGCGCCCTTCAGCCTGGTGATCCTCGACGCGAGTATGCCGGGGATGGACGGCTTTACTATTGCGGAGAAGATCAAGGAGGATCCCTCGCTCGCCGCCGCGACGATCATGATGCTGACCTCGGTCGGCATCCGCGGCGACGCCGCCCGCTGCAGCAAGCTCGGGGTCGCGGCGTACCTGGTCAAGCCGATCACGCAATCCGACCTGCTCGACGCGATCGCGCGCGTGCTCGGGGCGTCGCAGGAACCGCAGGATCATGCGCGCCTGGTCACTCGCCATTCCCTGCGCGAGGAGAAGCGCGGCGCCGGCCTGCGGATACTGCTCGCCGAGGACAACCCCGTCAACCAGATGCTGGCCGTCCGCCTGCTCGAAAAGCGCGGCTACTCGACCCAGGTCGCCGACAGCGGCGAGAGCGCGCTGGCCCTCCTCGAGAAGGCCGCGCCGGGCGAGTTCGCGCTGGTGCTGATGGACGTGCAGATGCCGAACATGGACGGCTACGAGACGACGGCCGAACTGCGCAAGCGCGAGGCGAAGGCCGGCCGCCATACGCCGATCGTCGCCCTGACCGCGCACGCGATGAAGGGCGACCGCGAACGCTGTCTGGCCGCGGGCATGGATGACTATGTCTCGAAGCCGATCAATGCCCAGGACCTCTTTGCGGTGATTGACCGGCTCACGGCGAACGCCCCGACCAGCGCGCCGGCCCCGGAGCGCGCCGGACCGCCGCCCGGGGAGCCGCAGAACGGGGCGCTCGACAAGGAGGAGGTCCTCTCGCGCGTGGACGGCGACATCGAGCTGCTGCGGGAACTCCACGGCATCTTCGTCGCCGAATACCCCAAGCTGCTCACGCGGGTGCGCGAGGCGATGACCGAGCGCAACGGCCAGGCTCTCGGCGGCGCCGCGCACACGATCAAGGGCATGCTCGCGAACCTGGGCGCGAAATCGGCCGCCGAGGCGGCGCTGCGGCTGGAAAAAATGCGCGCCGGGGAGGACCTCTCAGGCGCCAACGAGGCGTATGCCGTTTTGGAAAAAGAGATCGAACGCTTCTGCCGCGCCCTGGCGGTACTGCTGGAGGAAGCAGCCCCGTGAAAGTGCTCGTGGTGGACGACGACCCGGTCTGCCGCCGGCTGCTCCAGGCGTCGCTGCTGAAACGCGGCTGCGAGGTGGTGACCGCGTGCGACGGAGAGGAAGGGTACGCGCTCGCCCGCGAGCACAGGCCGGCGGTCGTCATCACCGACGTCGTCATGCCCCGGCTCGACGGTTTTGCGCTCTGCCGCCGGATCAAGGCCGACGCCGAACTGCGGCGCGCGCCGGTGATCCTGCTGACGGCGCTCTCCGATTCCGGCGACGTGATCGGCGCGCTGCAGTCCGGCGCGGACGGGTTCATCACGAAGCCGTACGACAAGGATTTCCTCTCGGCCTGCATGGAGAGCCTGACCGCGCGCGCGGAACATCCGGGGGAAGATCGCGCGGACGGGCAGATCGAGATCGCCGTCGGCGCGCAGAAGTTCCTGCTCAAGCCCGATGCGCGCCAGATCACGCAACTGCTCCTTTCGACCTACGACAATGCGCTCCAGAAGAACCTGGAACTGGCGCGCGCGAACCTGGCGCTGATCCGGATGGAGGAAGGTCTGCGCACGGCGAACGAGTCGCTCAAGGAAAAGCAGAGCAACCTCGACCGCGACCTCGAAGCCGCCGCGGGGATTCAGCGCAGCCTGCTGCCGCGCGACGAGCTCGACGCGCGCGCGCTCCGCCTGGCGTGGAAGTTCCAGCCGTGCGAGCAGATCGGCGGCGACATTTTCAACATGATGCGGCTCGACGCCTGGCACTACGCCTTCTACATCGTCGACGTCAGCGGGCACGGCGTGCCGTCGGCGCTGGTGACGGTCTCCGTCTCGCAGATGCTGCGCCCCGACTCCGGAACGGTGATCCGCCCCGGCAGCGGCCACGGCAACGGGCACGAGATCGTCCCGCCGGCCGAGGTGCTGGCGCGTCTCGACCGCGAGTACCCGATGGAGCGCTTCGACAAGTTTTTCAGCATCGTGTACATGGTCGTGGACATTCGCGAAGGGACGGCGCATTACAGCAGCGCGGGCCATCCGCCGCCGCTTCTGGTCGGCGCGGACGGCAGTTTCGCGCGGCTCGACAAGGGCGGCCCGGTCATCGGCCAGGGCAGCGGGTTGCCGTTCGAAGAAGGCCGGCAGCCTCTCAAGCCCGGCGACCGGATCGTCCTCACGACCGACGGCGTGATCGAACATCGCAACCAGGAGGGCGAACAGTTCGGCAGCGCCCGCCTGCAGCGCGCGCTGACCCGGCTCGCCGGCCAGCCCATCCAGGCGATGCTCGACGGCGTGATGGAGGATGTGATGTCGTTCGGGAGGCAGGCGCCGACGGATGACGTCAGCCTGCTCGGGATCGAATACCGCGGCTGATTCCGCGCCGTTACTGGCGGCTTCTCACCACAAAGGCACCAAGGCACCAAGGGCGGCAATCAGGAACTTATTTCCTCATTCTGCCGTCCTTGGTGCCTTGGCGCCTTGGTGGTAAAAAGAGGCGCTATTCCTTTTCGAGTTCCGCAAGGCTGGCGCGCAGTTTGGCGACTTCCTCTTCGAGTTCCCTGCACCGGGTCCTCTCCCGCGCGACGACGGGCGCCGGGGCGCGCTCGAGGAAGTTCGGCTCGGAGAGCTTGCGCAGCAGGCCGGCGACGTAGTTCTCCTTCTGCTCGATTTTCTTCTGCAGCCGGCCGCGCTCCTCGTCAATGTCCATCACGCCCTTGAGCGGCACGAAGACCTGGATTTGTCCGACGACGTCCGTGGCGGAGCCGGCGGGCTTCTCGAGAGCGACGCCGATCTCGATGCGCTCGATGTAGCCGAGTTGCTTCAGGATGCGCTCGTGCCGGCGCAGCCGCTCCGCCGCGCGCTCGTCGGGGACCGAGGTCACGACCTCGAGCGGCTTGCGCTCGGCCACGCCGAGCTTGCTGCGGATGTTCCGCACGGCGCGGATGATATCCTGCAGGAGCGCGAAGGTCTCCTCGACTTCCACGTCGCGATACGCCGGCTCGACCGCCGGCCAGGGCGCAAGCATGATCGTCTCCGGGAACGCCGCGCCCGGCCAGTCCAAGCCCCGTTCCGCGATGAGCGCCCGCAGCAGCTGCCAGGCTTCTTCCGACAGGTGCGGCATGAACGGATGGAGCAGCCGCAGCACGGTGTCGAGCACGTGCGCGAGGACGTTGCGGACCGGCGAGGGGGATGAAGTCTCCGCCAGCCGCGGCTTGATGATCTCGAGATACCAGTCGCAAAACTCGCGCCAGGCGAATTCGTATGTCGCGCGCGCCGCCTCGTTGAACTGGAAGTTATCGAGCGCTCCGGTCGCCGTGGCGACCAGCGCCTGCAGCCGGCTGAGGATCCATCGGTCCTCGATCTCCAGCCGGGCGGGCGACTCGCCGGGCGCGCCGCGCCCTGCGGCGAGGTGGGTCAGCGAGAATCGCGAGGCGTTCCAGATCTTGTTCGCGAAGTTGCGCCCCATCTCGAACTTGTCGGCGCTGAGCTTCACGTCCTGTCCCTCGACGGTGAGGATGACCAGCGTGAAGCGCATCGCGTCGGCGCCGTACTGCCCGATGATGTCCAGCGGGTCAATGCCGTTGCCGAGCGACTTGCTCATGCGGCGCCCCTGCTCGTCGAGGATCGTGCCGTGGATGTACACCTCGTCGAACGGCGTCTCGCGGACCATCTCCAGGCCCATGGTGACCATGCGGGCGACCCAGAGGTAGATGATGTCGCGGGCGGTCACCAGCACGGAGGTGGGGTAATAGGTCCTCAAGAGCGGCGTGACCTCCGGCCAACCGAGGACGCCGAACGGCCAGAGGTCGGAGCTGAACCAGGTGTCGAGCACGTCCGGATCCTGGCGGATCTCCCTGGAGCGGCAGTGGGCGCAGCGGTCGGGGTCGGCGCGGCTGACGGTGACCTGGCCGCATTCGCCGCAGTACCAGGCCGGGATGCGGTGGCCCCACCAGAGCTGGCGCGAGATGCACCAGTCGCGGACGTTTTCGAGCCAGGATTCGTACACCTTCTGCCAGCGCTTCGGATGGAGCCGCACCTTGCCGGCGGCAGCGGCCTTCAGGGCGGCGTCGGCCAGCGGGCGCATTTTCACGAACCACTGGTCGGAGAGATACGGTTCCAGGACCGTTCGGCAGCGATAGCAGTGGCCGACGGAGTGAGCGTAGGGCTGAGTGGCGTCGAGGAGTTTTTTCTCGCGCAATTCCTCCAGCAGCGCCTCGCGGCACTCGTACCGGTCCATGCCCTCATATTCGCCGGCGTTCTCGTTCATCGAGCCGTCGTCGTTCATGACGTTGATTCGCGCGAGGCTGTGGCGCAGGCCCATCTGGAAGTCGGCCAGGTCGTGCGCGGGGGTGACTTTGACCGCGCCGGTCCCGAACTCCGGGTCCACGGAGTCGTCGGCGATGATGGGGATCTCGCGCTCGACGATCGGCAGGAGGAGCGTCTGGCCGATGAACGCCTCGAAGCGCTTGTCGCGCGGGTTCACCGCGACGGCCGTGTCGCCGAGCATCGTCTCCGGCCGCGTCGTCGCCACGGTCACGTGCAGCCGCGGCTCATTCTTGAACGGATACTGGATGAACCAGAGGAACCCCTGATGCTCTTCGCGCTCGACTTCGTCGTCGGAGAGCGCGGTGCAGCAGCGCGGGCACCAGTTGATCAGGTACTTCCCGCGGTAGATGAGCCCGCGCTCGTAGAGGGTGACGAACGCCTCGCGCACGGCGCGGGAGAACCCCTCGTCCATCGTGAAGCGGACGCGCTCCCAGTCGCACGAGCAGCCGACTTTCTTGAGCTGGTGGATGATGCGCGAGCCGTATTCCTCGCGCCACTGCCAGACGCGCTCGACGAACTTCTCCCGGCCGAGGTCCTGGCGCCGGAGGTTCTGCCTGGCCAGCTCTTTCTCGACGACGTTCTGCGTGGCGATTCCGGCGTGGTCGGTGCCGGGCATCCAGAGAACGTTCCGCCCCTGCATTCGGCGCCATCGCGCGAGGATGTCCTGGATGGTGTTGTTCAGCGCGTGGCCCATGTGCAGGGCGCCGGTGATGTTCGGCGGCGGGATCACGATGCAGAAGGGGATGCCGCCCGCCTCCGGCCGCGCGTGGAAATAGCCGCGACTTTCCCAGCGGCCATACCACTTCGCCTCGACCGGTTTCGGATCGTACCGCGTCGCGAGCGACGATGCCTCTTCCGCCATGAGATCGGTTCCTGAAAAGCCGGCCGTGAGGAGCGGTCTATCCCGCCTTCTCTTCGTCGCGCGTGAGCTTGTACACGACGCTGTCCACGAGCGCCTGCCAACTCGCCTCGATGAGGTTTTCGGAGACGCCGACCGTCCCCCAGATGGCCTCGCGGTCGCGCGATTGGATCACCACGCGGACGCGCGCGGCGGTGCTGGCGCTGGGGTTGATGACGCGCACCTTGTAGTCGGTGAGCTGCATCTCGCTCAGCGAGGGATAGAACCGCTCGAGCGCCTTGCGCAGCGCGCGGTCGAGGGCGTTCACGGGGCCGTCGCCCTCGCTGGCGCACAGTTCCTCGACCTCGCCGACGCGGACCTTGATGGTCGCCTCCGTGACCGCTTCGGGGGAGAAGTCGCGCTTCTCGACGATGACGCGGAAGGCCTCGAAATCGAAGAAATGCTTTTCCTTTCCGAGCATCCGCCGCACGAGGAGCGCGAACGAAGCCTCGGCGGCCTCGAACTGGTAGCCGACGTTCTCGAGGCTCTGAAGTTGCTTGAGCGCCTGGCGCATGATTTTCGGGTCGTGCGTCAGCTTATGGATCGCCATTTTCTCCAGCAGGGTGGCCGAACCGGAGAGCTCGCTCAGCAGCAGCCGGCGCTCGTTGCCGACCTGTTCCGGGCCGATGTGCTCGTAGGTGGCCGGGTTCTTCCGCACCGCGTCCACGTGCAGTCCGCCCTTGTGGGCGAAGGCGGCGCGGCCGACGAACGGCTGGGAAACCGCCAGCGGCAGGTTCGCCACGTCGTAGACGAAGCGCGAGGTCTCCGTCAGCAGCCCCAGGTTCTCGTCGGGCAGGCAATGCCGCTGGAGCTTCAGTTGGAGGTTCGGGATCACCTGGCAGAGGTCGGCGTTGCCGGTGCGCTCGCCGAGGCCGTTGATCGTGCCCTGCACGTGCGTCGCGCCCGCCTCGACGGCGGTGACGCTGTTCGCCACGGCCATGCCCGAGTCATTGTGGCCGTGGAAGCCGATGCGCCCGCCGATCTCCTTCACGACCGCCGCGGTGGCCGCGAGGACATGGCTCGGCAGCGAGCCGCCGTTGGTATCGCACAGCACGACGGTATCGGCGCCGGCGTCCCGCGCCGCCTGAACCGCGCACAGGGCGTACCGCCGATTGTGCCGGTAGCCGTCGAAGAAATGCTCCGCGTCGAAGATCACTTCGAGTCCGTTGGACTTCAGGTACCGGACCGAATCGGCGATCATCGCCGTGTTCTCTTCGAGCGACGTGCGGAGGACGTCGCGGACGTGGAGATCCCAGCTCTTGCCCACGACCGCCACCGCCTTCGTCCCGGCGGAGAGCAGCGCGCGAAGGCCGGGGTCTTCCTCGACCGCCAACTTGGCGCGCCGCGTGGCACTGAACGCGACCACGCGCGCCGTCTTCAGCGGCCGCTTCCTGATCTGCTTGAAAAAGGAGATGTCCTTTTCGTTGCTGAACGGAAAGCCGCCCTCGACGTACGCGACGCCGAGCTCGTCCAGCTTGAGCGCGATGGCGATCTTGTCCTCGACGGTGAAGTTGATCCCTTCGCCCTGGGCGCCGTCGCGCAACGTGGCATCATAAATGGCGATTTCATGCATGCCTGAAGCCCGTGATTCGAAAGAGGGACGCGAAGAAAAGCCCGGCACACAGAGGGAAACTTATCACCCCCGCGCCGAAGTGTCAAGTCCGTCCCGGCTGCGGATTTCGGATTGCGGACTGCGGACTGAAAAAGTCCAATTGATAGGACTCGAAATCTATGCAAATATGGACTTGACATGCAGCAAACAATTCGTTACAATTTTTACGCCTTTTAGGGGTGTTGCTTGGCAGGGAACCGTAGAGTGGGTTGGGGCGATGCTGATAGCCGCAACCGTGGTAGATCCAATATGCTAACGGAATTCCCCCGGCAGCTCCGGCCGTGCCCCACTTCCAGGCGGCCAAACCGCTTGGTTGGGCCGGAGCTGCCACCCCCTTATTTTCATTCTTGAGCGCGATCGCCCGGGCGCGGTCAACCTCTCGAGGAACCCATGAAGAAGCGTGGACTGCTGCGTATGAAGATCCGCAGGACGAAGGCCAACCACGGTCAGAAACCGACCCTTCACCGCCGGCGGCCGAAGCTCAAGACCGGGCCGAAGCGGTAAAGACTCTGATTCAACACAGAGGCAGAGAGGACACGGAGAACGGCGCAGGACGCCTGCGAAGCGGCGTCGGATCTCCGTGAACTCCGCGCTGAAAAGAAGCTCTCAGCGCCTCCTCAGCAGCGCCCTGATCGGCGAGCCGTCGCACCCCTTGATCCTCAGCGGCAGGCAGATCAGTTCGTAGCGCCCGGGCTCGACTCCGGCCAGGCAAAGCCCCTCGACGACCACCTTGCCTGCCTCGAGCAGCGCCCAGTGCGCGCCGGGATTGGGCGCGTGGTACGGATCAATCGAAAGTCCGTCCACCCCGACCAGCACCGCGCCCTGCCCGACCAGCCATCTCGCCGCCGCTTGCTCAACGGCGACGTAATCCGTGAAGAACTCGTTTCGCCAGGCCAGCCGCTCCGAGTTGTCCGTCCGGAAGAGCACGCGCGGCGCCGCCGCCACGTCGAGGCCGGTCACCTCGCGCAGCGAGATGGATTTCAGCCCCGGCAATCCGCCACCTGGCACGGCCCGATGAGGTATTCCAGCCGCGCCTCGTCCACTCCCGCTGCGCCGGGGAAAAAATGCCGCGGCGCGTCCATGTGCGTGCCCGTGTGGCTGCCGATGTGCACGAAGGAGACCGTCGAGCGGTCGCCTTTCTCCGGGAATTGGTAAGGCTCGATCGAGACGGGCGGGTCGGAAGGCCAATGCGCCATGCCGGCGACAATTGGCATGCTCACGTCCAGAAAATCATTTTCCATGAGCGCCCCTTCGCTTGAAAACTCGGCCGGACAGGACTATCATAACGCGAGATTGCGCGATGGAGCAACAGCCGCAGCGGCGGCTCCTGCCTCACGAAGAAGAGCGGAGGGTGAATGGCATCGGTCCAAAGCGGAGGCCGAAGAAGAACGGCCGTTGCGGCCAAAGATCCTGCCGAGTTCGTGCGCCTCTGCGCGCGCCTGGCGGAAGACAAGAAGGCTGAGGACATCGTAGTCCTGGACCTGCGGGGACTGATGTACGTCACGGACTTCTTCGTCATCGCCAGCGGCGGCAACCCGCGCCAGCTCCGCGCGATCCAGTCGGCGATTCACCAGGAGATGTCTCAGCGCGGCGTGCGCCCGATCGGGCAGGAAGGCACCGGGCAGGACCGCTGGGTGCTGATGGACTACGGCGACTTCGTCGTGCACCTTTTCGATCCCGATTCGCGCCGCCTGTACGACCTTGAATTGCTCTGGGGCGACGCGCCTCGTTTCGAGTGGCAGACCCCGCCCAGGAAGCGCAGCCGGCGGAAGACGCCCAAGCCGCCGGAGGCGGAATAGGAGAACAGCGATGGCGATCCAGTGCGCGGAATGCAATGCGGACACCTACGAGGTTGTGGATTCGGAAACCGACGTCAAGGGCAAGGCGTTCGTCCTGCTCGAGTGCCGCAAGTGCAAGCGCAGCGTCATCGTCCCGCGCGCGCAGTGGGAAACGCCCGTGACCGGCAAGAAAAAGGGAAAGTCGGAGATTGGGTGATCGGGAGATTGCACACCGCAATTTTCCCAATCTCCCCATGACCGGCATCCGCCCGATGTTTTCGGCGCCTCCGTGGTGAATAGACCGAGCTAGTGGATCACTACGTCATCTACGGTCTGACGCTCCTCGGCCCGCTGGCCGTCTGCGTGATTCTCCTGCTGAAGGGCCGCGCCTGGCTGGGCCGGCTGGCGGAAACCGAATCCCGCGCGCCGGCCGAATCGGCCCGCCAGATGAATGGCGGGCAAGCCCTCCACACGGACGGCGGGCAAGCCCTCCGCGCGAGAATCGCCGGGCTCGCCCTCGTCGCGCTCGCCGCACTGGCCACGATCCCCTGCCTCGGCTCGACGACCTTCTTCGACCGCGACGAAGGCTATTACGCCGAATGCGCCCGCGAGATGGCCGCCGGGGGCGATCCGTTCGTGCCCACCTTCTCCGGCAAGCCCTGGATGGAGAAACCGCCGCTGACGTACTGGGCGATGGCTGCCTGCATGAAGCTGTTCGGCTGCAATGAGTTCGCCGCGCGGCTGCCCTCGGCGCTGGCGGGGCTGCTGGCGATCTGGCTTACCTTCCGCATGGCGACGCGCATGTATTCGCCGAAAGTCGGCGTGATCGCCGGCGCGATGCTGGGCACCTCGGCGCTCTTCGGACCCCTTACAAGGCTTGCCCTGCTCGACACCACGCTGCTCTGCTGCGTGCTGCTCTCGATGATCGGACTGTGGGAGTTCATCGAATCGGGAAGCCGAGGCGGACTCCGGCTCTTCTACCTCGGTTGCGGCGCCGGCGCGCTGGCGAAAGGGCCGCTCGGGATCGCGCTGCCGATCATCGCGCTGATCGGGTTCGTCGCGCTCGAGCGCCGCTGGCGGATGCTGCTGGAGATGCGCGCGCTGACCGGAGCGCTGATCGTTTGCGTTGTCGCCGGGCTCTGGGTGGTCCCGGCGAACTGGCTGACCGGCGGGCGCTACGTGTACGAACTCGTCTGGGAGGGCACGATCCAGCCGATCTTCACGCCGCTGCAAGGACACGGCGGCGAGGACCTGGGCGAGTACCTGGCGACGCTGCCGGTGTACGTGCCGGTGCTGATCGTCGGCTTTCTGCCCTGGTGCGTGTTCCTGCTGCCCGCCGTGCGGTGCAGGGCATGCGCGGTCCATCGCAAAGACCGCCGCACGCGGTTCCTCGCCGGCTGGGCGCTGGCCCAGTTGCTCGTCTTCAGCCTGATCCGAACGAAACTGCCGCATCACGTCCTGCCGATCCTGCCGCCGGTGGCGATCCTGTGCGGCGTCTTTCTCTCCGAACTGATTTCAGGCCGGAGCGAGCTGTCCGGCGCGTGGGACGAGGTCACTTCCGGAATCACGCTCTTTCTTCTGCTGCTGGCCGGAGTCGCGATCCTGTTCCTGCCGGCCGCCGCGCATTTTGAGGAGCAGGCGATCTGGTTTATGCCGGCCGGGCTTGTGCTGATCTTCGTCGCGCTCTGGGCCGCAAGCGACCTGGCGCAGAAGCGCTATGACCGCGTCTTCATCGCGTTCACGGCGGGGATGGTCCTCTGCCTGGGCCTTTTCTGGCAGGTCGGCCTGCCGCGTTTCGAGCAGGGCAAATCGGCGCGGCGCGTGGCGGATTTCCTGAAAAGCCGGTACGGCAATGCGGGCCTGGAGAAAGTGCGCCTGGGCCGGCTCGGATACCGGGAAGTCTCAGTCGTTTTCTATCTCGGCCGCCCGGTCGAGGAGATTGACGGCAACCGGTCGCTCAAACCGTTCCTGCAAGGCCCCTCGCCCGCCGCGGCGATTGTGCCGGAGAAGGACCTCCGCAAGGCCATCGCGTCCGGGCTGGACGTGCCATACCACACTATCTGGGATGAGAGCGTCTGGATTCCTGAAAAAGGCGAGTGGCAGGAACTGTTGATCCTCACGAACGAGCCATTCCCCCGCTTTCATTGAGCACTGATCGTGGCGAATGACGCGGGTAAGTGGCAAAAGGGCGGATTTGTCTCCCGGCCTCCCCATTGTCATTCCCGCGAAAGCGGGAATCCAGTCGTTGGCGCCATCCGATGGTAAGAGTTGCCCGTCTGCTGATCCCGCCCAACTTCGCGAGTTGAGTCCGGCAACGACGCCTTCACCTGACCTCCGGAAACAAGTCCCGCCACGTTGGGTTCTGCCTCTCAATCAGGGCGATCTTCCACGCTCGGTTCCACTTCTTCAATTGTTTCTCCCGCTGAATGGCGCTGCTCATGTTTTCATGCTGCTCGGCATACACCAGTGCATGCACGCCGTATCTGCGTGTGAATCCTTCGGCCAAGTCGTTCTCGTGTTCCCATCCACGCCGCGCCAAGTCGTTGGTGACGCCTATATAGAGCGTGCCGTTTCGCTTGCTCGCAAGGATGTAGACGGCCGGTTTCTTATTCATGGGCCAGTTCAAGCTGGAATGCCGGGCGATGATCGAGGGGCCGAATCGGCATCGCTGGATTCCCGCTTTCGCGGGAATGACAAGGAAAGCGCGCGGCGCAATTGCGTAGCGTAAGGTCAGTAAGCTTTCCTGGCTCTCCGCGTCATTCCCGCGAAAGCGGGAATCCAATCGTTCGCTCTTTTTTTCACGAATTTGAGCAGGCGCTAGTCCGCGAATACGACGCCCTTCTTGTCGCGGCGGACTTCGCCGATGAGCCAGGCGGTTTCGCCCTGGCGCTTGAGGAGGCCGAGGATGACGTCGGCGTTGAACTCGGGGGCGATCAGGACCAGGCCGACGCCCATGTTGAAGACGCGGTACATCTCTTCCTCTTCGATGCGCCCGACGCGGCTGAGCACCTGGAAGACCGGCGGGACCGGCCAGGAGTTCTTGACGATCCGCACCTGGCAGCGCTTCGGCAGCAGGCGCTCGATGTTGTCGCGCAGGCCGCCGCCGGTGATGTTCGCGATGCCGTGCAGGATGTGTTTGACCTTGTAGTGGGCCAGCAGCCGGGCGACGGTCGCGGCATAGATCTTCGTCGGCCTCAGAAGCTCCTCTCCGAGCGGACAGCCGAACTCCGGGACCGGATCGCCCACGGACATCTTTCCCTCGTCGAAGAACGCTTTGCGGACGAGCGTGTAGCCGTTGCTGTGGAGTCCGCTGGAGGCGACGCCGATCAGGACGTCCTTCGGCCGGATGAGGCCGCCGCTAATGATCCGGCCGCGCTCGACGACGCCGGTGGCGAAGCCGACGAGGTCATACTCGCCCGGCGCGTAGAACCCGGCCATCTCGGCCGTCTCTCCGCCGAGCAGCGCGCAGTTGGCCTGCACGCAGCCCTCGGCGACGCCCTTGACGATTTCCGTCAGCTTCGCCGGCTCGATTTTGCCGGCGGCGATGTAGTCGAGGAAATACAGCGGCTCCGCGCCGACGGTGATGAGATCGTTCACGCTCATCGCCACCAAGTCAATGCCGACCGTGTCATGCTTGTCCATCAGGAAGGCGATTTTGAGCTTGGTGCCGACGCCGTCCGTGCAGGCGGCCAGGACCGGCTCGCGGTAGCGCCTCGCCAGCAGCCCCATTTTGTCGAGCGCGAAAAGCCCGGCGAAGCCGTCGGGCAGGTCCATCACGCGCGGGCCGTAGGTCCGCCGCATGATCGCCTGGATGCCGTCGGTGAACGCGCCTTTCGTCTCAATGTCCACGCCGGCGGCTTTGTAGGTTAGAGCGCGCGACATCTTACCCCTCGCAATCGGTCCTTCTTCTCTCGTGGTCGTAATCGTAATCCTAATCGTACTCGGCCTTCGTCCGGCTGCGATGAAAAAAGACGATTACGATTAGGAGTAAGATTACGATTACGAGGGTCTAAAACCGGTTCTACGCTTTTTCCGCGCCGTCTTCCAGGCTGAATTTCCCGTCCTCGGCGCACGGCGGGACGGCGTACTCGCCGGTGAAGCAGGCGGCGCAGTAGTGCTCCTTGGGCGGCTTCACGCAACTGAGCATGCCGTCCACGCTGAGATAGCCGAGCGAGTCGAGCTTGAGGAACCGGCGGATTTCGTCGAGCGGGCTCCGGGCGGCGATCAGCTCGCGCTTGGCCTGGAAATCAATCCCGTAGTAGCACGGGTGGCAATGCGGCGGGCAGGTGATGCGCATGTGGATTTCGCGCGCGCCGGCGTCGCGGAGCTGCGCGAGCTTCGCGCGCGAGGTGGTGCCGCGCACGATGGAGTCGTCCACCACGATCACGCGCTTGCCGCGCACGACTTCCTCGACGGGGGAGAGCTTGATGGCCACGCCGATGGAGCGTTGCAACTGGCTCGCCTGGATGAACGTCCGCCCGACGTAGTGGTTGCGGATGAAGCCGTAATCGAGCGGGATGCCGCTCTCGCGCGAATAGCCGAGCGCGGCGGAGTTGCCGCCGTCGGGAATCGGCACGACGACGTCCGCCTCGACCGGGTGCTCGCGGGCGAGTTGCGCGCCGAGTTTCTTGCGCACCTCGTGGACGTTCTGGCCGAAGACCATGCTGTCGGGCCGGGCGAAGTAGATCAGCTCGAAGATGCAGTGCTGCGGCCGGATTTCGGAAGGCGGGGCGAAACGGTGGCTTTCGAGATCGCCGTCGGTAATGCGGACCATCTCGCCCGGCTCGATGTCGCGCACGTAGCGCGCGCCGACCTGGCGGAGCGCGCAGGTCTCCGAGGCCACCGCGTAGGCGCCCTTCAGTTCGCCGAGGCTCAGCGGCCGGAAGCCGTGCGGGTCGCGCGCCGCAATCAGCTCGCGCGGCGTGAGGATCAGCAGCGAGTACGATCCCTTCAGCGCGTTGAGGCATTCGCCGAAGCGCTCCCCGGCTGCGCCGCCCTTCGACAACCGCCCAGAGCGGCCCTGAGCGCCGTCGAATGGGCGACCGGACTTCGCAAGGACATGGACGATGACTTCCGTATCGGTCGTGGTCTGAAACACGCCGCCGCGGCGCTCGTAGTCGCGCCGCAGTTGCGCGGTGTTGACCAGGTTGCCGTTGTGCGCGATGGCGATCGGCCCTCCGGAATAGCCGGCGACGAACGGCTGCGCGTTCTCCAGGCGGCTGCCGCCGGTGGTCGAGTAGCGCACGTGCCCGATCGCGACCCGGTTCTTCAGCCGCGCGAGGACTCCCGGCGTGAGCGTGTCGCTGACGAGCCCCATCTCGCGATGCGAGACGATCTCCGTCCCGTTCGTCGAGGCGATCCCGCAACTCTCCTCGCCGCGGTGCTGGAGCGAGTAAAGGCCCAGGAACGTGTCGTACGCCGCTTCCTCGTCGCCGTAGATGCCGAAGAGGCCGCACGCCTCTCTCGGTCGGCCGGGCCGGTCGTGTCGGTCGGACATGCGCGATTCCTGCCGGGAAGGAAAAAAGTTGCGCAGACGAAACCAGACGCCACTCGCCGCGCAACTCATCTCCTGCTATTATATCAGTAACCGGAAACCTGTCAAGGAGGCGCTGATGCCATTCGCCAGGAGGCCGACCGACGCATGGATTCGTTCGGGCGGACTGTACGTCCTCCTCACGCAGGCGCACTGCCGCATTCCGATCCTCAACGCCGCGCGCGCGGTGGTCCGCGGCGGCGCCGACGTGGTTCAGCTCCGCGAGAAGGAATCCAGCGACCGCAAGACGCTGCGGCTTGCGCATGAGTTGCGGCAGATCACCGGAGACGCCGGGGTCGGCATGATCGTCAACGACCGGCCGGACCTCGCGCGGCTTTCCGAGGCGGACGGAGTCCATCTCGGCCAGGAGGACCTGCCGCCGGCGGCGGCGCGGAAGCTGCTGGCCGCCGGCCAGGTCGTGGGCGTTTCGACGCATTCCATCGTGCAGGCTGAAGCGGCCGTCGCGGAGGGCGCGGGGTATATCGGCGTCGGTCCGGTTTTTCCGACCGCGACGCGCGGATACGAGACCGGGCTCGGCATCGAGTATCTCCAGTCGGTCGGCGCGTCGGTCGCGGCGCCGATTGTCGCCATCGGCGGAATCACGCTGGAGAACGTGCCCGAGATCCTCGCTGCCATGGGCGACCGGCCGGTCATTTTCGGGATCTGTTCGGCCATCCTCATGGCCGAGGACATCGAAGAAGCCACCGCCGCCTTTAAGCGTGTCATCACCCACAACGCCTGACTTTCCGTCCAGACGCCGGTTTGACTGTCTCGTTCAACCGCGCTATAATCCGGCGATCCAGCGACGAGCGGGCGATTAGCTCAGTTGGCTAGAGCGCATGGATCACACCCATGAGGTCACTGGTTCGAGTCCAGTATCGCCCATTTTCTCTCCCGTCGGAGTCGGCCGTCGTGACGGTCCGGCGCAGCAGGCCATGACGAGGCGGATGGAATCGCGGTAAAACGGGGCCTGTTTATCAGCCTTGAGAAGCACCTTACGCCACAGCGGTTATTTCAAGAGATAAGTCCCGGAATTCCCTCCTCGATTTGGTGGGCCAGTCCCTTATCCCCTATACTATTTGCTGCTGCCGTTGGCCGTTTTGCTCGGTGGCGCTCTCAATCATGGATCGGCGGTTAGAGCGAACGGGATTGGACAATAGCAGGGGCCATCATGAATAAGCATTTGAGCATTGCGATGTTTCTGCTCGGGGCGTGCCTGGCGCTGGGATTCGTTTATGGGATGGGGAAGGTCTCCAACGCAGTCGCCGAGTTCAAGCGAACCAATGCTATTCGCGTGAAGGGATACGCCGAACGGCGGATCACATCCGACACGGCGACCTGGAGCTGCACGGTAACGGTCCGCGAGGGCCAACTACAGCCGGGGTATAGCCGGATCAAGGATGACGTCGAGGCGTGCAAGCAGAAACTCACGGCTCTTGGGTTGGCCGACGACGAACTGAACGTTGGCCCAATCCAGAGCAGCATTCGGTACAAACGCGGCGAAAAAGGGCAAGATACCAACGAGGTAGAGTACTACGTTCTCACGCAGAGCATGAGCGTCGGCTCCAAGAATGTCGGCATGGTGGACCAAGTCTCGAAGGAGATTACTGAGTTGATCGCAAAAGGAATCGAGGTGCGTTCCGAGAAAGTCGCTTTTACAAGCTCGCAGATCGAGAAAGTCAAGCTCGAACTGCTCGCCGAAGCGACGCAGAACGGATGGCAAAGGGCCGAGGTTCTCGCCGAGCGGAGCAAGGGGAAGGCCGGGGCGCTGATTTCAGCAAATCAGGGAGTGTTCCAGATCGTCCCGGTAGACTCCACGGAGGTCTCCGACGAAGGCGCGTATGACACCAGCACCATCGAGAAGGCGATCAAGGCCGTCGTGACTCTGGAGTTCGCAGTCGCCCGGTAGCCATGAGCCAACAAGAGGCCCATCGAAGCCGGGTGAAAACGTCCCCTGCCCTAGCGATCCTGCTCGAGAAACACTAACCGATGCGCGGCCCTCGCGCGTCAGATGGGGACTAGGATTTCGGCCGGTTTGCCCGACGGCAGCAACGGACAGGCGTTCACCGACGTGTTCGCGGCGACATCTTTCGCCAGAGTCTGAGCATATCACGATCCAGCGTCTTCCGATACTCGCCGTAGGCCGCCAGAAGACGTTCGCCGGCGGGCGTGAGGAGGCAGCCGCCGCCATGGGGACCGCCGACGCGGCGCTCGATCAGTTTCATGCCAAGGCGCTGCTCCATGTGCTTCAGATGCAGCCAGGCATTTCGGTACGACATGCCCATGGTCGCCGCACCGCCATTGATGGAACCGACCCGCCGGATGGCCTCCAACAGCCGTGCGCGGCCGTCCCCGAACGCGGGGCGGCCATCCTTCTCAAGCCAGGCCCGGCATCGCGGTGTCAATGGCATTTCGTGGTCTCCTGGAGGGCGGATTATAGCACGCGCATCGGACCCGCCACAACATTTTCTCCGCGCTGCCAGAGAGTTCTTTAGCACCCTGCCGGTCCGATTCCTCCCCCGTCAGAATGGCAGCCGCACCGACAAAATAAAATTGTTGTGATAAAGGGGATGTGGGGTAACAGCGATTTGATAACCCGCGCCGATGGTCAGCGCCAGGCGGTGCGAGATAGGGATTCGTCCGATGACCAGCCCCGGCGTGATGAACACTTGGTCACCCTGGTCATTGATTCCTTCGTGCTTGCCGCTGGGCCATTCAGTGCAATTGAACTCCACTTCCGGCCAAAAAATCTTCATCACCCGATACTGGAACGTCGTGTTGAACAGCACCGGCGTTCCCGCGCCGTACTGCGAGTCGCCGTTGTCAGGCACGGCTACGCCGAGAGTGCTTTGGAAGTCGAAATCGCCCCAACCCTTGCCGAAGGCGACGGTCGGCGTGAACACATAATGGTCTTCGGTGTAGTTCTCGCCTCCCCAGGGGACGGACAGGCCCATGAACGCGGTCAGGATGTAGTCACCCGATTCCTCGTTGGCGGACAACAGCCGGTATTTGAGAAGGAACCCTTCGTCGGCCCAGCCTTGCTTGCGCGGCGAAGTGTTTTCGGTTTCCCAGGCGGGCACGCCGATAATGAGTTCGAAGGGGTCAGCCGGGATAATCTCCAGCCCTTTGCCATTGTCGTAATTCGCCAGGGTTTTGCCGCCGGGCAAACTTTCCCAGGACTGGTCGTAACGAAGCTCCTGTTCCAAACGCGGCGTGACGGTCACCAGCGGGGTGACCCAGTGCGGTTGCTCCGCCTGGATTTTTGACACGCGCTCAAACCAGCCGTCGAGAAAATTCTCCGCCGTGGACACGAAGGGCGGATAGGCTTCGGCGCCGGCGGGAGGCGCCTCGGAAGCCGCGCCGCTTTTCGCGCCGGCCTTCCGGGCCGCCTCGAGCTCTTCGATCCTCCTCTCCAGCGCCTCATTCCGCTGCTTATACTTCTGCAGTTCCGCCTGGCTGTCATCGGGAGCGCTCGCGCGCCCCTCTTCCTGTGCGCGCGCCACAGGGGCCGACAGCACCAGGCCCGCCACGAGCGTTGCAACTCCCAAGAACATTCCCATTCTCATAACGCCTTCCTCCATTGAACCTGGTGAACACCTGCCGCCGCGCCCGCGAGCGCGGTTCGGATGGGGCGGATCACGCTCGACTGCCGGCGCTATGTTTTGCATAACATAGCGACGCGCGGGAAATATAGCAGGCGGGGCTGAAAAGTTCAAGCCCTTACCCGGCGTCTCAACGGAGTTGACCCTAAAGCGCGCTGTGGGTAGAATGTTCTTTTTGCGGCCGCAGCGGCGGGAGTCACCTCGTTCCTTGTCAGGAGGCGAAGATGGCGGGCAAAGCTTTCAGCATGGTCCCCCGGAAAGTCCCGAAGGTCCGGACGAAATACCGCAGGATCGTGACGGCAATTCCGGTTCCGCAATCGCTTCCGATCCTGAAGCAACTGCGCAAGTATGAGCCTGTGAGCATGACCGGCCAGCCGCTCGTCGTCTGGGACCGCGCGGAGGGCTGCCTGGTGCACGACAAATGGGGCAACACGTGGCTCGATTGGAGCTGCGGCGTGCTCGTGACGAACGCCGGCCACGGGCGCAAGGAGATCGTGAACGCCATCGTCCAGCAGGCCCGCAAGCCGCTGCTCCACAACTACTGCTTCCCGAGCGAGCTGCGCGCGAAGCTGGCGAAGCGGCTGGTGGAGATCAGCCCGGCGAAACTCCAGAAGGCGTTCATCCTCACCACCGGCGCCGAGACGACCGAATGCGCCATCAAGCTCATGCGGACGCACGGACTGTCGGCGGGCGGCAAGAGGAAGATCGGCATCATCTCCTTCGAGCGCGCGTTCCACGGCCGCACGCTCGGCTCGCAGCAGATCGGCGGCAGCCCGGCCCTCAAGGGGTGGATCGTCAACCTGGACCCGTGCATCTGGCAGGTGCCGTTCCCGGACGGCTTCTGGACGCCGGACACGTCGTTCGATTTCTTCCTCGCGTCGCTGAAGAAACAGGAGATCACGCCGGACCGCGTGGCCGGGGTCATCCTGGAGACCTACCAGGGCGGCGGCGCGAGCTTTGCGCCGAAGGAGTACATGCAGAAACTGGCCGCCTGGTGCGCGAAGCACGACATCGTCCTGACTTGCGACGAAGTCCAGGGCGGATTCGGCCGCACGGGCAGGCTCTTCAGCTACGAGCACTACGGCATCGTGCCCGACCTGGCCTGTTTCGGCAAGGGCATTTCCAGCTCGCTGCCGATCAGCGCCATCCTCGGCCGGAAGGACCTGATGGACCAGTATCCCCCAGGCTCGATGACGAGCACGCACACGGGCAGCCCGGTCTGCGTCGCGGCGGCGCTGGCGAACATTGACGTCATCATGAAGGAAAAACTCTGGATCAACGCCGAGCGGATGGGCAAGGTGATGATGAAGGGGCTGATCGGCGTCCAGAAGAAGTTCCCGGAGCGGATCGGCGCGGTCCACGGCAAGGGACTGGTGTACGGGGTGCACGTGGTGAAGCCGGGCGGGAGGAAAATCGCGGACTATGATTTCGCGTTCGACGTGGTCGAGCGCTGCGTGGAGAAAGGGCTGCTGATGTTCAGCCCGGTCGGCTACTCGACGATCAAGATCGCCCCGCCGCTGATCGCCAACCGCGAGCAGATCCTGGACGGGTGCAGCGTGCTGGAGGAGGCGTTCCGGGAAATCGCAGCCAAGAGAAAATAGACGCGCTCAGCGCAATGCCCAAATCCGAATATCCAATATCCACGGGCGCGGCCTCCGGCGCTCATTGGAAATTGGGCGCGCTGCTCTTTCTGCTCTATCTGGGGATCGCGGCGGCCGGATGGAGCCGGCCGCCCATCCAGGATGAGACGCGCTACCTCGGCTTCGCGGATAATCTCACCCACGGCTTTTACTCGCCTCCGGAGGCGGTCCGGCTTTGGAGCGGCCCGGGCTATCCGCTGCTTCTGGCGCCCTTCCGCGCGGTCGGCTTCGGGCCGGGCGCGCTGCGTCTGCTGAACGCGCCGCTGCTCTTCGCGGCGGTCTGGTGCTTCTTCCAGTTCCTGCGGAACCATTTCCCGGACCGAGCCGCCCTGCTCGGCGCCGGCGCGCTGGGTCTCTATTTCCCGGTCTGGAAGTTTCTCCCCCTGCTGATGACCGAGGCGCTGGCGCTGTGCCTGGCCTGCCTGCTGCTGTGGGCCTGGTCAGAAATCCTCCGGCGCGAGCGCATCTCCTGGGGCTGGCTTGCGGCGGCGGGAATCGCCTTTGCCTGGCTCTCCCTGACGCGCTCCATCTTCGGATACGTCCTCTTCGCGTGCCTGGCGGTCTACCTGGCTTGCGCGGCGCTGACGCGGGCGCGATCCGCGCGGCGCCTGCTCCTGGCGCATCTGATCGCGGCCGTGCTCTGCCTTCCGTGGCTGGGCTACACCCATGCGCGGACCGGCAGGCTTTTCTACTGGGCCACGTCCGGCGGAATGTCGTTTTACTGGATGACCAGTGGCGGCGAGGGCGAATGGGGCGATTGGCAGGGATTCAACGAGGTGAGGGACACCGCAGGGCTCGCGCCACATCGCGAATTCTTCGAAGAGCTCGGCCTGATGAACGAAGTTCAGCGCGACGATGCCCTCAAGGCGCGGGCCTGGGAGAACCTCGCCGCGCGTCCCTCGGCTTACCTGCGGAACGTCGGCGCGAACCTCTCGCGAATGTTCTTCTCGTTCCCTTACACGCATACCGAGCAGAAATTGAGCGCGCTGTTCTACGCGCTGCCCAACAGCTTTCTCCTCGCGTTCGTGACGCTGGCGCTCGTGCGCCTCGCGCGCCGCGGCGGCGCGGGCCTCGCGGCGCTTTATCCTTACCTGCTCTTCGCCGGAGCGGGGTTCGCCGGCACGGCGCTCCTGAGCGCGTATCCGCGAATGCTCTTCCCGTTCGTGCCGGTGATGCTCCTCCTGATCGTGCGCGACGCGCAGTCCGGGGAACCGGAGCCACAGCGAGAAACATGAAACCGATTTTCAGATTCGAGGCGCTCTTCAACAGGCGCGAGCTCCGGATTCTGTCGCGCCTGGACAGCCCGGCCCGGGTCCAAGCGTTCCTCGCCGATCTGACTTACAGCGCCGACGATTTCTATCGCTGCCCTCGACGCGTCTTGAAGGACCGCGAGGCGCACTGCTTCGACGGCGCGCTGTTCGGAGCGGCGGCGCTTCGGCGGCTGGGATATCCGCCGCTGGTCCTGGAGATGCACGCGAAGCATGACGATTGCCACCTCATCGCGCTGTTCCGGCAGCACGGATGCTGGGGCGCGGTCGCGAAGTCCAACTTCGCCGGACTGCGCTTCCGCGAGCCGGTCTACCGGACGCTGCGCGAACTGGTGATGTCGTACTTCGAATCGTTCTACAACGTCGAGCGCGAGAAGACCCTTCGCAGCTACACGCGGCCGCTCAACCTGGGGGCGTTCGACAAGCTCGACTGGATGCGCAGCGACGAGCACCTGGAGAAGATCGGGCGCCGACTGGACGAAGTCCGCGCTATTCCGCTGGTCACGCCGCAGATGGTCGCGGGGCTTTCCCGGGTGGACACCCGTTCCTACAAGGCCGGCCTGCTGGGTGTGAATCGAGCCGGCCTCTGGCGCCCGCCGCGCGAGAGCAAGTAGCACGGCCGCAGGCTGTTGTGACAAATTGGGTTCGTTTTTTCAAACCGCCTTTCAGGGTTCATCTGCTCACCTGTTCCATTCTCACCTGCCCGCCTGTTCCATTTCATAGCCTCACAAACGTTCGGAACCACGGATGGATTTGAGCGAAGATTTGCGATATCTGATTTCTGATATCTGATTTGTGATTGAACGCGCCCGCGCGAGCGCCTTCACAATCAGAAATCAGTAATCAGATGTCAGCAATCAGAAATCGCCGTACCTGTGGTTACTGTCTTTCTTTACTGGCGTCTATTATAAGGCCGGATTTGCGGCGCGGGGCGGGCGGGGAATGTGAGTGCGCTTGTCAGCGGGTTCAGTGCGTTTGGGAGCAGGCCGAGTGCGTTTCAGTGCGTTTCGGTGCGCTTGGGAGCGGTTTGAGTGCGCTTTTTTCGGCGAGTTGGATTTGACGGCCTTTCCGCCACAAGGCAACTGTCATCGCTCATCAGTTGTGTCGGTTCTGTCAGGGGGCATCACCGGCCATTTCTTCCGGTTCGCGCAAAGCCGCTTGACAGCGGCTGCCTCGACGTATAGTCTCGTCGTTGAGAGGCGACCGGCTCTTCGGCCAAGGCCAAAGGGCAGGTCCCGCGCTAAGACAGTCGCAGGCCGATGGAGCATGGCGCGATCGCCATCGCGCCGCTGCAGTTGCTCGACCGGCCGCTTTTGCAAACCGAGCTTCGGAGCCTCATCGAATGGCGAACTCGCAGGCGCACCCGGCGCTGCGGCCGGTTCAGGAATGGGTGAACCTCTTCCGCGACCCGGCCAGCCGCGCATACGCTGCGCTCTCGGCAATCTACGGCGCGGACCGGCCGCTTCTGCGCCAAAAGGCCGCGTTCGTCCTCGATATGCTCGAACTCTTCCCGCGCCTCTTCCCCGGCGAGGCCCCGATCCTGCTCGTGCGTTCCGCCGGGCGCATCAACCTGATCGGCATGCACGTTGACCACCGCGGCGGCGTGGTGAACCCGATCGCCGTGCGCGAGACCTGGTGCCTTTGCCGGCCGCGGCAGGATGACAGCTTCGATTGCGCGACGCCCCTCGAGCGCCTGTTCCCGCGCCGGAAATTCCGCATTCAGCAGGAACTGGGATCGGAGAGGATCGCCGACTGGGACCGCTGGACGCAGGCGCGGGCCGCGGAGCGCAAGGCCGCCGGCACCGCCGGCGACTGGATCAATTACATCAAGGCCGCGGCGCTCTACCTCGAACACCTCCGGCCGACTCTTCGCGGAGCGACGGCGTCTCCGCTGCGCGGATCGGACATGCTCATTGCGGGCACCCTGCCGCGCGGCGCCGGGGTCAGCTCCTCCTCCTCGATCGTCGTCGCGGCTGCGGAGGCGCTGACCCACATGAACCGCCTGCCGATCTCCGACGCGGAGCAGGTGGAAATCTGCGGCCAGGCGGAATGGTACGTCGGGACGCGCGGCGGGTGCGGCGACCACGCGGCGATCAAGTTCGGCAAGTTCGGCCGCGTGTCGAACCTCGGCTCGAATCCGCTGACCGTGGACTCCGCGCCGTTCCCGGAGGACCTGCGCGTGGTGCTCTGCAACAGCCTGATCGAGGCGAACAAGTCGTCCACCGCGCGCGACGAGTTCAACAACCGGATAGCCTCGTACGAGTTCGGCCTGATGCTGCTGAAGAAGCGATATCCACACCTCGCTCCGAAAATGCGGCTGCTGCGCGACGTGAATTGTGGAACTTTGGGGCTGAGCGAGGCCGGAATCTGCCGTCTGCTGCTCGCCCTGCCGGAGCGGATGACGCGCGAGGAGATTCTCGCGGCGCTGCCCGAGCAGGAGGAGCGGATTCGGCACATTTTCGGCTCGCATGCGCCGCCGGCGCGCGGATATCCGATCCGGCAAATCTGCGCCTTCGGGATGGCCGAATGCCTGCGCTCCGGCCTGGCAGCCCAGGCGCTGCACAGCGGAAACACGGCCGAGTTCGGCGAGATCGTCAATATCTCGCACGATGGAGATCGCGTCACGCGCATGACCTCCTCCGGCCGGCGCGAGGCAATGGACAAATCCATGCCCGACCGGCTCATCGAGGCGCGCGCCGCGGACCTGGAGAGCGGCGACCCGGCCCGCGCGGCGGGCGCGGCGCTCTGGAGGATGCCCGGCGGATATGATGCAAGCCTTCCTGAACTCGATATCCTGGTGGATGCCTGCCTGGCGACTCATGGGGTGGTTGCCGCGCGGGTTGTCGGAGCGGGTCTCGGCGGCGCCGTGCATGCGATTGTGCACAAGGACTGCGTCGCCGAGCTGCTCAGGAACGTCGCCGGAAGTTATTACGAGCCGCGCCGCCTCGAAGTCGCCGCCGAAGTCTACTCGCCGGTTGGCGGTTCGGGCGTTTTCGCGGTATGATGGTTCTCGCCTGAAGAACCTGCTTCAACACGGATTTCTAATTCAACACGGAGACACGGAGGGCACGGAGAAGGACTGAGAAGTTTTGTCCAGATTATAAAATCCTTACTTTTTGTCCGTGCCTTTCCTTTTTCTCCGTGCCTCCGTGTTAAAGGCGGAAAACAGTATGTCAAGCGAAGTTTACTCCATCGCGATGGCGGCCGGGGCGAGCAGCCGCATGCCGCCGGAACTGCGCCCGAAGGCCTGCTGCCAGGTCGGCACGATCTCGGTCATCGAGTACGCCCTGCAGACGTACGAGCAGGCGGGAATCCACAAGCACGCCGTCGTCGTCGGACGCGGCGGCGAGAAGGTGATGGACACGCTGAGCGGCAAGGGATATCACGTCCTGTTCGCGTACCAGACCCAGCCGAAGGGGACCGGCGACGCGGTGCGCTGCGCGGTGGAGATGCTCGCGGGCATTGACAGCCCGGAGTACGTGCTCATCGCCGCCGGCGACAAGGTCATCGCGCCCGAGGTGATCCGCGGGCTGATGGAAAGTTTCGCGGCTTCGGGCAACGACCTGTGCCTGGTGGCCGGCCGGAGCAGCGACTATCCCGGCGCGGGGCGGATCATCCTGCGCGAAGGACACGCGCAGGCGATCATCGAGACGCCGGATATCAAAGTGCGGCAACTCGCCGCGCGGCTGAAGTCCTCGCCGAGGAGCGGGACGATGACGGCGGGGGAACTCGCCGCGCTCGCCGAACAATACGTCAGCATGAAGAAACTCGGCACGGTTTTTCCGGCCTTGAAGCGGCTGACCGCCGGCCCACCCGAGAAGAAAGTCCCGCGGGAGACGGTCCTGGCGGCGGCGGAGGAAATCCCCGACGCTTTCGACCTGCCTTGCGGCCCCGTGCCGGCGCAGGAAGCGTTCGAGGCGACCTGGTCGAACCTCAGCGTCTATGCGGGCCGGTTCGGGGCGATCCGCAGCGCCGTCGAGCAACTCCGCGCGGACAACGTGCAGCGCGAGTGGTACCTCACGGACATCGTGAAGATTCTCGCTTCCAAGGGGGGCGCCGTGGGCCTGTTCCGAGTGCAGAACCCGGAGGAGTGCATGGCGTTCAACACGGTGCAGGAGCTCGAAGAGGTCCGGAAAGTCTACGCGTTGCGGTCCATCAGCGCCGAGAAGTATCCCAGCATCGAGACGTGGACGAACTGCTTCGCCGCGCGCAAAGAGAAGGGATTGCTCGCGCAGGCGGTCCAGGGACTCGGCCGGCAGGTCGGCTCGGCGAGGACCTGCATCGTCGTGCGGTCGCCCGGCTTAATCAACCTGATGGGCCGGCACATTGACCACCAGGGCGGCCTGTGCAACATGATGGCGATTGACCGCGAGATCGTGCTGGCCGCCGCGCTCCGCGACGACGACCGGGTCAACCTGTGGAACGCCTCCGAGCGCGACTACCCGCACCGCACGTTCACGTTCAGCGAGCTGGCGACCGACATCGTGTGGGAGGACTGGCGGCGCACGCTCAACACGCAATTCATGCAGCGCTACGTTTCGAAGGCCGCCGGCGACTGGGTGAACTATGTCAAGGGCGCCGCGCTGCGGCTGCAACACCGCTTCCGCGACCGCAAGCTGCGCGGGATGGACGCCTTCGTCTGCGGCAACATCCCGGCGGCCGGCGGACTGAGTTCCTCCTCCGCGCTGGTCGTGGCGGCGGCTGACGCGCTGGTCGAGATCAACGCGCTCAACGTCGGCGTCCAGGAATTTGTGGACCTCTGCGGCGAAGGGGAATGGTTCGCCGGGCGGCGCGGCAGCAGTGTGGACCACGGGGCGATCAAGTTCAGCCGCGCGAACGAGGTCGTCACGGTGTCGTTCTTCCCGTTCGAGATCGTGGCGCATCATCCGTTCCCGGCCGACTGCGCGCTGATTGTCTGCGACTCGGGCGCCTCCTCGATGAGGGCGGAGAACGCGCGGGCGCGGTTCAATTCACGCATCGCCTGTTTCCACATGGCACGGGAGATCATCAAGAAGAAATTCCCGGCGTTTGCGCCTCGGATCGAGCACCTTCGCGATATCAACGCGCGGCGGCTCGATATCACGCTGCCGGCGCTCTACACGCTCGTCAAGGAATTGCCGCTCCGGGCCCGGCCCGCCGAGGTTGAGCGCATGGCGCGGGAGTATCCGTCCGTCGCGGCGTGCGTGAGCACGCTCGACGTGCGGGCGCATGATTTCGCGGTGCGCGGCGTGGCGCTCTACGGCCTGGCCGAATGCGAGCGCGCGATGAGGGCCGGCGAGCTGCTGCAGTGCAACGAGGCGGCGGCGCTCGGCGGTGTGATGAATCTCTCTCACGACGGGGAACGCGTCGCGCAGTGGAACCCGAAGCGGGCGCCGTTCGAGTGCGCCGCCACGGACGCGGTGCTGGACCGGCTCGCCCGGGACGCCGCATCGGTGCGGCCGCTCGCGGACTGCGGCGCGGCGCTGTGGCAGCAGCCCGGCTCATACGCGTGCAGCACGCCAGAGGTGGACCGGATGGTGGACATTGCCCAGGAGTGTCCCGGCACGCTGGGCGCGCAGATCGCCGGCGTCGGCCTCGGCGGGTGCGCGATGATCCTTGTCCAACGGGAATCCGCCGCGGAGGCGGAGAACCACCTGAGACGAAAGTATTACGAGCCCCAGGGCATCGAGCCGCGTATGTTCGTGTGCCGGCCGACGCATGGCAGCCAGACGTTCACCACCGTCGCCGCTGAGCGCTGAGGAGTCTCGCGGGACTCCGAGCGGAGCGAAGGGTCTGAGACCGTAAACCGTTGCAACGCTTTGCGTATGATATTCCTCGCCGTTCGGCCCTGAGCTCACGGCCGAAGGGCTGCGCTCGGAATGACGGCGCATTATGTAAGGTATTACTGGGATACCACAGTAGAATCCTGCGCGCAACGTGGATTCCCGCCTTCGCGGGAATGACTCCGACCATGAATGGTAACGCGAAAGACGAGCGCCGGCCGATTACCCCGCCCGGCGCGAGGGTCCTGATTGACGTAATTTCCCGCAGGGTAAGCTGCCGCGACTACAAGCCTGACCCGGTGCCGGTGGAAGACCTGATGCGGATTCTGGAGGCCGCCCGGCTGGCCCCGTCGGCCTGCAACAAGCAGCCGTGGCGCTTCGCGGTAGTGCGTGATCCCGGTCTGCGGCGACGGATCGTGGAGGAAGGGTTTCTGCCGGGCATCAGGATGGACTGGGCGCTGGAAGCGCCGGTCCACGTCGTGATCGGCATGGAGACTTCTTTCGTGATCCACCGCCTGGGAGGCGCAATCTCGGGCGTGGACTACCCGTGGGTTGACATCGGCATCGCGGGCGAACACCTGGTCCTGGCCGCCACCGAACTCGGCCTGGGAACCTGCTGGATCGGCTGGATCAAGCCGCGCGCCGTCGCGAAGATCGTCGGTTGGCCGAGGTCCGTGAAGCCGGTGGCCGTCATCACGGTGGGCTATCCACGGGACCTCGACAAGGCGACCCTGCCGGCCACCCGCCGCAAGGCACTCGATGAATTAGTGAAATGGCTGTGAGAGGAAGGCCCTAGCGCATCGCCCGGCGCGCGCTTGCATCGGCTCTGCCAGGGCATCGGCAGGAATGGAATGGTGCGGTATTTGCGAAAGGAGGTGGAAGCCTTGGAGCTATCCCGGCACGTCTAGGCCCTGCCATGACATTTGAATCTCGCGTCACTTACTCCCCCGGTCCTGGGCTGCAACTCCTGCCGGGGGAGTGTTTGTTGACAGAAGGACCAAGGCGCGCATATACTGAGTTTGTTGTGGGAGCAACATGGCTAACGGGGAGGAGCTATAGTGGGCGAGAAACTGATTGAAGAGTCGGAAGCAAATCTATTAGGAATGATTATAGAGAGTGCGTCTCCGCAAGCACGTGAAAAGATACTTGCTGTTCTATCTTTCAAGGATCGCATTGCATATGTCGAGACTATTAGATCTTTGGGCCAGGCCATTCGCGATGAAGGAAACAAGCTTGAAGGCGTAATTCAAGAGGTAGTACCACAAGTGGAGGGTGCCGTTAAAGGCCTGACGGAAACCACGGACCGGTTAGTCAGCACGTCACATCGATTTGAACGTGGCATCATGTGGTATACGCTTGCCTTGGCGGTTTTGACCGGAGTGCTGGCTCTTGCGACGATTTGGCTTGCCTATGAGACGCACGTGTCGCGTGTGGAAGGGTCTGCGAACGCGGTCCACGAGGTAAGGCCTTCTCCCTTTGGTGCTGTTTCACGATGAGAGTTTATGCAGTTGCCGGCCGCAAGTTCGGCGGGTGAAGTGTCATTGACGGTGTCATCGTTTGGAGGCGGACCGCTTCGGAGAGGCGTCAATAACGACCACGTTACTGTCCTGTGCCAGGTGAAGCTCATCGAGTATCCGCTGGACCCGTACGTGTTCCTCCGAAGTAAAGAAGAATATTACTTTCAGGCCGCCTCGGGCTGTAGACGCCTTCTTGTATAATTCAACCTGGTTCGCTAAATTCTGTTGAAGATGGGTATTCGATGCGAGCTTGAATTCTACTATTGACTTATCAGGAACGCCTCTGGATATCTTAAAGTCGGCAGGACCGGGTCCGTCATTAACTTCCTTGCTGACATCCGACGGCGTACCAAACCAAACAAGATCGTACAGGATATGTATGTCAGCTTCGCGCTGGATCGGCTGGCCTTTCACGTAGAATATGCGCCATCCTCCACGATCCTCGATGACATGTTTAAGATAAGCAACTCGATCGCGGGCTTCGTCGAGCGTGTTGCCCCTGACGCTATAGAACTTGGTTGATTGTTGGAGCATGAGGGGGAGTCGGCCAAACTGCTTTACAAACAGGAAAGTCGAGTCATTTACGAGCTTCTTGCTTCGGCGAACGGCGTAAACGCCGGTTCGCTCCTTCTTGTTGATATAGTAGTCGAAGAGCTGAGGGTACCTGGTCAATGTCCTCTTGATGGCCTTTTGGCGGTCTTCATTGGTGGGCTTTGGCGTTGCGGCTAATTGCTTGTAGAAATAATTGTTGATTTCAGCTCTGAGCTGGTAGTCTGGAACTGCGTCGGGAAGGGTGTCAAAAGAGGTCGTCAGGTCAGTGTAGCTTATCCATGTATCGTGGCGTGTCAGCAACTCTTTGGGAGTGAGAATGACAAAGTCGTTCGCAAAGAAGGGAAGGCGATATCTTTTCGGCATCCATCGCTCAAGTCTCCATGAGAAGAAAGCCCGGGGTACAGAGGTCCGCTTCGTAAATTTGCGCGAAATGTGGCGCAATGCGAAAATTTGCGTGTATTCGAGGAGATAGTCCTTAATAAGATTCGTGGTGAAGTCGCTAATGGTGTCACGGCCAACGCCTCGGTCTATAAGGCAGAGTTTCTCAAGGTGACTGCCTTTGGTAATCTCCTCGTTCCCGAAGTCTGAAAAGAGGCGTGTTAGATTGCGGTCAAGCGAGCGGGCGAAGCGAAGGCCCAGACCATGACCAGCATTGCCGTGCTCGGCAAATCCTAGCCAGTTCTGTTTAACTTCGCTGAAGCGGTACCACGTCGCCAGTTCATCAGGCGAATGGAGCCCTCGCGTTGACTTGTCTTTGAGGAATCGCAAATATTTGATCATGTGGTCGTGCAGTCGCCGGTGATGTTCTTTGCGACTCTCGAATAGAAGGAACGGGTCAATGAACAGAGGAAGATCGCGGATGAGAGAGACGTTAAAAGCGCCGTAATCTTCAAGAACGTCAGGTTCTACCCTGAAGAAGTCGGAGAAGTAGAGATCGATTGAATTGCTCATTCACTCAGCTTTCCGAAGAGAGTCCTCGTGGCTGCGCGAAAACTCGACGGTAGCCGTAAGATTTTCGTGCAGGAGAGCGGCGTAGTGCCTCCTGCAAATCTCCGGTGAATTGCCCATGAGCGTTAATATCTTATACAACGATTCTCCCTTCATTGCAAGCTGGCTGCCGAAGGTGTGTCGGTAGTCGAGGCATCCCCAGGACAATCCCGCGTCCGCGTTGGCCTGGCGCAGGTCGGTGGAGAAGTTGTCGGCATCCCATCGCCTCCCTTCCGGGCTGGGGAAGTACAAGCGGGCTGACGTGGCCGCGGGCGAGGCAACGCTGCTGAGGGAAGGGGGTCGCAAGAAGAAACCTTGATGGCTCTGGGTTTGCCCTTCCACGGATTAGCGCCGTTTCACCTGACCGTGGCCCGTGGTACAATCCGGCCTGTTCGAGGCTGCAATGCTACGAGCCGGGCCGGCTATCCTCGGAAGGATGGTCAAAGCGCCGGTCACAATGGCGCAGCTTTTCCGGGAGGTAGACTATGATCCTCAACCGCGACGAGTATCACAAGCAGGTGCTGGGCTGCTGGATGGGTAAGAACATCGGCGGAACGCTGGGCGCGCCGTTCGAGTTCCTCCGGCAGGTGAACAACGTCTCCTTCTATACCCAGGACCTCAAGGGCGAGCCGCTGCCGAACGACGACCTGGATATTCAGCTCCTGTGGCTGATCGCCCTGGAGGAGCGCGGCCCGGCTATCGCCGCGCACGCGCTGGCGGAGTACTGGATGATGTACGTCGGCCCGCATTGGTCGGAGTATGGCAACGCCAAGGTCAACATGCGCGCCGGCCTGCCGCCGCCGCTCTCGGGCAGTTACAATAACCGGTACAAAGACAGTTGCGGCGCTTTCATCCGCTCGGAAATCTGGGCGTGCATTGCGCCGGGGCTCCCGCGACTGGCCGTGCGCTACGCCCTGGAGGACGCGATCCTCGACCATGGCAACGGCGAGGGGACCTATGCGGCGGTCTTCACGGCGGCCCTCGAGAGCGCGGCATTCGTGGAGAAGGAGCTGAGCCGATTGATCGCCATTGCCCTTTCCTACATCCCCGCCGACTGCGGCGTGGCCGGCGCGGTGAACAAGGCCGTGGAGTGCTATCGCGGCGGGAAGACGTGGCGCGAGGCGCGCGACGAACAGCTCCGCTTCTATCGGGGCGGCACCTGTCTCGACGACCCGAACCGCATCTGTGCCGAAGACCGCGCGAAGGGCTTCGCAGACGGCAAGCTCGGCTGGGACGCTCCCTCGAACGTCGGCATGTTGATCCTCGGCCTGCTCTACGGCGAGGGGGAATTCGAGAAGTCGTTGTGCATCACCGTCAATTGCGGCGAGGACACCGATTGCACCGGCGCGACCGTCGGTTCGATCTTCGGAATCCTTCACGGCATTGATGCCATCCCGAAAAAGTGGATCGAACCGATCGGGCACGGCATCAAGACGCTTTGCCTGAACCTGGGCGATCTCGGCGGCTGCGTCCCCGGGACGGTCGAGAACCTCACGGACCGCACGGAGGTCATGGCGCGCCGCGTGCTGCTGCACCACCGGGCGCGCGTTGAAATCGCCGACAAACCGACGGACCTGGACGATCTGAAGCGGGAGTCCCTTCCGGCCGGCCCTTCCGCCGCCGCGCTCTATGCCAACCTGGGCGGACCGACCTTCCGGTTCGATTTCTTCGACATCTGCGTGGACTGCGGCAACGACCCGACCATCCGTGACGGCGCGCCGAAGGAAATCCGCCTGCGCATTCACAACACCTACAAGATGCAGCAGGCGAACCTGAACATCCGCTGGCTGGCGCCGGAGAGTTGGCGCGTCCTCCCCAGCCGCATGGGGCACTGCTTCTCGTGGTGCTTGAGGGCCGACCCGATCGTCGTCGCCTTCGCACTGCAAACCGACCGCGTGGAGTCGCAGGTCGTGCGTCTCGCCGTCGAGATCACCATGGACGGCCGGCCGGGCGTAATGCTGGTCCCGGTCGTCCTGCTGAACGGCAACCTCCAGCCTGAAATCAGGACCTGATCAAAGGTCTCTCGCAAAGACGCAAAGAGCGCCAAGAATGACATAATCAGGCTGTTTTTCGTTCTTTGCGCTCTTCGCGTCCTGGCGAGAGCATTCCTTTCTTTATACGAACGTCAATAGAGTAAATCTATGCAACGGCCGTTCCAGAGCCGTTCCTCGCCGCCGGGCTTGATCAGTGTCGCGGCGTAGTTCACCAGATTCACCAGCAGGTTGCGGGCAATCCGATGCCTGGTCACGTTTTCCAGGAGTTTATACTGGCAGGTGATGATGTGGCCGCGCCCCAGCGGGATGATGTCCAGACAGGAGCCCCACTCGTAAATGTCCGGCCT
>Ga0181524_10000352_pt1 | contig 55577 bp, 44 predicted proteins | sample PEATcosm2014_Bin_34_FD_119761 | JGI IMG/M metagenome (GOLD analysis project Ga0181524, IMG submission 119761) | Peatland microbial communities from MTU Mesocosm Facility, Houghton, MI, USA - PEATcosm2014_Bin05_60_metaG | ecosystem: Environmental > Terrestrial > Soil > Wetlands > Peat | place... | reverse complement strand
TCCGCGACTCCGCCACAACATCGACAGTCCGCTTATTAGCATCAGCAGAATAGCGAGCCGACGGAACCATACCTCTTTGAAGCTGTCGAGCCACTGCCGTGTCACGTAGATTGCAACCATGGCACCAAGTCCGGCCGATGCTCCTTCGAGCGCCGATCCGGCAGTCAGGACGCCGAGTGACCCATAGGTCGTAATCTTTGTGATTTGAATGAAGAGCGAGTGCACCGCGCCGGTCGCGATCATGCGTTCTTTTGTCAAACCGTAATTCAAATAGAAGGGTACAGAAATAAGACTGCTCGCGCCAATGACCCCGGAGATGAGGCCGACAGCGAGCGATACGGGTATGAACCAAGGAAGCCGCATGGGAAACGAACGGGCGCGGCCGCCGAGGTGATATTGGATAGGCGTTGAGACGAGGAAAAGTCCTACGATTGCGCCGAGCCAAACTGCATTAGCCCACGTGAAGAGCCAGCTTCCAACGATTGCACCGCTGATCGCGCCGGGCAGATACCAGCGCACCACCGGCCACTCGATAAGCCTCCAGGAGACCAGAATTCGCGTGGGGCTCGCCATCAGACTGGCGATTGTGATGACAGGCGCGATCGTCTTCACACGAATAAGGTGAGTGACTGCGGCAAGCAGAACGATACTGCCCGCTCCGCCTGAGAAGGTGGTGATTGTCCAGCTTGCACATCCCGCGACGAACAGCAGTATGGATGTTTCGAGATCCGGCACTCAGCGATAAGCCCCACGAACGATGGAAGCCAGCGCCGGTCGCGAACAGCCCACCTCGTCGCCCCGTGCGGCTGGGAATGCAGTGCTCCCGATCGGCATGGTGGATTCGCGCAGCGTCATGGGCCCGCCCCCTGGCTGATGATTGCCGTCCATTTATAGCATGTCTCGGCGCGGGACACTGTGCTTTCCGCCACAGGGAATGGGGGCCGTTTACGTTCGCTAAGCGTCTTGGCTGTATGAAAACTCCGAAGTTCAATCTGCGTGTAGAAATTGAGTGTCAATGTTGGCGCTTCGGGGACGTGCAGCCACCGCGCTCTAAAAATTCGTCTTGTCGATCCCCGGCACCGTGAGGAGCGACGAGATCGAGCGGCCGCGGATGTCATAGACGCTGGCATAGACGACGCCGTCGCGGACGATTTCGAACAGCTCGGGGGCGTCGAGCTTGGCGCAATAAAAGACGCCGAGCTGCATGGCGAAATCGGCGCCCTTGGGGTCCCAGGTGGTGGAAAATTGCGGACCGAGCACGACCGCGACCGGCGGATGCGGCCCGCACACCGCGACCGTCCATTGGCCGCGCGGCGGCGTCTCATGACGCGCGGCGATGGTGGCGAGCAATTGGCGCGACGCTTGTGTCAGCGACAGTCCCCAGTAGTCGAGCATGAAGTTTTTCTGCGCCCCGGCGACGCCGCCGGCGATGCGATTGTAGTCGGTGTACTCGTAGGGGTGCAGCCGCACCATGTCGACGACCGGCGAGGCAAGTCCCGCAACCAAGGCCAAAGCGCCGGCTGCAAGCGCGGCCTTGCCATAGTCCCGGAGCCGTCGGGCGATCCATGCCGCGGCCAGTCCTCCGAGCACGGCAAAAGGCGGCAGCACGAACAACAAATGACGGACACCGTTGTAGATAAAGGGCCGGGTCGCAATCATGATCAGGATCGGCAAGGAAGCGGCGAGGAGGAGCGACAGCAGAGCGGCGCGGCGTCCGGCATCGGCGGTGCCACGATCGCCTGATCGCGCGACGGCGACGATCGCGCCGGCAGTGCCGCACAGCCCGAGCGTAAGCATCAATTCGGGCAGTTGCAGCGCGAACAGCGTGGGCACGTAGCTCCGCGGCATTTCGGTGACCGGAATGAGCCGACCGTCGAACAGCTCGCGCCACGGCTTTTCGAAGAAATTCGAAAAATACTCGACGGCGTGAAATGGATTGAGCGGGGACACCACGCTCCACGGCCACACCAGGCCCATGACGATATAGGCGAGGATGGCAGCCGGAATGAACGGCGCGAGGAACGATCCGCATTCCGCGAGCGTCGGGCGGAGGCCCTGCGCGCGCGCTCGGATGCCGAGAATGAGCGGCAACGGCAGAACCGCATCGAGCACCGCGAAGCCGCCCAGAACGCGCGCGCCGATGGCCAGGCCGATGCCCATGCCGCACAGCGTGATCGTCGGCGGCGTGGCGCGCGGATATTCTTCGAACGCCCGCGCGATGCCCAGCAGCGCGACCATCATCACCGCGGCGAATGGCCCGTCCTTGGCGTTGATGAACATGTGGCCGAAATAGAGCGGACAGGCGGCGAGGAGCGCGACCGAAACGAGGCCGGCGAACGGACCGCCGATGCGGCGCCCGAGCCGCCAGGTCAGATACAGGCCGAAGAGACCGATCGCAGCACCGACCAGCCGACGGGTCTCGAACAGGCCAAACGGCAGGATCTTTGCGGCGAGCGTGGCGAGGATGTCGAAACCGCCGCCGTACATGTACAGATTGACGAACGACAGCGCCCGCCGGTCGGCGAAGCCGGACCGATACAGCGACACCAGAAGGCTGCCGTATTGCGAATGGGTGTAGTCGTCCCAGCCCAGCCCGAAGTCGCGAAATGTCGCGAGCGCGAGCGCCGCCGCGACCACCAACACGGCGACCGCGAGCGCGTCCGAAAGGCGCGCGGGGGAAACAGCTTTCGACGGCGAGGACAGAGAGTTCACCGCAACCTGGTGCACGACCGGCCCGATCTCTGAATCACGCATGCGCGCGAAAGTCCCCTCATGGGGGCCAATCGCGCACCGCGCAATGCGTCAAATCGGCAGAGGCCGGCGCTTTCCCGCACGATGTCGAGGCAACGAGCGGGGCCGAAGCCCCGCTCGCACGCAAGCGAAGCGATGTCCACGCGGTTATTTCGTCGCGGCTTCGTACAGCTCGGCGACGTAGTCCCAGTTGACCAGATTGTCGAAAAACGACTTCAGATAATCCGGGCGTCGATTGCGATAGTCGATGTAATAGGAATGCTCCCAGACGTCGCAGCCGAGGATCGGCGTGGCGCCGTGCACGAGCGGGTTTTCGCCGTTCGGCGTTTTCATGACGACGATCTTACCGTCCTTGACCGCCAGCCAGCACCAGCCCGAGCCGAATTGCGTAATGCCGGCTTGGGTGAGGTCTTCCTTGACCTTGGCCAGCGGGCCGATGTCGGAGGTGATCTGCTTCTCGAGCTTGCCGGGCAGCTTGTCGCCGCCGCCGCCCTTTTTCATCCATTTCCAGAAATGAATGTGGTTGAAATGCTGGGCGGAATTGTTGAACAGGCCGGGGTTCTTGCCGAAGGTGCCTTTGAGGACTTCCTCGACCGGCTTGTTCTCCCATTCCGTGCCCTTGGCCAAGTTGTTGCCGGCGGTGACATAGGCCTGGTGGTGTTTGTCGTGATGGAATTCCAAGGTCTCGCGCGACATATGCGGGGCGAGAGCGTCGTAGGGATAGGGAAGCTCGGGCAGGGTGAATGCCATTGGTCTACTCCTCAATGTGGAACCGAAACGGCGGGTATGCCCCGGTGCAACCGCCTGGGAAAGCGAAAAGTTCCTCTAGATAGGACCAACACGGGGGTTTGGGCAACGCCCGCGCGTTAACGAATTCGCCCGATTTTCGCGTCCAGGTAGTCGAATTCGGATAATAATCCTTGCCTGGTGTGGCAAGCGCCGCCAGAATACTTGCTAAAGCCCGCTCTCGATCCTCGGGGATTGGCCTATGTATTTGCTTCTGTTGGTGTTTGGCGCGTTGCTGAGCGTGGCGGGAATTATTCTGGCCGGCTCTGGTATTTCTATCCACGAGCGCGCTTTTGACGCGACAATCGTGACGCCGGGCATCGTGGCTGTCATCGGCGGTTTCGTTCTGGTCGGTCTTGGTCTTGCGCTCCGTGTCTTGCACCGGATCGAAGACGCGCTTGCGACACAACCCATGCCGCGTGGCTCGCGTCTAGGCGAACCGGTCGCGCGCGAATTGTCGGCCGAGCCGGCGTTCATCGGGTTTCCGACGAAGCCCGCATCGCGTGTTGCCGCCACATCGCCAGTCGATCCGCTGTCGAAGGCGTCTGCCGACGAAAAGCATCCGGGAGACTTGCCGGGCAAACCGCCGGAGCTGTTTCCTGCGTCGATCCGGGCCGAAATCCCATGGACCGGCGGGGAAGCCGAACATTCGCCGGCACCCGAAGCGCCGCTGTCGAAGCCGCTTTCGGCGCTGCGCGCCGATGAGGCGATGGGCGAACCCAACGACTTTCGTGGCGCTCGCCGCATCAACGGGACGGCGTCGGCCAGGATCACGCCGCGCTTCGATATGAATGCGCGCAGTCCGCTGCTATCGGAACGGCCCAAAGGCCCGGCATTCGATTCCGCGAGGACGAAGACTGCGTCCCCGTTGCGCGCGACACAGACCGCGTCGGCCCAGTCCGCTTCGGCGCCGGCGTTCGAGCCCGTATCGCTCCAGCCGCCATCCGCGCCCGCTGCCGCCGCGCCGGCTGTCGATTTTGAGGAGACCAGCGCGTCCTTGCACGAATTGCCGCCGACGATGACGCGAGCCAAAGCCGCGGAGGCTGTGACCGTCCTCAAATCCGGTTTGGTCGACGGCATGGCCTATACGCTGTATTCGGATGGCTCCATCGCCGCGGAATTGCCGCAAGGCATGCTCCGGTTCGGCTCCATTACCGAGCTGCGCCATCACATCGAGCAAAGCGCTTGAACACCCGACGGTTGATGCTCTCCTGAACGTGACGATCGACCGCCTGGCCTTCAGCCTTGGGCGGAGAAAAACAAGGACTTTGGCGCGCCGCTTCGGTGCCGGACGTAGTCTGTATGGACTTGGTTTGTATGGGCCTAGTTTGTATGGACTTGGGTTTTATTGCTTTTATTGCGGTAAACCAATATAAGGCAAGTCTATCTACAGCATAGCACGACATGAGATTAGACTATGGCTGAGAATTCAGCGGAAACCGTTTACCTCGAGCTGACGGCGGACATCGTCTCCGCCTATGTAAGCAACAATCCGGTGGCGAGCGCCGAAATCCCAAATCTCATCGGCCAGGTCTACGCCGCCTTGAAGCGCGTTTCGGGCGGCGGGGTTGTTGCCGTGGCAGAGCCGCTCAAACCCGCGGTGCCGATCAAGCGCTCGGTCACCGCCGACTACATCGTTTGCTTGGAAGACGGCCTCAAATTCAAGTCGCTCAAGCGCCATCTACGTACGCGCTACAATATGACGCCGGACCAATATCGGGAGAAATGGAGCCTGCCGCCCGATTACGCGATGGTGGCGTCCAATTACGCGGCGGCGCGATCGCAACTTGCCAAGCAGATGGGGCTCGGCCAACAGCGCCGCCGCCGCCGAGAGCGCGCCTGAAGGCGAAAGCCGCACGCCGCCGAATGAATCGCGGCGTCACCGCTGCAACACGCCGACCGCGCGATTGGCGAAACTGAGCCGTTCCGACATCACCGAAATCACGTAGCCGAGCAAAGCGTGGCTGAGCGCCGGCTCGTCGCGCTTGATACGCTCGTAAGCTTCGGCGCCGAGTTCGTAGAGCACGCTGTCGGTCTCGGCGGCGATCGTGGCGCTACGGGGCCGGCCGGTGATCAGCCCCATTTCGCCGATCGTCGTATGCCGTCCCAGGCTGCGCACGCGCATCATGCGGCCGTCGCCCATATCGACGGCGATGCCGATCCGCCCCTCGAGGATGAAATGCATCGAGGCGGCGGCATCGCCCTCCCGGGCGATGACGGCGCCGGCCCGCACGTCGAGCCGTCGGCAATTTTCGGCGAGCCGATCGGCATGCTGCGCCGACCCCAGCGCGTCCGACAGCCAGGTGCGCAACGATCGCGCGTCGTCGGCCGCAGTGCGGTGCGCTTCGATGATGCTTTCCTCGCAGGCTTCCAGCGCGCGGTCGAGATCGGCTGCGATGATCACGTCGTTGGAAATGAACCGGGCGGTGCGAAACGCGCGTTCCAACTCCGGCGTGAGATTGACCAGCACGATGCGGGCGCCGCAGCCGGCCGCGGCCGCTTTGATCTGCGCGAAACTGTGCGTCGCCGACGAATCGATGCCGGTTACGAGGCGGAAATCGAAAATCAGGAAGCGGCAATCCGGCGTCGTGGCCAACAGCGTCTTGACGTGCTGATAAAGCCGGTTGGCCGAGCCGAAGAACAGGTAGCTCTGCAGTGCCATTCCCTGAATTTTCCGGCCGTGCTCGGCGAGCAGCGACAGTTCATAGGGGCCGCGATCGAGCGAAGAACGGTATTCCAGGCCGTTGAAATCGAACTTGATGGCGCTGACGCGGCTCGCGCTGAAGGCGAAGGTGGCGCATCCAATCACGACCCCGATCAGCACGCCGGCGATGAAGCCCGAATAGATGATGAGGACGGCGATCGCGAGCAGCGACAGGTATTCGAGCGGCAACAGCCGTCGCGACGATTGGATCAGCCACAGATAGACAAGGTCGGCGCCGAGGTAGAACAACAGGCCGCCGAGAATGAATTTCGGCACATAACCCAGGAAGGCGGGATCGGCGACAAGAACGATCGCCGAGATCGCCGCAACGGTCATGCCGGCGATGCGGCTTGTGGCGCCGGCGGTGCGGACCAGAATGGAACGGCTGAACGACGTGCAACTGACATAGCCGCCGAGTGCCGCGATCGCCACATTGGCAAGCCCGAGCACTTTAAGATCGCGTTCGACATTGGCCTCGCTTCGGGTCGCGATTTCGAGGCCCGTGGTATTGAGCAGAAAATTGGTCACGGTGACGAACATGACGGCGAGCAAATCGCCGGTGAGCGACGGCAGCGACGACCAGGGGAAACTGTGCAGCGTCCGGAATTGCCACGGCGACGACAACCCCGCCGCCGGCTGCAGCAGGAACATCCAGCCGCCGGCTTGCGCGCTCGCGAGCGTCGTGCCGCTTGCGAGCAGCGCGAGGTGGGTGGCGGCGAATGCCGCCAACAGCACGCCGGGCAGGACGAATGGATTTTTGGAACGGCGCAGCAGCACGGCGAGGGTGATCGCAACGAGCGCGCCGGTTGCAAGCTTCGCGACGACCGCCGCGTCGGCGAAGGCGCCGATGGTGGCGAAAGTCGGCCGCGCGTCGGTCATCACCTGGATCGCCCCGGTGATCATCAACCATCCGGTGGCGCCGAGAAAGCCGCCAATCACGGGATACGGCACAAAGCGGATTGCGCGCCCGGCATGGGTGAAGCCGAGCAGGCACAGCAACAGCCCGGTCAACCCGGTGGCGAGCGCCAGCGCGATCAGCGTGGGTCCAAGCAAATCGCTGCTGCCGGCGGCGACAAGGTGCTGGACCAGAGTGGCGACCAGCGCGGCGAGCACGACGGAGATCGAGCTGTCGGGTCCGGCAACGGCGAACGGCAGCGAACTCCGCAGCGCCACGATCGAGCCGCCGACCGCCGCGGAAAGGAACGTGACCGCAATGCCGTAGGACAACCAATGCTCGAGCGGGCCGGTGAAAATCAGCGCCGCATAGGACAGGCAATAGGCGATCGACAAGACGCTGCAGACCGTGCCGGCGAACACGTCCGTCAATGCGGCGCGGAGTTTTCGATCGCTCAAGGGATTACCCAGCTACGCCCGGACGAGACTTACAATACCGTGGCGGGCGCGGCTAGAATGGCCGCAGGCGCAATCAGCCGGCCGTGCGAACTGCGGATTGCGGCCTTGTCATACCGGCGCTACCAGCGCCGCGCGCGCATCCGAGCGGATACGCTCCACCATCGAACGAAAGCCGTTCGAGCGCTGCGGTGTAAGGTGCTCCCGTAGTCCCATGCCCTCGAACAGCTTGACAGCGTCGGTGGCGAGAATGTGTTTTGCGCTTTTTCCGGAATAGATCGCGAACAGGATCGCGATCAGCCCGCGCACGATGTGGGCGTCGCTGTCGCCGGAGAAAGTCAGCACCGGCCCGCCTGCGCCGTTCGGACGCACCGCGGTGTCGAGCCAGACCTGGCTGGCGCAGCCTTGCACCTTATTGGCATCGGTGCGCGCCGTCGCGGCAAGCGGCGGTAATTCGCGGCCGAGCTCGATAAGATAGCGATAGCGGTCATCCCAGTCGTCGAGGACCGAGAAATTGCCGATGATGTCTTCGATTTCTGCCATCGCGTCGACGATCCGGATGTCGGTGAGCTCAAGCCATCTATATAGAAGGCCGTAGCCGCAAGGTCGACGTGTTCGGATGCGAATTGCGCGGCGGCGCGTTTCGGCAGGCGCCGGTCTGGCCGAGCCGCGCTCCCGGGCCGGCTATGCCGAATGCTTGGCGTCCTTGCGGGGCGTCGGCCCGCGCCACGACGGAGCCAGATCGGCGGGCGTCAGGGTGTTCTGCGACGCTCGCTCTTGCGACGTCTTGATCGTCGCCGATTTGCCGGCATGCGGACCGCCGACGCTGGCCAGCGACCCGGTTTCCTTCGGCGCGAGCTGTTCCGTCAAGAAATCATAAAGCATCTTTGCGCCCGCCTGCGCTCTGTAGCCCAGCGTGGTCGCGAACTGCGAGCCCACCGTGCAAGCATCGGGCTGGCGCGTGCAGAACTGGCGCAGATCGCCGACGGTCGCGGAAGCGGCCGAAATCGCCCCGGACGCACCGACATCGCCTTCCGGAACCGGCTTTGAAGAGCCACTCGGCAGCAGGATCAGCACCACGCTGAGCCAGAACGCCATGCGCAACAGGAAGAACATGACACCCGCATCCCCCGCGACACACGCTGTCGCACGTGTGGCGAAACTAGCAGGGAGCATTGAAGGCGGCGTTCGTTCGCGCCGTACGTTTTTGTCCATAATCGAGGAGAATACGCCGCAAATTTTCGAGCAATTGAAAAAAATATAATTTAGCTAAAATTTGCACGAACGCGCGCCGGCCGGAGTGCCGCGGCGTTGGGAATCCGCGGTTTTCATGGGCTTGTTTCATGGGCTTGCGCGCGACCGCCGCGGCCGCGCGCCGGGCGGCAACACGGCGTTCACCATGATGGCGGATTCAACGGCGGCGACAGGGCCTCCCGCGCGCCGTCCCTTAGCGTTCGCTTAAGCGGCCTCTGACACGATCCCGGCATAGAATAAAGGGGAGCGCGTCTGCGATGCCGGGCGTGCATTGGCTAAGTGGGACTGCTCGCGCCGATACGAAATTATATCGAGACGCTGATTCATCCTTCGGCGCAACGCGACGTGCTGACCGCGGCGCGCCATCGCGCTTTCATCGCGCCACGGTTGCTCGGTAGCATTGTAGCGCTGGCGGCATTCCCGGTTTATCTGCTCGTTCGCGGCGCTCCGAGCGCAATCGAACTTCTGGTCGTTACCTGGCTCGTTGCGCCGATCCTGATCGCTTATTTTCTGTCGCGCACCGGCCGTTACGAGAGCGCGCATGTGCTGTCGTCGCTCGCCTTGACCGGCCTCGTCACCGCGGTGGCCGCGGCGACCGGCGGCATCGAGTCCTTTGCCGCCATCTGGCTCGTGGTGGTGCCGCTCGAAGCGGCGCTTTCGGCATCGCGCCGCGTCGTCGCGACCGCTGCGACGTTCACGCTCGCTGCCACCGGGCTGTTGGTCCTGCTCGGCGCCTATCATCTGCTGCCGGCTGCGGCGCCGAACGCGCCGGCGGCGCTGGCCGCGCTCGGCATCGTTTCCGCCGGGCTTTATGGAACCGGCTTGGCGCTCGGCGCCGAAGCGCTCGCGCGCACCAGTTTTTGGCTGCTCTATGCCGAAGAAGACCGCTATCGGCTGCTGGCGCGCAACATCAACGACGTCATCACCCGGCACGGCCGCGACGGCGCGGTGCTGTTCGTTTCACCCGCGGCCGGGGAATTGTTCGGCACGCGCATCAGCGCCTTGCACGGACACGGCCTGTTCGATCGTGTTCATGTCGTCGACCGGCCTGCCTATCTCACGGCGCTGGGCGATACCGCGGCGCTGGGCGAGCCGAGCTCGGTCGAATTCCGGGTGCGCCGGGAAGGCGTCGACGCCGACGGCCGTCCCACCGCGGAATTCGTTTGGATCGAGATGCGCTGCCGGCCGCTGGAACAGGGGGCGGCTGCCGATAGCGACAAAGCCGATCGCCGTGAAGTCGTGGCCGTGTTGCGCGACGTGACCGAGCGCAAACGACATCAGCAGGCGCTGCTCGACGCGCGTGCCGAAGCCGAGCGCGCCAATGCCGCCAAGAGCCGTTTCCTTGCAACCATGAGCCACGAATTGCGCACGCCGCTCAACGCCATCATCGGCTTCTCGGAAATGCTGACGAAGGAAACGGCATTGCGGCTCGATGCCGATCGCCGCACCGAATATGCCGGCCTCATCCACAGTTCCGGTCATCATTTGTTGTCGGTGGTCAACGGCATTCTCGACATGTCGAAAATCGAAACCGGCAATTTCGAAATCACGCCGGAGCCGTTTGCGCCGGCGCATGTCGTCGCCGCCTGCTGCGGCATTCTCGCCTTGCGGGCGCGCGAGACGGGCGTCGAGCTCGAAAAAGTGGCGATCGAGAATTTGCCGGAAATGATCGCCGACAAACGAGCGCTGAACCAGATCCTTCTCAATCTCGTATCCAACGCGATCCGCTTTACCGAGCGCGGCGGCAAGGTCACGGTGAGCGCCCGCGCCGAGGCGGCGCATATCACCTTCATCGTCGAGGACAACGGTGTCGGCATCAGCGACGAAGACCTGGCCCGGGTCGGCGAACCCTATTTCCAGGGCGGCCGGTCCTACGAGCGCCGTCACGGCGGCACCGGACTCGGGCTTTGCATCGTCAAGGGCTTGGTCGATTTGCATGGCGGCAAACTTTCTATCAGCAGCCGTGTCGGCGAGGGCACCCGGGTCACGGTGCGGCTGCCGCTCGATTGCGAGCGGGCCCAGCCGGCAAAGAAGCCGGCCGGGCAGCAGCCGGCCGCTGTCGTCAGCTATCTGGCCGGCCAACTGCCGGCGGGTGGCAGTGCCGTGCGGGAGCTGTCGCCGCCCAATGCCGATATTCCGGTGAAGAAAAGTGCGTAAGCGCCGCCAAGCCGATCGCCCGATCCTTGCACGCGCCGCCAGCGCGGTCGGCGCGTTGGCTCTGAGGCTATGCGGGAGGGCGACCCGTCGTCCCGTCGATCTGGCCGCGATCGTCGCCGCCGCGGCCGCGAGCTTGCTCATCATCGTCAACGCCGTGTTCTTGCAGTCGGGTTCGCACCCCGCACCGTTCTTCGCCAATCCGAAGCCGGTGCAGACCGTATTCAACGGTCCGCTTAAAGCCGCCGAGCCGATCGCGTCCGGGCGTGGCCAAGGCGCGGCGTTGATGCCGCCGCCGGCCGCAGCCCCGCAGCCCGCCGCGCTTCGTCGCAACGATCCGATCGCCGAGTTGATCGGCCCTTCGCCGCGCATTGCCGCGGTGCAACGCGCGCTGTCCGACTACGGCTACGGCCAGATCAAGCCGTCGGGTTTGCTCGACGAGCCGACCTGCAGCGCGATCGAAAGATTCGAGCGCGAACATAAGCTGCCGATCACCGGTCGCGTGTCGGAGCGTCTGGTCGGCGAACTCGCTGCGCTCGTCGGCCATCCGCTCGAATAGGCGCGGCGCCCGGGGATCCCCATCCACGTACCTTAGAAATATTGTCCGAAGCCTCGGACAAACCACCTGGATCGTGATTATAGATTCCGGGTCCGCGGCTTTTGCCCGCGTCCCGGAATAACGTCCAGGTCCAGGCCACCATGCGCCTCAAATCCGCACTCTGGGTCGCCGCCTATCTGCGCCGCTGTCAGGTCGAAGGCGCATACGGCGTCGTGCGCCGGCGCGGTGCCGAAGAGGCCGGCGCGGTGTTCGTGCGCATCTGCAGGCTCGACGGCACCTCGGACCTGTTCGGGCCGGCGCCGCAGAGCGCGGTCGATACCAGTCGCGGCGCCGATCGCTCGTTCACGCTGTGCCTGGCCGCGCAGCCGGCGTCGGATGCCGCGGTCGATGCCTATTTGGCGCGCGAAGTGAAATTCGATCCCGACGTCTGGATCGTCGAGGTCGAAGAACCCAAGGGCCGGAATTTTCTGGATATCGTGGGTTAAGACGCGTCGCGCCGACCGGGCAACCGCTGGCTCGACGGTGCGCGTTGCACGGTGACGCTTGCCGTCCGTGCGCGGACCCGCGCTTCGTCGTTCCAAAACACCGGCTGATGCTTGCCGGCTTTGCGTTCCGCTGTCCGCAACGCCTGCCAGATCGCGACCAAGTGCTCGGCAGCCTCGCGCGGCATCTCATCGTACAGCGTGGCGAGCGCGTGGACGCGCTCGACCGAATGCCCGACCGCGTTATTGACGAACAACAGCAGGCGATAAACGACTTCGCGCGGCAGGTTGAGGGCTTTGGCGGCGACCACGAGCGGTTCGCCGAGTTCGTCGCCGGCGATGCGCTCGGCCTGCGCGCGCGGTATGTCGAGTGCCTGCGCGAGATGTTGGGCGAAGTCGCCGTGATTGCGCGCGAGCGCCGCGCCTTCGAGCTTTTGCGCTGCTGCGGCGTCGCGCGCCGGACGGGTGCGGTCGGCCGGCAGCGGCGCGACGATTTCGAGATTGAGCAAGATGAGACGCCGCTCCTCGGCGTTCGCGGCGTAGAACAGTTCGTTGAGCTCGGCCGCGACGCCGGCTCCGATCGGCGCCGACAAATCGGCGACCGGACCGGCTTCATAGTCGCGGCGCGCTTCCCGTTCCTGCCGCGCTTCGTCGTCTTGTTGCTCCGGCCCGACAACCGGTGCCGCGGCAACGGACGGGCGCTTTGGTGCGGCAGGCTTGGTGTCCGCGCGCAACACGGCATGCCCACGCACCGGCTCGGCGACGGCGGGCAGATCGGCGGCGAGGCGCTCCATCACCTGTACCGGCGGCGCGAGATGGCGCGCCAGCCGTGCCGCCACGGCGGTGCGCGTCGCGACATCCACGGTGTCGAGGAGCCGCAGCGCCAATTCGGTGAAGTGACGTTCTTCCTCGGGCGTATGCGTGAGCTTCTGAACGTAGAGATCGGTGAGGACGCGTATGAGCGTGGGACGCATATCGACGTCGCCGCGCGATCCCAGCTGGGTGAGTTTGTCGAGGCTGAGCGAACTTCCGCGTTCCATAACTCGTGACTCGATTGCAACAAGGGACCTGAAGATTGATCTGGATCGGTAGCCTAAGTTGCGCGCGTTAGCGGAGCGTTAACCTTGCATGCCGCTTAATCATGGCGATGCCGATACCCGCGCGCGGGGCAGATCGCCTGTTCGCCGGCGGCAGAGGACAGCGGCTGGTGGGCACACTTATCAAATTTCCGGACAACGGGCGCATCGTGCGGTTCGGCCGTGACACGGCGGAGGAATCCGCGACGATCATTATCCTGCCCGTCATCCGGGTCGAGCGGTATGTCGATCCGCATGCCGAGGAGGCCGAGCCGCACACGCATCCGCCGGCGGACAACGGCGGCCGCCGACGGGTGAGGCGGCGCTGAACAGGCCGCCGCGATGTTGCAGCGCGCCCGTCGTCGATGCGAGACAGCTGCGCCGCCAGTTGTTTCGGCAGCGCTTTCGATCCTCGCTTTTGTCGTGTTGTCCGGCTGTTCCAGCACCGGCGATTTCGGCCGGCTTTCGGACGCGCTGGTGACCGACGACGTTCATGCCTGGGTCGGTAAAGAAGCCGCGACGAGTGCCGGCGCGCCGGTATCCACTTATAACCTCACGGATGACGAACGCACGCTGCGCGATCTGGCCTTTCCCCTGATCGAGCCGCCCTATGACCGGCTGCGCTGGGATGCGGTGGTCTACGAATACGGCACCAGCCAATCGTTCCAGCGCGAATTGTGGGCGTTCGATCCAACGGCCTATTACCGCCATCTCCAAGACACGCCGCACCGCTCGAGCGCGGGGCGCTACAATCAACTGATCGACGATATCCGCAACGACATCGTGCGCATCGAGCCCTTCTTCATGACCGCGCGACGCGTCGCCGATCTCGATCGGCGGCGCGCGGCGAGCACGGAACAGATTGCCGCGCTCAGCCCCGCCGAGCGTGCCGACGCGCAAGCGCGAATCGGCGAAAACAGCTTGACGATCGCCTGGGTGCACAATTCGCTCGACCAGCGCTGCGCCGGTTATCGCTTCGCCCTCGAGCATCTCGCGGTCGCCGAGCCGCAACCGATGGCGGCGGAAGCGGACCGGGTGCTCACCCAACTGCAACAAGCGATCGAAGCGAACCAAGTGGTCGTCGCGGCGCCGCGCTTGGCCGCCGCCGCGCCGGTCGCCGTCGCCGTGGCGACACGACCGGCCGCGGTCAAACGGTAATCTACTGCACGGGTCGAATAGCGCAGGTCGCCGCGGCCAGCGCGCCGCGCGCGGCCGGCATCAGGCCCGGTTCCGGCGCCAGCGCGCGCAGCACGATCAGCCCCATGGTCGACGGCGACTCGATGATCAGCCGGTCGGCCGCGGTCACGTCTTCCTCCTCCGGAACCTGCGCGTGCTGCTCGGGAGTCATCAGATCGAGTTCGATGCTGCGTCGGCCCGCGGCGCGGTCGTTGATCGCGTAATAGGCGACGCTTTTGCGGGTATAGAAGGTGACCGACGTATAAGCTTGGCTCACCGGGGCGATCAGTTTGAGCGATCCGCCGGTGAGATCGTAACGGCACACCGCCGCCGCAAAAGCGGGGTCCATGAACGGCATGACGGCGCTCTCCGCGCTCGGCGCGGCGAGCGGCACCATGGTATTGACCGGCGCGAGCGGCACGAGCCGCGAATAGGCGTCCTGCTTCGCCGCCTGCGGCATCGCCAGCACGGTCGACAGATGCACGATGCCGGCGAGCAGCACGGCGGCAAGGATCCACATCAGCGCGCGGATCATGAGCAGCCCCTTCGCGCGATCGCCGGCATCGGTCCTTCCTTGGTGGTCCGCGTGGCGACGCCGATCGGGGTGTCGTAAAGCCGCCAGACCAGGACGAACTGCTCGATGCCGCCGCTCGGCAACCAGTTGCCGGGACGCGCGAGCGACGCAACGGTGATCGCGAACCGGCCGTCATTGTCGCGGACGATTTCCTCGCTGGTGAAACCGTGACGATCGATCGCGTTCGCCACCAGCCGGCCTTGCGGATCGTACAGCGTCACCGTCCAGTACCGCGCCGCCGGTGTCATGCCGCTGATCGTGAAAGTGCAACGGCCGTCGAAATTGTTTCCCGCATCGTCGGTGTGGGCATAGAACGCCACGCCGTCGCCCGTTCCGGTCGGCAATTCGCCGGAGCGTGCGATGGCGGCGCGCGCATAGGGATCGATGTCGACCGATCCGCTCTTCGGCCACGCCGTCCAGGCGCCGATCGTCAGCGAGCCGAAAGCGACGCCGCGGGTCAGCGTGAACCACGTCGCGCCTAGGCCGAGCGCCGCCGCGATCAACAAGGTGAAACACGAACCGAACAATAGGCGCATGCGTGGTTTAAGTCCGAACTCGATCTGAACAGGCCGGTGACGGCCGGGATTTAATCGCCGCGGGGCGCCGCGGCAGTCTCACGGTCGGCCGCCGTGGCAAAAGTGTTATTGCGTGGGCCGAGCGACGCCGCCGGCGCGCCCTGCAGGCCAAGCGCGTGATTGGCGTCGTCCAGCATATGTTCGACCTGGATCAGTGCCTCGGTGCCCTTGCGGGTCAGCAGCGCCGGGTGCGGCTCCTCGCTGCCCTTGAACGAGGTATCGGTCATGGCCGGCGCATGTTCCGGTCCCGCCAGGCCGGGGAGCGGGCGCAATTCCACGCCCTGATGCGCGTAGGTCATGATGTTGTGCCAGGTCATCGCCGGCAATGTTCCGCCGGTCATGCGTTTGGTCGGCGAATAGTCGTCGTTGCCCATCCAGACCGCGCCGACGAAGTTGCCCGTGTAGCCGACGAACCAGGCGTCGCGCCAGCTGTTGGTGGTGCCGGTCTTGCCGGCGACCTTGATGCCGTCGAGTTGGGCGCGTTTGCCGGTGCCGTTCTCGACCACCGAGTTCATCATCTTGATCATGTCAAGCGCGACTTGCGGCGGGATCACTTGTTTCGGCTTCGTCCCGTCGCGGTCGAAGCGCCAGACCAACTGGCCGGTGCCGGTGCGCACTTCGAGCGCCGCATGCGGCACCACGGCGCGGCCGAGATTGGGGAAGGTGGCGTAGGCCACGGCGTGCTCGACGACATAGACTTCGTCGGCGCCGATCGGCAGCGAAGGGGTGTCCGGCAGCGGCGACTTGATGCCGAAATTGCGCGCGGTCTGCACGATCATGGCGCGGCCGAGCTTCGGATTGCCATCGCCGAGCGCGATCGAAAGCTTGACGGGAATGACGTTGACCGAATGCGTGATCGCCTCGATCAGCGTCATCGATCCCGAATAGCCGCCGGAATAATTGTGCGGACACCAATTGCCGATGCAGACCGGCGAGTCGACGACGATCGAGTTCGGCGTAAAGCCGTGCTGCAGCGCCGTGGCATAGACGTAGGGCTTGAACGACGAGCCGGGCTGGCGCAGCGCGTCGGTCGCGCGATTGAACTGGCTGGCGCCGTAATCGCGGCCGCCGATCATGGCGCGCACGCCGCCGTCGAGATCGGCGAACACCGCCGCCGACTGGCTCGCGCCATAGTCGCGGCCGTATTGGCGCAGCTCCGATTCCACCTCGTGCTCGGCATAGTGCTGCAGGTTGGAATCGAGCGCCGTCCGCACCACGAAATAGCGGTCGGCGACCGACTTCGGCAAGGTGTCGACGAGCTTGCGCATTTCGTCGAATGCCCAGTCGAGGTAATAGTTCGGTGCGTCCTCGGCAGTGCGGTCGACCGGCGTCGCCGGATTGCGCCGCGCGCCGTAGACCTGACCCTCGGTCATGAATCCGTTCTGCACGAGATTGTCGAGCACCACATTGGCGCGGGCACGCGCGGCGGGCAGATTGACCAGTGGCGAGTATTTGGTCGGCGCCTTGAACATGCCGGCCAGCATTGCCGCCTCCGGCAAGGTCACGTCGCGCACCGATTTGCCGAAGTAATACTGTGCCGCGGCGTCGACGCCGAAAGCGCCGCCGCCGAGATAGGCGCGGTCGAGATAGAGCTTGAGAATCTCGTTCTTGGCCAGATGCGCTTCGAGCCATAGCGCCAGGAATGCTTCGTTGATCTTGCGCTCGTAGGTCCGTTCATTGGACAGGAACAGGTTCTTGGCGAGCTGCTGGGTCAGCGTCGAACCGCCTTGCACCACGCCGCCGGCCTGCGCGTTCGTCATCAAGGCGCGGAAGGTGCCTTGAAAATCGATGCCGAAATGCTCGTAGAAGTGCCGGTCCTCGGTCGCCAGCACCGCTTTGATCAGGTGATCGGGAAATTCGTCGAGCGGCACCGACTCGTTGTGCTTGATGCCGCGGCTGCCGACTTCGTTGCCGTAGCGGTCGAGGAAGGTGACCGCGAGATCGGACTTCTTCAGCCAGTCGTCCTCGGACGTCTGGCGGAAGGCCGGCATGGCGAGCGCCGCGACGAGGACGAGGCCGCCGGTGCCGAGCGTCGCCATTTCCGACAGCGGCTCGACCAAGAGCCAGCGCCGCCAGCCGGCGACATGGCTGCGGTCCATGAAAGCGGTGAAGCGCTCGTAGATTTCGCGCGCCCATTTGCCGCTCTGGAACACGGCGGAATCGATCCGGGCGTCGAGATCGAGCAGCAGCCGCTTGAGTTTGGGCCGCCAGTCGTCGCCCGGATCGGGGAACATATCGGTCACAGCACAACGCTCCGGGAATCGACTAAAAATACGGGACTTGAACGCATACGGATTGGACCCACACGGTACGGACCCACATTATGCCCTTTTAGCATGCCCTTTTAGCCGACCGGGATTTCGCCGGCCATCGCTTCGTTGGCCGACGTTTTGCCCCCCAGGAGGTCGACGCCCAACCCTTAAAGGATACCGTCTCGGCAGCCAACGCGGCTCCTGGCACAAGGTGAATGGGAATTGCGGGCGAATTTGGCATAGGTTCAGGTCCGGGAGAACATCATGGCAACGAATGCGGCCTCCAAACCGCCACGCGATCCGGCGGCCCGAGATTTTACTGGCCAAGGGTCTGCAGGCCTGGATTCTGCAAGCCAAGACGCCGGCGCGGAAGAAGTTCCGTTCTGGCGCCGTAAATCTTTGGCGCAAATGACCGATTCGGAATGGGAAAGCCTCTGCGACGGCTGCGGCAAATGCTGCCTGAACAAGCTCGAAGAGGAGGGAACCGACCGCACTTACTATACCGATGTCGGCTGCCGGCTGCTCGATGGCGAAAGCTGCCGCTGCCGCGATTACAAGCACCGACTCGAGCAGGTCGACGATTGCGTGCGGCTGACGCCGCGAAGCCTTAAGACCATCACTTGGCTGCCGCCGTCCTGCGCCTATGTGCTTGTGGCGCAGGGCAGGGATCTCTACTGGTGGCATCCGCTCCTCTCCGGCGACCCCGAATCCGTCCACTCAGCCGGCGTCTCCGTTCGCGGCCGCGTCGGCGCCTCGGAAGTCGATGTCCCTGACGAGAATCTCGAAGACTACATTGTCAGCTGGCCGCTGAAACTGCCCAAGGCGGCGCGGAAGCGGCGTTAATCGTATCGCGGGGCGAGCGTTTCAAGCGATCTGGAATACCCGGCGCGCATTGTCCGATAGGAATTTGGCTCTCGTCTCCTCGGAGATTTTCAAAGCCGCCGCTTGTTCAGTGCAATCGCGCAACGACAGCATAGGAAAATTAGTGCCGAACAGCACCTTGTCCTGGCCGTACGAATTCATGAAATTCGTCAGTTGGGGCGGATAATATCGCGGCAAATAGGCGGACGTGTCGATGTAAACGTTGTCATATTTCCACGCGAGCGCAATCATCTCGTCGGTCCACGGATAGCCGATATGGCCGCCGACGATCTTAAGCGTGGGATAAGCCAGCGCGATTTCGTCGAGATAGGGAATGGGCCGCCCCGGCTCCGACGGCATGCGCGGACCGGTATGGCCGACCTGCGTGCAGAACGGGATGCCGAGCTCGGCGCATTTGGCCAGAAGCGGACGATAGCTGGCGTGGTTCGGCGGCCGGTTCCAAGCCCAGGGCACGATCCGCAAAGCCCTGAATCCGCGCCTGACGACCAGCGTCTCCAATTCGTCCGCCGCGTGCGGATCGTCGAGATCGGCGGAGGCCACCGCGACGAAGCGATCGGGAAACTGTTCGACGATTTCGGCAATCTGGGCGTTTGAAATCATCCAGCCATCGCGGAGACACCAGGCGCACAAGAGCAGCTTGGCGACACCGGCGTCATCCATCGCCGCGACGATTTTTTGCGGCGAACCGGCCATCAAGACGCGGTCGGCGGCGCGTGCACGTTCGACCAAGGGCGCGAACATCGCAGATGTGAATACACCCGGCGGCGCCGGTTGCGCCCATACGTCGATGGCCGATGCCGCCACGATGCACCTCGTCGATTTCGTCTCAGAGTAGCGTTGCCGATGCCGGCAATCAACGTGTCGCGCCCTTATTTGGGGAGGTCTTTCAGCGGTTGCGCGGCAGGAGCAATTTAATCGCCGCAATCTTGCGACTTACGGTGGCGTGGCCTACCATGCCTTGCCGATGAGCGGGGGCTTACTGCCATGAGCATTGTCGAGCCATATTTCGCCAAAGGCACGCCGCATGAGCATCTGGTGATGCGCATCTGCGTCGGCGCCAACCTTGCGGTCATGATGTTCTGTGCGGGTTATTTGTTCTTCGAATGTCGCGCGTCCGGAACCGGTTGGGCGGAAATCATCGCCGCTTTTCTGATCGGCTATTTCGTCGCCGATTTCGCCTCCGGCGCGGTGCATTGGGGCTTGGATACCTGGTTCAGCGAACGCGAATTCGGCCGCGCGGTCGCAATCGCCAGGGAGCATCACACCCATCCGCAAAACATCCTCGGCTATAACTTCCTCGAACACTCGACGCTGGGCTCCGCCCCAAGCGCTGTCGTGATCGGCCCGCTGGCCGTGGCGACGGCCTTGTTCCCGGCTTCTGTCGCGACTTATATGCTGATGATCGTCTGGCTGGTTACCGCCGCCTGCCTTTTCTTCGGCACCAGCTTTCATAATCTCGCGCATCAGCCACCACAGTCGCGGCTCATCCGACTCCTGCAAAGGTATTATCTCGTGATCACGCCGCAGCATCACTGGGTGCATCACCGCGCGGATCAAGTCATTCGCTATTGTGTGATCAACGGCTGGGCCAACTACATCTGCGATCCGCTGCGGGTTTGGCGACACTTGGAATGGTTGGTGCAGACGCTCACAGGCGCCGAGCCGCGGCGCGACGATCTGGAATGGCAGCGGCGTTATAAAGAGACCGGCACATTGCTCGTCGATGCCAAGCCGGTCGGCAATCGAGCCTCGGCGCGGTGACGCTGCCCGCCGTCGGGCCTTTTGTTCGCTATCGCCGCTACGCCAGCGTTTCGAGCAGGGCCTTGGCCTCGATCAGATCCAGTGTATCGAAGCCTTCGCTGAACCAGTCGTAGATCGGCGCCAGCAGATCACGCGCCTTGTCGCGTTCGCCCCGATCGCGCCACAGCCGCGCCATGCTGATGGCCCCGCGCAGTTCGTGGGACTTCGACTGCTGCGCCCGCGCCACCGCCAGAGCGCGCGCAAAATGCTGTTCCGCTTTCTCCGGGTTCTGCGCGTCGACGCGTAATGCGATCTGTCCCGCCGTGAGGTGAACGTCGGCCTCGAACAAGGTTTCCTTGTTTTGCGTCACGGCGATCATCGCATCGCCGATACTGCGCCAGGCGTCGTCGAATCGACCGGCCGCGGCATAGGCGATCGCCAATTTCGAAAAATAAAAGGGCGCGAACAGGGTCGCCCCCATAGAACGCCAGGCGGCAATACCGGGGGCGAGCACTTCGATCGCATCGGCGCTGCCGGTGGAAGCCAGCACGCAGCCGCGAAACACAATGCCGGCTGCTTTCCAGAAAAACGCGCCTTTCTCGTCCGCGAGCGGAATGACTTCGTTAAGCTGGTTATTGGCCGCGGCATAATTTCCACACTGGATTAGTGGTAAGGAGGTGTTGACCAGCGCATACATCAGCGCGGTAGCATGGCCGGTATCGCGCGCGTGCCGGAGCGCTTGCTCGGATTCCGCGATCGCGGCGTCGGCATAACCGAGCGACCACAAGGCCAGCGGTCGAAAACACAGGATCGACGCCACGGCGTCCTGCCCGAAACGCATCGCCGCCTGGTAATGGGCCGCGGGATCATAGAGCGCGAGCGAGCGATCGAGATGGATTCGGCCTCGCGCGGCGTCGCCGGTGCAAGTCAGCGCCACCCCCATCATGCGATGCCCGATCACCAGCGGAACCGCAGCGCCCTGCTTCTCGGCGACGGTCAAAAATTGCGCCGCAAGCTCGCGGACCGCATCACCATTGAACCCGGCATAATTCGCCACCCAGAAACCGTACAGCACGGAGAACAACAGCATCGGATCGTCGGCAGGTTCGCCGAGCGCTTCGGCCTGCTCGATCAGGAGATGTGCCCGCTCGACGGCAGCCTTGGTTTCCGCTGAGGAGAATCCTTTGACGTGCAGGAGCGGCGTTATAATGGCGACCTGAAGCTTGATCTCCTCGCGACGCGACGCCGACGACGACGGCAAAGTCGCGATTTGGGCGAGCGCTCGCGTAAACTGCTCGGCGGCTTCGGCCAGCGCCGAGCGCGCGAAGGAGCGCTGTCCGGCCGTACCCCAGAGCGCCGCCGCTTTCTCGATGAGGCCGGCCTCGGTGCAGTGTCGCGCCAGCAATTCGGGTTGATTTTCGGCGATCTCCGGGAATTCGGTTTCCAGCGTTTCGACAATGCTGGCATGGAGCGCGCGGCGCGGTTCGCGCAACAGCGTTCCGTAAGCCGCGTCCTGAACCAATGCGTGCTTGAACAGGTAGCTGGCGTAGGGCGGCGCGCCCTGCCGAAACAGCAATCCGGCGGCGATAAGCCGTTCGAGCGAAGCCTCCAGTTCCGCCTCGGGCTTGTGCACCACCGAGGCGAGCAGATTGTGGGAAAATTCCCGACCGATTGCCGCCCCGATTTGCGCCAGTTCCCTTGCCGGTCCGAGCCGATCGAGCCGCGCCATCAGGGATGCGTGTAAGCTCGCGGGAACGTTAAGCGTCGGCGACGGCATTGCGGCGGCGGTGCGCTGTGCTTCGCCCTCGCTGCCGGCCTCCAGCACCGCTTTCGTCATCTCCTCCACAAATAAAGGGATACCGTCGCTGCGATCGATGATGTCTTGCCGGATGCCCGCGGGAATATGGTTGTTCCCGGCGACGCGGTCGATCAGCGCCTCGGCCTCGCGCTGCGTCAGACGATTGATGGCGAGACTGACGACATGCGGGCGTCCGGTCCAAGGAGGATGGAATTCCGGACGGAACGTCACGATCAAAAGCGCGCGATGGCTGCCGATGCGGGCAACCGTCGCGCCGAGCAATTCCAGGCTGGTCGGATCGGCCCAGTGCACGTCCTCGAAAATCATTAAAAGCGGATAAGTCCTTGTGAGCGCCTGCATTTGCGAAACCAGCGCTTCCAGTGTTCTTTGCCGACGCTGCTGCGGCGTTAGTTCGAGCCTGGGATAGCGGTCGTCATTCGGTAATGACAACATTTCGGCAAAGAGCGCAGCATCCTCGCGAGAGGTCGCGCTTTGGGCAAGCAGAGCGTCGAGCTTGTCGAGCTTCGCTTGCGGATTGTCGGCGTGCGTCAGTCCGGCGGCGCGCTCCATCTGGCCGATGACCGGGAAAAGCGCACTATTGGTGTGCTGCGGCGAACAGAAATAGCGCAACCGCGTGTGCGGTTCGTCGGCGAGGCCTTCGAGCAGCGCTGCCGTCAGCCGCGATTTGCCGATGCCGGCTTCGCCGGACAACAGCACCACCTGGCCTTCGCGGTTTTTTGCTTGCGACCATCGCCGCAGCAGCCAGTCGCGTTCCTCTTCCCGTCCGACGAGATCGGTGATGCCGCCGGCGTGCAGCGCTTCGAACCGGCTTGCCACCGAGCTCGCCCGTAATGCGGCCCAAGTCCGCACCGGCGCGGCAATGCCCTTGAGGTTCTGGGCACCGAGGTCGCGAAGCTCGAACAGGTTGCCGATCAGCCTTCGCGTGCTTTCGGCGATGAGTACCCTGTCCGGCTCCGCTAGAGCCTGCAGCCGCGCGGCGAGGTTCGGGGTCTCGCCGACGATGCTGCGTTCCTGGGCTTCGCCGGACCCGATCAAGTCACCGACGACGACGAGCCCGGTGGCGATGCCGATGCGGGTTTGCAACGGGGTGGCCGCTTTGAGTTCGGTCACTGCCGTGACGATATCCAGTCCGGCCCGGACCGCGCGTTCGGCGTCGTCCTCATGGGCCTGGGGGTAGCCGAAGTAGACCAAAACGCCGTCGCCTAAATATTTGGCCACATATCCGTCGTAGCGGCGGATCGTCTCGGCGACGCTCCGTTGATAGGCCGAAATGACTTCGCGAAGGTCTTCGGGGTCGAGACGGGCCGACAGTGCCGTCGAACCGACGAGGTCCGAGAACATGACTGTCACCTGCCGGCGTTCGCCCCGATCTGCCGGCAGTCGGTCGACTGTCGGGCTGGGTGGGGGCGGCGACGGCTTGACGCTCGTGTCGGCGCGCAGCGCGGCAATCGCGTCGAGCAGCTTACGGCGGTGGCCGACGACGACGACGCCTAGGTCCTTCAGGTCTTCGGCAGTCAGGCTCGGCAGAACGCTGTCGTCGATCTCGTTGTCTCGGAATGCCGCCTCATATTTTTCGAGGCCGAGGCCCCGCAGCCAAGCTCCGAGGTTCATGATCGCGCCGTGCTCCGCGAGCCCGGGATGATGGTTCAGGCAATGCGGCGTGTCCAGGGAGGGCGCGGCCTCAAATTGAATTTACAAATATAGATTGCATTCTTGAATGACGCATCATCAGATTGAGTCATGTGGCAACCCTGATCTGCGCGGAGGGCGGTTGCAAAGGTGCGCGCGACCGCCAATTGATACCGACCGAGTCCGAGATGAACAGCGAAATCGCCCCCGCGACCGCCGAGAGCCTTGCCCCCGACCGCGCCGGCCCTGAGCCGGAGCGTGACGGCACGGAGCGCACCAAGCCCGTGCCGGTCAATGCGCGACGAGAGGCGCGACTAGAAGTTCCTGCAGCACCGCTCGACCATGCCGCCGCCCGCGCGATCGTCGTGGGCATCATGCTGGCGATGTTCCTCTCGGCGCTGGAGCAGACCATCGTCGCTCCGGCGCTGCCGGCCATCGGCAAAAGCCTGGGCGGCATCGACGACCTCTCCTGGGTCGTCACGGCCTATCTTCTCGCTGCGACGGCGACGACCCCGTTGTTCGGAAAGCTTTCCGACATCTACGGCCGGCGCGCGATCCTGCTTTCCGCGATCGGGATTTTCATTGCCGGGTCGGTCGTCTGTGCGCTGGCGCCGTCGATCTGGACGCTGATCCTCGGGCGCGGCCTGCAAGGCATCGGCGGCGGCGGCCTGTTGCCGATCGCGCAGACCATCATTGCCGATATGTTGACGCCGCGCGAACGCCCGGTCGTGCAAGGCTACACGTCGGTCATGTTCATGAGCGCCAGCATTCTCGGCCCGGTGCTGGGCGGGCTATTGACCGACCATCTGCACTGGTCGTTGATATTCTGGATCAACCTGCCGCTCGGCGCGGTTGCTTTGGTGATGACCGATCGCGCGCTGCGCCGCCTGCCGCGCCATGACCGACCGCATCAGCTCGACGTGATCGGCGCGTTCTTGATGGTCGGCGCCGCGCTGGCGCTGATGCTGGCGCTGGCCTGGGGCGGCGCCCGCTATTCGTGGACCTCGATGCGCATCATCACGCTGATCGCAGCCTCGGCCGTTCTATGGATGCTGTTCGCGGTGCGGCTGTTATCGGCGCGCGAACCTTTCATTCCGCTTTCCATCCTGCACGGCCGGGTTACCAGCGCCATCACCTGTGCCGCGTTTTTCTCGGTCGGCACCATCATCGGCATCACGATCTACATGCCGCTCTACTGCCAGACCGTGCTCGGCGTTTCGGCGAGCCTGTCGGGTTTGGCGCTGATTGCTTTCATGGGCGGGGCGGTGCTCGGCTCGCAGCTCACGGCGCGGCTGATGGTCCGCATCACGCATTACACGCGGCTGGCGATGGCGGGGCAGTTCGTCGCCGTGACCGCGCTCGTCGTGCTTGCCGCCAATCCGGTCGGACTTTCGCTGACCGAGGTCGGCGTGTTGCTATTCGCGCTGGGTTGCGGACTAGGCCCGATGTATCCGATGAGCACGATCGTCATGCAGAATGCGGTCAAGCCGCATCAGATGGGCACCGCGACGGGCACGCTGAACTTCTTCCGCACGCTCGGCGGCGCCATCATTGTCGCGGCGTTCGGCGCCATCGTGCTCGGCGGCGGTTCCGACGGTTCCGGCGTCATGACGCTGGAAAAACTCGCGGTGAGCCATGGCGACATGGCGCCCGCATTTCACTGGGTCTTCATTGCCGCCGCGGTTTTCGTCGTGATTTCGTTCCTGTGCCTGTTGGCTGTCGAACCCCGGCCGCTGCACGGCCCGGTCCATATCCCCGAAACCACCGCCGAGTAGCATGGCTGCTCAGCGATGCGGCCTGTGCAACAGCCGCGCCGAGCGGCTATGTTGCGCAAAATGCTGCCGATGTCTTGGGGGGCGCGCGCCAATCGTGTCGATCACCGCATCTCATGCTGTGCGGGCTGCGGCCGGACGGCAACCGGACGGCGAGGCTGGGCCGCCGCCGCATGGCGAGGCCGCGGCCGCGCCGGGGAAAAAGCTCGGCAAGCGCGAAGTCCTCACCATCATCAGCGGACTTGCGCTGGCGATGTTTCTCTCCGCGCTCAACCAGACCATCGTGGCGACGGCGTTGCCGACGATCGGTCGCGCCTTCGACGACTTCGAAAACCTGTCCTGGGTGGTGATCGCCTATCTGTTGACCTCCACCGTGGTGGCGCCGCTCTACGGCAAACTCAGCGATATTTACGGTCGGCGCGGCATGATGGCGGTCGCGCTCGGCCTGTTCATGGCGGGCTCCGCGGCCGCCGCGGCGGCGCCGAGCATGGTCATGCTGATCATGGCCCGCGGCCTGCAGGGCCTCGGCGGCGGCGGTATCGTGCCGCTGGCGCAATCGATCATCGCCGACGCGGTGCCGCCGCGCGAGCGCGGTTACTACCAGGCCTATACCGGCTCGATCTGGATCATCGCCGGCGCCGGCGGCCCGGTGCTCGGCGGCGTCATTGCCGAGCATCTGCATTGGTCGGTGATCTTTTGGCTCAACGTGCCGCTGGCGCTCGGTGCGGCGCTGTTGTCGCACCACCAGCTTCGGCTGCTGCCGCGTCATGAACGCGCGCATAAGATCGACCTCACCGGCGCCGGACTGATGATGGTGTCGTCGATCGCGCTGTTGCTGGCGTTGACCTGGGGCGGCACCCGCTATCCGTGGCTGTCGCAACAAATCGTCATGTTGACCATCGCCGCCGTCGTGCTCGCCGGCGTGTTCATCTGGTGGATGCTGCGGGCGCCGGAGCCGTTCTTGCCGATCGCGGTGCTCACCAATCCGGTGATGCGCATGGGCTCGATCACGTCGGCCTGCTCGCAAAGCATCTCCATCGGCCTGACCATTTTCGTGCCGCTTTATTACGAGCTCGTGCACGGTCTGTCGGCGAGCGATTCCGGCCTCGCCTTGATCCCGATCATGGTGATGGTGACGCCAGGCTCGTTCATGTCGAGCCGCGCCATGCTGTACACGGCGCGTTACAAGCGCGTACCGATCGTGCTCCTTGTGCTCGGCGCGGCGGCGGTCGGCATTCTGGCACTTGATCCGCAGATGCCGGTGTGGGGCGTGCTCGTGGTGATGACTTTGGTCGGGCTCGGCGCCGGCAGCTCGTATCCGACGGTCACGGTATCGATCCAGAATGCGGTCGCCCACCATCAGGTCGGCATCGCCATGGGCGCGATGAATTTCTTCCGCGCCTTGGCAAGCGCCTTCGTGGTCGCCGTGATGGGAGCGATCATGCTGGCCGGGCTCGGCGCCGCTCCGCAGCGCGGCGGGGCATCGACCGCCGTGGTTGCCGCCGCGGTGGGTGCCTCGGCGGATCAGCTTGCCCGCACCTTCAGCTTTATCTTTGCCGTGGCCGCCGGCTTTCTCGTCCTCGGCATCGTCGCGCTCGTCCTCATGGAGGAGCGGCCGTTGCGCGCCACCGTCGTCGCCGCGCCGGGCGACGACCGCGAGCCTTCGGCGCAGGCGGCCGAATAGCATCCATGGTGATGGCTCAGTAGGTTCCTCTCCAACAAACGGGGACGCCTGCCGCGCACGCGGCCATATCGCATGATCGCCACGCAAACCGCGATAGTTCGCAGTCGTTGCGCCGTGTGCCGGAATCACGGCGCCAGCGGCGAGCCGAGCGCGCGCGCGGTGTCGATGATCCAAGTCCGGTAGCCTTGCAGCGGCGTGATGCCGGTGAGGCCGCCGCAGCCGCCGGTCAGGTTCGGACCCGTCGACCAGCTCACCACGCCGACGATGCTGAGAGTGCCGTTGTCGTCGCGAAACGCCGGCGCGCCGGAATCGCCGGTGCAGGCGCCAAGCCCCGGGCGAACGCCTTTGCTGCTCGGATCGAACAGCCGGATTTGCAAGGATCCCGGCTGCCCGGTGATCGCGAGCGTTGCTGCGCGCACCACGCCGTCGAGGCGGTCGGCGCCGTGCGCGGTGACGCCGTAGCCGGCGACAACAAGCGTATCGCCCACCGCCACGGTTGCGGCGTCGCCGGCAATGCGGGCCGCCGGGATGCGGTCCGGTAGCGGTTCGGCGAGCTTAATCAGCGCTACGTCCGCGGTAGCGAGATGGGTGAACAGCCGCTTCAATTGGAATTGCGGGTCGCGCTCGATGCGCACGATATCTTTGAGCACCGGCGTTTCGCCGGGTTTGTTGCCCATGAGCTTGTAGTCGGCGCCGGGCTCTACGCAATGCGCCGCGGTGAGCAAAAGGTCCCGGGCGACGGCGGTCGCGGTGCAGACGGTGCCGGCCGAGCCAAGGATCATGACGACGGAGCGCCCGGCGCCGTCGCCCGCCGGCGGTGCGCCCCCGACCATTGCGATTGCGGGGGCCAGGCACGGCGCCAATGCGGGGGCGATAACGGCCAACCCCGCGAGCGCCGCAAGCAGGCCGCCTTTCACTATCTGCATCGGCTGCCATTGCCAAAACATCGTCGCGCTCTCCTCGTTGGCCTTCAGCGATCACGATACCGGAGGTGTGGTTCGGCTCGGGCCGCCCTATATCAGCCGTTCACGCCGGGTTCACTGCAAGGTGCCTAGGAATCGAATCATGGCCCCTGGATCGCGATTCGCTATTACCGCACTGTTTCGTTATGCGCCGGTCTTGGCGCTATGCGCTGCGCTTGCACCGGCGTTTGCGCCCGCGCGCGCCGACGAGGCTGCGCAGCCGCCGGTCGCGGCCGGGCACGCCTGCCTGAACCAGAAGGAGCGCCGCGCCGAGGCCGAATCCGGCAGGCTCGTCCGGCTCGATGCCGCGATCCGCGCGGCGCGCGGCCGGATGCCCGGAACGGTGGTGCAGGCGCGGCTATGCCATGGCGCCGAGGGGCTCGTCTATGTGCTGACAGTTCTCGCCCATGATGGCAAAGTGGCGCGGATCGCCGTCGATGCCGTGAAAGGCACGCTCGTCGGCGGCCTTTGAGCGGAGTTTTATTTGCGCCTTCTCGTGGTCGAGGACGATCCCGATCTCAATCGGCAGCTGGCGACGGCGCTGACCGACGCCGGCTATGTCGTCGACCGCGCCTTCGACGGCGAGGAAGGCCATTATCTCGGCGAAAGCGAACCCTACGACGCCGTCATCCTCGACATCGGCCTGCCGAAAATGGACGGCATTTCGGTGCTGGAGGCGTGGCGGCGCGCCGGCCGCGCCATGCCGGTTCTCATCCTCACCGCGCGCGACCGCTGGAGCGACAAGGTGCAGGGCTTCGACGCCGGCGCCGACGACTATGTCGCCAAACCGTTCCACCTCGAAGAAGTGCTGGCGCGGGTGCGCGCGCTGCTGCGCCGCTCGGCCGGCCATGCCAAAAGCGAGTTCACCTGCGGGCCGGTGCGGCTCGACACCCGCACCGGCCGCGTCGCCGTCGACGGCAATCCGGTCAAGCTCACCTCGCACGAATATCGGCTGTTATCCTATCTGATGCACCATACCGGACGGGTGGTCTCGCGCACCGAACTGGTCGAGCATCTCTACGACCAGGATTTCGACCGCGACTCCAACACCATCGAGGTCTTTGTCGGCCGCATCCGCAAAAAGCTCGGCGTTGACGTGATCCAGACCGTACGCGGCCTCGGCTATCTGCTCACGCCTCCCGATGCGCGCTAATTCGCTCGCACTGCGGCTGTTCTTGTGGGCCACGGTCTGGACCGTGGTCATCCTCATCGTCACCGGCATCGCGCTGTCGACGCTTTATCGCCACGCCGTCGAGCGGTCGTTCGATCGCCGCCTCGACGTCTATCTGCGCACGCTCGTCGCCGACGTGGCATCGCCCGAGGAAGGCGCCGACAAATACCCGCAATCGATCGGCGAGCCGCTGTTCGAATTGCCGCTGTCGGGCTGGTATTGGCAGGTGACGCGGCTCGACACCAAGACGCCCGAGCTGCATTCCTCGCGGTCGCTGTGGGACAGTAACCTGCCGCGCTTGGCGGACGACAAGACGGGCGCGGCCGCCGAATATCGGCAGGGCTATGCCCACGGCCCCGAGGACCAGGATTTGCGTCTGGTGGAGCGCAATGTCGATCTCGGCGCCGACGGCCGTTACCTGATCGCGGTGGCCGGCGACGCCTCCGAGATCGACGACGAAACAAACAGTTTCGATCGCGCCATAGGCTTCACTTTTGCGGCCTTGACCGTGGCGCTGTTGTTGACCACGGTGCTGCAGGTCCGGTTCGGGCTGGCGCCGCTGACGCGGATTTCCGAGAGCCTCGCCGCCATACGCTCCGGCCGGGCCGAACGTCTCGAGGGCGAGTTCCCGGTCGAGATCGCCTCGCTGGCGCGCGAGACCAATGCCTTGATCGATGCCAATCGCGAAATCGTCGAGCGCGCCCGCACCCATGTCGGCAATCTGGCGCATGCGCTTAAAACGCCGCTGTCCGTCATCGTCAACGAGGCGGCGGCGCGCGGCAACGATCCGCTCGCGCACAAGGTGCTGGAGCAGACCGACATCATGCGCGATCAGGTGGCGCGCCAGCTCGAACGGGCGCGGCTCGCCGCCCGTTCGACCGTGGTCGGCACCTTGATCGACGTGCCGCCGGTCGTCACGGCGCTGGCGCGCAGCATGGAGAAGCTCTACCGCGCGCGTGATATCGCCATCGACATCGACGTGCCGGCCAATGCGCGCTTCCGCGGCGAACAGCAGGACCTCGAAGAGATGATAGGGAATCTGGTCGACAACGGCTGCAAATGGGCATTGTCGCGGGTGGCGATCGAGGTCATTCCCGATCAACCGTCGCCGAGCAAAACAAAGCCTCAGGTGCGCATCATCGTCGACGACGACGGCCCGGGCCTGTCGCCCGCCGAGCGCGAGCGGGTGGCGCAACGCGGGCATCGGCTCGACGAGACCAAGCCCGGCTCGGGCTTAGGCCTTTCCATCGTCGTCGAACTGGCGGGACTTTACGGCGGTGTGCTCACGCTCGGCACCGCGCCGATCGGCGGGCTACGCGCGGAACTGGCGTTGCCGGGGGGGTGAGGTGAGGCGCAGCGTGACGTTTCGCGCGGCCCGCTATTATTCGTCACATATTTTGGCTAAGTTCCGTTCCCAAGCTACCTGTTGAGACGGTGCGTGCCGAAAGCGCCGTTCGGGGCGAACTTGGTAGCGATTGTGCCGTCGGCGGGCATTTCACTCACATTGGCCTTCTTTTTGCGGTCTCATCGCATTCAAGCGTGCCCGCGCGCCGCCTTGGGCGTGGGTTCAGACTTGTCCGGAAAACATAGGGAGCAGCACATGAATCGTCGTGGCATTCTGAGTATCGGCGCGGTCACGGCACTGGGACTAGGCTTATTGCCTGGCAGTGCAATCGCTCAGCAGAAATCTCTCAAGGACCAGATCGTCGGAACATGGACGCTGGTGTCGTGGGAACAGACCCGGGCGGACGGCAGCAAGAATCATCGCTTCGGAGATAGTCCGAAAGGCGTCAACACGTTCGATGCCACTGGACATTTTACGCTCTTGATCATGCGGCCTGACCTACCCAAAGTGGCGGCGGGCGATCCAGAAAAGGTGACGCCCGAGGAAGGCCAGAGCATCGCTCGTGGCGCCATCGCTTATTTCGGTACGTATACTGTTGACGAGACTACCAAGACCGTGAGCTTAAAGCTTGACGGGACAACGCTGGCTAATCAACTAACGGTAGCGCAGAATCGTGTGATCACCTCGATCAGCGCCGATGAAATGCACTACATGAATTCGACTGCGGTCGGTGGCGGCAAGATCGAATTGGTGTGGAAGCGCGCGCAATAGACGTTCGACGCTGGCAGTGTGCGTCAATGTGCCCGTCCGGTTTTCGCCGGGCGGGCATCACCTCATAATTTCTTCGAAGAGCAATCCGCGCGCCGTTGCCGACCGCGAGCGGGCGGCGCAGCGCGGGCAGCGGCTCGACGAGACCAAGTTCGGCTCCGGTCTCGGTCTTTCCATCGTCGTCGAACAGGCGGGGCCGTACGGCGGCGTGTTATCGCTCGGTACTGCGCCCATTGGCGGCCTGCGCGCGGAGCTGGTCTTGCCGGGCGGATAGTGGACATGATCTGCGCACCGCCTGCGCGGATAGGAATTTTCTTAGCAACACTGTTATTGGCTCGCTGGTGGGGTATTAATTGCCTTATTCAGTATCTCCATGCTTTGCCGAGAGCCGGTGAATAGGGCCGGCGGGAACCATCGAAGATTCCGCAAGGTCTGATAGATATTTCTGGCCTGCGTTCGGTTGTGATCTAGCCCGGCGAGATATTGCAGCCGCAGACTTCGATCCGTGTTGATCTCAGCATCTTCCAGCCACGTTGCCAGATCGGCGCGCTGCGCTACATAAGTAGCTAACAGATCGGTAAGGGAGGAAATCTTTACGGCACTCAATGAGGCGCGCACTCGGTCATAATCAGGGCGCATCAACCGACGACTTAAGTCATCGAGATCCGTGACCGTTGGATTCAACTGACCCGACAAGATGAGATCATAGTCTTCGACTTTCTCTTTCAACTCGATATAGTTGCTCCAGATGACCCCGTCCGGGAATTCTTTGAAGAATGTTGCAATTTCACTCTTAACGGTCGCCGGGCTGCTCTCATATAGCGGGGCCCATTGCGTAAACACTCCTCCAGGATTGAGGCGCTGTTTTGCGAGTTCATAATACTCCTGCGTGTAAAGCATGGCCGAACCCTTCACCCAGGGATGGATCGAGTCCGACGTGATGATGTCGAATTTTTCTCTCGTCGTCAGCAAATAATGTCGGGCATCGTCGTAAACCACGGTTACCCGGGGATCATGCAGGACGTCGTAATTTTCGGCGCTAAAATAGGGACCGACATTCGGGGGAATAAGAGGTTCGATTTCGCAAATAACGATGCGCTCAATTTCGGGATACAGGACGAGGGACCCTGCCGTGACGCCGGCGCCGAAGCCGACGACAAGCGCCGAGCGAGGCTTCGGGTGTAGGAGAGCTGGTAAGTGACCGAGTAGCCGTTGGACCCGCATGTCTTGGAGGAACGTCGAGGCTTCGACCTTGCCGCTGACATGAAAGGAACGAACCGAACCATTTTGGGTCACGGCTACTGAGTTGATGCGCCCGTCGCCCCTGTAGAGGAACTGCGGGGGCTGATACAACAACAGAGAGCGGCCGTAGGCCACGAGCATGTCCGGAATGTCGGGCACATACCAAATAAGCAAGGCTGCGCCGATCGGTAAGGCGGCAATCCTGATAGCATTGGGTATTGCAGCGATGCGTGCCACGGGCGAGTCAGGCGTGCCGGGCGTTGATGACCCGGACGGTGAGGCCAGCATCAGCAGGGCAGCGGCAGCCGAAATACCGATGAGGCATTGTTCCGCCCGATAGGCGCCGAACTCGGGAATAAGGATCATGCTGAACCCGAGGGCGCCGACAATCGCTCCAACGGTATTGGCGGCATAGATTGCGGCAGTCGCCCGTCCCGCGTCGCGACCAGGAACAGTCGCGGCAAGCGCGAATGGGAAACTGGCGCCCCAGCAGAGCGTCGCCGGCAAGATCGCAATCGCGCAAGAGAAGAGGTCGATCTGAAAATTGAACCATCGGCTTGGCGCAAGTGTAGGAAGGATAGGCCAATATGGCAGTGCGCTGGCGATCATATAGGCGGACCACGCGATACCGATGACCAGCAGCGCTTGAGATGCTGCGAGTGCCGTTCGGGGTACACTGATGTTGCGTAACAAATACGAGCCGACGGCAGTTCCGATGCTCAGCCCCAACAGAAATACGGCGAGGATCACTGAGAACGTGTAGACGGTGGCGCCGAATAGCAACGCCAGCAATCGAGTCCAGGTCACCTCCGCGCCCAGAGACGTCAAGCCCGAAAGCGCGATCGCGGCATACACCGGCCATAAGCCGGAGAATTGCGCCGGTGCGATTTCCACGCGTTGATGCGGCTCCGAGCGATAGAAGGTGACAGCAGCCGTTGCAGCGGCTGCCAGCGCGACAATCCCGTTGATCGCCGCTGCGGTGTAGGTCGCGGTGGCGGTATCGTAGAAAGGCAACAAATAGAACCCGGCGAACAGGCAGCCAAACACCGCGCCCACAACATTGGCAGCGTAGATGGTCCCTAGCCGCGAAACTCCTTGCGGGCCGTTCTCGGTCCATCGGGAGATCGCTGGCAAGGTCGCGCCCATCAAGGCGGTAGGAGGCAGAAGAAGTGAAGCGGCGATTGTCGTACGAAGGAATATCCCGGGGATTCCTTGCATGGCATTGGCAGCATAGAGCGTGCTGACAAACGGCATCATGAACAAAATCAAGATGCCCATGCTGCCGATGCCAAACTCGATAAGGGCGTAAACCCAAAGCGGGTGATGCTGCCGCTTTATGACTCGTGGCAACAGCAAGCTCCCGAGGCACATGCCTCCCATGAAACTGGCTAACAATACGCCCATCGAGGTGGCGGATGATCCGATGACCAGCTGTAGTAATTGGAACCACACAAGCTCGTAGATCAATGCCGCACAACCGCTTCCGGCCGAAAGGCAGACCACCACGGGATCAAAACGACCGAGTTGTGAAAACCGTTTGAGGGGTTTCATGAGCAAGCACCAGAGCTGGCGACAGTCAGCATCTCAGGCTGGACCAACCGTGGCAAGCACTGAAAAACCTGCCGGATCAAGACGGTGCCTATCGGGATACTCCCGGGACGAGCTTCAAAACTCGTTCGAACCGTGCGACCCATGTGCGCCTCCGGTCGGTGGCAGCCAGCGTATAAGTCCATGTTCCCGCGGATGGCGAGGGCATCGTTAGCTGACGAGTTGTTTGTACCGATGACGCGCGGGGACACGAGGATTTTGGAGCGATCCACGATGATGCGCTTATCCCCCGGTGGCTGAGCGTCTCCTCGCATCAGTCCAGCGTGACGTGCGCGGCGACGATGACGCTTTTCCAGCGTGCGATTTCTTCCTGAAAATACCTGGCGGTCGCTTGCGGCGTGCCACCGACAGGTTCGACGGCCAAGGCGGTCAGGCGTTTGACGATTTCCGGATCGCGCAGCGCGTCGTTGACCGCGGCGTTGATCTTGTCGACGACCGCTGTGGGCGTATGCGCCGGCGCCACCACGCCGTACCAGGCCGCGGACGCAAAGCCCGGCAGCGTTTCGGCGAAGGTCGGCGTGTCGGGCAGGCTCGCCAGGCGCTTTTCGGTGGCGACCGCGAGCAGTTTCAGCTTGCCGGCTTTGACGAATGGCAGCGAGCTGCCGAGATTATCGAACATGCAATCGACGCTGCCGGCGATGAGATCGTTTAGCGCCGGCGCCGAGCCGCGATAGGGCACGTTCTGCAGGCTCACATGCGCCATCATCTGAAACAATTCGGACGTGAGATGCGACGTGGTGCCGTTGCCTTGGGTGGCGTCGGTGATCTTGCCGGGCTTGGCTCGCGCATCAGCGATGAATTCTTGCACCGTATTCGCCGCTATTTTGTCGGGATTGACCACCAGCACGCTCGGCAGACTTCCGATAATGACGATCGGCACGAATTGCTGCGGGTCGAAATCGAGATGGGGGTAGAGGTTCTGGTTGATGACGAGCGGCGGCGGCGGCGCGGCTAATAACGTGTAGCCGTCGGGGTCGGCTTGGGCGACAAATTGGGCGCCGATATTGCCGCCGGCGCCGGCACGATTGTCGATGATGACCGACTGGCCCAGTTTGCGCGACAGCCAATCGGTAAGGATGCGCGGCACGGAGTCGGCGCTACCGCCGGGCGGAAATGGCACGACGAGCTTGATCGTACGGACCGGGTAATCGTCCGCGCGTGCCGAGGCTGTGAGGAGGCTACTGAGGGCTAAGGCCAGGGCCGCCATCAGGCAGCGCCGGCGGGCGGTGGTAATTTTCCTCGGCATCGTGCTCTCGTTGCGCAAAATTGCGGCGGCAGATGCCGGGAGCTTAGCCAAAGCGCGGCGGTGCCGCCAGAGCGCGCAGGCGGGGCGGCGGGTTGTCTGCGACAGAGTTTCGCCCCAATAACGGTCTTTGGTCCGGTGCGGCGGATGCCGGCTACGCCCGCAGTTCCCGGGCGTGCTCGGCGGCGCCGTATTGGCGCGATGAGTTGTTGGGGGCGCCGTCTTGGCGCGATGAAATGGCGGCGAAACATTGGGTCGCGATGGCGCTGATCGGGACGGCCATCGCCGGCTGCTCGGCCGGTTCCGGGCCGAAGGAAGTTGCAGGCACCGCGGGCGGCGCGGTGGCCGGCGGCTTGATCGGCAATGCCATCGGCGGCAGTGCCGGCAATCGGCTTGCCGGCACGGTTATCGGCGCGACGATCGGCGGTTTGCTCGGCAATCGCATCGGGGCATCGCTCGACGATGAAGACAGACGTCGCGCCTACGCAGCGCAGCTGCAGGCGCTGGAGACGAGCCCGTCTGGCGCGCCGGTTGCCTGGCGCAATCCGGATTCCGGCCACTACGGCAATATCGTCCCCGGTCCTGCCTATCAGGCGAGCGGGGCCGACTGCCGGAGCTACACCGACACGATCTATATCGACGGCGTTCCGCAGACCGAACGCGGGGCCGCCTGCCGAAATCCGGACGGAACCTGGACGGCAGTGAACTGACCGGCTCGGCCGCGTCGCAAATCCGATAAGGCGGCGGTGCTATCGTCTTGCGCCCCCGAGCCGAGTTTGATCTTGTAGCCCCGGGGCGCGGGTAGCGGCTTCTTCGGGAATTTTCCTCGGAAAACCTTGGGAGAATCTGAAAATGCGACCAGTGCATTTGGTGCTTGCAATGGCATTGCTGACGGGCTTGTCCGGGACCTTGGCCGGTTGCGGCAAGGGGCCGCAAGGCGATGCGGGCCCCGCCGGGCCGCAGGGCCAGAACGGCGATCCCGGTCCGGTAGGTCCCGCGGGGCCGGCAGGCCCGCCCGGTCCGGCCGGTCCGCAGGGCCAACAGGGTCCGCCCAGCCCGAGCGTTCGGGTGGTCAAGTCGGACTGCGTCTCGGGATGCACCGTGCAGTGCCAGGACAATGAAGTCTTGGTCACGGCCTATTGCGGCCCGACCCGCAATCAAGCGCAGTTCCTCGGTGAGAGAGGGGCTTCCTGCGGACCGGAGGCGACACCGGCCAATGCGCCGCTCGTCGCCGTGTGCGTGGCTTCACCGCAATAACGGCAGGCGGAAACGGACCCACGGCGGCCAGGTACCGTCACGTCGTTTCTTTGGTTCCGAAGCGCCATCTGGCCAGGCCCGGCCTAAGGTATTTGGCGGCGGCGATCGGCTCCGGATGTCACCCGCCGGACGATCTTATCGCGTTGAAATACTGACGTTTTGCGTAACGCCTTCTTAAGCGCCCACCGCGTAAGACGAGCGCGGAAAGTCCCTTGACGGCGGGCTCTGTCATGACGAGCGATGGTCAATCCGTCGAACGGCTGCGGGAGTATCTCCGGACGCTCAGTCCGGAGGCGCGGTCGATGCTTGTCCGGGAGCTCGAGCGCAACATGGTGCGCGACGGCGAGAGCGTCGGAGACGATGTGGTGCTCCAGGAATTGCGCCGCTCGATCCGAGCCGATTCCCAGTCGTCAGCCCGCATCGGCGATGCCGCGCGGCTTTTCTTCGCTCCGATCGAGCCGTTCCTGATCGATGCCCGCGCCGATCATAAACGCATCGGGCGCATCGCCCGCGTCTCGCTCGATCCGATCTGGGCGTGGATCAATCGAGATCTCATCCCAGCCGAAGCCAAGGCCTTTGGCGACGATATCGGCCGCGCTTTGCTCGCCGGCGATCAACCCAAAGCCGATCAATTGGTGCGCGCGCTGCATGAGCGCGCCCTCCAGCGCATGCGGGATACGGTCATTGCGGTCGATTCGGACGAAAAGGCGCGCCGGCGGCTCGCCGTCCAGGTCGGTACTCCGCGCGCGGTGGAAGACGTAGGCACGCTTGTTGCGATCCTCGCACTGCGCGACCCGCTCGCCGATCTGGCGCGGCGGCTGCCGCATCACATCCGTGCCTTGGAAGGCGACCAGATCGACGCCATCAGGACGCTCCTCGATACGTCGGCTGCGCACTCCTCGCGCGACGTCGACGGCCTGCGCAAGCAAGAGACTTTGCTTTACGGTCTCATCCTTCTGATGAACCGCCTTGCCGCGCCGTGGCAACTCATCCGCCTTGCCACCTGCGCGGCGGACAGTGACGAAACCGTTCGCATCGCCGAAACGGCTTACGCCGTGGTGGTCGCCATCGTGCTGGGCGAGACGGAGAGCCTGGTGAGCGAACTACGCGCCGAACTCAAGGCTGGTCGGCCGATCACTTCGATGCTCAAAAGCATTCACGACACCGCGCGCGGCTTGCGCACGGAAATGGATCTTTCGGTCGACTCGCCATGGAGCCGGCAGTTGGCGGCGATCCGCGCCGACGTTTCCGGCTTGCTCAAGGCCGAAATCGAGGCGACGCCGGGCTGTGTGCGCCGGCTGTTGCGACCGCGCCCGGCCAAGGAAATCGCGCCCGGATCGGTGCTCGATCCGATGGACGTTTCGGAAACCGAAAATCGCGTCGAATATGTCGGCGCCTGCCGGCACTACGCCGGCGAGCTTGCGGTCAACGAAGTGACTACGCGCGCTCATTCGGAACTGACGCTTTATCTCGAAACCGGAACCAAGGTCCTGTTGGATTCGCTGCGATACGCCGGCGAGGCCGATCGGCCATTCCGGCAATCGCAGGTCGAGGCGGCGATCCGCTTTTGCCGCACCGTGTTCGGCACCGAATATGCGAGTCTCCTCGCCAAGGCCGCGGAGGTCGCCGCTCAAGTCGTGGCGAGCGAGCGAAAAGCCGTCCAAGCCTGAGCCGTCGTCGCTGTGCAGGGTCTCGCGCTCGACCGGCGGCAGTGCGCAATTGCCGCGCCGCGGTTCCCATTGCCGCCGCATTCAGGCCGTGATGTAACCACCGCGCTCGGGCGTCTGCAGGCTGCGATAGGATCGTGGCGTCCATGACGGCTTTCGCCCGCGGCATCTCAATTGCGACGTTCCGGTCCTGCAATCGACGTTTTCAATAATGACGCTTTGGATCATATTCGCAGTCATGACCGCAGCTGCAGTCTTGGCGGTGCTATGGCCGCTGGGCCGGCAACCGCAAGCGCCATCGGGCGGCAGCGACCGGTTCATCTATCAAGACCAATTGCTGGAAATCGATCGCGACCGTACCGCTGGATTGATCGGGGAAAGTGAAGCCAAGTCCGCTCGGGTCGAGATTTCCCGGCGGCTCCTGGCCGCCGCAGCGGCGGAGCCGCAGGGTGCGGCTGCTTCATTGCCATCAACTCGCCCAGTTCGGTATCGAATTACCGCCGCAGTCATGGCGATCGTCATCCTGCCGACCGTAGCGGTCAGTTTTTACCTCAAGCTCGGCTCGCCGGATATTCCCGGTCAATCGGCCCTCGCCCGTGGCGACGCCGCTCGGGGGGCCCGATCGATCACGCGGCTCGTCGCTCAGGTCGAGACGCGTCTGACGCGCAATCCCAATGACGGCGCCGGCTGGGAGGTCGTCGCGCCGGTCTATTTGCGGCTCGGCCGCTTCGACGACGCCGTCGCCGCGTGGCGTAAGGCCATCGCGCTCAACGGCGAAACGCCGAAGCGCTTTTCCGATCTCGGCGAGGCTCTGGTCGCCGCAGCGAACGGGATCATGACCGAAGAGGCAAAGACTGCCTTCCAACGCGCCGTCTCCGGCGATCCGAGTGACGCCAAAGCCCGCTATTTCCTCGGTTTGGCCGATGCGCAGGACGGCAACCGGGAAGCCGCCGCGGCCAAATGGCGCGCCATGCTGGCTGGTGCGCCCAATTCACCGTGGGCGAATTTCGTGCGCGCGGCGCTGGCAAAAGTTACCGGCGAAGCCGAAAGCGCAGACATCGGCTCCGACGCCGGCGATGCCGTGGCGGTACAAAATACCGACGAGGCGCAGCGCACCGCAATGATCCGCGGTATGGTAGAGCAGTTGGCTGACCGATTGCGCGCCGACGGCGATGACGTCGACGGCTGGCTGCGCTTGGTGCGCGCCTATGTCGTGCTCGGCGACCGCGACAAAGCCAAAAATGCTGCGGCGGACGCCCGGCGCGCGCTGCAAAGCCGGCCCGCGGATATCGATAAGGTCGACGGCCTCGTCAAAGGACTGGGTCTCGAAGGTTGATGCAGATCATGCGGCAAGGAGGGGATTTGATGCACATCATGTGGCGCGGACGGAGATTGATGCAGATGACGCGGCGGAGACCACGATAATGACCCGCAAGCAACGACGCCTCGTTTTGATCGGCAGTGGACTCGGCGTACTCGCCGTCGCCGTTGCGCTGATGCTGAATGCGTTTCGGGATTCCATCGTGTTCTTCAACTCGCCGAGCGACGTGGTGGAAAAGCATGCCGGGCCCGGTACGCGCATGCGGATCGGCGGCTTGGTGAAGGACGGCAGCGTCGTTCGCGCCAATAATCTTGCCGTTCGCTTCGAAGTCACCGACGGCAAAAGCGATATCCCGGTAAGCTACCAGGGGGTGTTGCCCGATTTGTTCCGCGAAGGGCAGGGCGTCGTCGCCGAGGGCTCGCTCGATCACGGCGGCGTCTTCAATGCCGACACCATCCTCGCCAAGCATGACGAGAAATACATGCCGAAAGAGGTCGCCGACGCCTTGAAGAAATCCGGCCACTGGGGGGACGATTACGCCCGAAAGGGTGCGTCGGCGGAGGTCGAGAAGAAATGATGCGCAGGACGAGCGCCAGGCGTATTCTATTTCCCAACAGCGCACGGAACCGGAGCAGACGATGATACCCGAACTCGGCCATTACGCATTGATGCTGGCGCTTGGGCTTGCGCTCATTCAGGGCACGATGCCGATCGTCGGCGCGCGCACCAACGATCCGGTGCTCATGAGCATCGCGGTGCCGACGGCGCTGGCGCATTTCGCCTTCGTCGCCATCGCCTTCGGCGCGCTCACCGTGTCCTACGTCACGTCCGATTTCTCGGTGCTCAACGTCTTCCAGAATTCGAACTCGGCGATGCCGTTGATCTACCGTTTCAGCAGCGTTTGGGGGAACCATGAAGGTTCCATGATGTTGTGGGTTTCCATTCTCGCCTTATTCGGTGCGCTGGTCGCGGCCTTCGGCACGAATTTGCCGGCGGCGCTGAAGGCCTATGCGCTCGGGGTGCAGGCCTGGATCGCCGCCGCCTTCCACCTGTTCATCCTGATCACGTCGAATCCGTTCCTGCGCATCGCCGATGCGCCGCCCGAGGGCCAGGACCTCAATCCGATCTTGCAGGATCCCGGCCTCGCCTTCCATCCGCCGATGCTCTACCTGGGCTATGTCGGTTTTTCGATCGTGTTCTCCTTCGCCATCGGCGCGCTCCTGGAAGGCCGCATCGACGCGGCGTGGGCGCGTTGGGTACGGCCATGGGTGCTCGGCGCCTGGATGTGCCTGACCTTGGGCATCGCCGGAGGGTCGTATTGGGCCTATTACGAACTCGGCTGGGGCGGCTTCTGGTTCTGGGATCCGGTCGAGAACGCTTCGCTGATGCCGTGGCTCGCCGGCACGGCGCTCCTTCATTCCGCCGTGGTGATGGAAAAGCGCGGCGCGCTGAAGGTCTGGACCATTTTGCTGGCGATCCTGACGTTCTCGCTATCGTTGATCGGCACCTTCCTGGTGCGGTCGGGGGTGCTGACCTCGGTCCACGCATTCGCCACCGATCCGACGCGCGGCATTTTCATCCTCGCCATCCTCGTTTTGTTCATCGGCGGCGCCTTGGCGCTCTATGCCTGGCGGGCGCCGCTCCTCAAACAAGGCGGCCTGTTCGCGCCGATCTCGCGCGAAGGGGCGTTGGTCTTCAACAATTTGTTCCTGACCTCGGCCTGCGCCACCGTCTTCGTCGGCACGCTTTATCCGCTCGCGCTGGAATCGCTGACCGGCGACAAGATTTCGGTCGGCCCGCCGTTCTTCAATTCTACGTTCGGACCGCTGTTCATCCCGCTCATTCTGGTGATGCCGTTCGGCCCGCTGTTGGGATGGAAACGAGGCGACCTCCTCGGCGCGGCTCAGCGTCTGCTTGGCGCGGCCGTGCTCGCCGTGGTGGGAGTAGCGGCGGCGTATGCGCTCGAGCGCGGCGGCCCGGTTCTGGCGCCGTTCGGCGTCGGCGTCGCGCTCTTCGTCATGGCCGGCGCCGTGACCGATATTGCCGAACGCACAATGGTGCTGCGCATTCCCTTCGTCGCGGCGATACGGCGCGCCGTGGGCCTGCCGCGCTCGGCGTGGGGCACCGCGTTCGCGCATTTCGGCATCGGCATGACGCTCCTCGGCATCGTCGGCGCAACCGCCTGGGGCAGCGAGCGGATCATCGAGATCAAGCCCGGCGGAAACGTCGAACTGGCGCATTACCGGCTGACGTTCGACGGGCTCTTTAATCGGCCTGGCCCGAACTATAGCGACGTCGTCGGCCGCTTCACGGTGCGCCGCAATGGCGAACCGGTCGGCACGATGGAGCCGACCAGGCGCACTTTCCCGGCGCGCAACGAGGCGACGACCGAGGCGGCGTTGATGACACGCGGCGCGAGCCAGCTTTATCTGTCGCTCGGCGATCCGCAACCCGACGGTTCCGTCGCGCTGCGGCTCTACTACAAACCCTTCGTTTTGATGATCTGGCTCGGCGCCGGAGTGATGTTCTTCGGCGGCGGCTTGTCGCTGTCCGATCGACGGCTGCGCGTCGGCGCGCCGCGACCGGCAAGGGCCCGAGCCGCTATGGCCGCCGCGGCGGCGCAGCCGGCGGAATGAAGGCCATGAAGACAGTGCTGAGAAAATGCCTGCAGGCGGCGGCTCTTCTCATCGTCCTGGTGTCGGCGGGTCCGCTATGGGCGGTCGAGCCCGATGAGATGCTCTCGGATCCGGTGTTGGAGGCGCGCGCCCGCACACTGTCCGAGGGGCTGCGCTGCATGGTGTGCCAGAACGAGTCGATCGACGAGTCCCACGCGCCGTTGGCACACGATATTCGCGTTCTGGTGCGCGAACGGCTCAAGGCCGGCGACAGCGATCAGCAGGTGGTCGATTTCCTGGTCGCCCGCTACGGCGAATTTGTGCTGCTCAAGCCGCGGCTGTCCTGGCACACCGCGGCGCTCTGGGGCTTGCCGCCCGCCGTGCTGCTGTTCGGCATCGCTATGCTCATCGTTGTGGCAAGACGCCGGAATGCGGCGCCCGGTTCCGGCGAGCCCGCGACGCTGACGTCGGCCGAAGAAGCGCGGGTCGCGGAATTATTGCGGAGCGAAGGCGCGCCGTAACGGCAACTGCTTCTATTGGCCGGTGCGCTTAGGATAACCGGCTGTTCCGATTATATAATTTCTATAGCAGCCACATTACAAAATTTTAATCCTGCCGACAGAGCGCGGTAAGGCTCACGGCGCCATCTTATCTTTGCGCAAACACGGCCTGGATTGGGCCTACCTGCCGGTTCCGTCGCCGGCCGGGATTCGATTTTGCGGATTTGGAGATTAGGAATGATCGGCAGTTCCCTGCAATCGCGCGGCATTCTATCGGCGCGGCGAATTGCGCTTTTGGCCACCACCGTTGCCGGCATCGGCGTGGCGGCGTTCCTCATCACGCCGAACATCGAGTCGAGCGGCGGTCCGTTCGGTAAATTTTTCGCCGCTTCGGCGCAGGCGCAGAACCTGACTGAAAAAGTCCAGCAGCTGCCGCAGCGGCCGGTCGGCTTCGCCGATATTGTCGAGAGGGTGAAACCGTCGGTGATTTCGGTCCGCGTCAAAATCGATCGTCCGGCGAATCAGGATCTGAGCAGCGACGAGGAGCTTCCGTTTCCGCCGGGATCGCCGTTCGAGCGCTTCTTCAAGCGGTTCGGCATGCCGAACATGCCGCAGGGCCACGAAGTCATTACCGGCCAAGGTTCCGGCTTCTTCATTTCGCGCGACGGCTATGCCGTGACCAACAATCACGTCGTGCAGAACGCCGATAACGTGCAAGTCACCACCGACGACGGCAAGACCTATACCGCCAAGGTGATCGGCACCGACGCCCGCACCGATCTCGCTTTGATCAAGATCGACGGCAACGACTTCCCGTTTGTGAAATTGTCGGACGCTCCGCCGCGCGTCGGCGATTGGGTGATCGCGGTCGGCAATCCGTTCGGGCTCGGTGGCACGGTCACGGCCGGCATCGTCTCGGCGCGCGGCCGCGATATCCATGCCGGCCCCTACGACGATTTCATCCAAATCGACGCCCCGGTGAATAAGGGCAATTCCGGCGGCCCGACTTTCGATGTCGACGGCAACGTGATCGGCGTCAACACCGCGATCTTCTCGCCGTCGGGCGGCTCGGTCGGCATCGCCTTTGCCATTCCCGCCGAGACGGTGAAAAGCGTGGTTGCGCAGCTCCGCGACAAGGGCAGCGTGACGCGCGGCTGGATCGGCGTGCAGATCCAATCCATTACGCCGGACATTGCCGACAGCATGGGCCTGAAAGAGACGAGCGGCGCGCTGGTGTCCGAACCGCAGAAGGACAGTCCTGCCGCCAAGGCCGGCATCCAGAGCGGCGATGTCATTACCGCGGTCGATGACACGCCGATCCATGACGCCCGTGAACTCGCTCGCAAGATCGGCGCGATGGCGCCGGGAACTGCGGTGAAGCTCGGCATGCTCCACCAAGGCCAGGGCAAGACCGTGACGCTGACGCTTGGCACCTTGCCGAAAGAGAAGGAAGCGGCGAACGAGCCAAATCAGCGCGAGACACCGGCAGATAGCGAGGTTCCGAAGCTTGGCCTGACGCTGGCGCCGGGCGACCACGCATCGGGCGGCGACGGCAACGGCGTCCTGGTCACTGCGGTAGCCGAGGGCGGTGTTGCTGCCGACCACGGGTTCCAGGCCGGCGACGTGATTCTCGACATCGGCGGCAAGCCGGTTTCGACGCCGGCTGATGTCCGCAAAAGTCTCGTCGACGCGCGAACCGCGGGCAAGCACACCGTGTTGTTCCGGGTGAAATCGGGCGACGGCACGAAATTCGTGGCGCTGCCGTTGGGTAACGCCTGAGCTCGACCCCGCAGAGCGGTCACCATCTTGGGGACAAGATCATGTTGAAGCAAACACGAGGGCCGGCGTCCGACCGCAACGTCCAAGGCCCTCACCCAAAGGGGCATCCGCCGGCATCCGTCGCCCCCGCTGGCGGGCGTTCCTGGGGACGGGTCGCAAGATCCGTCCCCGCCCGATACCAACTCCGCCTCCCGGCATCCGTCGCCCCCGCCGGGGTGGGGTAGGTAAGAGGGGGTGGCGGGCCGGCCGCTCGCCACCCCCTCACTTTCAAATTGGTCCGCCGCTGCAGATCGGTCCGCGGCCGCCCGCTGCCGAAAACGCTGCGCGCCCATATTGCCTTAAGTGCTTGGCACAACAATATTTCGAATATGTTCGACGAACGGACTTAGCGACTGCGACGATCAACCATGAGACTTCTCATCATCGAGGATGACCGCGACGCGGCGGATTATCTGGTCAAGGCATTCCGCGAGGTCGGCCATATCGCCGATCAGGCCGGCGACGGCGAGGAAGGGCTGCAGCTCGCGCTCGACGGCGAATACGATGTGCTGATCGTCGACCGCATGCTGCCGAAGCGCGACGGACTCTCGGTCATCGGCGCGTTACGCGGCAAATCGGTCGAAACGCCGGTCCTCATTCTGTCGGCGCTCGGTCAGGTCGACGACCGCGTCAAGGGTCTGCGCACCGGCGGCGACGACTATCTGGCGAAGCCTTACGCCTTCTCGGAATTGCTGGCGCGGGTCGAGGCGCTGGCCCGTCGCCGCGGCAGCCGTGGCGAGGAAACCGTGTATCGCGTCGGCGATCTCGAACTCAACCGGCTGTCGCATGAGGTCAGTCGCGCCGGGCAGGAGGTGCAGCTGCAGCCGCGGGAGTTCCGGCTTCTCGAATATCTGATGCGGCACGCCGGCCAAGTCGTCACCCGCACGATGCTTCTGGAGAATGTGTGGGATTATCATTTCGATCCGCAGACCAACGTCATCGACGTGCATATTTCGCGGCTGCGATCGAAGATCGACAAAGGCTTCGCGCCGCCGCTCCTGCACACCGTACGCGGCGCCGGCTATATGATCCGCGACGGCGCGCGCTGATCTTACGCGCGATGCCGCGCATCGGCTCCCAAGGCACCGGCGGTGATCAGTGCGTCGATCCGTTCCTCGGCAATGCCCCAATCCGCAAGCGCCGCGCGGCTTCCTTCGCCGATGGGACGCGGAGGCGTCGGCGGGCCTGCGGGTGTCCTGTCGAAGCGCGGTGCCGGGGCCGGTTGCACGACGCCGTCAATATCGATGAACGTGCCGCGCGCGACATTGTGGGGGTGGTGCGGCGCCTCCGCCATGGTCAGCACCGGCGCGAAGCAGGCGTCGGTTCCTTCGAGCAGGGAACACCACGCGTCCCGGGTCCGGGTCTTGAAGATGGCCTCGAGTTTGCCGCGCAGCGGCGCGCCGTCGTCCGCCGTGTAAGCAAGACCGAGCCGCTCGAACAGCACCGTGCGGAATTTGGGCTCGATCGGCGCGACGGCGATATAGCCGCCGTCGGCGCACTCGTAGACATCGTAGATCGCCGAGCCGGAGTCGAGCAGATTGGTGCCGCGCTCAAGACGATGAAAACCCATTGCATAAAGGCCGTAGCAGCTCGTCATCAGGGAAGCGACGCCGTCCGTCATCGCGGCGTCGACGACTTGGCCCTTGCCGGAGCGTTGCGCCTCGATGATGGCGCAGGCGATGCCGAAAGCGAGATAGAGCGCGCCGCCGCCGTAATCCGCCACCAGGTTCAATGGCGGCGTCGGCTTTGCGCCGGCGCGCCCGATCGCGGCGAGCGCTCCGGTCAAGCCGAGATAATTCAGGTCATGCCCCGCCGCCTGAGCGAGCGGGCCGGATTGGCCCCAGCCGGTCATGCGTCCGTAGACGAGGCGCGGGTTGCGCGCCAAAACCTTGTCGGGGCCGAGTCCGAGACCCTCCATGGTGCCGGGACGAAAGCCTTCGATCACGGCGTCGGCCTTGGTGATCAGAGTGTCCGCCAGCGCGAGCCCGTCGGGATGCTTCAGGTCGACCGCGACACGAGGCCTGCCGCGCGCCGTCAAATCGAAACGCGCCGGCAACTCGATGCCAAGGCCGCTCGGCGTCATCCGGTCGAGCCGCAAGACTCTCGCTCCGAGATCGGCGAACAGCATCGCCGCCATCGGCGCGGGGCCGATGCCGCTGAACTCGACGATGCGAAGGCCGGTGAGAGGTCCCATCATCCGAGGTCGGCCAGCTTGGCAAAAGCATCGCGTCGAGAGAGGAGTGAGGCTATCTTATTGTCAACAGGAAAAGCATATTTCCGCTTAGGGCCTTCGCCGACCGGGAGAGCATCATGACTTCGAGCAACGCGGCGCCGTTCATTGCGGCTCGTGATTTTCTGTTGCGCCATCGCGAGGACTACGCCACGGCCTACCGCGATTTCCATTGGCCGAGGCTCGAACGTTTCAACTGGGCACTCGATTATTTCGATCCGATGGCGCGCGACAATGCCCAGCCGGCGCTTTGGCTGGTGGACGAGGATGCGGGCGAGACCAAACTGTCCTTTGCCGACTTGTACGAGCGCTCGAACCGCGTCGCCAATGCGCTTCGCGGTCTGGGGGTACGGCGCGGCGACCGCATTCTGGTCATGCTCGGCAATGTCGTGCCGTTGTGGGAATGCATGCTGGCTTCGATGAAGCTCGGCGCCGTCATCGTGCCGGCGACGACGCTTCTGAACCGCAACGATCTGAGCGATCGCTTCGCGCGCGGCCGCGTCCGCCACGTCATCGCCAGCGCCGATGCCGCGGCGAAATTCGCCGACTTGCCCGGCGATTATACGCGCATCGTGGTCGGCAAGGCCGTGCCGGGCTGGGTCCCCTACGAGAACGGCTATGCGGCTGCCGCGCAATTTTCGCCGGATGGCGAAACCCGCGCCGACGATCCGCTGTTGCTCTATTTCACCTCCGGCACCACGGCGACGCCGAAGCTCGTCTTGCACAGCCACCAAAGCTATCCGGTGGGCCACTTGTCGACGATGTATTGGCTCGGCGTTCGCCCCGGCGACGTTCATCTCAACATCTCGTCGCCGGGCTGGGCCAAGCATGCCTGGAGCTGCTTCTTCTCGCCGTGGAATGCGCAAGCCTGCGTCTTCATCGTCAATCAGCGCCGCTTCAATGCCCGCGGTCTGCTCGACACCATTGTGCGCTGCGGCGTCACCACGTTTTGCGCGCCGCCGACCGTCTGGCGCATGCTGATCCAGGAGGATCTGTCGGCGTGGAACGTGCGCATCAAGGAACTGATCGGCGCCGGCGAGCCGCTCAATCCGGAGGTCATCGAACGGGTTCGCGCCGCTTGGGGCATCACCATCCGCGACGGCTACGGTCAGACCGAAACCACGGCGCTGGTCGGCAATAGCCCCGGCCAGCCGGTCAAAGCGGGCTCGATGGGCCGGCCGCTGCCGGGCTATCGCGCTGCCCTTCTCGATCTCAATGGCGCGACGCAGAAGGAGGGCGAAATCTGCCTCCTCCTCGATCCCCGTCCGACCGGATTGATGCAGGGCTATCAGGCCGATGACGGCGGCGTCTCCGCGCACCGCGATGCCGTCTACCATACCGGCGATGTCGCTTCGGTCGACGATGACGGTTATCTAACCTATGTCGGCCGCGCCGACGATGTCTTCAAATCCTCCGACTATCGTATCTCGCCGTTCGAGCTTGAAAGCGTGTTGATCGAGCATCCGGCGGTCGCCGAGGCGGCGGTGGTGCCGTCGCCCGATCCGCTGCGGCTTGCGGTGCCGAAGGCCTATCTCGCGCTGTCGCCCGGCCACGCGCCGGATCGCGCCACCGCGCTGTCGATCTTCCGCCACTGCCGCACTGCGCTTGCGCCCTTCAAACGGGTGCGCCGGATCGAGTTCGCCGAATTGCCGAAAACGATCTCGGGGAAGATCCGGCGCGTCGAACTGCGCCGCGTCGAGGCGGCCAATCGGCGCGACGACCAGCGCGCGGCGCTGGAATTCTGGGAAGACGACTTCTCCGACAGCGAAATCGGTCGGCAAACTGAGAAGGTTTCGTGACGGCGCTCGGCAAACTCATCCGCACGACGGCGTTCAAGCTGACGCTGTTTTATCTCGCGATCTTCGTCCTGTTCGCGGCGTCGCTGCTCGGCTATTTCGCACTCAATACGCGGCGTCTGATCACCGAGCAGATCACTCAGACCGTCACCGGCGAGATCAACGGGCTCTCCGAACAATACAGTCAGGGCGGCATCAGGCGGCTGGTGATCGTGGTCGATCTGCGCTCGCGGCGGCCGGGATCGAGCCTTTATCTGGTGACGACGCCGACCGGGGAGGGGCTTGCCGGCAATGTCGGCTCGCTGGAGCCCGGCGTGCTCGATCATCCCGGCTGGCTCGAGACCAATTATCGCCGGCTCGATGCGCCGGAGGGCAGCAACCATCGCGCCTTGGTGGAAGTGGTGCAGTTGCCCGGCGGCTTCCATCTTCTGGTCGGCCGTGACCTGGAAGAGCGCGAACGGCTGTTCGGGATCATCGCCAATGCCGGCCAATGGTCGCTCGCGCTCGTCGTCGTGCTCGGGCTGCTCGGCGGCTTCTTCGTCAGCCAGCGGGTGCTGCGGCGCATCGACGCCATGACCGATACCGCGCAGACTATCATGCGTGGCGATCTCGCCGGCCGCCTGCCGGTCGCCGGCACCGGCGACGAGCTCGACCGCCTTGCCGATCGACTCAATGCCATGCTCGAACGCATCGAAGCCTTGATGCGGGGATTGAAGGAGGTCTCCGACAATATCGCGCATGATCTGAAAACGCCGCTGACACGGCTGCGCAATCGCTGCGAGCAGGCGCTACGCCATCCGGACGGCGACGGCGGTTATCGCGCCGCGCTGGAATCGACCATTGCCGAGTCCGACGATCTCATTCGCACTTTCGATGCGCTGTTGATGATCGCGCGCGCCGAATCCGGGCAGGCGCGCGACAACATGGCCGAAATCGACGCCGCCGCGATCGCACGCGACGTAGGCGAACTCTATGAGCCGCTGGCCGACGAGAAGGGTATCGTGCTGAAGATCGAAGCACCGAACGCCGCTCCGGTGCGCGGCAACCGCGAACTGGTCAGTCAGGCGCTCGCCAATCTGATCGACAATGCCATCAAATATGCCGGACCGAACGGCAAATTGAACGGCGCGCCGGCGGAGATCGTGGTCAAAGCCGGGGTCGACGGCAATCATGTCGCTCTCAGCGTCGCCGATCGGGGTCCCGGCATAGCCGAAGCCGACCGCGGCCGCGTCGTCGAACGCTTCGTGCGCCTCGAGCAAAGCCGGTCGGAGCCGGGCTCCGGCCTCGGCCTCAGTCTGGCTTCTGCGGTCGCGCGCCTGCACGGCGGCGAGTTAAAGCTCGAAGATAATCATCCGGGGCTGCGCAGCATCATCGAGCTACCGCGCGCAAGTGCGGCGGGGCAGGGATGAACGGGACCCGGTCCAAGAAGCGGCCGAAACCGAAACGCAACAATGGGGCATTGATCCGGCGGTTTGCCCTTTCGCGTCGCACGGCGGCGCGCAAGGGAGGTTTGCAGTGCGGGCTGCCTTTGGTTTGCCCGGCAGGGACCGCCAAAGTCGCGGCGTGGTTGTCGGCTTTGAAAGGCAAAGCCGCCGGCAAGGCGCTGATGGCGCGCACCCGCGAAAATTCCGCTTTGACACGTCTTCTTTCCGGCATCGCCGAAACGGCCCCTTATCTATGGGATCTGGTCGAATCCGACGCCGCGCGCTTCGTCCGCCTGCTCGACAGCGACTCGGACGACAGCCTCGCAAAACTGCTTCAGGCGACCCGCCGGTCTGCCGGCGCGGTACGATCGACCGACGCGCTCATGGCCATCCTGCGCCGCATGAAGGCGGAAGCAGCGTTGCTGATTGCGCTCGCCGATCTCAGCGGCGTCTGGCCGATTGCGCGCGTCACCGGCGCTTTGACCGACGTCGCGGACACGGCTCTTTGCAGCGCCGTGCATCATCTTCTGCGCGACGCCGTTCAACGAAGAAAGCTCGCCCCGCCGGACCCGGACAATCCCGAAGCCGGCTCCGGCTATATCGTGCTTGCCATGGGCAAGATGGGCGGCAACGAACTGAATTATTCGAGCGACATCGATCTCATGGTGTTCTTCGATACGGCGGCTGCGAAGTTGCCGTCGCATGTCGAGCCGATGCGGCTTTATGTCGGCCTCACCCGCGAGCTCGTCAAAATCCTGCAGGAACGCACGCCGGACGGCTACGTCTTTCGCGTCGACCTCCGGCTGCGTCCCGATCCGTCCTCGACGCAGATCGCGATGTCGACCGAGGCGGCGTTGGATTACTACGAGGGCCGTGGTCAGAATTGGGAGCGCGCGGCGCTGATCAAGGCGCGGCCATGCGCCGGGGACATTGCCGCCGGCGATAAATTCGTCCGCGCTTTATCGCCTTTTATTTGGCGCAAATATCTCGATTACGCGACCATTGCCGACGTCCATGAGCTGAAGCGACAAATCCATGCCTATCGCGGGCACGGCGAGATCGCGGTCGAGGGCCACAATATCAAGCTCGGCCGCGGCGGTATCCGCGAAATCGAGTTTTTCGCGCAGACGCAGCAACTCATCGCGGGCGGCCGGCACGGCGAATTGCGCGGCCGCGGCACGATCGCGACGCTTGCCGCGCTCGCCGCGGGCGGCTGGATCGACGCCGCCGCGCGCGACGAATTGACGGCGGCCTATGAATTTCTCCGCCGCGTCGAGCACCGGCTGCAGATGATGGCCGACGAGCAGACCCACAGTCTGCCCGCCGATGCGCAATCGCTCGAGGCCTTTGCCCGCTTTCTCGGCTTCACGGGTCGTGACGACTTTGCGGCGGTTCTTGTTGCGCAGTTGCGGAATGTCGAGCGCCATTATGTCCGCCTGTTCGAACGCGCGCCGGAATTATTGGCGCAGCAGCAGAACTTGTCGTTCGACGTCCCGGAGGGCGCCCCTGAGACGCTCGACCGGCTCGCGCTGATGGGGTTCCGCCAGCCGCAGGCCGTGGCGGCGACGGTGCGCAAATGGCGCGGCGGATACTATCGGGCGCTGCGCGGCGAACAGGCGCGCGGCTATTTGACCGAACTGACACCGTCGATCATCGATCAATTCGCGCGGGCGGAAAATCCGGATGCGGCTTTCGCGGCCTTCGACCGCTTCTTGGCGGGATTGCGCGCCGGCGGCCGCTTCTTCTCCTTGCTGCGGCAAAATCCGGAACTGATCCGTTTCGTCGCGCTGATCCTCGGCACCGCGCCGCGGCTCGCCGATATCCTGGCGCAGAACCCGCACTTCATCGATCCGCTGATCGATCCGAGTTTCTTCGGCTCGCTGCCGGACGAGGCGCGGCTGCAAGCGGAACTCGCTCGCTCGCTCGCCGACACGCGCGGCTACGAGGCCGCGCTCGACGCGATCCGCCTGTTCGGCCAGGAGCATATGTTTTTGATCGGGGCGCGCATCCTGTCCGGCTCGGTGTCCGCGGAACAAGCCGGCGAAATCTTCGCGCGCCTTGCCGACGTGTTGCTTCGCGCCGTGCACGAATTGGTCGAAGCCGATTTTGCAGAAACCTATGGCCGCGTGCGCGGCGGGCAAAGCGCCATCGTCGCGCTGGGCCGGCTCGGTGCCCGCGAGATGACCGCAAGTTCCGATCTCGATCTCATCGTGGTCTATGACTTCGATCAAGATCATCCCGATTCCGACGGCAAACGGCCCCTTTACGGCGCGCAGTATTTCGCCCGCTTCACCCAACGCCTGATCAGTGCGCTCACCGCGCAGACCAACTACGGCGTGCTTTACCAGGTCGACATGCGCCTGCGCCCGTCAGGCCGCTCCGGCCCGCTGGCGACGCAAATCGATGGCTTCGTCAGCTACCAGGACCACGAGGCCTGGACTTGGGAACACATGGCGTTGACGCGCGCGCGGGTCGTGTCGGGGCCTTCTGAGTTTTCAGCAAAAATCGAGGCGGCGATCCGCGCCGTGCTCTGCCGGGTAAGAGACCCGAAAGCCGTCGCCGCCGACGTCGTCGAGATGCGCTCGGCCATCGCCAAGGAGAAGGGCGACCGCAATCCGTGGGACTTGAAATACGCCGCCGGCGCGCTCGTCGATATCGAGTTCATCGCGCAATATCTGCAACTGACGCACGCTGCGGCCATCCCCCAACTGCTCGATACTGCGACGGCGCGCCAGCTCGAAAAAGCGGCGCGGCTCGGCGTGCTCAAACCCGAAGACGCCGAAGTGCTGCGGCCGGCGGTGCGGCTGTTCCACGATTTGGGACAAATCCTGCGGCTCTGCCTGCCGGGAACCTTCGATCCGGAAACCGCAAGCTCGGGCGTGCTCGCATTGTTGGCGCGTGCCGCCGATCTGCCGGATTTCGCCGCGCTGGCGGCGCATTTGCAAGAGACGCAGCGGCAGGTGCGGGAGTGCTTCGTGCGGATTTTGCGGAAGGGGCCGTAGCACGTCGTGCACCGTTCTGGGCTCGACGGCTCCATTCGATCGTTACGCCGCCGCTTCGGCCCGTTCCGCCCGCGCCGGCTGTCTCGCCTCCATCGGCAATCGCACCACGACCGTCGTGCCCTTGCCGAGCCGCGAGCGGATCCGCATCGAGCCGCCATGCAGTTCGACCAGCGACTTGGCGATGGCGAGGCCGAGGCCGGAGCCCTGATATTTTTTGGTCAGCTGGCTCTCGACCTGTTCGAAGGGCCGGCCGAGCTTGCGCAGCGCGTCCTTGGGGATGCCGATGCCGTTGTCCTCGATGGCGACAGTGATTGCACCGCGGCGCAGACGCCCGCGCACGGTGACTTTGCCGCCCTCGGGGGTGAACTTCACGGCGTTGGAAAGCAAATTGAGCGCGATCTGTTTGACGGCGCGGCGATCGGCCTTGATCAGGAGTTCCGGTTCGACATGCGCGGCCACCACGAGGCGCTTCTCGCCCGCGCGCGTCGAGACGACGCGCAGGCAGTCGGCCAGGATCGGTTCCAGTTCGAGCACTTCGGGGACGAGCCGGATGCCGCCAGCTTCGATCTTCGACATGTCGAGAATGTCGTTGATGACGTCGAGCAGGTACTCGCCGCTTTCGCGGATGTCGCGGGAATATTCGGTGTATTTCTCGGCGCCGAGCGGCCCGAACATGGCCGCTTCCATGATCTCGGAAAAGCCGATGATGGCGTTGAGGGGCGTGCGCAACTCGTGGCTCATATTGGCCAGGAATTTCGACTTCGCCGCATTGGCGTCCTCGGCGCGGGTCTTCTCCTCGGCGTATTTTTCCGCGAGGTCGGCAAGCTCGGCGGTTTGCAGTTCGAGCGCCTGCTGTGAAGCGCGCAGATCGATGATGGTGGCCCGCTGGCGCTTTTCGCCCTCGATCAGCTTTTCCTCGTGCTGCTTGATTTTTGTGATGTTGGTTCCGACCGAGACGTAGCCGCCGTCCTTGGTGCGGCGTTCGCTGATGTGCATCCAGCGGCCGTCGTCGAGTTGCGCTTCGAAGGTGCGCGCGCCGCGGGTCTGGCTGTCTTCGTTGGCGACGGCGGTGCGGATGATCGGCTTCCTCCCAGCGGCCACGATCGCCTCGTAGGCCGTGCCGGCCGCCACCGCCTCGTCGGGCAGATGATGCAGTTCCTGGAAGTTGGAGTTGCACAGGACGAGGCGGTTGTCGGCGTCCCACAGCACGAAGGCTTCCGGAATGGTTTCGATGGCGTCGCGCAGCCGCAGGTCGGCGGCAACGGTCCGCTCGACCAGGCTTTTCTGCTCAGTGATGTCGACGGCAATGCCGATCAGATGCAGGCCGTCCTCGCCGTCCTGCCGCGCCAGTTCGCAGCGTGCCCGCAGCCAGAGCCATTTGCCGTCGGCATGGCGCATGCGGAAGGCGCGGTCGATCGACTGCACCTTGGCGTCGGCAAGCTGAGTCGCCAGTTCGTAAAGATTGATGTCGTCTCTGTGCACCAGAGCGTCGACCTCGCCGAAGGTCAGCAGATCGTCCTTCGGCGGCAGGCCGAGCAGGTCGTACATCGAATGCGACCAGAACACGCGGCCTCGCGCCAAGTCCCAGTCCCACAGCCCGCAGCGGCCGCGATTGAGCGCGGTGTCGATGCGGCAGCGGACCGTGTCGTGGATGAGGTCGGCTTCGCGGGCCCGCGTCGCCTGCCAGTGGAATGCGAAGCCGAGGATCAAAACGACGAAACCGGTGGTCGCCGACAGCGTCACGGTGAGGGCTGTGGTCGAACGCCAATTGGCCAGCGCCGCGTCGGATCTCTGCACGACGGCAAGCAGCCCGACCGGATTTTTCAGCGCCCGGACCGTTGCGAAAGCGGTGTCGCCCGACGGCAAGGAAATTTCCATGGCGCCGGCAGCGGCACCGAATGTGGTCAACGGCTGCGACGGGCCGAGAACATCGAGCAGGGGGCGTCCGAGTGTCTGCGGCTCGTTCGGCGTGCCGGCGACGATCTTGCCGTCGGCGTCGGCGACAAGGACGCGTCGGCCCGCGCCCCTGGCCCAGGCCGGAAGCGCTTCTTCCAATGCATCGGAAGCGCGCGCGATGTGCGGGCGTCCGTCGCGCCCGGGACGATCAAGCTCGGCGGATAAATGATCGGCGATCGCTTCTATGGTCTGCGTTGCATCCAGCACGACCTGACGGCGGTGTTCGAGCACTTGAACGGCGGCGCCGATGCAGATCGTCAGCATGAAGGCGACGATGAGAACCGGAACGGCGCGGCGCAACAGCGGCTCGGCCGTCAATAGGCGATGATATGCGGGCTTGGCGATCGACTGCGCCAGGCCCTTGATGGAATCGGAACGCAAAGACGCACTCGCCGCTCCGGCGCGCGCCATCGCCAGCCTCCGTTGGGAATTT
>Ga0181524_10000351_pt1 | contig 55737 bp, 46 predicted proteins | sample PEATcosm2014_Bin_34_FD_119761 | JGI IMG/M metagenome (GOLD analysis project Ga0181524, IMG submission 119761) | Peatland microbial communities from MTU Mesocosm Facility, Houghton, MI, USA - PEATcosm2014_Bin05_60_metaG | ecosystem: Environmental > Terrestrial > Soil > Wetlands > Peat | place... | reverse complement strand
CTGTGTTGTGCTATCTTCAGACATTCAGAGGCCTCTTTTGTTGCTCAAACATTGTCTAGACAACATGTTTGTAACAGAGGAGGCCTTTGTTGTCTTCAAATATATGAATAATGCGCGCTAGGGCAACCGTGAAAGAGCGGCGCTTCAGCGCCGCGTAGGGAGTGATCCGAGAATCATGGGCTTCAGCCCTGGTGGATCCGGGCCTAAAGGCCCTACCTTTGGGGGAACGCGGACGCGGCCCTGAAGGGCCGCTCTTCCACGCTGGTCCCCAACATGATCGCGAGAACAAAAACAATCGTCCCTCTCGGTTGAGGGAGCCAATAGAGCAAAACACGCCGATTCTCGAACTGCGCTATTTCGGTTTTCGCGCAGCCCGCTTCTGCCGGACCCAGCCTTCCTTCACCACTTGCCGCGCCCGGCCAATAGCGAGCGAGTCCTGGGGAACATCGTCCGTAATGCAGGACGCCGCCCCGACGTAGGCGCCCTTGCCCACGCGCACCGGCGCCACCAGCGTGCTGTCGCTGCCGATGAAGACGCCGTCGTCAATCACGGTTTTGTGCTTGTGGAAGCCGTCGTAGTTGCAGGTGATCGTGCCCGCGCCAATGTTGACGCCAGCGCCAATCTCCGCGTCGCCCAGATAGGTCAGGTGATTCGCCTTCGATCCCTTGCCCAGCTTGATCTTCTTGGTCTCGACAAAATTCCCCACGTGCGCGCCTTCGCCAATCTCGCTCCCCGGACGCAGGTGCGAATACGGGCCAATCACTGCGCCGGCGCTCACCCGCGATTCCTCCATCACACATCCCGTACGGATGATCACGCCATCGCCAATTTTCGAATCGCGAATCACCGAGTAAGAACGCACGCGGCAGGCCGTGCCGATTCGCGTTTTCCCCAGCAGCTGCACGTAGGGCTCGACGATTGTGTCGGGAGCAATCTCCACCTCGGCGTCAATCACGCAGGTCGCCGGATAAAAGATGGTCACTCCGTCCGCCATCAATTGCCGGCACTTCGACATCCGCATGAAGTGGTCAATATCGGCCAGTTCCTCCCGGGTATTTCCGCCGAGCACCTCGCGGGCATTTGCCGTTTTGAAGGCCACCACGCGCTGCCGCGCCTTCGACAGCACCGCGGCCATGTCCGTCAGGTAATACTCGGCATGCGCGTTCTCGGTCGAAAGTTTTCCGACGCTGGCATAAAGTTCCTTCACCGCAAAAACATAGAAGCCGGAATTAATCTCGCGAACCTTTTTCTGTGCCGCGCTCGCCGATTTTTCTTCGACAATCGCTTCCACTTCGGCGCTGCGGGCGCTCTTTCGCAGCACCCGGCCATATCCGGTTGGATCTTCCAGGTCGGCGCTGAGCAGCGTCATGGCCGCTTCCTCTTCCAGGTGGAAATTGCGCAGGTGTCCGATCGTCTCCGGCGTAATCATGGGAGCATCGCCCGAAAGCACGATCACATGGTCATAGCCGCCCAGATCCTCGCGCGCCACCATGAGGGCGTGCCCAGTGCCCCGTTGTTCGGCCTGCAGTACAAAGTTCACGCCCGTGTGTTCGATCGCCGCCCGCACCCGGTCAGCCTCATGGCCGATGATCGCGTAAACGTCGTGGGCGGGAACAACCCGCACCGCCGCCCCGATCACGTGCTCCAGCAGCGGTTTCCCGCCTGCTTCGTGCAACACCTTTGGGAGTTGCGACTTGAGTCTTGTCCCCTTGCCCGCGGCCATGATGGCCACCGCAATGCGCGGGCTGGGAGGAGTTGGCCAGCCGGAAACTGCCGCCGAGGAGGCGCGCTCCTCGGAAGCAGCGGCCGGAAGAGAAGGACTGCCTTTTGATTTCTTCATTTGCCCTCAATATACCGCGCCCCGGAAGGGATAGCTATTTCCAGACTCGTAGCTTAGAATCTTGCCCCGGCGGTTCGCCAGGCGGCTGGACGTTCGCCGCCATTCAGGAGAGGACAGCATGCCAAAATACGTGATTGAACGCGACATCCCCAACGTCGGCAATGTAACCCCGGAGCAGGTCATTGCCATCTCACAGAAATCCTGCAGCGTGCTGAACAGCCTGGGACCGAAGATCCAGTGGCTGCACAGCTACGTTACCCAGGATAAGATCTACTGCGTCTATATCGCGCCCAATGAGGAGATGGTGCGGGAGCATGCCCGGCAAGGCGGCTTCCCGGCCAACCGCATCTCCGAGGTCAAGCTGGTGATCGATCCGACCTCGGGCGAGGCTTAGCCGCCGTTAAAGCCCCAGGCCTCCGTCCACGGCCAAAATCTGGCCGGTAATGAACTGCGGCGCCGTGGCGAAAAACAAGACCGCTTCGGCGATCTCGTCCGCGCGCCCGTTGCGCCGCATGGGAGTCTGTTTCGCCATCCGCCGCATGAAAGCCGCCGCAGATTTCTCTTTCAGGTCGATCATCCCCGGGGCTACCGCATTCACTGCAATCTCCGGCGCCAGCGCCTTCGCCATCACTTTTGTGAGCATGTGCAGGGCCGCCTTCGACGAGCAATAGTGCGCATGCGTCGCCCACGGCCTGAGCCCGCCCAGCGACCCCATGTTGATGATCTTGGCTTCAATTGGCCCCTTGCCACGTTTTCGCCGCATCCATTTCAGCGCCTCGCGCGACACCAGAAACGGCCCGCGCGTGTTGGAAGCGAAAATTGCGTCCCACTGCCGCAGCGTCAGTTTTTCGAATTCAGCCGTCTCGTAGTTCGCGGCGTTGTTTACCAGGATATCGATCCGGCCCAGTTCGCGCCCCGCTTCTTTCATCATGCTGCGCACGCTGGCCTCGTCGGTCACGTCGCAGCGCAGAGCGAACGCCCGCACACCCAGTCCCGACAGGTCCACAACCGTTTCCCTCGCCTCGCGCGCCGAGTGATTGAAGGTGATGGCAACATCGGCACCGGCTCGGGCCAGCGCCAGCGCCGACGCCCGTCCCAACCGCCGCGCTGCCCCTGTGATCAGCGCAGTCTTGCCGCGAAGAGGTTTTGCCTGAAGCTGCTGCATGCAGGGATTCTACCGCCTCGCCGTCTTTTCGGCGCCATAAGCCTCCAGGATGGGGTTGGTCAAGCCGCCCAAGGTTGAGCCCGCGGGTTGCGGGTTTCCCATTTCGGATACTGGGACTCAACGCGGGCTCTCACCGGCTGGTAAGCCTCGATCGCTCGCGCTAGAATCTCTTCGCATGCCCGAGTCCCGCAGTGTTGTCGTCTATTCGCGCAAGGGTTGCCATCTCTGCGAAGTCGTCAAGGAAAGCCTGTCCAAACTCTCGCGCCGCGGCGGCTTCATCTGGCGTGAGATCGATGTGGATACCGACGCCGAACTCCGCCGCCAGTTCAACGACGAGGTTCCCGTCGTCTTCATTGACGGCCGCAAAGCTTTCAAATACCGCATGGACGAGAAGGAGTTCCTCCGCCGGCTGGACAGCCCGTCCTAACTGCCTCCCTTATTGCGCTTTCCTCGTACGTTTTTCCGCTACAATCTCTCCCTGCATGTTGCGCAGCCAACTTTACGCTGATCCTCACCACCTGTTTCTGCACGACCTTGTGCTCGACTCCTGCCGCCGCCACGCGCAGAAGACTGCTCTGGTAGACGCTTCCTCCGGCCGCCGTCTGACTTACGCCGAATATGGAGACACAGTCGAATCCGTGGCCCGCGGCCTAATCGCCGCCGGCGTCCGGCCCGGCGACGTGGTCGCGATTTTCCTCGCCAACTCCTGGGAATTCTGCACCGCCTATCACGCCACCACCCTCGCCGGCGCCATTCCCACACTCTTGAACCCGACTTTCCGCGAGCGCGAAGTCCGATATCAACTGGAAAACTCCGGAGCAGTTCTTCTGATCAGCGATGGCGCCAACCTGGAAGGCATCAACCTCGCGGGCGTCCCCAACCTTCGCCGCGTCTACACCACGCGCCAGAGCGTTGCCGGCGCCGAACTGTTCGCTGCGTTGTTGAATCCCGCGGCCGCCTCGTATCCCAGGCCCGATCAATCTTCGGAGGAGAGCCTGGCCGCGCTCCCTTACTCCAGCGGCACAACCGGCCTGCCCAAAGGAGTCATGCTCTCGCATTTCAATCTCGTAGCCAACGTCTACCAGCTTCTCGGCCCGAACGCGTCCAGGCTCAACTCGGCCGACAACGTTCTCTGCTGCCTGCCGCTCTATCACATCTACGGACTGAACGTGGTTCTCAACCCCGTGCTGATCCTGGGCGCCACGCTTGTACTGGTGCCGCGCTTCCAGCCGCAGCCATTCATCAAACTCTTGACCGACGAGGCGATTACCATGATGCCGCTGGTCCCGCCCGCGATTAACGCACTCTGCCAGGCGGCCGAAGCGGGCGAGTTCCCTCGCGATCACAAAGTCCACTGGATCAAGTCGGGGGCCGCACCTCTCGCGCCGGAACTCGCCCGTCGCTTCACCGCTCTCACCAACATCCTCGTGTGCCAGGGATACGGCATGACCGAGGCCTCTCCCGTCACTCACGTCGGCTTCCTCGAGCCAAAACTCTACCGTCCTGACTCCATCGGCCATCCTCTGGCTCAAACCGATTGCCGCGTGCTTTCGCAGACGGAAATTGATCCTGCGGAACCTCCGGAGAGTCTCACCGAAGCCGCACCCGGCCAGCCCGGCGAACTGGTCATGCGTGGACCGCAGATCATGCTGGGTTACTGGAAGGAACCGCAAGCTACCGCGTCCGTTTTGCGCGACGGATGGTACTGGTCGGGCGACATCGTCACTCGCGATGGCGAAGGCTTCTACCGCGTCGTGGACCGCCGCAAAGAGATGATCAAATACAAAGGGTTTGCCGTGGCTCCGGCGGAAGTCGAAGCCGTCTTGCTCGAGCATCCGGCGGTGAAGGAATGTGGCGTGGTCGGCCGCGCCGACGCCTCAGCCGGAGAAATCCCCGTTGCCTTTGTCGCCTTGCGCGATGGATTTGTGGATGGCAAAAAGCTGGAAGATGAACTTTGCGCCTTCGTCGCCGACCGCCTCACGCATTACAAGCAGCCGCGCGAAGTGCACTTCGTCAGCGCCGTTCCCAAGACCGCCTCAGGAAAGATCCTGCGCCGCGAGTTGAGGAAGGCCATGAGTTGACCGGAGCCTTGGATTCTTTGGAGGAGCCGGCGCGGCGGTAATCGAAGATGTGACGCGCGGAGGACTTTTCCCAGGCTCCTCGCGCTTCAACAATCGGTAACCATTCCGTGAGGAGCGGCCTCGGAAGGCAACGCGAACTACGGCGCAGCCGCGCCCTTGTCCGGGAGTTTCCGGCTGACCAGGAAATTCCACATGATCTCGTTGGCATTGAGGTCCTGGCTCGTCTTCCCGACCGTGTTCTCCGCTTCATATTGCTCGCCGCCGGGCCAGGTGTTTCCCGCGCCCTTCACGCTGTAGATCACGACCTGAGCGTTCTGCTGGCAGCCGGTGTAGGTATCGACTTTGATCTCCATGCCGCCCTTCGCTGGCGCCGGTAATTTGCTGTGCTCCGGCTTCTCCGCGCAGCGATCAATTTTCGCCCACGCCTTGGCGCTGTTTTCCACAGAGAGCGTGGACAGGCTCAGATTGTGCTCGGTTCCGCCGCCGTATGGAACCACCGGGTCCGACGTGCCATTGATCATCACCAGGGGCACCGGACGAGAAGGCAGACAAATCATCGTTTTCGGCATGGCCGCACCCACCGCAGTGATCGCCGCAATTCGGTCGCTCAGAGCGCACCCCAGGCGCAAACTCATAAAGCCGCCCTCGGACAAGCCCGCCGCATAGATGCGCGAAGTATCCACCGAAAACTTCGACTCCAGCTGGTCCAGCATCTGGTTGACGAAACCGACGTCGTCTGCCGGGGCAGGCCCTCTTTCCTGGCTCGGCTCACGACTTGGGGACTGCTGGCCGCCGCCCGGATACCCTCCACCACCGCCTCCACCGGGATATCCGCCTCCACCACCGCCTCCGCCGCCGGGATAGCCGCCTCCGCCGTAACGTCGATGTCCACCCGGGCCCATGCCCATCGGTGAGCGCTCCTGCGGGTGCACACCCACATTCCACCTTCCATGCAGCGCGAGAGGATAGACCGCAATCACCCCATCCTTATCCGCCAATTGGTCGAACCGTGTGAGCCGCTCTATATCGTCGGCATCCTGGTTCATTCCATGCAGCAGGATCATCACCGGATAGTGCTGCTGCGGGTCGTAGCCTTTCGGCAACCGAACCATGAACGTGCGGTCCACGTCATCCACGGTGACCTTTTCCTTCGTTTCTTGCGCCCAGAGTCTCGGAGCGACGAATAGCAGCACGACGCAGCCAGCCGCAGCCGACGCGAGACGCGTTCCCTGCAGTCTTCCAGATTTCATTGTTCTCTCCAGAATGATGACCCGCAAGAACCCAAGCAACTCCAGTTGCTTGGAAGCATCCGCTCCCGCCCGAGTTGGCCGTAAGGGAACTTTCCTGGGTGGGAATTTTGACTCTTCACTCCCCCGTCAGAAACTTGTACTGAGCTTCCGTCAGCGGGACCACGCTCAGTCTTCCCTGCCGCACCAAGGGCGACTCCGCAAACAGTTGATTCGCCTTCGCCTCAGCCAGGGTTACGGGTTTTGAGTTAGCCTTGCCCAGCTTGATCTTCACTTGCGGATTCCGCGCGTCCGACGCATCCACCGACACGACCGTCGCCGTTCCCACGGCGCTCTTCTCATCTCCGGTGTGGTAAATCACCAGCCGCTCGCCCGGCTTCATTGCCCGCAGATGTTTCAGCGCGACCGGATTCGAGACACCATCCCAAACGGTCGTCTTCTCCCGCTGCAAGTCGGCAAAGGAATAGGTCGAGGGTTCGGTTTTCAGCAGATAGTCCATAACTGTTGGATTTTCGATTGCGGATTTTAGATTTTAGATTGCAGATTTAAGAAACGGACTTTGCAACCAGCAATTTTGAAATCTGCCTTCCAAAATCTAAGACCTGCAATCCGGCTCGCGGGATCTAGTTCGGCTTATTATCCTTCTGATCGGGAGGCGGAGCATTCTGTTTCGGCGGAGGGTTCGATTCCCGGGGATGATCGTCATACACCGAATACTGCCCCTGCGGCCGCTTCAGCTTGATGGTGATGCTGACTTCGTGCTGATTGATATCGAAATCGTCGCCGTAAGTCTGAAATCCCGAGGCCAGCACCTGCACTCGCAATTTGCCGTAAGGAATGCCGTCGAAGCTTGCCTTGCCTTCAGAATTGGTCTTCAACTCCAGGTCGCCTCTCTCCTGCTTGCCGTGCGAACTCACCGCATGCATGATCACGGAGGCATTGCGCACGGGCTTGCCGTTCTCCCCCTTGAGCACAAGAAAACTCATCACGGCAGTCGGTTCGTCGTCGGCATCCTTCTGGCCCACGGCATGACTCGCCACCGCGAGCACGGCTACCATTACCCCAGAAATTATGACCCTCTGCTTCATGCGCACTATTTTATTCCTAAAGCGTGGCACGCGTCAGCCGAACCGCTGCGCTTTCCACCGCCGGCCTGGTGACTTGTCTTCAGGGAAGCTTTCTAAGGCCCCCACAACGACCTTGTTACACTTAGCCCATGAAGCAAGAGATGTTCTCAGCCCTCGTCCTCTCCGCACGGGTAACGGTGTTGTTGGCGATCGGTGTCTCCTGGTGTTTTGCCGGCGATCCACTGCACTCGGCTAGCCACCAGAAGCAGGAAACGCAGCCCTCAACTCCCGCTGCTGATTCAACCTCCGCTCCGAAAGGTGAGGGATGCAAGCTGCATCCGTATACGGGAGCCACGCCACTTAGCGACGTGCAGAATTATGTCCCCGGCGAGGAAGACCTCCGCGGAGGCATGACGTGCACCTTCAGCATCAAGGCCAACCTTCTGCCTCTTACGTTTCATTTTGCCGGCCAGGCAGACAACAGCTTTGGCAGCCTCGACATCACCGAGGGAACCAGCAGCCAGGTGATTCAAACCATCGAAAACACCACCGATCCAGGTTTAATTATGCCGGCCACTGCGAAGGACGTGCTGAGAGCCGTCGATGCCAATTTCGATGGCTATCAGGATCTGCAACTATTGAGCAATTGCGGGGCGACAGGGAATTGTTCGTACGATTTTTATCTCTATGATCCGAAGACAAAGCAATTCGTTCATAACGATTTCTTGACCACTCTTACAACCCCATCGTTTGATGCGGCAAAGAAACAAGTCACGACCCACTCCAATAGCAGCGCTTCCGATTGGTCTACGGAAACTTATCAGTTCCGCGATGGCCAGTACACGCTGATCTATCGACAGGAATCAGCCTGGGATAGGGATCGTCACGTCGTAACCGTCAACACCTATGAACTCAGGAACGGCAAGATGGAATTAACGGAATCTGAATCAAGCCCGGAATAGCCGGTAGTGGCTAAATTAACAGCTCGGAAAATTCAGGATCGAAATTCAGCCACTACCCAGCCGAACAGCCGAGGGGAACTTTTGTTGAGTGTCATGCGTTCCTCAATTACGCTGTGTTGTTGCTGGCGGGAGGCCCCCTTGCAGCTCGCGATCGAGAATGTCAGCAAACGCTACGGTACGGGAAACTGGGCGCTGCGCAATTTCAGACTGCGATCAGGCCCAGGAGTCCTCGGCCTGCTCGGTCCCAACGGCGCCGGCAAGACTACGCTCATGAGTATCCTCGCCACAATTACGCGAGCCACGGAAGGCCGCGTGATGTGGAACGACAGCGACCTCGCCAGCCATCCGGACGCTCTGCGCTCGACTCTCGGCTATCTGCCTCAGGACTTCGGCGTATATCCAAATCTGAACGCGCTCGAGTTTCTCGAATATCTTGCTGCTGTCAAAGGTCTGGACGCGGCTTTATCCCGGAGGCGCATCGACGAACTTCTGAATCTGGTCAATCTCAGCGACGTCCGCAAACGCCCTCTGGGGAGCTATTCCGGAGGGATGAAGCAGCGCGTGGGCATCGCGCAGGCTCTGCTCAACGACCCGCAGTTACTTGTCGTGGACGAGCCGACGGCCGGCCTCGATCCCGAAGAACGCGTCCGTTTCCGCAATCTTCTCTCCGAACTCTCCGGCGAACGCATCGTAATTCTGTCCACCCACATCGTCTCCGATGTCGAGGCCACCGCCACCGACATTGCACTCATCTCGCAAGGCTCGCTGGTCGCGCACTCGTCACCCGAGGCGCTTTTACGAAAAGTCGAAGGCAAAGTGTGGGAGTGGGTCTTGCCCAGCGCCGAGTTGAACGCCGCCCGGCAGCGCTATCTGATCAGCAATACCAGCCGCCGCAGCGACGGCGTCCACGCCCGTGTACTGGATGATTCCCCGCCCAGCGGCGCCCAGGCAGTGACGGCTAACCTGGAGGACGCCTACCTCTACTGCCTTTCGCGGCACCGGGCGGGGGTGAGTGCATGAACTCAGCCCGCGTCCTCTATCACATGGTTCGCGCCGACTTTCTGGAGCGCGTCCGCCGCTACAGTTTTCTGGTCACCCTGGCTTTCGCCATCTATATCGGCTACGCGGCCTATTCCGGAATCATTGTCGTGCGCCTGGGCGAATACCGCGGCATCTACAATTCAGCCTGGTTAGGAAGCCTGATGGGACTGGTCGGCAGCATGTTCCTCAGCCTGGTGGGCTTCTACATCGTGAAGAATTCCATTCAGCGCGACCGCGACACGCGCGTCGGCAGCGTGCTGGCCGCGACCCCGATGACCAAAGCTTTCTACAGCCTCGCCAAAACAACCAGCAATTTTGTCGTGCTTGCCTCCATGGTCGGTGTCATGGCCGCGGCGGCGCTCGTGATGCAGTTCCTCGGCGCCGAAGACCCGCACATTCAACTGTGGGCGCTGCTCTCGCCACTGTTGTGCGTGGCGCTGCCTGCCATGGCCTTCACATCTGCACTGGCCGTGTTCTTTGAGACCGTGCCCCTTTTGCGCTCCGGCGTGGGCAACGTTATCTATTTCTTCGTCTGGACCGCGCTCCTCGTAGCCCCGGGCACCCAGACTTTCGACAAGAAAAAAAACGAGCCGGTTCCCGCGATCGCTTATCTCGCTGATTTTAGCGGCATCGTTTCGACCCTCGGCCAAATGCAGACGGCAGTTCACAGCATCGATCCCGAATCCGGCAACAGCGCCTCCCTCACCATCGGCGACACCCAAGGGCCGCCCCTGAAGCGCTTTGTCTGGACGGGCCTCGAATGGACACCCGCTCTCATCTTCGGCCGCATCGTGTGGACCTCGTCGGCGATCTTTTTCGCCCTCATCGCGTCCTTCTTCTTTCACCGCTTTGATCCTGCCCGTGTGGGGGGACCGGGAGCGTCGAAGGCACCGCCGGTTGCCGCACCGGAGCTCGATACGCAGCAACCGCTGATCGCGGTCGCGCAAACTTCCGCCGCCTCGCTCTTGCCGCTAACGGCCACGAGCCGCACGAATCCCTTTTTCCGGCTCGTCGGCGCCGAACTCCGGCTGATGCTGAAGGGGAACCGCTGGTGGTGGTACCTGGTAGCCGCAGGACTATCCATCGCCTGCCTTTTTGCGCCCTTGGATGCGGCTCGCGGCGGAGTGCTCATCGCGGCTTGGCTGTGGCCGATCCTCGTGTGGTCCCCGATGGGATCGCGCGAAGCTCGTCACTCCACCGAATCTCTCATCTTTTCCTCCGCTCACACTTTGTCCCGGCAGTTTCCCGCCGTTTGGTGCGCCGGGGTTCTCGTTGCAGTCCTCACCGGAGGTGGAGTCGGTCTGCGCTTGCTTTTCGCCGGTGCCGGACACAGCCTCGCCGCCTGGCTTGCTGCAGCCCTGTTCATTCCCAGCCTCGCCCTCGCACTCGGCATTTGGAGCGGCAGCAGCAAGGCCTTCGAAGCCATCTACACCGTCTGGTGGTACGTGGGCCCAGCTCACCACACTCCCGGCCTCGACTTCATGGGCACAACTCCGGCCTCCAGTTCGCCCGCCACCTACGCCGTAGCCGCAGCAGTGCTCGTCGGCGCGTCCTATTGGCGCCGCCGCTCCCGCCTTGGTTACGCCTGAAGGGTTACCCTGTGCCCCCTGTGGTGAAAAGGCCTTGCAAAACGCCGCCTCCCCCTTCGCGCTATACTGGTGCGTTTCCACAGTGCTGCCAATTTGCCGATTCTTGATTTCTCCCACGAAAGGACGCACCTATGGCTTCTTCCGCCGTTGACTTTGCCCGCAGTAATCAGCAGCGTTTCCTCAGCGAACTGAAAGATCTCCTCCGTATCCCCAGCATCAGCACGCTCGACGAGCACAAGCCCGACATCCAGAAGGCTGCCGACTTCGTAGCCAACGAACTGCGCCGCATCGGCATGGAAAATGTCGAGATCATCCCCACCAAGGGACATCCCCTCATTTACGCCGATTGGCTGCACGCGCACGGCAAGCCGACGGTTCTCTGCTACGCCCACTATGACGTGCAGCCCGCCGATCCGCTCGACGAGTGGCATTCCCCGCCCTTTGAGCCCACCGAGCGCAACAACAACATCTACGCCCGCGGCGCCGTGGACGACAAAGGCCAGCTCTGGCTGGAAGTCAAAGCCCTCGAAGCCCTCATGCAGGCCGGCGGCGGCAAGTTGCCGATCAACGTCAAGGTCCTGTTCGAAGGAGAAGAGGAAGTCGGCGGCGAATCCATCGCCGAATACATCCGCAAGCAGAAAGCCAGGCTGAAAGCCGACTTCGCGCTGGTCTGCGACACCGAACTCTTCGCGCCCGATCTGCCCACGCTCTGCGTCGGCCTGCGCGGCCTGGTTTACACCGAAATCGAAGCCTTCGGCGCCAAGACCGATCTGCACTCCGGCATGTACGGCGGCGCCGCTCCCAATCCTTTCTTCGCACTGATCGAAATGATCAGCAAGATGAAAGACGCGAAGGGCAAAGTCCTGATTCCCGGCTTCTACAAAGACGTGAAAGCCCCGACCGCCGCCGAACTCAAAGCCTGGAAGCGGCTGCCCTTCAACGAAGAGCACTATCGCAAGACCGAAGTCGGATCGAAGGTCCTCACCGGAGAGCCCGGTTATTCCGTTCTCTATCGCACCTGGGCGCGGCCCACGCTCGAAGTCCACGGCATGCCCGGAGGCTTCACCGCTGACGGCGCCAAGACGGTCATACCGGCAAAGGCGAAGGCCAAGGTCTCCCTGCGCCTTGTCCCCAACCAGGACCCCGACGACATCCTGAAAAAATACACCGCCTTCGTGAAGAAGATCACGCCCAAGGGCATCGAAACCAAAATCAAAGTCTGGAGCAAAGGCCCCGCCGCAGTCGTCGGCACCGATAACAAATACATCAAGGCCGCGACCGAATCGTTGCACGATGTGTTCAAGAAAGACACGGTCTTCATTCGCTCGGGTGGTTCGATCCCCATCGTCACCGACTTTCAGGATGTGCTGAAGATTCCCAGCGTGATGATGGGCTTCGGCCTGCCTGACGACAACCTTCACGCCCCCAACGAGAAGTTCCACATCCCGAACTTCTACCGCGGGATCGAGACGATTTGCCTGTTCTTCGAGAAGCTGGGAGAGTAGCCGGAATCGGCAGCGCACCTGTGTGGCGCGGGTCTCTGGCCCGCGCTTTTTCTTATTGCCCAGCCCATTCCTGAAACTCACAATAGCAAACAATCGAAAGCCCCCAGCCCGATATTCGCAATAAAACATAACTATTGACAATCAGTCGTAAAGCGCCTAGGCTTTGCTCCGCCGGGCTCCCCGGACTCCGGCAGCAAGCTTTTCGCCGCCAGTGTCCGGTTTCGACACGTGTCCTCCAAGGGAAACAGAGATTGGAATAGCAACAAAACGAAGCATCCCAGGATTCCGCGCGACTCGCAGGATCCGAAACCGCAATCCAGAAATTGACCCAAAAACCTTAAGGAGGCTTTCCATGATTGATAGCTTTCACGGCAGTACGAAACACAAGCTGATTCGTACTGTGCTTGTGTTCCTGTCCATCTGTTTCGTGCTTTCTTATTGCGCGCAGGCCCAGGTGTACTACTACGTTGCCAAGAACGGCAGCGACTCGAATAGCGGCAGCGCCAGCGCTCCCTGGCTCACCATCGGCCACGCGGCTTCGGTGGCGCAGGCCGGCAGCACCGTTTATGTGGGCGCTGGAACTTACAACGAGAGCGTGACCTTCGCCAACTCGGGAACCTCCTCGGCTCCCATCGTCTTCAACGGCCAGGGCGTGGCCATCGTGGATGGCACGGGCGTAGCCTGCTGCACGTCGCCCACCTTCGCCCAGAGCAACGGCTTCATCGGCACCAACACACAAGGACTGTTCAACATCGGAGCCGCCGCCGGCGTGAACTACCTGACCATCGAAGGGTTCACCATCCAAAACTACAAGGTTTCGAGCGCCTCGAAGGTACCCGTCGGAGTCCTGATTGTCGGCAGCGGGACCGGCATCAACTTCCTCAATAACACCGTTAAGAACATCCAAACCACGGCTGGAAAGAACGGCAACGCCTACGGTATCGGCGTTTTCGGCATCAGCGCCACTCCGCTCAGCGTGACCGTCAGCGGCAACACGGTCACCGGATGCCTGACCGGGGAAAGCGAAACCACCACCTATAACGGCAACGTCCAAAACTTTGTCGTCTCCAACAACACCATTTACGACAATGACAACATTGGCATGGATGCCATCGGCTTTGAGGGAGTCGGCCCCACCGGCTACGATCAGGCCAAGAACGGAGACGTCTACGGCAACCTCATCTACAACAACAGCGCCTACAAAAACCCCGGGGAAGGCGATTCCTACGATCAGGATGGCCTGTACTGCGACGGCTGCACGGAGGTGACATTCGAGCGCAACACGCTTTACGGCAACGACCTGAATATCGAGGCCGCCAGCGAAACTTCGGGCGAAGTTTCCAGCAACGTCATCATCCGCAATAACCTTGTCTATGCCGCAAATTCGTGCGGGATTTCCGTGGGCGGCTATGCCAAGTCCGGAACCGGCGGAAGCACCAACATCACCATCGTGAATAACAGCCTGTACGATAACGACACGCAGAAGACCGGCAGTGGCGAGTTTCAGATCCAGTACCGCGCCACCGGCATTGTGTTCGAGAACAACATTGTCTATACCGGCGCCGAGGGTTTGTTCATCTACGGTTACGTATCGGGCAGCGGAGTAACCGCCAACTACAACGACTACTACACCACCAGCAAGACGACAACGTTCGAGTTGAACGCGAAAAGCTACACCACGTTCGCCTCCTACCAGTCAGGGACTGGACAGGATAAGAATTCTGTCTTCGCGAATCCCGGCTACCTCACTGTACCCACTTGCAAGTCAACCACATCGAAGAGCCCTCCGACTCCGATCACGACTTGCACGCCAACGCCGAATTTCGACATCCCGACGACTTCCCCGGCCGAGAACACCGGCAACGCCAGTCTGGGTTCGGCCGATTTCGGCACGGTGGACTTCAACGGCAACCCCCGCGTCAATTCCAGCGGACAGATCAACATGGGAGCCTATGAACAATGACCAGTAGGTTCCACCCGGGGCACGCAATCTTAGCGTGCCCCGTTCGTTTTTTCTCCTTGCGTCTTCCCTGCCTCGTCTGTCTGCTGCTGGCCAGCCTGGCTTATGGCCAGACTGAGCCGCCGGCTGCATCTCCCGCTGCCGCGGCACAAGCGGAAAAAGTCGCGCCCGGCGCGACCGACAAGGCCCCCGCCGTACAAGTTGGCCCCGACGACCCGGTGATTACGGTGAATGGTTTCTGCCCAGACTCGTCCGGTCAGGGCAGCGCCTGCAAAACCGTGATCACTCGCGCACAATTTGAGAAACTCACCGAAGCGCTGCAGCCGGGCATGTCGCTGCCCCTTCGCCTGAAGGTGGCTAATTCCTATGCGCAGATGATGAGAATGGCCGCCGCCGCCGAAAAACGCGGCCTCGACAAGACGCCCGCGTTCGAGGAAGAAATGCGCTACGCGCGCCTGCAACTGCTCTCGCAGGACCTCGCCCGCGTCTTGCAGGAGGAAGCCAACCGCGTCACCGACGCCGATATCGCAGACTATTACCGAAAGAACGAGTCTTCCTTCGAGCAGGCCACACTGGCGCGGATTTTTGTCCCTCACGCAAAACAAATGGCGGTAGCACACCCGGACCATAAGTCTCCGAGTTCCCCAAGTGCCCAGCCTGCAGCCGAGACCACGGCTGATGCGAAGGCGAGCGCACCGCAGCCGGACCAAGCGCAGGAAAAGGCGTCCGAGGAAGCGATGACACAACTCGCTGCCGATCTCCGCGCCCGGGCGGCTAACGGCGACGATCCGGACCAGTTGCAAGTCGAGGCCTACACGGCGGCTGGAATACCGGGGATCACCCCCAACACGAAAATGGAAAAGGTGCGCCGTTCCACGCTGCCTCCTCGGCATGAAATGGTCATGGATATGAATCCGGGCGAAGTTTCGGAAGTATTCTCCGATCCCGGCGGCGCCCACTTCATCTACAAAATGATCAGCAAAGAGACCTTAACCCTGGAAGATGCAAAAACAGAAATCCGCACCACAATTTCTGCTCAACGCTATCGCGACAGCATGAAACCCTTTCAGGGCGACGTCGTCTTCAGCGACGCCTACTTTAACCCGCCTGGACAATCGACCACGCCGCCGCAGCGAAATCCCAAAGACCGGAAGAAGACGCCGCCTGCAGAGCACGACTGAATCATCATCCTGGACGAAACTGTGGCGTTCGCCAAGCGAACGCCGCGCCGCAGCCACGAGTCGGTGTGTTTGGAGTGCAGTGCTGGCTTGATTCAACTAACGGGGGACTATGCCCAGGGACACCCGCAAGCAGCGTCCTGGAAGCGCAGACAAGGGCTGGCCAAACAGTGGCGAGCCGGCTACGCCATCCAGTGTGATGTAATTCCGGTTGTTCAGAAGATTCTCGACGTGGAGGCCGGTGTCGAGGTACAGCTGCCGGGTAGACCTCGCGGATAACTTGGGGATTGCGAACAAGTGCTGTCCATACAGCGCCAGGGAATGGAATGCGGGACCAGTTCCACTGTTCCGCGGCCTTCCACCTCGATCGGTGTACAGGCCGTTTTCTGCCGGGTCCAGCCCGCTGGTGATGTTCAACGGAACGGCGCTGCGCATGGATTGCAGCAGCGTCAGCGACGTAGTCTTTATCTTGAAATGCGCAATGAGGGTGACATTATGCGGTGAGACATTGCTAGACGGTCCCCATTCATCGCGCAGGTCATTCTGCTGCGCGGGGTACGAGAAAGGTCCGTCGGTGTTATCGCGCGCATGGATCCATTCGTAATGCGCGGTGAAGCTTTGACCCTTGATTTCATATCCCACCCGAACATGGACCTTGTCTTTGCGGGAAGCACGATTCGACGACAAAAGGTCGGTCCAGCCTACTGGAGCGGTGAGGCGCTGCGAGCCCAGCAAGTGTGTGCCCACGGTCCACGTATACTCCAAGCCCGGTCTGATGTGCGCAAATGCACGTTCGATGGAAGCTTTAGAGACCCACTCGCGAGCGGGCGCCAAATCCCCTGCGGTTTGCGACACGATGGGAGACTGCGGAAGGAGCGCGGCTGACTCGACTTCGTATAAAGACACATTTGTCGCCAGCAACTGCTCTAAGTGATGGCCGTCATTCGCGATTTGCTGGACGAAAACATAAGGCGGCCAATTCTGCACGAACAGCCCACTCCCGGCCCGCAGCACGAAACTGTGAACTACTGTAGCCGCGGAAAGGCGGGGGGAGTAAAGAACGCCACCCCCAGTCTGACAGTCAGCCCTCAGACCGGCGCGCAAGGAAAAGCTGGCCGAGCGCACCAACTCCCCCTCCACGAAAGGCGCAGCGTTATAGGAAACGTAATGAACCGGGCCTCCTCCCCCTTTGGTGAGGAACCAGGTGCCGGTTGGAGCGCCTGTGTTGGCGCTGGCAACGTAGTCTTCGAGATCGTCAAATTGAATCCGCCCGAATGGATTAGGGATTATGAATTGCCCCTCGCCCGCTCGCGTAGCAGTAACCCCAATGCTTAAGAGATGGCCGCCTGGATTCAGTTCGAGCACGTTCTTGAACGTCCAGCGCGTGCTTGCTCCGGTCTCTTGATCTATATCCGCGCCTCCTGCCACAAACGCGCCCTGCACGCTCACACCCAGGCTGCTGCTGTTCGCATTTAGAATTCTGTCTGACCAACTTCCCAGCACGCCCCCGCGATAGACATAGCTGCTGCCCAATTTTGTCAATGTTGCCCGAAACTCCCGAGCCGTAAGCCCCTTGCTCATTCCAGCATCTGGCAAGGTCAGTCCGGAGACGTCCATATTGGAAAGACCGGTTCGAAAAATATGCGAGGAAGTGTTCACCCGGAGGGTGTCGCTTCCCAGGTAGTTGGCGCTGAGGGTGGCGGACCGATTAAAGATTGTAGCGGGTGCCGCGTCAACCGGAGTAATCTGCGATCCTTGAACGGACGGAACGACGGCTTGGATTGGTATCTGATCGTTCTCCAAATCGAAGTCCCCATTCACCGAAAAAGCAAGGGGCAGATATGGAACTGGGCTCGTCAGCATCGCGTTGCCCATATCCGCGGTTGAATCAAGATGCGGGCCGAGGGCGCTGCCAGTCCCGGGGCCAAAGGAAAGACCGCCTACCTGGAAGTCGAGCTTCCGTTCAGCGTTCCTGGTAATGATGTCGATGTGGGTGTTGCTCCCGTCGGAGTATTCGGCAGAGAACGGATCCGCATTGACGATTATTCTTTCAATGGTACCGGCCGGCGGCAATGTGTCGGTGGGCAGGCCGTCCACATAAACTCGATCGGATCCTGGCTGCGCTCCTGCCAGCTGTTCTGCATAGTTCACCCAATCGTGGGCATCTCCAGGAATACTCCTAAGTTCGGTGGCATTGAGAGAAACAGAAGTGAGCGCTGGTCGCGGGGGCGCGTCCCCGGATACGGAGACGGTTTGCCTGACCGAAGCAAGCCGCAGTTGCAGCACAAGCACCAGGCTCCGCCCCACCGCGTGTTCCAGAGTGGCGAAGCCTGGAGATGAAACGGCGATGCTGCAGTTCCCGGGGAACGTCTCGCGGCTGAAGCTGAATTCGCCGTGGCTATCTGTCCGATGAACCTCAGTCTGGTCGCCGCAGTGCAGCGAAATGACCGCACCTGCAAGCCGACGTTGCTGAGGGTCCGCGACGGTGCCAGTGAGCGTTTCTGCCGTGCAATTGCTGACCGCAACCAGCAAGGCAAAAACCGCAGCGAGCCCAGAGTGCCTTGAGGACCCCGAAAAAACCGGGGTCCTCCCGTTCATTGCACGCAGCCGCCGCTGGTTGCGTCAAACCCGCCCGCATATCCTTCGCACTTACACCAGGTGTTGTACTGCTGGATGTCCGTCGGACACTGCGGGCTTTGGGGGCTGGAGAAGCAGTCGTTGAAAATGTTCGCGGGGGGTGTTCCGCAGCTTCCTCCGCTGCTGCTTTTCATGGCCATTCCGGCGCCAAGCGCGGCGGCAGCTGCCCCGCCACCGAGCAATGCAATGGCGGCGGCGTGACTGTTTGTCGCGGCGGGTGCGCCGTCAAACGGCACCGGGTGACAATCCTGATAGCCGCCGAGCGTTACGGCGCACACGCGGAACTGTTGCTGGGTCCACAATCTCTGGTGTGGCTTAGGCGTGCCATACAGCAATCCGTTCAGCCCAAGGTGCATGCCGAGCGGCGGAAAACCGTAGCCCGGGGCAAGTTCAAAATGGACGGGGCCATCGGTTCCACTAATTCCAGTGGGTCGATTGTCAAATGGACCGCCGCATTGGTTTTGTGAGATATCTTTTTCCAGCGCGGCCCAGTCCGGATTCTTGCTGCCAGGCACTATGGGTATGTTAACCCCACCCCCGTGACATAAATCGAATGCATAAGGCTGTCCGGGCACCGGCGCGGGGACCTTCTTAGGCACGACGAATTTTAGCGTTGACGGCGGCTGCGGAGGAGCCGTGTTGGCAGCTGCCTGTGGGTTAGGAGTCGCAGGAGGAATGGGCTGTGCCACCGAAGCTAGTACAGCCACGAAGACGAAAGAAACGACCAGAACGAAAATACCTAGATTCTTCATGAATGTTCCCTCGAAGTTGCGCATACCGAGCGTACCGATCTCAAGCTTGGCGCTTGTTTTCTCGGCAGTCGTAAGATTTTAAGATTTGTTGATCGGTAACCCCACAATAGCAATATCGTCCATGCGTTCTCACCACCTTACAGTCTCCAGCACACACGAAAGTAACGACGCCATCCGGCCTTCCTGGCGGTCGAAGCGCCACAACCTCACCGGAAGAGAGTTGCCCGCCCCGTGCAGCAGACGGCGAGAAATTGACGCTTGGCATATACCTGCCCACTTGCTGCAAAGAACTGCACGCTCGGCCGCCAACTCCTCAGCAAGTTCTCGGTAAGTCAATGAATCGGCGTTGTTTAAGGGAGGTTAAAACTGCCTCTCCGTGGGCTGGGAAATGCGGTTTGTGGAATGGAAGTGGGCCGGCTTGGCCTCCTAACCCGACCGGTTATGTCCTCAAAGTGGTTCCGTGCGATCCTCCGACCGATGGCCAAGGGATTGATCCCTTCTCTGGCCTTGTGCGGCATATTCTTCGCTCAAGAAGCACCGCAGGCCGACGGTGGCTCGCCTCCTCCTGGTGCATCGCTCAGTCCGGAGCGTGTCGCCAGAGCGCTTCTGCCGGATACCCCGTACCAACATCGATTCTGGGATAAGGAGAATCTGACCCTGTTTGCAACCACTGCCGCCCTAAACACCGCAGATTTCGTGGTGACTCGCTCCATCCTGCAGAACGGCGGTAGAGAACTGGATCCCGCGGCGCGTCTTTTCGGCCGCAGCACGGCTGGGCTTGCCGTCAACTTCGCCGGTGAGACGGTTCGTGTCATCGGGATCAGTTACTTCTTCCACAAGACTGGGCACCACAAACTCGAGCGCATCGCTTCCATGATCAACATTGGCGTCTCGGCTGGAGCGGTAACTTACGACTTCGCGCAGTAATCGAGCAGACCCGGATCCGCCTTTGGTTGGCGTGATATCTCCATTGCAACCACCATTGGAATGCGCTAGCCTTATCCTGCTCTCGCGGTTCTCCCACCTCGTCTTTCCTCGTCCAGAAACCGGCCCTCTGCTGCAATGTCTGTGCAACCCAACGCGGTCGCCCGTAAGGCCACACCATATATGGTGTTATATTGCTTGACCCCGGCCCGTTTTCACCGTTACAGTAGCTTCAATCTGTGCTCGCCCTGTCCAGCCTGGGGTGAAGATGTCGCTGAGAAACAGCAGGAGGGTAGTGGTCGGCGCAGGCGTTTGGCTGCCGCAGGAACCTGGTTGGTAAACAGGCCAAGTCCGGCTCCATCGCATGGACTCGATATCTCGCGTTTCGCCAAGAACGCGAAGCATCGGGCATCCCATGCAGGTATTGACGGACTGGCAACTGACCACTGGCCGTTAAGGAGTCCACGTTGCTCAAACTGAAGAAGCTTCAGATTCTGGGGTTCAAATCGTTCTGCGACCGCACCGAGCTCAAGTTCCACGGGGACGGCATTGCGGCCATTATCGGCCCCAACGGCTGCGGCAAGTCCAATATCGCCGACGCCATTTCCTGGGTGCTGGGCGAACAGTCGGCCAAAACCTTGCGCGGTTCGCGCATGGAAGACGTCATTTTCGCCGGCACGCACGACCGCAAGCCGACCGGCATGGCCGAAGTTACGCTTACGCTGATCGACCCTGAGCTCTACGCCGGATCTGACGCCGAGGCCGCACCCGAAATTGACATCCAGGACGACATGCCCGAGTCGGAGGAACCTCACCTCACCGACAACTGGGATGAAGCCGCCATCCGCGCCCGCTCTGCCCGGGAAACCGAGAGTGCCATGGAGGACGCCCAGCCCGGCAGGCTGGAAGAAGTGGAGATCCCCCGTTCGAAGATCAATACCATTTCGGTGGCCTTCCCCGACGACGAACCTGCATTCGCCCTGCCCGCGCACAACGTCACGCCGCCGGCGACTGCGGCGTCTCTGGGAACCCCCGCGCCACACGTGGTCCTCAAGATTCGCCGCCGCAAGTTCAGCCAGCAACAGTTCCATCGCGGAGAGATTCATGTCACGCGCCGCCTGTTCCGTTCCGGCGACAGCGAATATCTGCTCAACGGCAAGCTCTGCCGCCTGCGCGACATTCAGGAACTGTTTATGGGAACCGGCCTTGGGCCCGAGTCCTATGCCCTGATCGAGCAAGGGCGCATCGGCCAGATTCTCAGCAGCCGTCCCACCGACCGCCGCGCCATTCTCGAAGAGGCTGCCGGAATTACCAAGTACAAGACCAAGAAGCGTCTTGCCGAAGCCCGCCTCGAAGACGCCAAGTTGAACCTGGCCCGCGTGAACGACATTTTTGACGAAGTCACGCGCCAGATGAATTCGCTCAAACGCCAGGCCTCCAAGGCCGAGCGCTACGCCCGGCTGCGTGAGGAAATGCGCGCCAAGCTGCGCCTGGTTCTGGCGAGTAAGTTCACTGCCGTCGAGCAGGAGAGCGCTGAACTCGACTCCCAGCTGAACGCCCTCGCCGAGGAATTGCAGCACCGCACCGCCGAGGTGCAGCAACTCGAGTCCGAGCACTCCGAACGCACCCAGCGCGGCTATGCCATTGAAACCGAGTTGCGCGAGAACCGCGACCGCATCAGCCAGATCGCCATCGAGATCGACCGCGCCCACGCGCGCCGCCGTCACAACCAGGAGCGCTGCGCCGAGTTGCTGGTGCGATCGGCCTCGGCCGAAGCCGAGTTAGCCCAGGCTCGCCATCGTCTCACCGCGCTCGAAGCGGAACGCGAATCGAATCGCCAGATCCTCGAATCGGCCGCGGCCGCCGTCGCCGCGGCTCAGTGCGATCTTGGACTCTGCCAGCAGGAAGCCGCGGCTGCAGCCGTGAGTCTGGCCGAAATCGAGCGCCGGCAGGAAGAATCGCGGGTCGCTATCTTCGACACGGTTGCCTCCGCGTCGCGTCTGCGCAACCAGCTTGCGCAAGCCGAAGAACGCCTGGCCGGAGCCGACCGCGACGCTCGCCGCCTTGAAGCCGAAATCACCAACGCCAACCTTCAGATTGAGGCCTTTGGCGGCCAGCGTGGCCAGTTCGCCCTCGAATTCGAAACCATCAGCCAGCGCGTCAGCGGCATCAGCGAAGAAATCGGCCAGCTTCGCCGCCTGATCGAATCGAAGAAGCTCGAGGAAACCAGGGCCAAGACCCATCTCGACGTTCTCCGCGCCGAACACGCGACCGCACTCGGCAAGAAGGGTTCGCTCGAGGCCGTGATCGCCGAGCACGGATATTCCACCGAGTCCGTCCGCCGCCTCTTTCAATCCGGCGTAATGCAGGGAGGCCGCGCGCCCGTGGGCGTCCTTGCCGACTTCCTCGAAGTCGAGCCCAGATTCGAGCGCGTCGTCGAAGACTTCCTGCGCGACGAGCTGAATTACGTCGTGGTCAAGTCCTGGGATGCCGCCGACGAAGGCTTGCGCATGCTGCGCACCGACGTTGACGGCCGGGCAACCTTCCTCGTCCATCCCGAGGATGCGCAAGCGAAGTTCTCCTTCGTCCTCGACGAGGCCGCGCACTGCGCTCCGCCCGCGGCGCAGATTGTTCCCCTCAAGCACACCATTCGCGTGCTCAACGGCTTCGGCAAGTCGCTGGAAGTGATTCTGCCCAAGCTGCGCGACGGCTACATCGTGCCCGAATCCGGCGTGGCCCGCGAGTTGGCTCTCGAAAACCCTGACGCCTTCTTCCTCTCCCAGTCCGGCGAGTGCTTCCACAACGTGACCGTCACCGGCGGCAAACAGCGCGCCGAAGGCCCGCTTTCCATGAAGCGCGAGCTGCGGGAAGTCCTGCGCCAGCTCGAAGATCTCGAGCGCGCCCTGCGCGATGAACAGATGCGCGTGCTCACCCTCGGCCGTGAGATCAAAGATCTGACTTCCCTGCTCGACCGCCTGGAGGGGGAGAAGCGCGAAGCCGACCACCAGGCCATGACCTCCGGCCACATGCTGCAGCAGCTGGAGGCGGAGATGTCGCGCGTAGGCGAGCGTCTCAGCGTCTCTCAGCTCGAACTGCGCCGTCTGTCCGCGGAGCGCGCCGAGCAGGAGAACATCGTCGTCGCCCGGCAATCAGAAATTGCCGCCTTCGAAGAGCAGCGCGTCCAGTTGGAGCAGCAGATCGCGGCGGCGCAGGAGTCGCTCGCAGCGCTGCGTCAACGCCGCGAGGAAGCCGCGCAGACTGCCTCGCAGCATGCCGCCCGCGTCGCGACTCTCGAAGAACGCCGCCGCTCGGCCGCTGCCGTTCTCGATCGCATCGAATCTCTTTTCGTCGAAATGGATGAGCGCGTCCATACTTTGACCTCGCAAATCGAAGCCGCTGCCGCCGAGAAGCTGCAGCGTGAAGCCGAGAACCAGCAACTCGCCGAGCAAGCCGCCGACCTCGACGCCGAGCGCAACGCCGCCCAGGCGCGCGAAGGCCTGCTGCAATTCGAAACCGAACAACTCCGCGCCCGCCTGGCTGAAATTGACGAACTGCTGCGCTCGAGCCGCCTGCTTCTCGACCAGGCTCGCGACCGCCGCGGCGAACTTTCAGCCGCTGCCGCCAGGCTTCAATCCGACGCCCAGTACATGTCCGAGACCTGCCTGAACGAGCTTGGCATCGAGCGCGCCGCGTTGCTGGCCGATCCAACTCTGATCACCGTCACCGGCGACCAACTCGCCGCCGAAGATCAGGCTTACCGCGACATGCGGGCCAAGCTCGAAGCCATGGGCCCGGTCAACATGATGGCTCTCGATGAATACAAGGAGACCGCCGAGCGCCACGCCTTCCTCGACACCCAGCGCAAGGACCTGATCACTTCGATCGAAAACACCACCGCTACCATCCGCGAGATCGATCAGATCTCACGCCAGAAATTCGAAGAGGCGTTCGCCAGGATCAACGAGAATTTCCAGGCGACGTTCAAGAAATTGTTCGGCGGCGGCCACGCCCTGATGAAACTCACCGACGAGGAGAACAGCGCCGAGAGCGGCATTGACGTCATTGCCTCGCCGCCCGGCAAGCGCCTGCAAAACGTGCTGTTGCTCTCCGGCGGCGAAAAGGCCCTGACCGCTCTGGCATTACTGGTCGGCATCTTCCAGTACACGCCCAGCCCATTCTGCATTCTCGACGAGGTGGACGCTCCGCTCGACGAAGCCAACATTGGCCGCTTCACCGATCTGGTTCAGGAAATGGCCGTGCAGACCCAGTTCGTGCTCATCACCCACAGCAAGAAAACCATGGGCATCGCGCCCGTGCTGTATGGTGTGACCATGCAGGAGCCCGGCGTCTCCAAGCTCGTTTCGGTGCGTTTCGGAACCCAGTAGGAGGTCTGGAAAGTTATTTTTGTGATCAAGGCCCGCGTACCTAAGGGCTTTCCCTTCTGGCGTCGGCCTTGCCCGAATCCATCCCCGTTATCCACCGCCATCCTCAGCTTTTCCACAAGCCGGATCGGCTATAACCCTTATCTGGCGCGGGTTCTCGGGCCCTACGTGGCTGTCAATCTCTTTCCATTCAACGGATTTGAAGCCCCGCTGGCTGATCGTGATTACAATCGTTGACAAAATTTTCTGACCAGTTAGAATACGCCTCGCTCCCTACTCATAGATTTCCATCATGACCCCTGGCCTTCTCGATCCCGTGCTGTTACAAACTGACTTCCCTGACCTCCGGCTTCACGCCAGCGGCAAGGTGCGGGATGTCTATGCCATCGGCGACCAGCAGCTGCTTTTCGTCGCCACCGACCGCATTTCTGCTTTCGACTACATTCTGGCCACCGGCATTCCGCACAAGGGATGCGTGCTGAGCCAGATCTCGTTGTTCTGGTTTGACTTCCTCGCCGACATCGTCCCCAACCACCTGATCACCGCCGACGTGGGCCAGTACCCCCCGGCCGTCCGCAAATACGCCGACCAATTACGCGGACGTTCCATGCTGGTCGAGCGCGCCGAGATGTTCCCGGTCGAGTGCGTAGTGCGCGGCTATGTCTCCGGTTCAGCCTGGAAAGAATACAAAGCCACGGGCCAAGTGTGCGGCATCAGGCTGCCGGCGAATTTGAAGGAATCCGACGCTCTGCCGGAGCCTATCTTTACCCCCGCGACCAAGGCCGCGACCGGCCACGACGAGAATATTTCCTTCGCCGCCATGTGCCAGATCGTGGGCACCGAAACCGCCAGCCATCTGCGCGATCTCACGCTGCGCGTGTACAAGAAAGCCGCCGCTTATGCCCGCCAGCGCGGCATCATCATCGCCGACACTAAGTTTGAGTTTGGACGCACCGCCAAGGGCATCACCCTCGCCGATGAAGTCCTTACCCCGGATTCTTCCCGCTTCTGGCCTGCCGACAAGTATTCGCCGGGCCGGTCGCAGGAATCGTACGACAAGCAGTATGTTCGCGATTACCTTGAGCAGATTCGCTGGAACAAGCAGCCCCCCGCGCCGGCCCTCCCCCCCGACGTGGCGCGCCACACCAGCGAAAAGTACCTTGAGGCCTACTTCCAGCTTACGGGGCACAGGCTGGATGTGTGACCCAATGTCTGATACCATGTCCCACCGCGGGAGCGGTCCATGACTCCGGCGGACTGGATCATTTGCGCGTTAGTGCTGGTGAACGTTGTGACCGCGGCCATGCAGGGTTTTTTTTCTGAAGCCCTCACCATCGCTGGATTGGTCGTCGGTTACCTGGTGGCTGCATGGCAGTACCGCAGCCTCGCGGATCGGCTGGAATCGTATTTGAAGAACCCTTGGTTGGCTGAGGTTCTCGGCTTTCTGGTCATCTTTTTTGCCATCGTGCTCCTGTTCGGCGCCGCCGCCAGGATCGCCCGCTGGTTGATGAAAGAAGCCGGACTCAGCGGGCTGGACCGTTTTTTCGGCGGACTCTTGGGGCTGCTGAAGGGCGGCTTGATGGTAGCGGTGATCCTGATGGGCTTGACGGCTTTTGCGCCGACTAGCAAGTTCCTGGCGAGTTCACAACTGGCGCCTTACTTCCTGGTTGTGGGCCGGGCCGCCATTTGGGCGGCGCCGGCGGAACTGCGCGCCCGTTTCTATCAGGGTCTCGATCTACTCCATAGCGCCCCGCAGAAGTTGAACGGCACCCCGGCTGCGCCTACGAAGAGATAGCGCTGGCGCTCGAAAAATTTCATAGGAAGAGAGATTCATTGTGAAAGACCAATTAGAAGCACTCATCCTGCAAATGTACAAGAGCAACATCCTTTATTCCGAAGGGGTACGGGAGTTCAAGAAACGTTTCATCCTCACCGTGCTGGAGGAAAACAAGGGCAACCAGTGCCGCGCCGCCCGCGAACTGGGCATGCACCGCAACACCCTCAGCCGCACCATCAATGAACTCAAAATTGACGCCCGCCAGCTCCGCGAAGGCGTCAAGCGCCCGCCCCGCAGCGCCCGCCCCGTCACTCTGGAAAAGAAAATCGTCCGCTAACCGATTCCTCCTGGCTCAGCCGCGAAGCGGCGAAAGAATGCAGCCCACGGCGCCAGCCGTGGGTAGGCAACGCAAGAGTCGGCAAACCCTGGAGGGGCGAAAGAAAGACTGCGATACGGTGTCAGTGAAAGTCCCTATTCGGTTGCGACCTGGGACTCATTTACTCGACCGGGCCGACTCACCAAAAACCAAAGGCAGCCCTCGCGGGCTGCCTCTCTTCTTAGGTCCGATCGGATGCGTTAGTTCGACGCTGCCGGCTTGTGATGCACCGGAGGCTTCGGCGCCACCTTCGGCTTCGGCAGCATGCCCTTTTCCATCGTCATCATGAAGGGGTTCGGTGTGTAAGAAGCCGGATTCCCCTGGAAATCCAAGCTGGCTCCTGCTTTTGGAATCAGTTTAACGGGAATCTTGTCGTCGAAGGTGAGAGTGATGTCGGCCTTCTTGGCGTCAATGTCGTCCAGGCTTCCGGCAATGTCAAACCCATCCGCCGTCGCCTTGATGACCGTGCCGTTCATCTGCACAGGCTTCCCTTTGATCGCATTCCACACCGTGTCCTGGTCTTCCTGGTTGCCGTTGGAAAGGATGAACTCCCACTGCGCGAAGTCCATCTTGTCGGGAGGCGTCGCCAGCACCATCCTGTGGGCCTCATCTGCAGGAGTCAGGGGCGGTTTGATGGGAACCTGGGCGGCACCGGCCTTCGCTGCTGCCAGGGTTTCCGGCCACCCTTCTTCATCCTGGCGATACTTCATGTACTGGCCGTGGGCATATTTCTCAATCTGCGCCTGCGCCGTCGGCGGAGCTACTGCCGCCGCTCTCGCCGCGAACCAGATTCCGTTCTGATAGTCCGGAGGCGTCTGACTCAGATACGCCAGCGCCAGGGGATACACCACGCTGAAATCCGCGGGGTTCCCGTCCACCGCGATCCGCAGCGACTTGGTCGCACAGGCATAATCTTTGTCCTGCAGACACTTGATCCCGATGCCCGCATTGAAGATCCCGGTCATCTGATCCTTCATCTTCGCGAAGTCATCTTCCTTGGTTCCCTCGGGCTTGTTCCATTTGGGCAGGCAATCCAGTCCCTGCTGTCCGTACTTCTTGCCATCCGTCAGCAGCTGCGCCCCGTTGGGATCTCCGCCTTGCGCGAGCACGCGGTCGAAGTAGGCCAGCAGCGCCAGCGCCCGAACTTGGCACGGATCGGCCGTCACCAGCTTGGTGGCCGTTTCTATCGTCTTCTTGATGTTGTTGGTCTGCTGGTAAGTGCCCATCAGAATTTCCAGCGCCTGGTTCTTCATGATGCTGTTGGGATACTGGGTGACGAACGCCTCCAGTGCGCTGATCTTGGCGTTGGGATCGCTCTGCTGAATCGCGTTGACGTATGCGTTGTACTCGGCCGGATCCTTGATCACCGGCGCCGCAGCGGGCTGTGCCGGCTTTTCGGCCTGCTGTGCCGGCTGCGCGGATGGTTGAGCCGCTTGGGACGGGGCTGCCGCTTGTCCCTGCGCCGGTTGCGCGGCCTGTTGTGCCGGCTGCGCGGATGACTGAGCCGGTTGGGATGGGGCTGCCGGTTGCGCTGGTGCCGGCTGCGCCGGCTGTTGACCCGGTTGGGACTGCGTAGCCGGTTGGCCCTGTGCTGGCTGCGCAGTATCCTGTGCTCCCGCCACCACTGCAACCCCAAGCACAACCGCAAGCAGAATCTTTTTCATCAGAATGGCTCCTTGGACATTCGGGAAATGGCTCTTTTTGGGAAACGTTTTCTTTTTCAACCTTCGTTACTACTGCATTCCGCCTGGACCGCTTTGCGTTCGGATCCTGCTCTGGAATGCCGGGCTTTCCTGACAGGTGGCCCAGGGGATCAGGGCGACCTGCTGCAACGCGAAACGCGGCTGACCCTTTTTCCCGGTTGGCCGGATTATAAGTACCTATTCTCCCGAAGGCAAGCTACTTCCCAATCATCCTTCCCTTTATTGGTAAGATGCGTCTAGCAGATGCGGCGGATGTTCCCTGTCCGTCCGGCTGCCACCGATGCGACTCCGGGAGAGCCCTTTCCTATGGACACCGCGCAACCTCTAGTCGGACAAGTCGCTGTCATCACCGGGGCAGGCCGCGGTATTGGCGCCGCCATCGCCCGCCAGCTGGCCCAACTCGGCGCCACCACTGTGCTCTGCGGCCGCACCCAGGCCACCCTCGACGCTACCGCCGTGACCATTCTCAACTCCGGCGGAAAAGCCGAAGTAATCCCCTGCGACGTCACCATCCTGCACCAACTCGAATACGTCGCCGCCCGCGTGAACAGCACATTCGGCCGCCTCGACATCCTGGTCAACAATGCCGGCATCGGCGGCTTCCAGGAGCCGCTGCATAATCTCCTGCCCGACGACTGGGATCGCATCCTCAACACCAACCTGCGCGGCGTCTATTACGCCATCCGGGCTCTCGCCCCGCTCATGATTCGGGCTTATTCCGGACACATCATCAACATTTCTTCCCTCGCCGGAAAAAACGCCCTGCCCAACGGCGCCGCCTACGCTGCTTCCAAGTGGGGATTGAACGGGCTCAGCTATTCCGTGGCGGAAGAACTGCGCGGCCACAATATTCGTGTATCCGTGATTTGCCCCGGCTCGACCGAAACCGAGCTCGGCCCGCACGCCGGCAAGGATCCCAAGAAAATGCTTCAGCCCGAGGACATCGCTCACGCTGTCGCCATGCTGGTGACGCAAGCCCCGCAGTCCTTTGTCAGCGAGATTCTGATCCGGCCAACCCAGAAGCCGTAAGAAATTGCTGAATTTTGATTGTTGATTGTTGAATGAAAACCCAAACCTCACAGACTCAGGTTTCATTCAACAATCAAAAATCAACAATTCTTCCCCCTGGCTGAAGTCTGAGGTCCGAAGTCTGAGGTCCGCTTTTCTATTTCTTAAACAGATTCTCGAACGCTGCTCGCGCATCGTTCGGGCGCAGGCTGGCCGGTGTTGACGTCTCCTTTTCCCGCGTAACACGAATCTCGTACGACGCGCAGTCATTCCGCGCGTCCTTCTTGGCGACCCGCTCTTTCACCGGCTGCATGCACTCCAATCGGCTGCCCGGATCGAAATACATGCACTGCTTGCAGGAATGCAGTTCGAACCCGCATTTCGGACAACTCCCGAGCGTCGCCGTTCCATCGAGCACGGTTCCGCACTGCGCGCACCGCGACACCGTCCGCGTCCCCGGCAAATTCACCGGCTTCGGTCCAAGGGCGTGGTCCCAACGCGGCGGGCCGCTGGTGCGCTCCGGGGGCGGTTTCCGCGTTCCTTCCCCGCGCGGCTCTTGATTCTTCGATTCCCGGTCGCGGTCCTGATAACCAGGCTGACGATATTTCGCCACACGCCCTCCCAACGGCCAGTATTGTCTCCCCGATGCCGCCTCCGCGGCAAGTGCCCGCGGCGTGGGCGGAAGAAAACCTCCAGCCACGGATCAACACGGATTTGCGCGCATCAAAATGCCGGTCCTGTCTTAGTTGTTTCTTGATCCGTGGAAATCCGTGCGAATCCGCGGCCAATGGTTGACATGAACTCGCTACAATACATCCATGATCCACGAAATCCTCCCCGTCGGCCCGCTGCACTGCAACTGCTCCATCATCGGCGACGAGGCCACCCGCGAAGCCATGGTCATTGATCCGGGCGACGACATCAACGACATCCTCGCCCTCATCCGCAAGCACAATCTCCAGGTCAAGCAGATCGTCATCACTCACGCTCACATTGACCACGTCGGCGGAGCCATGAAACTCCGCGCCGCCACCGGCGCGCCCATCCTGCTCAACCAGAACGATTACGTCCTGCTCAAAATGCTCGACATCCAGGCGCTCTGGTGCGGAATGCCCGCGCCCGGCAAAGTTGAAATTGATCGCAGCATCTCGACCGGGGACGCCGTCGCTGCCGGATCGCACACCGCCCAGATCCTGCACACACCCGGCCACACCGAAGGCAGCATCTGCCTGTATTTCGCTCCAGAGAAGAAACTGATCGCCGGCGACACGCTGTTCGCCGGCTCCATCGGCCGCACCGACCTTCCCGGCGGCTCCATGCAGAAGATCATGCGCTCCCTGCACGACACCGTGCTGGCCTTGCCCGATGAAACCGTAGTCATCCCCGGCCACGGCGAGCTGACCACGATTGGCGAAGAGCGCGAGAGCAATCCGTTTTTGGTGAAACGCTGATACCACGCAAATCTCCCCGCAAGTCTTCAGCTAGCCGCGGAAGGGCGAGCGACGCAGTGATAAGCTACTCCGTAAGAAAGGCTTCTGAGATGATCGTGCGCCTTCGAATCGCTCTGGTTTTCCCACTCGCGTTGTGTCTCGTATTTCTCGCAGGGTCGCCCAGATCCGCGCAGACCGAGGCAAAGAAAGCCGGGAAGCGGAGAGCCGATGCGCCACCAACGCTACGAGTAGATCCCCTCTTGATCGCGGAGGCGAATGAAGTATGGAAGTTAATCGGCTCCCCGAATAATCCTGTCTGGCCTGGTTGGGACGCCTCCGCAACGCCACTGCTGTTCTACTTGCCGGGAGAGCAAGACGTCCTCATCAATCACCCCCAGCCGCCGCAAGGATTCCTTCCCTACGACGGCCCCGTTCAGTTTCCAGGCTGGCGCATCTACGTCAAGAACGGGCCGACGCTGATCGCCTTGGACGGCCAGAACACTTCCACGGATGTGGAGGGAGTGCGAACGCTTGTGGTAGCCGATACCCTCTCCAACTTGCGGGAACACGTCTTCGGCTTGTTGGCGGATCCGAGACCCGCGCAAGACAAGTTCCAGACCTTGAGATATTCGGACCTGGCGACAGATCCTTATGATCAGCTCGCCGTGGTAGTCCACGAGGCGTTTCACGTCTATCAGGACAAGATGGCGCCTGACAAGGGCGTAGACGACATGCTGCTGTTGTATTACCCCGTCCTCTCAGTCCAGAACAACATAGGTTTTGCCCTGGAAGGTTCGGCTTTGGCCGACGCGCTACGCGCCACGGACGTCGCCGCGTTTCGGCATGCGGCCTTACGTTGGCTGGCGCTGCGCAAGGACCGCCGCTCCGCCCTGTCGCCGAAGGCAGTGGAATACGAGGATGGGGTCGAATTCACCGAAGGACTGGCGAAGTATGCCGAGTATCGTCTGTTCCAAGTGTTAGAAGGGCAACGGCCGGGGCTTCCCATGTCGTGGGCGCAAGGGTTCACCGGCTACGCTGACCTCGCGCCACAGCGCGAGCTGCTCATCGAGAGGTTGGTTCAGAACATGAGCGGCGCAGTCAACGTCAATAACGACCCCTACGGGACCGCTCCGCTCCGAATGAGGCTGTATTACTCGGGCATGGCGATGGGCGTTTTGCTCGACAGGCTCTCGCCCGGATGGCATAGCCGGATTTTCGCGCCGGAGCCCTCGTTGACCTCAGTCTTGGAGGAGGCGCTGAAACCCTCAGCTGCGGGTCTGGAGCAGGCGCTCGCGGAAGCGAAGAGTGGAACCGACTACGCCGAGCTCGTGAGGAACAAGACCAAACTGGCAGACGACGGCAAGGCGCGCGCCGAAGCCGTGGTCAAAGAAATCGAAACTGGGCCGGGCATCGGCTTGATCGTGGATTACTCGCAGCTCGTGGCCCCGAAACTTGGAATGGGCTACACACCGTTTGGAATCACTGTGGTGGACTCGGAGCGCACGATTTTCGCGCAAGTTCCCATTAAGGTCATTCTTGGTAAGCAGGGAGAGGTGACACAAACCGTGCCGGCGCCTCTCCTGCGAGATACCGGACGCAAGCTGGTCCGCTTCCGCCTGCCTCACGGCGCGACCAGGGCAGAGGTTGAGAAAGGGCTCCAATCTATAACCGCAAACGGCGGTACCATGGCTGATCTCGTGCTCGATCTACCGGGAGCAACCATCAAAGCCGACAAGGCTCAAATCCGGTGGAGCGGCGATGATCTCACCATCATCCTGCTTCAGGGCGAAAAAAAACAATAGCAGGTTCGCGCTTGCGCCACATCGGCTGAGCCGAGGCGAGCTTGCCAATCCCTCGCCGCATCGAGTCTATGAATTTAGCTTCTCCAGCACCCTCCCAATCCCCTCCCTGAACTCCCCCTCCGGCGTAATCAAGCTCAGCACCAGATATCCATCGCTCGGAAAATCGTAGAAATGCCCGGGATGCACCACAACTGACTTCTCCCGCACCAACTCAATTGCCAAATCTTCATCCGACCGCGTCACCGGAACCCGCAATACCACGTACCAACCGCCTTCCACGCACAGCCGCTGGCAAGCCTTCTGCCCCGCAAGCTGCCGGTCCAGTTCAGCCAGATTCGCGCGCACCCGCGCCAACAATTGCCGCTGAATGCTCTTGCGTTGTTCCAATAAAACCGGCACAGCCCACTGCACCGGCGCATTCATCGAAAGATACGTATCGGCGATCACTTCCAGCCGCGCCATCGCCGCCGCGACTTCATCCTCTGGGCCGCTCGTCACTATCCATGCCACTTTCATCTGAGGCAGCGCCGAAATCTTCGACAGCCCGCTCAGGGTAAACGTCAGCACACCTTCGTTCCCTGCAAAGCTCGTGTGGGGACGGCCGCCCTCGGCCGTCCGGTCGAGCGAAGCTCGACGGTGATTGTCATGTACCCCATAATCCAGAAACACTTCATCCACCACCAGCGCCAGCCCATGCGCACGGCAAAGCGCATTCAGCGCCCCCAACTCCCCCGCCTTCACATACGACCCCGTCGGATTATTCGGATGCACCACCACCACGCCCCGCGTCCGCGCCGTCACCGCCGTCTCCAGCGACGGAAAATCCATCTGCCACCCGTGGTCGTAAATCAGCGGATACGGCACCAGCTTCACATCCTGCAACTCCGCTAGAAACTCAAACAGCGGATAACTCGGCTTCGGCACCAGCAACTCATCTCCCGCATCCGACAGCAACCGGAACACGAACGAATACCCTTCGCTCGTGCTGGTAGTCAGAACGATCCGCTCAGGATCCAGATCGCGGACTCCATGGTCGGAACGGTAATACTCCGCCACCGCCTCCCGCGCCTCCCGCAGTCCCTTGGCCTGCGGCTCGTAATCGAGCGCTGCGGGCGACGCCAGCGCCGCCAGAGTCGCCGCCGAGTCATACGACAATCCGACGCGCGTCGGATTCGAAACCGTCAGATCGAGAATCTTTGCCCCGGCCGCGCGCGCCTGCTCCACGGCCTGCGTAAACCGGTTCTGCGCCAGCTTCCAGTTGGTGCGATCAGAAAACATGCAGGGATTCTATGCGATGGGAAAACCGAAGTCATTTCACCACAGAGGCACGGAGACACAGAGTGAATTGCTCTGGTTTTCTCCGTGACTCTGTGCCTCCGTGGTGAATGTTGGTTGGTCGAAGGGGCACAGCGTTTCTGGGGACGATTACGCGCCCGGCCCGCGGAAGTTCATGGAGAAGCTCGGGGTGGTTTCGCGGCTCAGGTTAGGATGTTCGGCCTTTTCCAGGCTCGGCCAGTCGCGAATCCCGACTGCCGGGCATATCAATCCCTTGACTGCCGGGCGCAGCAACTGCCGCAACGTCTGCACACCGTAGAACAACCCCTGCCCGCTCCGGGCCGCGACGATCAGGTGCGACTTGTCGGAAAACAACAGATACCCATCTTCGCCCACCGCTTCATCGGCTTTCAAACCCTTGGCTGCCAGAAACCGCCGCACCCGTTTGTCCTGCAAACGCGCCAGCACGATCGCGCCGCCTTCCGCTCTGCCCGCGGCCTTCATGCCCAGAATGTTGAGTTGCAGTCCCGACTGGTCCGCCACCTGCTCCGCCAGCGTCTCGGCGGCAATCCGATCTTCCGACTGATGTCCCAGCTGCACGAATATCTTGGTCCGCGGCCCCACGTGAAACCCGCCGTCGCGCAATCGCACTTCCTTGGGCGCAGGCTCCAGCTTCAACTGCGGACGCGGCTCCGAATCCAGAGCAAAAAGCGCCGGAAGCAGCGCGAACATAATCAGCCAACGGGATGTTTTAACCATCCTTCTCTCCTACCTCTTCTCCGCCGCCTTGACCAATAGCATGATCAGCACTCCGGCCACGGCCGCTATCCCCATCACGCCAAACATTTTCCCCATGTCTTTCTGCAGCTCGGAAAGCCGTATCACATCGAGAATGTAGAGGCTGAGCAGTAGCGCGGCGAACACGACAACTATCATCCCCACCAGGAGCAGGAACTGCCTCAGCATATCACGAAAGACTAAGCTCCCAGCCGTCACCTGTCAACGCACAAGTCTCCCGGGAAACAGCTTCATAACTCCACCAAGATTCACTTAGCGGCGCCCTCACTGGCCAAACGCCTCCTTATTGACCACATAGGGCATCTGGGTGACATCGCCGCCGTAGTTGCCCTCGAGCACGTCCACCAGCCCCTGCATGCACCGGCCAGCCATGCCTTTGTCCGGATCCGTCGAAAGCCGCGTAATGCGCGCTGCGCTGGCAAAGTGCGGCATCAGCCGGCAACGGTCCGCAATCGCCGGATCGCGCAGCGGAGAATCCGCCGGCAGCGGCTCCGTCTCGTAAACATCGAGCGCCGCCCCCGCAATCCAGTTCTCCCGCAGTGCCTGTGCCAGCGCCGCCTCGTCCACCACCGGCCCGCGCGAAGTATTCACCAGGTACGCCGTCGACTTCATTAAACTCAAAGTCCGCTCATTGAACAGGTGATGGGTCGGCGTGGCGCTCTCCTCCGCGCGCACCAGCGGCACGTGCACGCTGACAAAATCCGCCTCCCGCAGCGCTTCTTCAAACCCAACGTACTTGATCCACGTCTTTTCCTTCACCAGCCCCCGCGCATGCCGCAGTTCGTGGATTTCCTGAATCGTCTTCACGAACGCCTGATTCTCATACGCCGGGTCATAGCACAGCACGTTCATGTCGAACCCGACACACTTCTTGATGAACGCCAGCCCGATGCGGCCCGTGCCAATGACGGCCACCGTTTTCCCGGTCACTTCATCGCCCAGAAACGGCAAATACGGATGCCAGTATTCCCACTGGTTCTCGCGCGTCAGATGTTCGGCGCTCCACATCTTCCTGGCCAGCGTGCCCAGCATGAAAAACGCGAACTCCGCCGTGGCCTCGGTCAGCACGTCGGCGGTATGGGTGAATGGAATCTTGTAACGGTTGGCATCCGCCCGGTTGATGTTGTCGAACCCCACCGCGAACTGCGCCACAACTTTCAGCTTGCCCTTCCCCGCCTCGAACACCTCGGCGTCGATCGCATCGCGCAGCGTGGTGATCAGCCCGTCAATGCCGGATTTCACTTTGTCGACGATCACCTTCTTCGGCGGCGCTTCCTCGTGCGGATACACCTCAACCTCATATCCCCGCTTGCGCAGCAGGTCAATGGCTTCTCCGATGTCGCAGGTGGCAAACACCCGAAATGTCTTGTCCATGATTTCTCGAGAAGGTCTCTTTCCGAAAATGAGCCGTGAGAATGATTACTTGGGAGCCATGACGACGTGGTCTCAGAGTCCGCGCCCCACTCAGCGAACCCTAGAAAATATCATACGCGGGACTTCGCCGGCAGCGGCCAGCCGCTCGATCGCGAAGAGTAACCTCCGTGGCCCCCTGCGCTCACCTTTCCGCGTCCGATGGTACAATTTCCCTGAGATTCACTCTCAGCATAGGAGGTTCCTGTGTCTCGATTTGCACTGGTGCTTCCAGCACTCGTAGTTGGTGTACTCGCACTCTCGGCGCAACAACCGGCTTCCGCGCCTGCCGCGCAGAACAATCCTTCTTACGCTGTCATTCCGGTTGACGCCGCCAAGGCTCCGAATCCCGTTAAGTCCACCCCGGAATCTCTCGCCCGCGCCAAGAAGTGGTGGACGCTTGATTGCGTGATGTGCCACGGGAAAGATGGCGACGGCAAAGGCGAGACCGCGACCGACATGAAACTGACCATCGCTGATTTCACCGATCCCGCTACCCTGAAAGACCGCACCGACGGCGAAATCTTCTACATCATTAAGAATGGCCATCAGGACATGCCGCCCGAGGGTCCGCGAATCAAGACCGACGAGGGTTGGGACTTGGTGAACTACGTTCGCTCCCTCGCCAAGAAGAAACCCGACGCCGACCAGAAGCCGCAGTAGGCGAGCCTGGGCACAGCCTCATGTAGGGACAGCCGCCCTCGGCTGTCCGGTCGGGCGAAGCCCGACGGCCGCAGCGACTGCTTCCTCTGCGAACTCCGTGTCCTCTGTGGTTAAACCCCTCTTACCCCGCCTTGCGGAATCTCGCCTGTGAAGCCGTGTCCCCCTCATCCTCACCCGAGCCCAGCAGCCCCACCACTCCCCGCAGACTTTCCCATGCCGCCTCATTCAGCGACGGTTCGGCGCTGACCAGGTCGCGGATCATATCCCACGCCGCCAGGTTGAGCGCGCCTTCCGGCGCCAGCCCCATCGCCAGCGACACCGCGCATTGCGGGCAAAAACAGATGCGTTGTGCCGCCGATTTCTGCCGCGGCTTCACTCCCACGGTTTGCGCAAACATGTAAACCGCCACCGACTTTTTTCCTGCCTCGATTTCGCGCCTGCAGCGCAGACAAAAAATGGGTTGCACAGGTTCCCTTCCCCTTGCTGAGTTCGGAGCAGTTAACTGCTTCTACTTTCGGATAACCGCAACACTGCTCACAAGTGTGAAGGGAGGTTCCCAGTACGAGCCAGCCCGAAGGGGCGCTAAAGGTTAGCCCGGCGCGTGAGTGCGTGCGTGAGAACTCGAATTTCGATGGGACGGTGGAGCAAGCGCTGCCAAATCCTAGCCCCGCAGGGGCGGGATGGGATAGCCCGGCACGTGAGTGCCGGGTAGAAGTGGGACAACCGAGCGAGTCCCGGAGAGACGGCACAAGTTCTCACGCACACACGTGAACGCTGCCCGGAAGTGATGGGTTGAACCAGTCCCGAGGAACGGCACACGTTCGCGGCGGGTTCCGACTTCTCACTTCCTTACCGCCCAAGCCAGGCCGTCAGGCCCTCGGCCAGTCGCGATGCGGCCGCTCACCGCCAGGGTCTTCAGATCAACGACTGCCACGTAATTGTCGCGGCTCACCGCCACATAGGCCCGCGAACCATCCGGCACAATCAGGATTCCCGCCGCGCCATGCCCCAGGTTCAACCTCTTGATCTCTTTGCGCGCCGCCGCATCCAGCACCACCAGATCTCCTGTCCCCAGGTCCGAGATCAGCACCATCTTTCCGTCCGGAGTGAACTTCAGCCGGTTGGCGAATTTCGTGTGCACGTCGAGAGTCTGCGTAACCTTCTCGCTGGCGACGTCAATAATCGAGAGCGTACCGTCGTGTGAGTTGGCCGCCCACAGCTCTTTGCCGTCGGGCGACACGTCAAACCCCTCCGGCCCCTTGCCGACAGGAATGTACGTCTCCGTCCATCCCGAAACATCGCCGTTCTTGCTGCGTTCGACGATGCCGATGCTGTCAGAGTTTACGTTAGAGGTGAAGATCCGGTTGAGGTCCTTGCCCACGACCAGCATGTGCGTTCGGTTCTGCCCCATGCCTAGCACCCAGTCGATCTTCTGGCTCGCCGGGTCGTAGCGCCCAATCGCCTTGCTTCCTTCCGCTGTGAAGTAGACTTTCCCGGCCACAAATTCGAGCCCGTGCGGGGCGAGCAACGCCCCCAGGTCAATCGACGGTAGCCGCTTCTGGCTGTCCAGATCAACGACAGACAAAGTGTGCCCGGGGTTTGCCCCAAAAGCGCCGTAGTTCGAAATGTAGGCGAATTTCCCGTCATCCGAGGCCACAACTTCGTGCGGATCATCCCCCGCCTCCGCTCGTCCGACAATCTTCAGGCTCTCGGGATCAACCATAGCCAGAGATCTGTCATCCTTCTCCAGAACCAACAAAGCAGGAGAAGGCGTCTGCGCCGCAGCCGCGGCAGCCGCGACCATCAGACCAAAAACTAGCGACGCGGATGTCCAACGGTTTTTCGAGCGCATTCTCTTTCCCCCTTATCCCAGGATTGTTCGAGCGATGGCGTCACGGCGACGTGGCAGAGCGGCCCTTTAGGGCCGCGTCCCGATCTAGAAAACGAACCGGCCTTTAGGCCCTGTGGGCCACCAGGGCTAAAGCCTGGAATCATTGTGACGATCCCACGCGGCGCTGAAGCGCCGCTCTTCCACGGCTGCCCCACTCACCCTTGGATCCTACCAGTCGGCTGCTCAGCTCATCTTCAGCCCATCCGGAACCAGCGGCAGCGAACGCAGTCGCACTCCCGTCGCATCGAAGATGGCGTTGGCAATCGCCGGCGCCAACCCCACCAGCGGACACTCGCCCGCCCCCACCGACGGCAGATCCTTGCGGTCGATCAGCACCGTTTCCAGCACTGGCACATCGCTGAAACGCGGCACGCGATACTCCGACAACCTGCCATTCAGAATCTTGCCGTTCTCAAAGACAATGGCCTCGAACAGCGCCCCGCCCAGACCCTGCACGTTCGATCCTTCAATCTGATTGCGCAGGCCGTCGGGATTCACAATCGCGCCGCATTCGAACGCCGAGACCACCCGCACAACTTTCACCTCGCCCGACTTGCGGTCAACATGAACTTCCGCAAACGTGGCAATGTAGCCCAGTTTCTCGTGCCCTCCGCCCATTCCGAAGCCCTGTCCCTCACTTTTCGCCTTGCCCCAGCCGAATTGCTTGCCAGCAGCCTCGAACACGGCGCGCAGCCTGGGCTCCTTCAGGTTCTTCAGCCGGAACTCCAGCGCATCCATCTTCACCGTGTGCGCCAGTTCGTCCATGTGCGACTCGCGCGCAAAATGGTTCGCCGTCGCCGCCAGCGCCCGGTACGACCCCTGCCGCAACGGCGACTGCGTCTCATGAAATACGATGCGCTGGTTCGGAATGTCGTAATACGTCCGAATTCCCGCCGACCCCGAGTTGTAGTTGTGAAATTCCCACGCCGTGATCGTCCCGTCCGCTCGCACTCCACTCGTCACTTCCATCACACCCGCGGGACGAAAGTACGCCCAGGTAAATTCCTCTTCCCGCGTCCACGCCACCTTCACCGGACGCTTCGCCGCCCGCGCCAGCCGCGCCGCCTCGATCGCCGTCTCTCCGGTGTGTTTCCCGCCATACCCGGCTCCGCCGTCGGGCATGAGCACGCGCACGCGCTCTTCGGGAATCCGAAACGCCTCCGCCAGTTGCCCGCGCACGCCAAACGGACGCTGCGTTCCCGTCCATACCGTCAGCTTGTCGCCCTCCCACGTCGCCAGCGCCGCCCGCGTCTCGAGCGGCGTATGCGCAATGTAGGGCAGCGTGTAGGTTTGCTGCAGCCGGTGATCGGCCGCCGCCAGCGCCTGATCCACCGCGCCCAGGTCGAAGCGATCTCCATCTCCCGTGGGATCGCTTCCCTCCGCCGGATTCTTTTTCAGATATTCGAACAGCTCTTTGCTCGAAGGCTGCGGCTCCGACTTCCACTCGGCATGAATCGCCGCTATCGCCGCCTCCGCCAGATCCGTGCTGGCCGCGGCCACGCCCACAAAGTTGCCATCGTGCACCACCGTCGCGCCCATCTGGTCCGCCTTCTGTGTATCGAGCGAAACCAGCGTCGCTCCAAAGGCCGGCGGCCGCAGCACTTTTCCATACAGCATGCCGGGCAGTTTCTGGTCCGACGGATAACGGTGCGCGCCGGTTACAAACTCGCGCCCACTCACTTTGGGCGCCGACTTCCCTGCCACTTTCCAGTCCGCCGCCGGGATCAGCGGATCTTCGGCTGGGAGCGTCTCGGTCAGTTGCTGCCCCTTGGTCAGCGCCGCATATTCCACCGAACGATTCGTCTTCGGATCTTTCACCTTTCCATCGTCGGCTACCAGCTGCTTCACATCGGTCTTCCACTGCGCTGCCGCCAGCCCCAGCAGCACATTCCGCGCCGCCGCCGCCACTCGGCGTAACTGCGGATTCATCGTCGGAGTTGTCCGGCTTCCGAACGTCCCCATATCAAACGGCACGAGCTGCGTGTCGCCCATGACCAGTTCAATCTTGTCGATGGGGACCTTGAGCTCTTCGGCCACCGCCTGCGTCAGCGACGTCCGGATGTTCTGCCCCACTTCGACTTTCCCCGTGTACACGGTTACCTTGTTTTCTCCAATATGCAGCCAGGCGTCAATTTCCTTGGGCAATGATTCATCCCCGCCTCGCCGCCGCGCCGCGCTCGACTCCTGCGCGGCCATCGCCGGTTTCAGAACTGAAACCACCAGCACGCCCGCGCCGAGAAACTTGAAAAACTCCCTTCGGCCTAGATCAAACCGGTACGGAGCCGCCGCCGCCAGTTCGTACCGCTCCGGCTCCAAAACTACAGATGTGGGGACAGCCGCGGAACATGTAGGGACGGACGCATTCGTCCGTCCGGTCGAGCGCAGCTCGACAGTTTGCCCACGTGACAAGATGTCGCCGCTACCGAGATTCTTCTCGCTCATCGCCCCACTCCTTTCGCAGCGGCAGAACCCGCCATCACCTTGGCCGCCTTCTCGATCGCGCTCACAATTCGCGGATGCGTCCCGCAGCGGCAAACATTGCCATCCATGAAATCAATGATGTCGCTCCGGCTGGGCTGCGAATTTTCCCCGAGCAGCGCTACCGCCGACATGATCATTCCCGACGTACAGTATCCGCACTGCATCGCGCCCGCTTCCAGGAACGCCTCCTGCACCAGGTGCAGCCGTTCCCCGCTGGCCAGCCCTTCGATGGTCGTGATTTGCTTTTCCCCGACCGCGCCGACCCTGGTGATGCACGACCGCTGCGCTCTGCCTTCGACCAGAACGGTGCAGGCGCCGCAGAGTCCCTCACCGCAGCCATACTTGCTGCCGGTCAGATCGAGTTGTTCGCGCAGGACGTTCAGCAGGCTGGTTTGAGGATCAGCATCAACCGTGTAAGAGCGTCCATTGATTGCGAGACGTATGCTAGACATGCCGCCACTCCAGATCGAGGAATCTGACGGAATCCCCTGCGATCTTCTCTCAAAATCATATACCTGCTCACCTCGACCGGCCCATTCGCCCTGCCGAAATCGGACTCGCCGAGGATGCCCCACCTTTCGCGGTTTTCGAAGGTCTGACGGAATCCCCTGCGATCTTCTCTCAAAATCATATACCTGCTCACCTCGACCGGCCCATTCGCCCTGCCGAAATCGGACTCGCCGAGGATGCCCCACCTTTCGCGGTTTTCGAAGGGTGGGCGCACCCTACCACCTGCACCCGCCCCGCCCTTGACAACTCCCCACCCCAACGATTAGAATTGGCACTCGATAGACCTAAGTGCTAGCAACTTAGCCTGACCCATCCGAATCATAGGGTTACAAGTAGATCAACAAAGATCCACAAGGATCAAGTCGAATCAGATCAACCTTCTACCTACTCAGAAAGGAGTTTGAAACCATGGCGAAATTCACCCCGCTCCATGACCGCATTCTGGTGCGGCGCATTGCAGAAGGCGAAACCACCCGCGGTGGCATCATCATCCCCGACTCGGCCAAAGAAAAGCCGCAGGAGGGCGAAGTGGTGTCGGCCGGCAAGGGCAAGATCAACGAGGACGGCAAGATTCGTCCCCTCGGTGTCAAAGAAGGCGACCGCATCCTGTTCGGGAAGTATTCCGGCACCGAAATCAAGCTGGATGGTGAAGACTTCATCATCATGCGCGAAGAGGAAGTGCTCGGCATCCTGACCGGCGCCGGCAAGAAAGAGAAAGAGAAAGAGACCGCCGGATCGCGCAGATAGTCGTCGGTCGTCGGTCGTTGGCCTAAGACCTAACACCCAAGACCTTAGGACCCAAGTTGAAGAATCCAGCAGGTCCATCCTGCAAACAGACATTTAGGAGAAGAAACAATGGCAAAGCAAATCGTTCACGGAGAAGAATCGCGGCAGGCGATCCTCCGCGGCGTCAACCTTCTGGCCGACGCCGTGAAGGTCACCCTCGGCCCCAAGGGCCGCAACGTAGTCATCGAAAAGAAATTCGGTTCGCCGACCATCACCAAGGACGGCGTCACCGTGGCCAAGGAAATCGAACTTCGGGACGGCCTGGAGAACATGGGCGCCCAGATGGTGCGCGAAGTCGCGTCCAAGACTTCCGACGTCGCTGGCGATGGCACCACCACCGCCACCGTTCTCGCCCAGGCTATCTATCGCGAAGGCGTTAAGACTGTGGCTGCCGGAGCCAATCCCATGGCCATGAAGCGCGGCATCGAGAAGGCCGTCGAATGCATCTGCGGCAAGGTCAACAAGGAAGGCGAGCGCGTCAATGGCGAACTGGACAAGTTCTCCAAGCCCGTTACCGGCGAAATGATTGCCCAGGTGGGCACGATTTCCGCTAACAATGACGAGACCATCGGCAAGATTATCGCCGAGGCCATGAAGAAAGTCGGCAAAGACGGCGTCATCACGGTGGAAGAGTCGAAGACGCTGGAGACGCAGCTCGAAGTCGTCGAAGGCATGCAGTTCGACCGCGGCTACCTCTCGCCCTACTTCGTCACCGATCCCGAGCGCATGGAAGTAGCTCTGGAGAACGCCTACATCCTGATCAACGAGAAGAAGATCAGCTCGATGAAGGACCTGCTCCCGCTGCTGGAACAGATCGCCAAGGGCGGCAAGCCGCTGATCATCATCGCCGAGGACGTTGAAGGCGAAGCGCTCGCGACCCTGGTCGTCAACAAACTGCGTGGCACGCTGCAAGTGGCGGCCGTGAAGGCTCCGGGCTTCGGCGATCGCCGCAAGGCCATGCTGCAGGATATTGCCATCCTCACCGGCGGTAAGGCCATCACCGAAGATCTCGGCATCAAGCTGGAGAACGTGCAGATCAGCGATCTCGGCCAGGCCAAGAAGATCACTATCGACAAGGACAACACCACCATCGTCGAAGGCAAGGGCAAGCACGCGGAGATCGAAGGCCGGGTGAAGGAAATTCGCAGCCAGATCGACAAGACCACCAGCGACTACGACCGCGAGAAGCTGCAGGAGCGGCTGGCGAAGCTGGTTGGTGGCGTGGCTGTGATCAAAGTGGGCGCCGCGACCGAGACCGAAATGAAAGAGAAGAAGGCTCGGGTCGAAGACGCCATGCACGCGACGCGCGCGGCCGTGGAAGAAGGCATTGTCCCCGGCGGCGGCGTAGCTCTGGCCCGCAGCGTTTCGGCTCTCGACAAGCTGAAGCTGGAAGGCGATGAGCAGATCGGCGTGAACATTGTGAGGCGGGCCATCACCGAACCCCTGCGCATGATCGTTGAGAACGCCGGCGAAGAAGGCGCTGTGATCCTGGGCAAGGTGCTCGAGTCCAAGGACCCCAACTACGGCTTCAACGCCTTGAACAACGAGTACGAGGATCTGGTGAAGGCGGGCGTGCTCGATCCGACGAAAGTTGTGCGGACCGCGCTGCAGAATGCCGGCTCGATCGCGTCGTTGATGCTGACCACCGAAGCCCTGGTGGCGGAGATTCCGGAAAAGAAGGAAGCTCCAATGCCTGGCGGCGGCCACGGCGGCGGCATGGGAGATATGTACTAAAGACAGTGGCCAGTGGTCAGTGATCAGTGGCCAGCAAGAACCATGTAGGGACAGCCGCCCTCGGCTGTCCGGCCGAGCGAAGCTCGGCAGCAAGAAACGAAGCCCCGCCGAAAGGCGGGGCTTTTTCGTTCTTCATCTTTGCAAATTCCGGAATCAGGAAATCCCCAAAGAAAAATACTCGCGCGTCACAGCAATACGAGGTCGCCGTGTGAAAAGATTCCTACGGAAGCAGTCGTGAGCCCGAACGTGGTTGGTGCGAAACAGGTTCTGATGGTTGGGCATGACGCGCGAAGTGGCCCCGTAGCTCAGCCTGGATAGAGCACTAGGTTCGCACCTTAGAGGTCGTGAGTTCGAGTCTCACCGGGGCCACACCTAAGTTTGGTGGTAAGGTGCATTCGTTCTTGACATCCATCGAACTGAGCGCGAAACTTTGATTGTAGGGTGCGAACCTGGTCGTTCGACTAGGCTGAGTTCAGGGCGGCCGCCAAGGCCGCCCTTACTACTTGTTGGCGGGAAACGTCCAGTCTGGCCCCGGGGTTCCAAGAACAGCTTCTAGCTTTTAGCTGGAATCGTGTGGAGCGGGCACTCTTGCCCGCTAAGCCTCGTTCGGAAGAGGGGGCTGGCCCATCCAAACTTCGGCCCCACGCTTCGCGATGTTCGAAGCGTGGGCATTGATGTTGCCGACGCCGAGTGTGGTTCAGGCGTCCCTCCGGGACGCGGTTGGAATCCTGGTTGGAATTTGTCCCGCCAGTGAACTGGCGGGCTATTTTCGTTGATCCCTCCGGGATCCCACCCCTCTTCCAGCCAAACCTGCAAATCGGATTGCAGTTCGCTTCGGCACCACGGACGCAGGTCCCACGTCGACGCTTTAGGGCGAATCATAACGTTGCCCAACGCGATAGACGCGGGTCCCGGAGGGACCACCGACAATAGCCCGGCGTTTCAACGCCGGGTAAGCGGGCTATCAACGGTCCCGCCGGGACCTGCGCGTGCCCTGCGGAAACGGAGTGCGGCGCCCATCCCGTAGGGATGCCTGACAATGGCCCGGCGTTTCAACGCCGGGTCAGATCCATCCGTAGTCCCCGCCGGGACCTGCGCGTGCCCTGCGGAAACGGCGTGCGGCGCCCATCCCGTAGGGATGCCTGACAATAGCCCGGCGTTTCAACGCCGGGTCAGCGGGTAAATAATGGAACCGCGTGCCGGAGGCACGCCTGAACCCTATCCGAACACGTATTGTGGATCGTATTCCACATCGTGCTTCTTCAAAAACGCCACGAACTCCTCTTCGAAACCCCGCCCGCGATGGTGCTCGGGCTGGGAACGAATGTAGGCGATCGTGTCGTGTTTCTGCGAAATCCCAACCGTGAAAGCCCCATAACCTTCCTGCCAACTGAACCCCTGCGTGTGTTTTTCGTTCATCCAATGCGACCATGCTCCTTTCACCAGTTGCATGGCCTTCGCCAGCGGCATGCTCGCCGGCAATGACAGGAGAAGGTGAACATGATTCTGGGTGCCTCCAACCATGAGCGCCTTGAATCCGTTCTTCCGCGCGATACCGCCGACGAAAGCCCACAGCTCCTCCTGGATGTCGGCAGGAATTAGATTGCGGCGTTCCTTTGTGGAGAACACGCAATGCACGAGTTCGGAAACGTAGGTGTGCGACACCGGATTTCAGGCGTCCCTCGGGGACGCGGCTCCCAACGTTTCTAGCCTACCCGGCGTTGAAACGCCGGGCTACTATCAAACGTCCTTCGGACGCTTTTCATTCCCAGATTGGGTACGGTCTCCGCGGCGGGGTGGCCCACACAACCCGGTTTTCGCGGGCTGGCCCATCCAAAGTTTGGCTGCCCCACGCTTCGCGGTGTTCGAAGCGTGGGCAGGATGCTGTAGAAATCTAGAAATTTTGACGTTTAGTGCCCCGCTGAAGACTCGGGACCTAAATCTCCTGCTGCCGTCAGCACTAATGCCCAGCCTTCGAAAACCGCGAAGGCCGGGGCAGCCCCCTGGAATCGTGTGGAGCGGGCACTCTTGCCCGCGCAAAGGGACGGGCGGCAGCCCGTCCCTTTTTTGTTCTATGCGAGAACAAGGCTTGAAAGGGCGCGGCTTCAGCCGCGCCGCAAAGCTGCCTTACGGCTATTGCTGGATTCCCCATCCCGGCTGCGAGGTCATCAGGATTTTCCCGTCGTATCCGATTGCATAGGCAATCATGCGATTCAGGAGTTCGAGGGCACTGCAATAGAGGCTCCAGCCGTCTTCCCGAGTCAGACTCTTCCCGTGCACCTTCGGATTTCGAAGGCTCTTCCAATCGTTCACAAGTTTCTTGTCGGTTCCCGTCTTCGCTGCCCACTCGTAAAGCAAGCTGGCAGCCCCTATTTCCGCCAAGCGCGAGACCGCACCTTTAGCACGCTCCTTTGTGGTCGCGTCGCCTTCCCAGGAGTCGAGGTGCTTTAGCAGGGGCTCAAGATGGGGGCGGGGGACCTGCGATGAGAACTCGTCGTAAAGAAGCAGCCTCGCAATTGATTCAATGCCCACTGCGAGTGTTAGGCAGGCCGTCTGTATGGAGCCCTGTGATCCGCGACGGACGCCATCGAGTTCGTCAAGCAATGGATTTGGCTCTATCTGTCGTTTCTCGATATAAAGAAAGAAGAGCTGGACAAGCTTCCAGAAGTCGCGCCTACCTGGCAAATCCGTAAACGGAACGGGCGAGTGCATCATCGAGGCATATCGCCAGAAGGGCCCTGAATGCAGCGAAAGATCTTCGCGATCTTTAAACTCGCGGGCGATGACCACTGGGAACATTGTCTGAGCTAAAGCGAAGCCCAGAGCATTGCACATGAGCCCCGGCCAGGTCGGCAAAAAAGACTGGTCCTGAAACGCCGACACCGAGAGGAAACCGCCTTCCCCACGCCGAAAGATAACGGTTGCGGCACCGAAGGTGCGCTTATGATGATCCAGTGAGGACGAAAACCCAATTTCTTCCTCCCCCACAGACTGGCGGCTTTGCGTGAACATGTCAAAAGGCAATTCACGCACCCCGGGAAGCAAAATTCGGACAATACTATTGTCAGTTTCCTTTCTCTGGCGGGAACGGGAGATCGAGATGACATTGCTCCGGACGTGGTACCCCGAAACGGGGATCTGGTTACTCAGATCTATACGGAGTGGGTTGCTTCGCCACTCGTCTCCGGCCTCGTCTGCAGCCCGAAGCATCACATAGTCGTCCGGGGCGTAGAGCTCGCCAGCTGGCCTTGCGCCGAAGATTGACTTGTGGCGCGGAGCGAGGGGGGAGAATGAAGCGACCATTCGGAAGTAAAGTCTGCCGAGATCGTCGGACCGGATAACCCCCGTTCCCTTAAGGGCGCTCTCGTGATATGCGGGGCATACCAGCAGCTCCATCTCGGGGCAGATCAGATCGAGTGTTCCCCCCTTTATCGACCTCGCTAACTGCAGTTCTTCGTCCATGACCCATTATCGCGCACCTTAGCCAAGGCACACCTGGGCAACGGCGCTCTCGTCGATTTCTTGCGGGTGCAACGGAGGCTCAACTGGGGGCTGGCCCATCCAAACTTCGGCTGCCCCACGCTCCGCGGCAGGGTGGCCCGCACAACGCTGTTTTCGTTGTGTGGGGGAACAACCGCCCAAACTTTTCCACAGCCCACCGATGTTCATTCGACCTTTACTGAGAAATTGATTTCCGCCAATACTGGCTCAGGCCTGCAATGACTTCGCGCGGAATCGGGAACAGGAACCTCTAACTCCTTTCCTCCTAAGATTTTCCCCGCATCTTGTTGCAGCCCATAGATCAAAATCGAATTTTTCGCTAACCCGATGATTCCACAGAACCACCAGGGGAGGGGTAGGAGCCACATGCCCGGATATCCCAATCGCTGTCAGCACATCAAAATCAACGGCGTGCAGTGCGGATCGCCCGCCCTGCGCCGGAACCGTTTCTGTTTCTTTCACAAGCGCTTTCACGACGAACGCATCCGCCTCGCCGCCGACCGCGCCCGCCGCGGCCCCGCCACTTTCATCCTCCCCGTTCTCGAAGACGCCAACTCCATCCAGATCGCCCTCATGGAAGTCATGCGCCTGCTGCTCTCCCGCCGGATTGATCACAAAACCGCCAGCCTGCTCCTCTACGCGCTGCAAACCGCCAGCGGCAATCTCCACCGCACCCGCTTCGATCCTAACCATCACGAAATCATCCTCGACCCCAGCGACGCCGCCATCACTCCCCTGAACTATCGCGCCTGGGAAGACGCAGAGTTCGACGAGGAAGAACAGTCCGAAGATGAACAGCCGCAAACCGGTTCGCCGAAACCATAAACCCGCCCGTTCGTTTAACATCTTCCCCGTGGGAATCTTCACTGCTGACGAACGCGAGCGATTGCGCGATGAGCTGGTTTCTGACGCGCAGGCCGACCCCAATCTCTGCGGAGCGGCGCACACTGGTTCGGCCGCATCGTCCCGGCTCGACCGCTGGTCCGACATCGATCTGGCGCTCTGCCTCAAGCCGCCCGCCGCTCACGAGCAAGTCGTCGCCGAATGGACTGACCGTCTTTACCGCAATCACGGCGCGGTCGCTCACGTCGACGTCATGCACGGTACAACGCTGTTCCGCGTCTTCCTGCTGAAAAACACCTTGCAGGTGGATGTCGCCTTCTGGCGTGCGCAAGACTTCGGCGCGACGGGGCCCAATTTCCGGCTGATCTTTATGCGGGAGGGCGGCGAGTCGAACCCGCCGCGCCCTGCGCCGCAACCGAATCCGCGCGCTCTGATCGGGATGGCATGGCTCTATGCGCTGCACGTGCGATCCAGCCTCGCCCGTGGCCGCATCCTGCAGGCGGAATACATGTTGAGTGGCATGCGCAACCACGTTGGCGAGCTCACCTGCCTGCGCTGTGGTGTGATTGCGCAACAGGGCCGCGGCCTCGACGATCTTCCCGCTTCTGAGCGGGACACCGCAGCCACATGTATTCCCCGGTCGGTCGAGCCTTCCGAGCTGAAACGTGCGTTTCAGAACACGATGCAGGCGTTGCTGGGAGAGATCCGGCACGTTGACCGCGAACTCGAAGGCAGGCTGTCCGGACCGTTGAAGGATATAGTCCGGTAAGTTCGGCGCTGCCCCACGATTGAGGTTACGACGGTGAACCCTGGGGAGGAATAAATCCGGCGACCCGGCGAATACAGCGTATGATGAAAGAGATGCCTTATATCTCGGAACATCTCTCCAGCCTTCGCAAGGAAATCACCGAGTTACGCCAGATGAACGCGCGCCTTGAGGAAAAGGGCAGTCACTCCGAGCTCGACCGGACGGCTCTGGAACTGCGCACCAGCCGCCTGCGCGAGATCAAGCAGGAACTGTCGCAGATGCTCAATCCGCCTGACGATCCTAAGGTCTGGTGGGAACGGACGCGCGGGCATCAGTCAGCGTAGATCCGCAGGCCACGACCCGCAGGCCACCACGGCGGTTCTGGTCTCGAGCCACCCGATCACCGCAATTTTCCCAAATCAGCCGCAAGCTTCTGAGCGGTTTCTTTAAGGGCGGCTTCCAGACCATCGCTGTTCGCCACTCCCCCCTGCGCCATGTCTTTGCTGCCGCCGCCGCGGCCGCCCAGCGCCGCCATCGTCTGTTTCAGCAGGGCCCCCATGTCGAAGGGCTGGCCGGGAGATTGCGCGAATACCAGCGCAGGCTGCGGCGAGGTTGTGGCGAGGAGCGCGACCGCGTTGGGATCTCCGTGTGAGGACAGGCGAGTGATTTTCTGCGCCAGCAGTTTGAGCGCATTCATATCGCGCTCAGAGAAAGTCCGCACCACGATCTTGCGGCCGTTGGTTTCACCAGTCTCGGCGAGCAGCGCCGCTGCCTGTGCTTCGGCCAGTTCTTCCTGCGATTGCTCACGCTGCTTGCGCAGGGATTTGATTTCATCGAGCGATCTGCGGACCTGTTGCGGCAGGTCATAAATGTGCGCCGAGAAAAGCGCGGCGGCTTCGGTCAGCGTCGTGAAGTCGCGGCGCGCAGTCGCGACGGCGCGCTGGCCGGCAACGAATTCGACGCGCCATCCCTGGCGGACTTTTTCCATCTTGCGCAGAAGGATCGATCCAATCTGTCCCGTCTGGCGCACATGCGTGCCGCCGCAAGCACTGAGGTCGAACTCGCGGATATCAATGATGCGGAGTGCGTCGCGTTCGGCGGGAGGAAGCTTGCGCAGGCCGAGCGTCTGAGCTTCGTCGCGAGTCACGAAGCGGACATCTACGGGGCGATTCTCAAGAATGATTTCGTTGGCCAGCCCCTCGGCGGATTCGACCTGCTCTTTCGTGAGATTCGGAGTGTCGAGGTCGCTGACATCCAAGTCAATGCTGCAGTAGCCGTCGGCCATGTGGAAGGAGACCGTCGGCAGGTTGAACAGGCGCACGAAGGCGGCGGACAGCACGTGCTGTCCCGAATGCTGCTGCATGTGGTCACGGCGGCGGGCGGCGTCAATCTGGCCATGGACGCGGGTTCCAGGCTGCAAGTCTTCTGTCGGCAGATCGCGCGGCGGTGCTTCCAGGTAATGGACGATTCTCCCGTCTTCCGACTCGGCGACTTCGCTGACGCGGAGCTTGGCGCCGTTGTCGAGGGAAATCCAGCCGGTGTCAAAGACTTGTCCGCCGCGTGGGATAAAAGGCGGTGCGGTCCAGAACCAGCGATGGGCGCGGGCTATCGGCCACCTCGCGCACTTGGGCATCGAAGTCGTAGAGGAAGGAATCGCGGTAGTAGAGGCGGTCAGTCATGGGAAGTTGATTCTAAGTGTAGCCCCGGACGCATTCGTCCGGGGTCGCGTGCGAAGCGCGCAATCGACGCGGCCAGAAAGCTCGCTATGCTCGCAGGGCGGACGAATGCGTCCGCCCCTACACTTTCAGTACGGCCCGATGATGCCGCCGATCTGGCGGGCGGCCGGCGCGGGTTGCTCCTCAACTCCCTGCGCGGGCGAGCCTGCTTTGAGCGACGTCGAAGGGTCGCCCGCGCCCGCAGCGGACAGGAGTGTCCGCTCCACACGAGCATCGAGAACATCGAGATACTTCAACCCGCTGCCGGTGTTGAACAGGACGACCGTGTCTTCGGGCTGGAAGAATCCGCTGGCGCGAAGTTTGCGGTATGCGACCAGGCACGCTGCGCCTTCCGGCGCCGCGAAGATGCCTTCGACTTTGGCCCAGTGTCGCGTCGCGTCAAGGATTTCTTCGTCCGTGGCGGCAACCGCCGTGCCTTTGCTCTTCTTCAATATGTCCAGAATCAGATAGTCGCCGTAGGGTTTGGGAACGCGCAGGCCGGAGGCGAGAGTGGCGGCGTTGGGCCACATTTCGGCCGCGGGCTTGCCTTCATCCCATGCTTTAACTATGGGAGCGCAACCGGATGATTGCACAGTGATCATCCTGGGGCGCTCGCGGCCGATCCAGCCCAAAATCTGCATTTCCTCGAAGGCCTTCCACATGCCCAGCAGGCCGACGCCGCCCCCGGTGGGATAGATGATGCCTTTCGGCAGGCTCCATCCCAGTTGCTCGGCAACTTCGTAGCCCATGGTCTTCTTGCCTTCGACACGGTAGGGTTCTTTGGTGGTGGAGACGTCGAACCAGCCGTCTTTTTTCCAGAACTCGGAATCCTTGAGTTCGGCGACTTTGCGGGCGCAGTCGCTGATGAGGCCATCGACCAGGATTACGCGCGCGCCGTAGTAGTCGCACTCGATGCGGTTAGCCGCGGGGACATCCTTCGGCATGAAGATGTGGGCTTCGAGGCCGGCAGTGGCAGCGTAGGCGGCGAGGGCACCGGCAGCATTTCCCGCAGATGGGATGGCGAGCTTCTTCAGGCCGAAATGCCGGGCCATGGTCACGCAGGCGGAAAGTCCGCGGGCTTTGAAGGAGCCGGTAGGGTTGAGGCCCTCGTCCTTGATAAAGACGTTGGGATATTCCCGGCTGGGCAGCATGGGCGTGAAGCCTTCGCCGAGGGTGACGGGATCGGCTTCGGGGAGGACAGCGTCGTAGCGCCACATAGTAGGAGCGCGGCCGGCGAGGCGGGCAGGCGAGAAGGCGCGCTTGATCTTGTCGAGATCGTAGCGAGCGTAAAGGACGCCGGCATCTTTGGAGCAGACGGATTGCGGGCGGTCGGCGGGATAGCGGTCACCGCAGCGGGTGCATTCGAGATGAGTGAGCATGACGATGCGAGTTTAGCAGAGGGCGGCGGCTGGTTGGTGATTGCCCTCTGCCGTTTATGCGGCCATCTCGTACAGGAACTCGACGCAGGAGCGCAAACAATTAAAGAGGACGCCCGCGAGGAGCGTCCTCTTTCGATTGCCCGGTTTTTGCGGACAGATTACCGTCCGAACGGGACCGCCGGAAGAACGGGCGTTCCCTCAGCTCGAACGGCATCAAGAGCCCAGGGATTGATGCCCAAGGCTTGCAGGATGGTAGGTGCCACTTGGGCGGTGCCCACCGCGGCGCGGACCGTCTGGGGTTGGAAGGACGGATTGGATAAGAGGAGAACGACATTGGTGTCGTCATGAGAGAACCCGCCGTGCTCGGCCAGCTTGGCGGTGCTGCCGGAGTAGGTGACACCGACGTTCGGGGTCACGATGATGTCCGGCGTGCGCGGGTCCACGGTTGGATCGTTATAGTTGAGCGAAAGCGAAGGGCCATAGTAGATCTGCCCGAGCGCGATTCCGGAGGCGGAAGCATTGTCTTCGAGGATTTTGATGCTGGCTTCAGTATCGGCGGAACTCTTGAGCCAGAGCAGCGAGACGTCATCTTCCGTCGGTCCGATGCCATTTGAGTTATTGGTGGATTCCGAATACGGAATGTAGCCCGCATTGGAGAGCAAGGTGGCGGGTGAAGTGTAGTTGATGAGCTGGGAGATGTAGCGGCTGGGATCGATCGGCGACTGGCCGTGCTTGGCTGTGATCACGATCAGGGTCGAATCGTAGAGACCTTGTGCCTTCAGCTCGCTGACGAATTCCCCGATCGAAGCGTCGACGAACTGGATTTCGCCCAACAGCGCCGTTCCAGGCGTGGCCGCCGCATCCAGATACCCGCCAGTAGTGTTGTTGCTGGCCTCGATGAGCTTCTGTCCCACGCTAACGGCCTGGAAGTTCATGCCGAAAATGGTGGGAACATTCGGCAAGCTCCCCGTGCCGAGGTGCTTCTTCCCGTTGATCCAGTTGAGGACTGCGTCGACCTTCAGCGTGTCATAGCACTGAATGTTCTGGAAGCTGTTGGTCCAGGCGGTGAGGTCGGCGTTGGGATCGGGGATTGACTTGCAGGACAGACCCGCGGGAGTGGCGACTCCGGGCAAGGCCACCACATCGGAGTTGATTTCAGGGGAATAGAAGTCGTTGAGCGCAGACGGTCCCACCCCGGAGGAAACCGAGGCGTAGGACGGGTGCTTGTCGGACCAGGCGGTGACTCCGCCGTTCTGGTGGATCACACTGAAGATGCTGTTGGCGCGGACGAACAACCAGGGCCAGACGGGCTGGCAGCCGTTGGCCGGATCGCGGACGAGTTTCTGAGGATCGATCGAAGCGATGCCGCCGTCTGTGAGCGAGGCTCCGGGAGCTCCACCGTTCAGCTTGGTCAGGTCGATGTCGATGCCCTCGTCATATTCGGTCGTAAAACCCGTCGGCGCTGCGCCCGGGGTGCAGGGGCCCGGCCCATTGTATCCATTGGCGGCCCTTACCGCAGGTCCGTCGTAATTGCGGGAGTAAGCGACGTCATAATAGACGCCGGTCAGGGCCGGGCTTCCGCCGGTAATGATGGCGGCCATGCCGGGGTAGGAATCTGAAGGCTTGGAGGTGCTGGCGGCGACGTAATTGACGCCGTGGCTGCTCAGGCCAGCCAGCGCCGGGCAATAGGGTTTGCCATTGTTGATCGTGCTGATGCCGTTGGCGCAGTTCAAGAAATCAACCGCGTGCATACCGTCGACGCTGATCAGCAAAACGCGTTTGATCTGGTTTGGGTGGTAGTAGTCGTTGTTTTGCGCGATTGCAGTGCCCATCGAAAAGGCGGCGGCGAGGGAAAGTAAAGCAAGTGTCTTTTTCATTTTTCTCCTGTGACCTCAATCACACATGGTACGGAAGGCGCTGTGACAGGAATGTTACGTAGAGTTGAACTGTTCGTGAAAACCAGTGAGTGCTGGTGGAAAAACCGGGAACAACCCTGCAACGACTCCTCATTTGGAGGGTGCTCGATCGGAACACGACTCCAACCCCCGCCCATCGCAGAAGATCCCGACGATTCCGGGTGGGTCATTGGCGACCCGCAAACAATCCCGGCAGATCGCGGCCTTTACTTTCCCCTTGAAAGCGTGACGAATGGATAATTATTGAGAAGTCGCGATAACGCTCAAGAACCACCCATCGTGTCGATCCCATGGCGTCGGGTAAGCCGGGGACTTTGGTTTTGCGTCGGAACGCCCGAGGGACATCAACAAAGGTAATTAGCCTTGGAGCGAGCACTCTCCAATAATTGAACGAACGACTACGCCGCAGGTGGTGCGATGACGTTCTGGAGAGCGCTCACACATTTCTCGCTGCTAATGCTGCTGGCCGCGCCTGCGTTCGCGGCCGACAAGCTGATTGCCCTCACCTTCGATGACGGCCCTCGACCGTACGTCTTATTGGGCACCCAGAAGGATCACCCAGTTCCTGGGCTGCTGGATGTCCTCGACAATAACGGCGTCAAGGCAACGTTTTTTGTGGTGGGGTGGCGGCTCACGCCCAAGACCTGGGGGAACGAGCGCGCGGAAGAGAACATTGGCGTCACCTGCGTCGATGCGGCAGAGCAAGTGGTTCGGCACGGCCATGAGTTGGAAGACCATACCTTCAGCCACATCGAATTGCGCGGCGCGGAGAGCAAACGGGGAGAGCAGTGGGTCCTGGGCGACGTGGATCGTGGCGCGCAAGCCATCAAGGCGATCACCGGCACGCAACCCCGCTACGTCCGCCCGCCGGAATGGTCGATATCGGAGGATGCACGCCGGGATCTCGAACGCGAAGGCTATCACCTGCTGACGATCTCGAGTGACAACCCCATGGCATTGCGCGACGTGAACTCGCTGGACTATCTGTGCACCAGCCGGAATCCAAGCGGCTGTCCCAAGCCTTCTCTGGCGGACGCAGTATTAAAGCAGGTGGAGCAGCGTGAGAAGCAAGGAATCTACACCCACATTCTTGCCTTCCATGAGTTGTCGAGCACGACGGCGGTCATGCCGCAACTGATCACCCTGCTCAAAGAGCGCGGATATCGCTTCGTCACCCTGACGGAGTACATGAACCTGGTGGCAACAAAAGCCGGCGCACCGCCGAAATAGTTGGGACATCGGTGACCTGGCTTCGATCCCAAAGGTCGATGAGTGTAAACGGGATATTTCGCCAGTTACTCGGAAAAAATGCGACGACCTCCACGATTAGACTCTCTATTGGAAATTTCTAGTTTTGGCGGTACCTTACCGCAAAAGAGTGCCCTACGGACCGGCGAGCGTCCCGGTAAATAACTTGGTATTGAGTGGTAATTTGCCTTATCGTTTCCTGGGGGCAAGGGCGTAAAAAGGCAGACCAGTGGCTCCATGAGCCCGAGACGTGACCGTCCGATCGGGATACGAGGCTGGCCGTCGATGAGCTATTGAGCATTGAATAATATAGTGACATTCCTAAGATATTGTGCTACTCTCCGGTCATGGGAAACCCGGCAGGAGTGCGGCGTGATTTTCAGAAGTTGGAGGAGCGGCGGTTGTTGGGGGCG
>Ga0181524_10000349_pt1 | contig 55892 bp, 33 predicted proteins | sample PEATcosm2014_Bin_34_FD_119761 | JGI IMG/M metagenome (GOLD analysis project Ga0181524, IMG submission 119761) | Peatland microbial communities from MTU Mesocosm Facility, Houghton, MI, USA - PEATcosm2014_Bin05_60_metaG | ecosystem: Environmental > Terrestrial > Soil > Wetlands > Peat | place... | reverse complement strand
AGTTCGTTGGGCGTCATTGGCAGCCATTCTTCAATGACCAATGACCATTTTTCAATCCTCAATTTTCAATTCACCTCAAAGGATCGCTGGCCCAGTCCATTGATGCAACCGCAGCAAAACTTGGCCTGCTTACAACGTCTTTTGGTGTTCAAGGACTCTACGCCTCCGTGTCTCACCAGCAATGAGAGGATTTGACTCATGCACTTGCCTCAAGTTTGAAGCCAAGGAGGGCTTCCGCTTGTGGCACATCCGGTTCCACGAGTGGTCTGCGGCGAACCACTTGAGGGTTAAAAGGCCGCGCAAATCCGGGGAAAACATCAGCCCAGCCGCGTTGGCACGGAACAGGCTTTGAAGGACACCGCAGGAACCGGACCGCGCAGACAAGCGACGGTCATAAAGAGAAAGAGAGTCCAGCCATGAAAATAAACGCGACGTTCCTCCTGGCAGGCGTCATTCCGCTGTTGGCGTCCTGTGCGTCACAGCGGCCAGTCGTTCTGGCCCCCGTGGGGCCGCGACCCTCTGTCTTGCCCTCCTCTGCTGCCGGAACAGGACAGTTGCAGGTCTTTTCCTGTCAGGTGAGGGAGGGTGATGATCAGAATCAAGGCGGCAGTGGCGATAGTCCCTTCTGGTATCAACACACGGACTATAACATTTATGATGCGAAGGCGAAACTGGTTAAGCATGTGGATAACACCGTTGGGCACTACGCGACTTCTCCGCGCCTGGTCTCCCTGCCACCGGGCATCTACACCGTAAGAGCTGAAGCTAAGGGGTGGCTGGTCGTCTATGTCCCCGTGGTCATCGAGCGCGGTCGAACGACCAGGGTCCATCTGGATGAAACGTGGCAACCCCCCACAGGCACGCAGAAAACCGCGGTTGTTAGCGCCCCCGACGGCAAGCCGGTGGGCTGGAGCGCCAATTTGCTGTCCCAGCAATGAAGGGAGCCATAGGATTCCCGCAGGCAAGAGCTTGGCCTCATTCTGTCTGCGTGTTTTCCTGTGAAGGATGCAGGCCGAGTTGGGTCAGCTTCTCGCGCATCTTGAGCCTGGTCACGCCCAGCCAACGGGCTGCTTTGGCCTGGTTGCCCTGGGCCAGACGGATGGCTTGGGTGAAGAGTTCCGGCTCAAGGTCGGCCATCATCTTCTGGTAAGCGTTTCGTTCTTCGCCGCGCTGCGCCCGGGCCAGCAGGTCCGCGACATAGGCCCCGTGGGTTTGGCTCGCAATGGCCGGCGGTTTATGGGCTTTGGCCAAAACCTGGCGCACATGCTCGAGGCTGATCGCGAAGGGCCGTGCCAGGAGCAGCGCCTGACGCACGACGTTCTCCAGTTCCCGGACGTTGCCTGGCCAGGTCTGAGTCTGCAGGAGGGCGACCGCCTCAGGCTGAATCGAGGGGGTTTCAATGCCGGCTTCCCTGGCGTAGCGGCCAATAAAAAACCGGACGAGGTCCGGGACGTCCTCGGCCCGCTCGCTCAGGTCCGGCAGGTGAATCGTAACCACGCTTAGCCGGTAGTACAAGTCCTCTCGAAACTCCCTTTCCTCGATGGCCGTTTCCAAATCGCGATGCGTCGCCGCCAGCACTCGGACATCCACGGGAATCGTTGCGTCTCCGCCCAGGCGCTGAATGCATCTTTCCTGGAGCACACGCAGCAGTTTGGACTGCGTATTGGCATTGAGGTCGCCGATCTCATCCAGGAAAATGGTGCCTCCGTGGGCCTGCTCGAATCGGCCAATCCGCCGGGCCTGCGCCCCGGTGAACGAGCCGCGTTCGTGGCCGAAAAGCTCGCTCTCCAGCAGCGTTTCGGGAATCGCCGCGCAATTGACGGCGATAAACGGCTTGTCCGCCCGGTCGCCATGCTGGTAGATGGCCCGGGCGATCAGTTCCTTGCCCGTGCCGGTCGCCCCCCGGATGAGGACGGTTGCCGGCGTGGCGGCAATGCGGCCTATTTCCTTGTAGATGCCTTGCATGGCGCGGCTCTTGCCGATGATGGCGAAGCGCGCGGTTCCGGCTTCGCCCATCTCGACCGGCTCGGACATGAGCCGGGAATGGGCGACCGCCGCGGCGACCACATCCAGCAGATCGTCGGCCTCAAAGGGTTTAATCAGATACTCGTAGGCCCCGACCTTGGTCGCTTCGATGGCGATGTCGGTGGTGCCGTGGGCCGTCATCATGATGATGGGGAGCTTTGGCTTGGCCGCCCGGAGTTGAGCGGCCAACTCCAGGCCGCCAATCCCCGGCAACTTCACATCGGTCAGGACCAAATCGAAGGACCCGGACTGGGCCTGGGCCAACCCGTCGTCGCCGCGCTCCGCCAGCTCCACTCTGTAGCCTTCGGCCTCGAGCACCTTTTGCAACGCCGAAGCGGCGCCCGGGTCATCTTCAATGAGCAATATTCTTGGTTGCATCGTCTTTTGTTGTGGGCAGCACGATCTCGAACGTGGCGCCCCGGCTGGCTTCGGTCTTGTAACGCAGAAGCCCGCCATGCTTCTCCACGATTCGCGCCGCGATGGCCAGACCCAAGCCGGTTCCTCCTTCCTTGGTAGTGAAGAAAGGGTCAAACAGGCGGCTCTGAACCTCCGGCGGAATACCCTTGCCCGTGTCCGTCACCGACAGGATGGCGGCAGACCGGTTCTTGCCGGCGAACGCTCCGGCGCCGGCCTTGAGGCCCAGCGTGATAACGCCATTCTTCCCAATGCTGTCGGCGGAGTTCTGGATGAGGTTGATCAGCACTTGTTTGAGTTGATATGTGTCGGCAAGGACCCAAGCCGGCTCTGAAACCTCGATCTTGAGCTTAATGGCGGCCTGTTCCAACTCGGATTTCATGAAATCTCGCGCTTCAACTAGGATGCGCTCGGCCGGGATGCGCACCAGTTCCGGCTCCGATGGGCGCGCGAATTGGAGAAAATCTTTCACGATTCGGTCCAGGCGGTTGATCTCCTCGCTGATGATGCGGGCATCTTCGTTTTCGCCAAAGGCTGGCGGCAGCGAGTTCTTAAGGCTGAAGAGGCGGAATTTAATCGCCGTCAGCGGGTTGCGGATTTCGTGGGCAACACCCGCGCCCAGCGCGCCAAGGGCGGCCAGCTTTTCCTGGCGCGCAACCAGGGCCTGGCTCTCGCTGAGTTGGGCGCGCAGGGGAGCGATCATGCCGCGATAAACCAGCCAGGCCAAGGCAATCGCAAGGACACCCAGCAGCAACAACGAGAGCATGAACAACCGCTGCAACCAACGCAGCCCGGAATCCGATGCTCCGAGAAAAACATCGAACGCCTCGTGTTCCGCCTGCGCCACCCCCTCGCACGCCCTCAAAACAGGCCGGTAATCCTGTCTCAATTGAGCATAGGCGGCCGCGAAACCCGCCGGACCCTTGGGCAGCATGCTGTTGGTCCGCGCCAGCGGGTCCACTCGAGCCAGAAAATCCCCGTATGCGGCCTCCAATTTCAGGAACGCCTCCCGTTCGGGTTGGGTCACGAAACTCGCTTTCTTGTCATGCAGCCAGGTCTTGAGGCCGCGCGCTTCCCGGCGAAAGCTCGCCAGGCTGGCCGGATTTGCCGCCAGGTAATACTCGAGCAGCCAGTCGTTGACCTCGCGCAGCCTCCCACGGAGATTCACGCCGAAATAGAATTTCTCGGCTCTGATCGCCGCGAACCCTTCCTCCAAGTGCCCTTGTTCCAGCCAGATGTGCCTGTCAATCCCGATAATCAGGAAGGCAACCGCAGCCGCCCCCAAGGCAAAACCGGCCAGGCGGACCTGCGAGGACGGGTTCTTCCAGATGGTCCGCCGCAAACCACCGGTGAAACCGGATGTTCCATTATCGAATCGTCTCATCGTCTTGATCCATCAGAAAACCGTGCAAATCCGGGGAAATCATCACCCCAGCCGCGCTGGCACGAAACCGGCTTGAAAGACTCTCGCAAGAATCGGACCGCGCAGGACAAGCGATGGCCATAAAAAGAAAGACGTTCAAAATAACGAACCAATCTAAACCGTTTTGACGCTCGTGCAACAAAGCCGGCACAATGAAAGCAGGAATATGACGCGGCAAATCCCCCTTGAATTCTCTGGCGGACCATGCTTTGAGGTTTCGATCCGGGAAACCGGAGTGAAGACCGCCAGTTCGGAGCCGCTCAGCAGCGGGCGGCGCCGGGCACAGGGCCAGGCCGCGAGTGGCGCAGCCAAGCCTGGAAGGTTGCGCCGGCAGGCGGACACCCCTGAGCATTTTGAACCCACCTATGAAAGAACGTGTGCTCCCCGCTGAAAATTCACCCCGATTCTCCCCAATTGCAGAGGTGTGCTGCTTCCGAGGGCCGGGGCCCGCCGGAAGCCATGCGTTCTCTGGCAACCACATGAACACCACACCTTTTGACGAACACAGCAGCCAGGCCGACCAGGCGGTCAAGGAGAGTGAGCGAAGATACCAGCGGCTGCTCGCCTCCGTGACCGATTACGTCTATTTGGTCACCGTGGATGACGGCAGGGCTGCGGCGACCTCGCACGGGCCGGGCTGCGAAGCCGTCACGGGTTTTACGCCGGGCGAGTTCGAGGCCGACCCGTATCTCTGGTTCCGGATGGTTCACGAGGAGGATCGTCCCGCGGTGACCGAGCGGGCCGAGCGGATTCTGCGCGGGGAATCGCCGCCGCCGCTGGAGCACCGCATCGTGCGCAAGGACGGCACTATTCGCTGGATCAGGAACACTGTCGTCCCGCGCAAGGATGAACAGGGGCGGCTGGTGATGTACGATGGCCTGGTCTCGGACATCACGGAGCGCAGGCGGGCCGAAGAGCAACTGTGCGACGCTTACTCGGAGCTGAGCCAGCGCCAGACAGACTTGAAGAAAACCTTGCAAGAGCTTACGGCAGCCCATGAAGAACTCAAGGCGGCGCAGTTGCAGTTGATCCAGGCTGCGAAACTGGAATCGGTCGGGACGCTGGCGGCCGGCGTGGCCCACGAGGTGAAAAATCCGCTGCAGACCATCGTGATGGGGCTGGACTATCTCTCCGGCGATCCCGCGCCTCCGAAAGAGAACATCAAAATGGTCCTGAGCGATATGCGTGAGGCGGTCGCACGCGCCCATGCTATCATCCAGGAACTGCTGCAACTCTCGGCGCAAAGAGATTTCGAGATGAAGAGCGAGGACCTCAATCTACTGCTCTGTCGCTCGTTGTTTCTGCTTCAGAACGAAATTGTCGCCTCGCAGACCAGTGTGGCGCGCAGGTTCGGCGCCGAGTTGCCACGTGTCAAGATCGACCGAGGCAAGATGGAGCAGGTGTTTGTCAATCTGTTTCTCAATGCCCTCCAGGCCATGCCCCAGGGCGGTGTCCTGACGATTAGCAGCCGCGTCGAGTCCTTCAGCGGAGACCTCAACGTGGCGGAGTCTGTTTGCCTTCAACTCCATCACGGCGACCCGGTGGTCGTCGTCGAGGTGCGGGACACCGGGACTGGGATAGCAGAGGCGGACTTGCCGAGAATCTTCGACCCGTTCTTTACCACCAAGCCGGTCGGCGTCGGCACCGGTCTTGGCCTGTCGGTGGTCAAAAACATTGTGGCCCTCCACGGCGGAGCCATTGCCATCAGGAACGCCCCCGGGGGTGGGGCGCTGGCAACGGTTGTCCTGAAGGCAGAGCCGGAGGGCAGACCATGAAGAAAACCGGAGTCAGTGCCTTATGAAACAACGTGTGCTCATCGTTGACGATGATGAGTCGGTCCGCGAATCGCTGAAAAAAGTGCTCGCCGGCGCCGGGTACGAAGTCACGACTGCCGCCGACGGTCAAGAGGCGGTGACTCAATTCGTTCCCGGGCAAATTGACCTCGTCCTCCTGGACCTGAATTTGCCGTTCCGCAGCGGGTGGGATGTCTTTGAACGTCTGACGACGCAGCATCCAACGATCCCGCTAATCATCATCACCGGCCTGCCCGACCAATACCCGACCGCCCTGGCCGCCGGGGCGGGCGCCTTGATGGAAAAACCGATCGATGCCCCGGCCCTGCTCAAAACCATGAACGAACTGCTCGCTGAACCGCCCGAGGCGCGGCTCCGCCGGATGTGTGGTTACCAGCAGGATACCAAGCGCCTGCGGCCCCTGGAGGCCAGCGCGGCCGGGCGCTTGCACACGGCCCCGATAAGGTTTCGCCAGGTCTCGCCGGCCACGCAGGGCGCTGCGCCGGGGCGAAGACGGTAATCCGCGGGGTGGCGCGGCGATCCACGGCCATTCACAAAGCCGCCCGATGCGCCCTTGGGTGTAGCGCGGACTTCCAAGTCTGCCGTGTGGCGGGCCTCCAAGTCCGCTGGCCGTCTTTTTTAGTAGTGCAATTGGCCGGGGGAGGTTAGTAATGCAGGCATGACTTTTGACGAAGCCAGGAAGCGGCACGAGGAGCTGGCCGAGGAGGTCCGGCGGCACGATTATGCGTATTATGTGCTGGCGCAGCCGACGATCAGCGATCAGGCATACGACCGGCTGTATCGGGAGTTGGCGGACCTGGAGGCGCAATTCCGCGAATTGATTGGGCCGGATTCTCCGACCCAGCGGGTCGGAGGGGAGCCGCTCAAGGAGTTCAAGCCGGTGCAGCACCTCGAGCCCATGTACAGCCTGGACAACACTTACTCGCAAAGCGAGCTGCGCGACTTCGTCAATCGCCTCCACCGGTTGCTGCCGGGGGAAACCCTGGAATGGGTGGTGGAGCCGAAAGTCGATGGGGTGGCCATCAATCTGCGCTATGACAAAGGAGCGTTCACTTGCGGTTCGACCCGCGGCGATGGTGTGACCGGGGACGACATCACCGCCAATCTCAGGACGATACGCAGCATCCCGACCCGGCTTCGAACCATTCCTCCGGACGCCGGCCGGCTGGGCGGCGTCGTGCCGGAGTTGTTCGAGGCGCGCGGCGAGGTGTATCTCACCAAGGCGGGTTTCCAGAAGCTCAACGCCGAACGCAAGACGGCGGGTGAGGAGCTGTTCGCCAATCCGCGCAACGCTGCCGCGGGGTCCCTCAAGCAATTGGACCCGCGCATCGTCGCCAAACGCCCGCTGGACGTGATTCTCTATGGGTTGGGCCGCGTCCAGGGAGCGGGCGCGCAGCCGCAGCGGGATGATGAGATGCTGGGCTGGCTCAAGGGGCTGGGGTTCAAGACCTTTGGACGGGTCTGGCACTGCCGGACGGCGGACGAATTGGAAGCGGCCATCGGGGAACTGGACCAGGCGCGCCGGGGCTTTGCCTACCAGACTGACGGCGCGGTGGTTAAGCTCAATTCCTACGCGCAGCGGGAAAGGCTGGGATTCACCGCCAAGGCGCCGCGCTGGGCCATCGCCTTCAAGTACCCGGCCGAGCAGGCCCAAACCGTGCTCAAAGACGTAACAGTGCAAGTGGGGCGCACGGGCGCGCTGACGCCGGTGGCCGAGCTGGAACCGGTCTTTTTGGCCGGCAGCACGATTAGCCGCGCCACCCTGCACAACGAAGATTACATCCGCCAAAAAGACATCCGGCTCGGCGACACGGTGACCATCGAAAAGGCGGGCGAGGTGATTCCGGCGGTGGTAGATGTGGTTTTGACGCGGCGGACGGGCAGAGAGGCGCCGTTCCGGTTCCCGCGGACTTGTCCGGAGTGCGGCTCGAGGGTCTCGCGCGCGGCAGGGCTCGCCGAGGGAGACGAAGGGGTGGTCTGGCGCTGCCCAAATCCGGATTGCCCGGCACGGGCGCGCGGACGCATCGAGCACTGGTGCGCTCGGGCAGCGATGGACATCGAAGGGGGCGGCGAAGTCCTGGTCCGGCAATTAGTGGCGGCCGGCCTGGTGCGGGACGTGGCGGATTTGTACTCGCTCAGTCTCCCGGAGGTGGCCAACCTCGAGCGGATGGGGGAAAAATCGGCCCGGAATTTTCTGGATGGCATCCAAGCCAGCAAGCAGCGCGACCTGTGGCGCGTGCTTTACGGCCTGGGCATCCTGCATGTCGGGGCGGGGGTGGCCAAGGCGCTCGGCCGCCGTTTTGCCACCCTGGATGACCTCTTTGCCGCCGGTCTGGACCAACTGGTCCAGTGCGAGGACATTGGGGAGGTGATCGCGCGCAGCATCGTCCAGTGGCACGGCGACGCCGAGAACCGGAAGCTGCTCGAGCGTCTGCGCAGGGCGGGCGTCAATTTCAAATCCGCCCTTTATCAACCCAGCCCCAAGGGCGGACCGCTGGCGGGCAAGACCCTCGTCCTCACCGGCACATTGCCCAACCTCAAACGCGAGGAGGCGACGGCGAAGATCGAGGCGGCCGGCGGCAAGGTCAGCAGCAGCGTAAGCAACAAGACCGGCTACGTGGTGGCCGGCGCCGACGCCGGCTCGAAGCTCGACAAGGCGCAGAAGCTGGGTGTCAGGGTCATTGATGAGGCGGAGTTGTTGCGCCTGTGCCAAGGAGAGTGACGAGTGACGAGTGAATAGTTACCATCCGGGGTAAGCGCCGCGCTGCGCTCGGCGCCGGGCGAACGGCCGGCTAAAGACCGGTCCAGGGCTGAGGCTACTCAACGGGGGGTGCCTTGGCGGCGGGTGCGTTGGTAGCGGGGGCGGGAGCGGGAACAGTGTCGGCGGGCAGGCGCAGTTTGGTGCGCAGGACGGCGCGGACCTCGGGGGCGGCGCCGTGCTCCGGGTCGAGGATGCGGCCGAGGATTTCGCGCTGGATGTCATTGAAGGGCCGCAGACCGACGGCGGGTTGGCGGTCCGGAGGAATTCGGCTCATGTAATTGTCCCAGAGCTTATGGGCCAGGAGCATGTAGCCGGCGGCATGGTCGTCTTCATCGATGGAGAGATTGCGGTAGCTCCGTTCGATTTGTCCCTCGATAGCGCCTTCGATGCGGTCGCGGGGCGTGCCATTGGCGTCTTCCTGGATGCGGGACAGGCAGTATTGGTCGAGGCTGACGTCGCGAGCGCGGGAATTGGGTCTGCCGTCCAGGACACTGTCATTGGGGTATTTCTCTGCCAGGTATTTGTACCAGAAAGCGGCTTCAGAAATGCGATTGTATTCGTAGAGGAAATAGACGGCGTCCTTGAGGAAATTCTTGTGGGCGCCGAGGATGTGATCGTGGTTGGCGACGTCCTCTCGGGCGGCCTGTTCGTAAGCCGCGCTGACCTTGGGAATAATGTCGAGGTTGGGTCCAAACTCGAAGGCCTTGGCGAAAGGATTGATGACCAGGCGCCCGCGCTGGAAGCTCGTTTGCATGGACTGGTAAATGACGCGCCGAAGGGTGATCAAGTCCAGCTCTTTGACCTTCGAGGGGTTGTTGGCGGCAACTTTCAGGCCCAGGGAGGCCCAGTAAATGGCATGGGCCTCGGGAAGGCGCCACTCCAGCGGCCCGTGGAGCTGGTCGACCTCCTTCATGTAGCTCGGGTCCATTTTGTATCTTTCCCGGAGCAGGCGGGCGCGGGCCTTCTGCTCGTCGGTCTGCGGGTTGATCAACTCGTCCAGGTCGGGTTTTCTGAACTTGCCGAAGACCTGGCCCATTTCGTGGGCCCACTGTTGCTTGTAATACATGTGGGCGTCATCCATGTTGGCGCCCATTTTGTGCTGAAAGAACCACGCCAGCTCGCGGTAGATGAGAACGGCGTTTTGGTTGGCTGGGAGACCCTCGTCGCGCAGGAGTTCGATGCCGCGCTCGACCCAGCGCCAGCGGTCGGCGAAGTCGGTGAACTTGACTGAGATATTGTAAGCCATGTTCCAGGCCTGAACGAGCCAGACCTGGACGTATTGGGGTTCGAGCTTGGTAATCCAGTCGGCCAGTTGGGCCATCTCGAAGAACTTGTCCTCATCCTGGAGGTCCATGGCGCGAATCCAGAGCAGATTCGAGATCAGCCCGCGGAACCCGCCCAGGGCAACGGTGGTGAATGCCAGGACGGGAGGGGCGTTTTCCAGGGGTTGCATGCGGGTCAGGCCGAGCCGATCCCGGTCGCGGTTCAACGACCCCTGAAGGAAGTACACCCCGGACAGCAACGCCGCCGCCAGCGTCAGGAGAACGGCTTTCTTGAGTCTGCCGCTCATGGGTTCACTGCGTCCCCTGCGCCGCGGCCAGTTCACGGCGGGAAAACAGGAAGATGCCCACCAGGCCGGCCAAGCCCGACATCAGGAAGACGATTTGGACGAGGGCCAGGCCGAGTTGGGTCCAGGTGACGCTCCGGCCCGTGCTCAGGGCATCGACGGGAGAAAAGTCCATGGCCAAACGAATGACCTTGAGGAACGCCCGAAAGGTCGGGACGACCAGCACGTCCACCGGAGAGGAGCCTCGGGCGCCCTTCTCGGGGTTATACTCGGCGATGGTGCCTTCCTCGACGACGCCAGCCAGGGTGCTGCTGGACAGGGCCATGACCAGCAGGCCCAGCGATACGAAGGCGGCCACGGGGAACGAAAGCAGGCTGGCCGAGGCCAGGCCCACCGCGGCCAGCAGGGCCATCCAGCACAGGATAATGCCCAGCCCCCGCGCGAAACTGGGCCCGAAACTGCCTTGGCGGTAGAGCACCTCGAAGCCGTCTCCGAGGGGGACACTCAGGGCGGTCTCGTTGGGATTGCCCAAGGTGACCGTGAGCACCCCGTCCGCATCAAAGAGGTCCGGGGGAATTTGGAACTCATGGAAAGTCTCGGCGGCCATGCTCATCACATCGCTTTGCCAGAGCCGTGTTTTTTGCGGCACGCCCACCCGAAAGACGACATCGTAAGTGCGGTTGGGAGTATTGTCGGCGGCGTTGAATTTGACTCGGAGGAAAAGGGGCTGGCCGCGCAAGCCGTGGCGCGCCCGGCCGAGGTTGATTCTCCAGAGGCGCGATTGGTAGCCGGGGGGGATCACCTCGTAGGCCGCCTTGACGTTTTCGCGGATTTGCCGGCGCACTTCCACGAGATTGGCCTTGCCGATGTCCAGAGGGTTCTTCTCGATCCGATCCCGGAGGACCCGATCGGTATTGGCGTCGATCTCCTTGTCGAAACTCTTTTCCCTGGCCGAGCCGCGCGCCACCAGGACTTCGTTGCGCAGGACCTGCTGCTGGTCCAGGGGCAAGCGGTGGGCGCGCCATTGCAGCAGGCCATACACACAGCCGCCGGACAAGGCCAGCAGCACCGCATCCAGGGAGACGATGCCCAACCACTTGCCCAGCCAGATTTGCCAGCGGGCGATGGGCTTGACAACCACCATCTGGACTTGGCATTCCTCGATGTCGCGGGCCAGCGTCCCGCAGGCCAGCCAAAGCGTCGAGATCCCCAGCAATCCCGTGATCGCCGTCAGCGTGTAGGTCAGCAGAATCTGGGTGAAGCCCCGCGCCGTCCCGTCGTCCTTGATCAACAACGGCAACCCGACCACCGAGATGAGCAACAACGCGGAAACGACCAAAAAGAGCCGGAAGCGAAAGGCGGCTTTCCATGCCAGCCAGGCGATGGCGTAGAGGCGTTGCATCAGGGGAGAAAAGGGGGGAATTCCGAATTATGAATTATGAGCTTGCAGGCGGGAGCAGTTCATTTTGAAGTTCGAACCGGGTTTTTGCCCAAGAGTGACGCCAGCTTCTCGTCGGCTTGTTCAAGGCCGGCCTCCTTGGAGGGCGCGGCCGCCGGGGCCGGCCCCGCCGGAGCAGGGGCCTTGGCCAGGGAATCCAGTTTCTTCTGGTCCACTGGCGGGACCGGGGCGGGCGCCGGGGTGGGCGCCTCGGCCGCCGGGGCCAAAGTGAACCGCTCGAGCAGCTTGTCGGCTGCGGGCTGGGCCTCGGCCTCCCCGCGCAAGTAGGCGGCCACTCGGGCGCCGGCCAGCACGCCGGAAGTCTGGGCGGCGGCCTGCTGGGCGTTCTTGACTACCTCCAGAAAATAGTTCTCGAGGTTTTGCGTGGGGGTATCGATACGGACTCTGTCCTCGGCTACGTCCTTGCGGATGATGCTGAGCAGGCGCTCGATGGTTTCCCGCGGCAGCGCGGGCGTAGTGATGCGCAGAGAATCGGGTTTGGCCAGCAGCTCCCGCAACGCGCCCATGGCCTGCACCTTGCCGCCGTAATAAATCACCACCCGATCGCAGACATCCTCGACATCCGCCAGCAAATGGCTGCTAAGAATGACTGTCTTGCCGCGCCCGGCCAACGCCCGGATCAGGTCCTTGACCTCGCGGCAACCGATGGGGTCAAGACCGGAGGTGGGCTCGTCCAGGATGACCAGGTCGGGGTCGTTGATAAGCGCCTGGGCCAGGCCGATGCGGCGCTGCATACCCTTGGAGAACTCACCGACCGCCCGGCGCTGGACCTGCCTGAGGCCCACCATCTCGAGCAACTGCTCCGTGCGGTCGGCTCGCTTGTCCTTGGCCAACTCGAAGAGGTTGCCGAAAAAGTCCAGCGTCTCGCGCGAGTCCAGGTAGCGATAGAGGTAGGATTCCTCGGGCAAGTAGCCGATCCGGGCCTTGGTGGCCACGTGCCGGGGCGAATGACCAAAGACCAGGATGTGGCCTCGCGTGGGATTGAGCAAACCCAGAATCAGCTTGACCGTCGTGGACTTGCCGGAGCCGTTTGGCCCGAGCAGGCCGAAGACCTCGCCGCGCCGGACCTCGAAATCCACGCGGTCCACCGCCAGCGCCTTGGGCCGGCCCCAAAAATCCTTGAAGACCTTGGTCAAGCCGCTAACCGAAACCACAACCTCCTCCGAGTGCGGAGTACCAAGCGGGCGGGCCGGAGTGAAAACATCGATCGCCATAGTCTGATTCCAATCCAAGCTCAAGCTCCACTGACGGCCAGTTCCGGCTGCGGGGCCGGCGGGGCGGGACGGCCCGGCTCGCCGGGGGCGGCGGGGGCAGGCTGGTAATGCTCGAGCTCTTCGCCCTTGCGGACCAGCCGGGCGCTGTTGAACACCACGATGAGGGAGCCGCCGGTGTGCATGGCGGCAGCCACGACGGGCGGGACCTGGCCCAAGGCGGCCAGGGTCATGCCGCCGATAATGAAGGCGACCCCGAAGAGAAAGTTCTGGTTGATGACCAAGCGGGTGCTGCGCGAGAGTTTGACCAGAAAGGGGAGCCGGCGCAGGTCGTTGTTCATCAGCGCGATAGTGGCGCTGTGGATGGCCACCTCGCTGCCGGCGGCGCCCATGGCGATGCCAATGTCACCCGCCGCCAGGGCCGGGGCATCATTGACGCCGTCGCCGACGACCGCCACCTGGAAGCCTTTGGCCTTGATGGACCGCACGAACTCGACCTTGTTTTGCGGCAGGCACTCGCCTTTGACCTCCTCGCACCCGATTTCCTGGGCCACGCGCAGGGCGACCGGCTGGCGGTCTCCGGAGACCATCGCCACGCGGCGGACGCCGTTTCTTTTCAATTCCGCCAGCGACTCGCGCGCCTCGGGCCGGGTTTGGTCCTCCAGGCCGATCCAGCCGACGCACCGCCCGTCCAACGCCACAAAGATGAGGCTCCATCCCTCCGTCTCGTTGAGGTCCACCGATTTCATGAAATCTTCGCTAACCTGGTTGTCACGCAGCCATTGGGCGCGTCCCACAAGGACCAGGGAGCCGTTGACCTTGGCCTTGATGCCGCGCCCGGCGGCCTCGGAGAAATCCTTGGGGTCATCGAGGGGCACTCCGGCTTGGCCGGCGAGTTGGGCCAGGGCCTTGGCGGTGGGGTGGTTGCTGTATTTCTCGGCGGAGGCGGCCAGGCGGAGCAGTTCGGCGGGCTTGGTCTGGCCCTGGGGAGCGAGCCGGCTCACGGCCAGTTCTCCGGTGGTGAGTGTGCCGGTCTTGTCGAAAACGAAGGCGTTGATCTTGGCGGCCGCCTCGATGTCGGCGACGTTCTTGATGAGGATGCCCAGGCGGGCGGCGGCGGACAAGGCGGCGACCATGGCGGTCGGGGTGGCCAGGATGAAGGCGCAAGGGCAACTGAAAATGATGACGGAGATGACGTTGTTGAGGTTTCGCGTGAACGCCCAGACCAGCGCCGCAATCACCAGGACCAGCGGCGTATAGAAGCCCATGTACTGATCCACGATCTTCATCATGGGAAGCCGCGTCTTCTCGGCGGCCAGGATCAATTCGCGGACGCGCCCCAGGGTGGTGTCGGTGCCGGCGCGGGTGACTTTGATCTCGAGCACGCCGGTGAGATTCTGCGTGCCCGCGAAGACCTCGTCTCCCGGTTTCTTGTCGACCGGCAGCGATTCGCCGGTGATCGTTGCCTGGTTCAAAGAGCCTTGGCCTTCCAGGATGACACCGTCGGCGGCGACGTTGTCGCCGGGCCGCACGCGGATGACATCGCCGATCGCCAGGTCCTGGGCCGCCACCTCTTCCTGGCCCGTCTTTGTGATGCGCCGGGCCTTAGTGGGGGTAAGGCGGATGAGGGATTCAATCGAGGCGCGGGCCCCTTCGGCCGTGCGGGTCTCGACGATTTCACCCAGGACCATGAAGAACGCAACCACCCCGGCGGTCTCGTAATTGGCCGAGGCAAAGGCGGCCAGGACGGCGATGGCGACCAGTTCGTTGATGCTGAGCAGGCCGCGGTAGATGTCCTTGACGGCGGTCCAGACGATGGGGTAGCCGAGCATGATGGCGCCCACAAAGGCGCTGACGCTGGCCACGGTCTGGCCCTTGTCCAAGGCCCAATCCACAATGAACGCGTTCAGGACACAAACGACTCCAACCAGGGTCTGCCACAGGCGGACTGCGGCGTGCTCGTGGTCTTCATCGTGGCCGCACGACGGACACGACGCGTCGTGCTCGTGCCTGCGGCTAAGGAGAGAGGTGACTTGCATATTCCAGTGGGTCGGCCAATCCGGCGGTGTGGGAGTGTAACTGCGCCCGAAGTCCGAATTGCGAATTCATTGGTTTGCTTCGGTCATAGGTTTTGCCGGCGGACGATTGAGCAGGAGCCGCAGCTCCTGGGGCCTTTCCGGCAGGAAGATCTTGTCCTGGACGTTGGTCATGACCCGGCCCAGGGTTTCGGCCAGGCGCTGCTGCGCGAAGAGGCTGGGGTTCAGGTTGTACTTGGGGAGCAGCTCCTCGAACTGCTTGGCGCGGCTGGAAACGTCATCGACAAAGCGGGCGCGCTCGGATTCGGCGAACTTGACGCGGGAAGAGGCCTCGGCGCCGGCGGCGTTGGTGGTTTGAATCTCATAGCCCCGCGCATCGGCAATGACTTTGCTGCGGTGGAGCTCGGCGCCTATGACCTTCTCGAAGTCTTCCTGCAATTGGCGGGGGGGCTTGCTGCGCACGACGCATTCCTCGACCGTCACACCCAGTTGGCGCTTGTCGATCAACTCGGTGACGCGCCTTTGGACGGCGTCTTTGAAGCCCAGGATGTCGCGCGCCAGGAGGTCATCGATCTTGAAACGGGAGGCGGCGTAGAGGAGGGAATTGTCCAGGGCGTTCTGGACCGCGTTCGATGCGTTGGCAAACTCGAAGATGTATTGGATCGGGTCGCTGATGTGGTAGGTCAACGTGGCCCGGACATGGACGATATTGGCGTCGGCGGAGAGGGCGTAGCCGTCCACGACCGGGTTGATGGGCGTGCCGAACGGGATTTTAGGTTCGGTGCCGGCCATCTCGTCCTCTCGCGTAGTGGCGTACCAGCCGACGGACGATTGGACCTGTTGGAGGCCCGAGATGGAGACGATGACGGGCTCGTCGATGGGGTACGGGAACGACCAATGCAGCCCCGGCCCCAGGAGGGCCTGCTGGCCTTGGGCCACAGGCCGCCCAAAGCGCAGGATGATCGCCTGCTGCTGGGCGCCCACCGTGAAAAACCCCGAGGCCAGAAAGACGGCGACCAGCACGAGCATGACCAACTTGATGATGACGAAACTGCTGCGCAGGGCCTCGGCCAGGGCTTGGGCCCCGGCATCGACCGGCGTCTCCGCCGGCGCGGGGCCGGGCAGCGGCTTGGGGGTAAGGGGCAGGTCGTCCATAACTATTGCTCAAACTCCGGCGGTCAGGGGTGATTCATGGCGCGGCCGGGCTATTTTTTGGGGGGGTTGGCGGACAAGCCGTTCAAGAGGTTGGTCGACAAGCCGTGCAGGAGGCCAAAGGGGGACGTGTTGGCGTCAAAGATCAACGTCGCGTGGTCCTTCAGCGCGTCTTTGAGGGCGTCGAGTTGGAAGAAGAAATTGGCCAACACAGGGTTCTGCTCGAAGATGGCCAACGACTTCGCCGCCTTGGCTTCCCCCTCGGCGCGGATTTGCGTCGCCTGGCTCTCGGCCTCGGAGAGCATCACGGCGGCGTTGCGGTCCGCCTCGGAGTGGATCTTGGCGGCTTCCTTCTCGCCTTCGTAGGTCGAGGCGTCGGCCAGGACCTTGCGCTCGGCCTGCATCCGGTCGAACACCGTCTTGCTGACGCCCTCGGGCAGTTGCAGCTTTTTGATGCCCAGGAATTTCACCTCCAGGCCCCAATTGTTCGTCGCAATCTGAGCCTGGCTTGCCTCGAGCATCTCACGCTCGATCGCCAGAAAGCCGGTCGAGTTCTCGCTGGTCGTGACGAATTCGGACAAGGCGTGTTTGCTGACGATGGCGCTCTTGAGATTGCCCAGCCGCTCGTCCAGTTTGCTCTCGGCATAAGCAATGGGGTTGAGACTGCCGGCGAACTTCGGGAAAAAGGCGGCGGGGTCGGCAATCTTCCATCCCACATAAACCGAGGTGAGGAGGGTGAAGTGGTCTTTGGTCAGGCCCTCGGTAAGCCGGTCCTCGAAGTTCTGGATGCGTTGGTCGAACTTATAGACCTTCTGGATGGGCCAGGGCCACTTAAAGTAAGGGCCGGGCTCGGCAATGGGCCGCGTGGGTTTGCCGAACGTTGTGACCACCGCCACCTCGGATTTGCGGACCTGAAAGACAAAGAGCAGCAGGCCGAAGATCAAGAACAGCAGCAGGCCGACCGACAGCGTGAAGAGATTGCGTTTCATGGAAGATTACTTGTTCGGTTTGTTCGTCGATACGTTCAGGCCTTCGTAGAGTTCGGGCCGGAAATGGTCCTGGAGGTCGAAGACCAGAACGTCGTGGGTATTGGTCGTGAGCATAATGTACTTGCGCGCGTCGGCGGTCGCGCGGGTGAAGGTCCGCAGATAGGCCCGCTGGACGTACACCGAGGGGGCCGCCTCGAAAGCGGGGATCTGGTTGGTGAACAGGGCGGCTTGGGCCAGGGCCCGGGCTTCGGTCGCTCCGCGCTCCGCGCTGGCCTTGTTGGTAATGGCGGCGACCTGCGCCGCCGCCAGGTTGTTGGTCTGAATCTCGTATGCCTGCGCCACCAGGACCTTCGCCAGCTTGGTCTGCGTGGCCCCGACGACCGCCTCAAAATCCTTGGCCACTTTGACGGGAGGATGCATGTCCTGCAAGGCGACGGCGAGGATGCGGACGCCCAGCTCGCGCTCATCGGCGGCGGCCTGGATGCGGTTGACCAGCGTTTCCGAGGCCTCCAGGCGCCCGCTGGACATCAGGTCGTTCATGTCCGCGTTGGCAAAATAGCGGACAACTTCGTGAGTCGCCAGGTCGTGCAAAAGGGCCGGGGCGTCTTCGTTTACGTAGGACCAGAGCACCAGGTTGGTAATCTGGTACTCGATCGGGATGCTGCCCGAGATGAAGCTCACGGGGGGCGTCCGTTTGGCGGCAGCCTCGCTCGCGGCCCCGAGCAGGCCCTGGTCCCGGTTGGCCACCAGGAAGTTGTCCTCCTTGGTGTCGGGCCGCGTGTGGGCCCTGGTCCAGAGCACCACCGACTCGTTTCCCTGCGAGGTGTCCCCTGTCACTCCCACTTCCAGGCTCTGAATCTGCTCGGTGCGGGAACGATAGACGCGGTCGATGGGCCAGGGCAATTTCAAATGGGCGCCTGCCTCCAGCACGGTGCGCCCTTCCACGGGCTTGCCGAAGCGCTCCAGTAGGCCCTGCTCGCCCGCGTCGATGAAGACCACGCACGTGGAGAGCAACAACACGCCCCCTTGCAGCAGGAGCAGCCACTTGAGCGCCCGCTCGAAGAACAGCCGATAGAACCAAGTCTCCGAGACTTTGAACCCGAATTGGTAATCCACCGCCTGGGCCGCGGTTGTGACCAGACCCTCCGGTTGGGCCAGCAGCCCCACGAGCCGGCTCTCATACAATGGCCGCTCGACCTTGCCCTTGACACGGGGCCGATAGACCTCCAGCACCAGCGAGATGAGCGTTTCGACCGCCACCAGCCCGAGCAGGCAGCACAGCGCGCGCGCCAGGACGAAGTCCGCCCTGGGGAATTGCCATCTCACGGCGATGATGCCGGCGGCCACAAGCCCGCAGAGGAAGGCGTTGAGCAGCACATAACTGGCGCTGGGCCGCAGCAGGCGATTGTTCTCCAGCCGCGCGTAGGTGGCCGAAAACCGGCCCAGCAGCATGAGCACCAGGGCGAACACGCCGAAGAGCCCCAGGGCGATCGTCGGTTGCTTCAAGTCGGTGAAGGTCGTGGGTTTGCCCAGCCAGCGCCAGAAGAGATAGCCCCCCCCGGATTGCAGCAGGCACAACAGGACGGTGAATGCCGGGACAAAAACCCGCTCGAACTGCTCGCGCGAACGCTGGGCCGGAAACACCTCGGCGTCCTTGGCCTCGAACAGAGCCGAGCCGGCGTGCGTTCTGGCCAGGTCCTCCAATTCCAGCTTCTCCAGACGTTCGTTCTCCTCCAGGCGCATCTGAAACCAGCTTACGGCGGCTACCAGCAGCCCCATGCCCAGGAACAGAGTGCTTACCTGGCCGGCCAGCGAATTGCTGCTCCGGGCGACGGCAAAGCCCGTCACCCCAACTGCCAGCAGCGCCAGCACATTGATCAAACCGTTTCTCTGTGAGCTTCGTTCCATTGTCTCGTCAATCCGGTTAGACAGTCCAAAAGCACTAACTGCTCATGGATCGCCTTGTCAACTGAGTTCCCGTTCTTCAAATAACATCACCGCCAGCGCCAGGACCGCCCCCGCATACGCCACGGCATAGCCAAAGGCCTTGCCGACATAGCCCCAGTGATAGGTGCTCTTGCCGCTGTCCAGCGCGTCGGCCAGCCAGAAAAGCTGCCAGTTCGGCGTGAGGGTGTAAAGCACGGCGGCCCACCGCGACCCGCCCATTCCAGCGCGCGCCAGCAGTGCCCGGTCCTGGGCGCTGAGATTGGGCCGCACCCCGGCCTCGGCATTGCCGCCGGGGTCCTTGGCATACTTGGCTATCATCTCGTTGAGGAGCGCCTTTTGGCTGTCCGACCACCGGGAACTGGTCACTTCCTCCTTCAGGTCGTACCGCCAGACCGGGTCGGCTCGCCGGCCCAGCAGGTAATCCGACATGATGCCCAGCAGGAACAACGCCGAGCAAACTGCCAGCGTCGGGATCATGTCCAGCCGGGTCGAGCAGGCCAGGGCCAGCCCCGCCAGAATCCAGACCGCGAACAGGATGAGGATCGCCGCCGGCACCAGTTGCCAATCCACCCCCGTGGCGAAGGCCTGCGGTTTGCCTGCCTTGTTGTAGTAGCTGATCACCACAAAAGCCAGGCTCACCATCACGATCAGGCAGAAGACAGCGTCTGAAACAAAGGGGCGGCGCAGGAAAAAATTGCTGAATCCCCCGAGCAGGTAAGCCACCACCACGGCGAGGGCAAAAATGCCCAGGGCAAACAAATCCGTCGAGCCGTAGGCGTCGAAGGCCATGCGGCTGGCCAGCAGCGCCGCCACCAGGTTGACATACGTCAGCAGGGCCAGCGCTACCACCAGCCCGGCGTACTTGGCCAGCAGAAACTGGGCCCGGCCGACCGGTTTGGACAGCACGGCCAGCGCCGTCCCGGTCCGGATTTCACGCGCCAGCGAGGCCGAAGCGCTCAAGACCGCCCCCAGCAGCCCCGCCAGCAGCATCACCGCCAGCGTGCTGTTCTTCACCAGCTTGGGCTCGTCCCCAAAGGCAAAGTAATACGGCGTGGCTAGAAAGATCTCGAATGCCGCGGAACTGGTCATAAGCAGCAGGAATACCGGCTGCCTCACCAGCTCCATAAACGCGTTTGTCGCGATGGTGAAGAACTGTCGCATCGTCTAGTCGATCAAGCCTGACAGGATACGAATCGCCCGGTTGGATGCAATCCGATTATTTGATTTGATTCGCGCGCATTATGCCCCGCCCCGGCCCGGCCGGAACTGTGCGTTTGATCGCACACTCCTGTGCGTTTGACTGCACAGGCCGCTTCTTCCCAGTCGGCAAAGCAGGACGAGGGCAGGACGTTCGTATCCCCAGGGACCAGCCTCGAACCGGGCCCCGGGAGGGCCGCAGAAACAGATCAACCAAGGGCTTGACGGGCCTCGTGGAGGAGGCCAGAATGCGCGGCGTGAATCGGACGCAGAGCCGGGTTCCAAGCGATGGCGCGGAATTACGGCCCGGCATGGGAGCGGGATACTCGCCGGGGCTGTGTCCGACCGACTGACAATATAGAACTCGCTAGATCAAACAGACCTTTATGAAACGACGCCAATTCCTCAAGACCGCTGCTTTCAGCGGAGCCGCCGGGCTCATTCTGCCCCGCATGCACCTGTTCGGCGCGGAGGCCCCGAGCAACAAATTGAACGTGGCCCTCATCGGCACCTGGGGCCGGGGCGAGGCCCATTTCGGCGCTCTTTCCCAAGAGAACGTCGTCGCCTTGTGCGACGTGAACGAGCAGCATTTGGCCTACGGGGCCAGGAAGCTCAACGTCCCCAACGCCAAGCAGTATGTGGACTGGCGCCAGTGTCTGGACCAAAAAGACATCGATGCGGTGGTCTGCTGCACTGCCGACCACACGCACGCCTTCGTGGCCAACTGGTCGATCAACCGCGGCAAACACATCTATTGTGAGAAGCCCCTGGGTAACAGCGTCGAGGAGGTCCGTGTGGTGCGCGCCAACTATCTGAAAAACAAGGACAAGCTGGCCACGCAGGTCGGCACCCAGCGGCATGAGTACGAGAATTTCAACCGCGTCCGTGAATTGATCCTCGACGGGGCGATTGGCGAGTTGACCGAGGTGTCCGCCTGGGGCAGCCGGAAGATTCCCAGGCCCGGCTACCTGCCCGCCCAAGGCGAGCCGCCCCCCTACTTCCACTTTGACCTCTGGTTGGGGCCCTCGCCCGAGCATCCTTACAATCCGGGCTATTTCTCGGGCGGCCCGGGGGCCAATTGCCTGTCATGGAACATGTACTGGGACTTCGGCAGCGGGCAGATTGGCGACATGGGCAGCCACACGATGGATTTGGCGTGGAACGCCCTGGATGCCGACCTGCCGACCTCAGCGCAGGCAAAGGGCGATCCGTTCAACCCCGAGGTCACGCCGGTTCGGCTCCAGGAGGATTTCGACATCCCCGCCAACGACTGGCGGGGCGCTATCCGCGTTTCATGGTTCCAGGGCGGCGCCATGCCGGACTCCCCGGTGGGTTACCTCAATCTCAAGGGCGCAGAGATCGACCATGGCGCGCTCTTCGAGGGCACCAGGGGCGCCCTGGTGGCGGGGTTTGAGACGCGCGCGCTGATCCCCGGCCGCAACCAGGCCGACCTGACCTACTACAAATCCCGCCCGAAGGAGAAGCTGCTCCCGCCGTTGGGCAACTTCCAGATGCAGTGGATCAAGGCCTGCAAGGGCAACCTCAAGACCTCGTGCAATTTCGACTACGGTGGCAAGATGATCGAGATGATGTTGTTGGGCCTGGTCGCCTATCGTGTCGGCAAGAAGGTCTCCTATGACGGAGCCACCGGGGTCACGGACAACCCCGAGGCCAACGCCTTGCTGCACCGCGAGTATCGTCCTGGCTGGACGCTCAACGGGTAGGGCGGCGAGGCTCTCGAGCGTTCGCCGGCATGAACGATGTCTTCCCGCGGTGGTTCCGCGTGGATCAGGTCATCCAGGCGCAGAGCCTTGCCGACCCGGCCGGGGCCGCGCGGGCGGCGCTGGCGGAGTTGCCGGCCTCCAGCTTTATCCGGAGCGGGATGACCGTGGCGGTGTGCGCGGGCAGCCGCGGCATCGCCAATTACGATGTCATCGTGCGCGCGGTCTGCCTCGAGTTGAAGGGCCTCGGGGCCGAGGTGTTTATTGTCCCGGCCATGGGCAGCCATGGCGGGGGCGCCGACACTGGGCAACTCGAGGTCCTGGCGCATTATGGCATCACCCCGAGCGCGATGGGGGCGCCGGTCAGGAGCAGCATGGAGGTGGTCGAACTGGGCCGCGCAGGCGACCTCATCCTCTATCAGGACCGCCATGCGGCGGGGGCCGATGCCATCGTGCTGGTCAACCGCATCAAGCCGCATACGGATTTCCACGGCCCCATCGAGAGCGGGCTTCTGAAAATGGCAGTGGTCGGGCTGGGCAAGCAGAAGGGGGCCGGCCAATTCCACCAGGCCGCCGTTCGGCTCGGCCATGCCCAGGCCCTGCTCCAGGCGGGGCGTGAAGTCCTGCAACGGAGCCGGATTGTCTTTGGCGTCGGCATTGTCGAGAACCCGCTTCACCAGACGGCGCGGATTGCGGCAGTGCCGGCGGGGACGATGGAGCAGCAGGAGAAGGGGCTGCTCGAGGAGGCGCGGGGCCTGATGCCGCGCTTGCCCTTCGAGGAGGTGGACCTCCTCATCGTGGACGAGATGGGCAAGAACCTGAGCGGCTCGGGCCTGGACACCAACGTCATACGGCGCAACACGGGGGGCAGTTTTGTCACGCCCGGGGCAAGCCCGGTTCTCCGCATCTATGTCCGTTCGCTCCACCCGGACAGCCAGGGCAACGCCACCGGCATCGGCCTGGCCGATTTTGTCCACGACCGGCTTTTGGACGCGATGGACCCACAGGCAACCTGGCTCAACGTGATGACCGCCTTGACGCCGGCAAACGCGCGGGTGCCGATGCACTTTCCGACCGACCGGCAGGCCCTGGCTGCGGCCATGCAAGTCATTGGGCGGGCCGACCCGCGTCAAGCCAAAGTCCTGTGGATTAAGAACACCTTGAACTGCCAGGCCCTGGTGGCATCGGAAGCTTACCTCCAGGAGGCGCGCCGACGCCCCGGCTTGAGGCTCCAAGGCCAGCCGGCGCCGCCGGCGTTCGACGCGCGGGGCGATTTGCTGCCGATGTTTGCCGATCAGACCGCCGGATAGAACTATGAATGCCTCATACCTGCTTTGCTCGATGGTGCTGTTGACCAGCCAGCTCCCGGTCCTGCCCGGCGAAGTCGTTACGGTGCGCCCCAAGGAGATTGACGAGGCGCTCGTCAATCCGGGCATCGGTTTCACCACCTTCCAGCGGTTCAACGGGGACGCTCTGAACGAGGGGCTCAAGTGGACCGAGGGATTTCCCATCGAGTATCAGCCGTTTTCCGGGAGCCTCACCAACCGGGACCACCCGGCGACCAGCATTGCCTACTTCCGCGTGTATTGGAAGTTCATGGAGCCTGAGCTCGGGGTGTATCGCTGGGAGCTTCTCGACAGGGCGCTGGCGGTGGCGCGGGAGCGCGGCCAGTCGCTCATGCTCAGGGTCGCCCCCTACGGCACGGGCGCGGACACGGACGTGCCGGTGTGGTATCGGGCGCTGGTGACGGGACAGGAACTGGAGAAGAAGCTCCCCATCGAGAAGTGGCGGGTGCATCCGGAGAACCCTTTGTATGCGCGGCATTTCGGCGGCCTGATTCGCGCGCTCGGGGCGCGCTACGACGGGCACCCGGACCTCGAGTTGGTCGATGTCTCCGTCGTGGGCGCCTGGGGCGAGGGCGCCGGTTCCCAAGAGTTGACCGACGCCACCCGAAAGGCGCTGTTGGACTGCTACCTGGACACCTTTCACACGACGCCGCTCGTGCTCCAGCTTCAGGACCCGAAAGCCACCCTCTACGCCCTTCTCAAGAGGCCGGTCGGCTGGCGCGTCGATTGCCTGGGCGACCTCGGGGGTTTCAGCAAGACCTGGTGCCACATGGAGGATTCTTATCCGCAGGCGCTCATCGAAACGGGGATGCAGGAGGCCTGGCGCCGCGCCCCGGTGACCATGGAGGCCTGCTGGGTAATGCAGTTTTGGAAAAACCAAGGCTGGGACATCGACCACATCATTGACGAGTCCCTCAAGTGGCACATCTCCTCATTCAACGGAAAGTCCTCGCCAGTGCCCGCCGAATGGCGCCCGCAAGTGGACCGCTGGCTCAAGAAAATGGGCTACCGCTTCGTCCTGCGCAAGTTCACCTATCCGGCGGTGGTCCGCGCGGGGGACAGCCTGGCCTTGACTTCCTGGTGGGAGAACAAGGGCGTGGCGCCGTGCTACAAACGGTTTCCCTTGGCGCTTCGGCTCAAGGACAGCCGCCGAACGGAGATATTGTTCACGGGCGCTGACATCACGGCCTGGCTGCCCGGGGACAACCTGTTTGACGGCGCGGTGAAGGTCCCGGCCAATCTCCCGCCAGGCCAATACGAACTGGGCCTGGCCCTGGTCGACCCGCAGTCGCAGCAGCCGAGGGTCAAACTGGCGATAGCCGGGCGCGACGATGAAGGCTGGTATGCCATGGGAAAAATCAGGGCCGAGCCAAACTAGCCCAACTCCTGGAACGCATCGAAAAACAGTGTGGCGAGGCCCAACGGATCCGGGTGATGGACCGGGGCATTCCGACCGAGGAGACGCTGGAGCGAGGGCATCCGCCAGTAGCCGCTCAAAGGCGGCGACCCTTTGCGCTTTCGTCTGTGGCGGACAGGTGCGCTGCTCGTAGTAGGCCTCGAGATGACTCCAGACGGAAAAACGCATAGACAACGGGAGAAATCCTTGGTTTAATGGGCCAGCAAAAGCCCCCGTTGGAGAGCTTAGAAGCTCGCCCGCAGGTCGGTCCCTGCCGGGGCATTGACTATCATGCGCCTTGCGCGCACTCAATAAAGAAAGTGGTTATGGCAAATACCGGCAGGTGTCCCAAGTGTTCTAAAGTCATCGGCAACGTCTTGATTGAAGAGGTTGGAATTGTAATGGACTCCAGCCCTAAGTTCTCTGGGGTTTCCTATCGTTGCCCCCATTGCGACTTCGTGATTTCCGTCGGGGCCGATCCTGTCGCTTTGAGGGAATCCATCTTAGAGGGTCTGAGGGAGATAGTTCGTAAGTGAACATCGTCCTAGGGTTCAGATTACGATGGTTGAGACTGGCGGCTGTGAGCGCACTGCTAATGTTCTTCAAGACTGCGTTTTCCGCCCCGCTGGTCCGCCGTCATTGGCGAACCCGCCCCAAACGGCGCGGGCTTGCCGAACGTCTGGCGGGCGGAAAACGGTCCACCCCGGTCAAATTAGGCCACTACCGACCTTCCCGCAGCGAAGTGGAAGAGCGCCCCTGCGGCAAGCCAGCCGGAACCGGCGCCATGCACGAGTTTCCGTGGCGATGGCAGTGCTGTCCGGCGCGGCTTCGTCCGGTGATTCATCGAGCTGGCTGAATTCTTTCCTGCCCAGCACGGCAGCTATTGACCTGGACTGATCCGGGTAAGGAGTTCTGCCGCACACCTCCGCGTGTGGATTCCACCTGTTTTGAGCCAACCATTCAAGGTGCGAGACAACTGGCCGTTTTGGGGATCGATTCTCGTCAGCGCTTCCGCCGCGCTCAAGCGCACCGAGACAAACTCATCGCCCAACGCTTTGATCAAGGCGGGCACAGCCTTCTTGGCGTCGGACCCGATGTGCCCAAGAGCCTCGGCGGCACTTTTGCGCGCACCACGATCCTCGCCTTGAAGGGCAATCAAAAGTCGCGGGATCGCCGGCCGCGCGGCACTCCCAAGAGCGCCGAGCGCCTCAAAAGCCTCCCGCCAGCCATCGCCACCGTCCAGTTCGCGCACGAGCGTTGGAAGAACCGCATCGGCCTTCGGGTTGATCCGCCAAATCGCCTCGGCGGCCCTCACCTTGAAAAGGCCTCCCGAATCGCGGCGCTTGCTTGAGCTCAACTCTTCCAGCAGGGCGGGCAATGCTGGCTCCGCCAACCTCCCCATTTCACCCAACGCGACAGCAGCCTGGACGTCTGCCCACAGCCCGCCGCCGCTTAACGCCTCGGTTAGCACGGGCAGGGCTTGGTTTGCCTCACCTGTGATTCTCCATACGGACCATGCCGCGCTTACTCGCGCATCCGGATACGCTCCCTCATCCAGCATCAGCTTTCTCAATGCCGGAACCGCGTTGCTGGCAGCCAATCCGATTTGTCCGACTGTCTTGGCGGCGCGCCACTGGATTCGCCCATCCTCCACAGCCAAAAGCTCGATCAGCCTGGGAACCGCCGCGCTTGCGGCCGGTCCGATTTCACCAAGCGCAAACATGGCCCCGATAACAGCTTCACCCTCGGGGACGCTTAAGGAACTAATGAAAAACGAACGCGAGACCGGGTCCTCCTTTCCTGCGGCAGCCAGTACTGCCTCTGCCCACTGGGATGTTTCAAATTGTTCGGTGATATCTTTCTTCCGCGCAAGATACGCTTCCTGAAACTTCGGAATGGCTTGTCTGGCATCCGGGCCGAGCGCGATAAGGGCCTCCAGCGAGTATTGGCGGATCAAATTACGATCCGGGCGTTCCGGCAGTATGCCGGCAAGAAAGGCAGGCGAATGCGAATCCAGCCAATCAAGCGTTTTGTCCAGCGAATTCTCTTTCGAGAGGCAAGCCTTCAGTAGCGCCGGCACGGCGTCCGGACCGATTTCAAGCAATGCGTCGCTGGCTTTTGCCCGGGCGCGGTCTTGCGCCTCAGACATGCCCGATTTGCCCAATTCCTTGATCCAAAAATGCACTGACCTGCCCCCGTAAGTTGGTGATCTCGGAAGCAGCAAGAAGGCGAGCAGCAAGAGGGCGATTGCTACTCCCGGAACGACGGCCAAAACTCCTGGCAGAGCCTTCTTCATACTCGCTTGCGGCTTGCTCTCCGCAGGTCTGAGGGTTATACGCGATAAATGAACTGCCAAACAAGCGCAATGCGCTCAATTCCAAGGCCCCCCTTCTGCCTTTCCGCCGCCGCGCTGGGCGCGGCTTTCCTTCTGCTGAGCCGCCTCCCCGCCCCTGCGGCAGGGCCGGAGCCCAAGCCGGCGCCGGATGCCTCCAACACAGCGGGTCCGTTGGCCTGGTGGAGTTTCAAGGAAGGCGCCGGCAGCACCGTGCATGATGTTGCCGGGCATGGTTACGACGGAGTGATTCACGGCGCGGCCCGATGGGGCGAGGGGCCTTCAGGAGGGGCGTTGCGCTTCGACGGGAGTTCGTATGTCGAGGTGGCGTTCGACCAAACCAGGCGGCTCGAGGGACCCGTCACCATCCAGGCATTGATCTGTCCGACCGATGACAAGCCCGACACTTACAAGCACATCCTCGAACTGCCGGATGGCTATCTCTTGCGCCTGGACAATCCGCCGGAGGGAGGCAGGCTCTCCTTTTTCGCCTTCCTGGACGGCAACCCGGAACCCCGCGTGCAGGCTCGAGTCCCGGAACTCTCCAAATGGCACCAGGTCGTCGCCGTCCGGGACAACGCCGGCCTCCACTTGTGGCTGGATGGCGCAAAGGCCGACCGAGCCAGGACCGGAACGCCGGCCCTCAAGGCCCGTCAGCTCCGAATCGGCGAGAGTTTTATCGGCGCCATTGCCGAGGTCAAAATCTATGACCGGGCCTTGGCCGAGGACGAAATCCGCGACTTGTTCCCCCCAAGACTCTCCCTGGCACTCAAGGCGCCGCGCCCGGTGTTCGAGTTGGGAAAGCCCTTCACTCTCACCTGTGAGGTGGCCAACAAGGGCGGCCGCCCGCTGCCTGGAGGGACTGTGGAACTGGAGCTGCCCCAAGGATTGGTTCTGCTGGCGGGTGAGCGGGCGGCCAGGCTCCCGGCCGTCTTGCGGGACAGGCCGGCAAGCCTGGAATGGAAGCTCCTGGGCAAAGGCGCCCTGGCCTCGGCAATCAACGTGCGCGCGCTCTTCCCCGGTCTCGAGCCGGTGTCGAAATCCGCCAAGATTGTCGTCGCCGGGCCTATCCATACGGACGGGGCTGCCTTTGCTCGGCCTGGCCTCACCCGCACCGGCGGGACCCTCGTGCTCGGAAACAGCCATTTGCGCCTGGTCTTCCCGACGAATGACTTCGGCTACGGTGTGTTCGCCGTGGATGTCTGGCAGTCCAACCATTGGGCGCGGATGGCCGTGGCGAGCGATTTGAGTTACCTGGTCGTCAAAAAGGGCGCCGAGCTATCGCGCCGATTCATCTACGGCGGCCACGTCGAACCGGCGGACCCGGGGCCCGGCGCGTGCGGCCTCCAATTCACCTGCTCCCTCGATGATGGGGCCGGCGCCCGGTGGGACTGCCGTTTTTCTTTCGTGCTTTCCAATGACGACCGGGTCAAGGTGGTCTATGAAGCCACCCCGGACAGAGACGGCTGGCTGGTGCATTTCCAGGGACCTACTTTGCATGTCGGCGAAGGGACATTCGGCGCCAACAAGGACGATGCCCTGTTCTGCGGCCTGGAATGGCTGGTCGGCGACGAGGCCTCCTCATCGAGCCTCGACATGCACGACCCGGATTACTACGTGCGCTTCGCGCCGCATCCGAACAAGATCACCGTGCCGTTGATGGCCTTTTCCAAGGGCAACGCCGCCCTGGCCCTTTATTGGGATTGCCTGCAAAAATGGGACGGGACCCACGACCGGCCCGCGGCGGTTTTTGCCTCGCCCAATTTCATCGAAGGGCAGGAGAATCACCTGATGGGCCTGTTTCTGCCGTCCGTGCCCGCCTGGGTAAGTTCCAATACGCTCGAGGCCGCCGCTGCTCCGTATCCTTTCAGGGGCAAGACACCCCTGCGCATCGAGGCATGGATTGCGGGCGTGACCCCGGCCCGGCAATCGCTGGCCTGTCTGCCGCGGTGGTTTGAGACCTTTGGCGTTCCAGACCCGGCGCCCCTCCCTCGAGGGACTTACCTCAAGGAAATCGAGTTTAGCACCCGGGCCTTCCTGGATTCACTCTGGGTCCAGGACGAGCGCCAGTGGTGGACCTCCAAAGGCGCAGGCGACCTCGTGTGTCTTAAAGGACGACCCGCCCATTTTGCCTTCCAGTTGCGCATGGCCGCCCTCATGACCCAAGACGACGTCCTCCGGCGCAGATGCAACGACCGGGCGGCGCTCGCCGAAAGTCTGGCCGGGTTCAGCCCGCAATGGGATGACCTGGGTTTCACCTGGGCCGATCCGGTCCCGCGCCTGGCGGAGCTGGGCCGCACCACCATCGAGCGTCTGCATTCCATGGAGCCCGATGGCTCCTGGCGGTTCAGGACCCGAGTGGAAACCAACGGGGTTTTCAAAGGCATGGATTATTCGTTGCTCGGTCCGGACCGGGCCGCCGAAGTTGGCACTTGCGCCCGGAACCTGTACGAGGTCCTGCGGTACGCCCGCCTGTCCGGCGACGCGGCTGTCTTCAAGGCGGCGGAAAAGCCGCTGGCCTTTATCGAGCAGTTTGCCGTGCCGCGCGCCGCCCAGGTCTGGGAATGCCCGGTCCACTCGCCCGACATCCTGGCGGCGGCCGACGCCCTCGAGGCCGAAGTCGAGGCATACCTCTGCTCCGGCAACGAACACTACCTCCAGGAAGCGCGCCGTTGGGCCTGGACCGGCCTGCCCTTTGTCTATGTGTGGAATCCCCCAGGCAAGCCGGTCCTCCGCTACGCCTCGATTCCCATCTTCGGCGGTTCCTGGTACGCCGGCTCCTGGATCGGGCAGCCGGTCCAATGGAATGGCCTGCGCTACGCTTACGCCTTGCTCAAACTGGCCGACTGCGACCATTCCTTTCCCTGGCGGCGCATCGCCGAGGGCGTGACCATCAGCGCCCTCTATCAGCAGGACACCGACGGTCCCAACGCGGCCCTCTGGCCCGACAACTTCAGCGCCCTGGATTGGTCGAAGTGCCCGTTGGTCTTCGAGCCGGGCCCCATCGCGAAAAACATCTATAAGATTCTCGGCCGCGACCTCGAGCCCGCCACGACCCTCGTAGGGACCGGGGACAATCGCTTCTGCATCACCACGCGCGCCCGGGTCAGCCAGGCTGCCTGGAGAGACAATGTCCTCAGTTTTCAGGCGCAATTCCCCCAGCGAGAAAGCGGTTGCGTAGTCGCCGCCGGCCTTGAAAGGCCCGATCGAGTCCTGCTCAACGGGTCGAGCCTGGCCCAGTCCCGCGCCGGCGGCTGGCACTACCTGGACGGACAGGGTTTCCTGGTCATCCGGCTGCCTGCGCCCGGCCCGCACCTGCTGGAAATCTCCGGCGCCAGGCCTCGGGCCGGCAGCCTCCATTACCCGATGTAACATTGAAACATGCCGGCAAGGAGGATGACCTCGGGATGGGCCGCGGCCACTTTCGGCAGGACCAGCCGGATGCGGGAGCGATAGGCCGAGAGCTTCTCTCGCAGCGGGCGCAGGTCATGCACCTTGTCCCAATGGAGTTTGTTCAGGTCCAGCACCAGGCGGCTCCCGCTGCGCGCCATCGAATCACGGATTCGCTGGCCCAAGCTAGCCGCCTCGGTGGGGGAAAGGGCGCCCTCCAAGCGCAACCACACCTGCTGCCTGGCGTGTTGCAGGTCAATCTGCACGGAGAGGTTCGGGAAGGCGGTCTTGCGGTGGAGTTCCTCCCACAGGTCGTAGCCGGCCCACCGCCTGGCCGGCATTCGATAGGCCGTTCGGATCAACTTGGGATGCTGGAAAAGGTCCAGCTTCAGCGTCAAACCGGTCCAAAGCGCGGCGCCGACGGCCATCACGGACTTGAGCCGGCCGGCGAGGGTGGGAGGACCCAGTTCGGCTTGGATGCGCCTCCGCAAATCCCCAATCCAACGGCGTACGGCGGCGTTAGGGCCAAGCAACTGTCCGGCGAGAAATGCCGGATAGGACGCCCTCAACTCCTTGGCGTAAAACCGGGCCTTCTGCCGCAGGAAGCCATTGGGTGAGTTCTTGAGCCTCTGGTAGCCCAGCAGGCGCGCCTCCAGCGTGCGGAAGATGCTCGGACCGAGCCGCTGAAAATCCTCTCGGAAACACCAGCGTTGAATGTCCTCGATTTCCTCGGCTGAAAGTGTCGGGTGTTTGACCATCGTGGCGAACCCGTCGCCCCGGCGGTACATGAGTTCCCGGTTGTTGGCGTAGGCCTCCTGCAAGAGGTTGCCTTCGACGGCCCGCTCGTAAAAGGGCGTGCCCGGAACCGGACCGTAGATGAGGAACTGCGCCAGGGCCGGCTTGAGCTTCATCAGACCGTCCAGTTCCCGCGCCACGACCTCCCGGTCCTGATAATCGAATCCGACGATCATGGAGGTCAGGATGGTGATGCCATGAGCGCGGAATTCGGCAATGATGTCTTCGATCGGACGGCCTTGCTGTTTGGCGTAGCCCGAGCGCGTGCCTTCGTAGCCGATCCAGAAGCCGTCAATGCCCATCTCCAGTATCTCCTCCACGGTGTATTGGCTGAGGGCCTTGACGCTGGAGAAGGCGAAGATGGACAGTGTCTTGCCGCCTTTCATCACGCAGTCGCGGAACTCCATCGCCCGCTTTTTGTTGAGCAGAAAGTCCTCATCGATGATGAGCAAGACCAACTCCGGGTCCAGGTCCAGGTAACGTTCGGCGACGCGGTAGATGTCCTTGCCCTCGGGCAGCAGCTTGATGTGCTGGCGCTTGAAAAAATGCGACGTGCAGCAAAAATCGCAGCCGTTGGGACAGCCCAGGCCGGCAAAGATCTCGCCCGTGCCCGAAACGTCCCACCCGAATACTCGAAGCCGGCCCACCAGCAGGGGCTGCTTGTAGGGCATCGGCATTTCGGACTCGCCCAGGAGCCGGCGGAAGAACGCCACCCCTTCCTCCCGGCAGATGTAGTCGCCGTAGGGCCTGAGCGCCTCGTCCTTGAGCACCGTCCCGTAGCCGCCCAGGACAATCTTGCTCTTCGGCGCGTATCGGCGCACCAGGGCCACGGCCTCTTTCATCTTGTGCATCACCGCCAGCAGAAAGGAAATGCCCACGTAGTCGTAGCCCTTTTTGAGCTCGCGGATGAGCTCGCCCTTGGAGGGATACTGCAAGACCACCGTCGGCGTGTCCAGGTTCTCCGCGATGTACTCGAGGGAAAAATGAATGTTGAACGTGCGCGGGCTGAACAGCCCCTGCGCGCGTGTGACCTGCCCGTAGAGCAGTTCATAGCCTACGGACGGGGCGTCGCCATGTTTGGGTCCCAGCGGGCGGCAGACACTGGTCAGGAGAACTTTCCTGGGTGCTATAACACTAACCATCGTATGAAATGTGGGGTTTGGTTCAAAAGCCGCCCAATACTTTCAGTGGGGCAGTTGTCGGACTTCCACGCCGGGCAGCCTAGCCCAAAAGCAGTCTCAGGCCAAGAACTTTCCACGGCCCCTTCCATGGCCCGCCGGCAATGACTGAGCCGGCGATCCCTTCAGGTGAATTGAGAATCGAGTACTGAGCATTTGGCATTGGCTATTCTGGCCAGCAGTCCGGACCAGCGGTTTTCGGTGCGGTCGTTGCGGACCGCCATGGCCAGGGCCTTGCGCTGGCCGATGAGGACCACCAGCTTCTTGCCGCGGGTGACGCCCGTATAGACCAGGTTGCGCTGAAGCAGCAGGAAATGCTGCGTGGCCACCGGAATGACCACCGCCGGGAATTCGGAGCCTTGTGATTTGTGTATGGTGATGGCGTAGGCCAGCGACAGCTCGTCCAGCTCCCCGAAATCGTAGGCGACCTCGCGCGGGTCGAACTTGACCGTCACCTCGCGCTCGAGGGGATCGATTCGGACCACCTGGCCGATGTCGCCGTTGAACACCTCCTTCTCATAATTATTCTCGGTCTGGATGACCTTGTCGCGCGCCTGAAACCGGGAGCCGAAGCTCGCGACGAACGGTTCGTCCGGCCGGGCCGGGTTCAACTCGGCCTGAAGGCGGGCGTTGAGCTCGCGGACGCCCAGCGAGCCGCGGTTCATCGGGCAAAGGACCTGGATGTCGCGGATCGGGTCGAGGTTGAACTTGCGCGGAATCCGCCGCTTGACCATCTCGATCAATGTGCCGGCAATGCGCTCGGGCTCCTCCCGCTCGATGAAGTGGAAATCGGATTGGTCCTGCCGGTCCGGCAACTCGGGCATGACCCCTTGGTTGATGCGGTGGGCGTTGGTGATGATGCGGCTGTGGGCGGCCTGGCGGAACACCTCTGTCAGCCGCGCCACGGGCGCCACCCCGCTTTGGATGAGATGGCGCAGGACCATGCCCGGACCGACCGAGGGCAACTGATCGACGTCGCCCACGAGCAGCAGGCTGGCGTTCGGGGGCAAGGCGCGGAGCAAGGCGCTCATCAGAGGAACGTCCACCATCGAGGTTTCATCCACGACAAGCAGGTCGCAGGCCAGGGGATTGGCTTCATTGCGCAGGAACCCGCCTTTGCCGGGTTGGACTTCCAGTAAGCGATGGATGGTCCTGGCCTGGACCCCGGTGGACTCAGAGAGCCGTTTGGCGGCGCGGCCCGTCGGGGCGCACAAGAGACAGCGCACTTTCTTTGCGCGAAGGATGAGCAGGATGGCGTTGACCAGGGTGGTCTTGCCCACGCCGGGACCTCCGGTCAGAATGAGCAGACGGCAGCAGAGGGCTTGTCGGAGGGCTTCGCGTTGGCTGGGCGCCAACTCTTTGCCCGTCTTGCCCTCGCACCACCGCAGGGCCGCCTCAAAAGCTACCGGCGGAAACACGCCCGGGCCCGAGCACAGCTTGCCGATGCGCTCGGCTATCTTTTCCTCGGCGCGTTTGAGCGCCGGCAAGAAGGCCATCTCTTGGCCGTCAAGGGTCTCGCGCGCCAGGAGGAGGTCTGCCTGCGCCCGTTCCAGGCCGGCGGCGATAACCGGTTCGTTGACGAGCAGGAGTTTGCCGGCCTCCTCTTTGAGGGTTTCCAGCGGCAGGGCGCAGTGCCCATGCCCGGCTGCCTCGAACAGCGCGTGTTCCAGACCCGCGCACGCCCGAAGGATCGAGTCACGGGCAATGCCAACGTTCCGGGCGATTTGGTCGGCAGTCTTGAAGCCGATGCCGGGGATGTCTCGGGCCAGGGCGTAGGGATTGCTCCGGATCGCATCGATGGCGTTGTCACCGTAGGCCCTGTAGATGCGCACGGCGCGGCCGGTGCTGACCCCCTGGGAATGGAGAAAGACCATGATGTGCCGAACGACTTTCTGCTCTGCCCAGGCCGCCTTGATTTGATGCCGGCGTTTCGGGCCTATCCCCTCGACCTCCTCCAGTCGCACGGAGTGATTCTCGATAATGTCGAGTATCCCCTCGCCGAACTTCTCGACCAGCTTCTTCCCATACACCGGCCCGATGCCCTTGACCAGGCCGCTGCCGAGGTACTTCTCGATCCCCTCGCGGGTGGTGGGGGCGGTGCTCGTCAGAAGCTCGGCGCGGAACTGGAGCCCGAACTGCCCGTCCTGCACCCACCGGCCCTGGGCCGTAAGCCACTCGCCCGCGTTGACCGATGGCAGCGAGCCGACCACCGTCACCTCCTGGCGGTGCCCTTTGGCGTTGACCTTGAGCACCGCGAACCCGTTCTCCTCATTGAAGAAGGTGACGCGCTCGATCAATCCGGACAGGCTGTCCGGGATGGTTGGGGCCGCTTCAGGCATTTTTCGGGCAACGCCCGCACAAGGGACGCATTTCACTCATTTGGGCGCCCAATCCTAATCCCACTCCTAATCCCAACACGAGCAAGATTAAGATTAAGATGAGATTATTGGCTGGCGGACACCGTCTTAACGCAAAGCAGCGCCGCCGCCTGGGCCGCCTGGCGCCGGGTCCAGAGAACATGCCCCGCCAATGAGACCATCCCCCAAAACAGGGCGGGGCGTCGGTTAAGAACGTGCCGCTCGCCCCGCAACTTCTTGGGCCCCAGGAATCCAACCACCCGGTAGCCGCAGCGCTCCATTTCCGCCGGCTCCCAGCCGGAGAGGTGGGCCAGCCGGTCACCGGGGGCCATGTGTTCTTGCGGCAGGAAGCCGTTGGGAGTGAAGAACACGACGCGCCGGGCAGCGATTCGCTCCATCTGCTCCATCAACTTCAGCCCCTCGGCCTTAGTCTGGTGCTCGATTACGTCAAGGGCGACGCAGGCGTCGAATTGCCGCGGTTGGAAGTGCGCGGCAAGGTCGCGAACGTCGCCCAGGACCAGCCGGTCATGGGTGTGCCGGTGCCTGGCCTCCTGGAGCGCCGGTTCGTAACCCTCGATGCCCGTCGTGTGCGGCAGCCCCAGTTGGCGCAGGGTCATCGATGCCCCGCAGCCCACGTCCAGGACGCTCTCGCAAGCCTTGAGGACCTTGCGCAGGGCGAGTTTGAAGGCGATCCGGGCCGGGTCTTGCCCCTCTCGCAGCAAGAGCAACATCAAGCCGACACGGCTTCTCATGATTTGCCAGCCGCACGGGCGCCAGGAGCGGGGCCGCCGTTGCGCCGGTCTTTGCGGGCGCCCTGCCCGCGGGACCCCGGAGGACGAGACCCCGCCGCCTCGGGCGGGAGGCTTGCCCTGCTTCGCCAGCTCGACACCGTGACGAAACTCAGGAGCACAAGGCCGCAACCCAGAACCGCCAGGCTGACGTAGAGCATCCCGACGGGCGGCTGAAAACGGAACTCGACGCGGTGGACGCCCGGCGTGAGATAAACCCCGCGCATGATATAGTTGCAGCGGAGCAGTTTGGCGGGCTGGCCGTCCACTCGCACGTTCCAGTCCTGCTCGAAGCGGTCATTCAGCAACAACACCGATGGCGCCAGGGCATTGGCTTTGAGCACGATATCTTTGGGGGCGTAGCTGACAAACTCCACCGTGCCGGCATCCTGGCTGGGGCTCGCGCCCGGGGCGGCGGCGGGCAAGCTGTCTGCCACCAAGACGCATTGTTCCGGATCGAACGACGGGCTGGCAAGCTCGCTCAGCGCCGCCTGGTCGCTCGGAGCGACACCAAGCTCAGTAAGCGTTCTCCCAAGCCCCGGACGAAGTTGGCTCAACGCCGCCGGGTCGTTGGTAGTGACCTGCCAACGGCTATAGAGCCGGGCGCGCGGGAGCGCCCCGGTGAACTCGAAAAGGGCAAATGGCCCGTCCGGCGCGGGTTTGGCTGTGACGTCCGCCGTCGTCAGCATCTGGCCGCCCGCAACGCCCGATTTGGGAACGAGCTTGAAACGCTCGACAATGCGGAGGCGGCGGCGCCCGGGGGCGAGTTGGCGATCGAAGTAATCAAGAAAGTGCATCGAACCCAGCACGTAGCGGGTGTTGGTGAGCTGCCACCGGCGGAAGACCAGACGTGAATTGTCCGCCTCCGAATAGGGCGTCACCGCTGCCCCGGACGCCGTCCCCTCGACGGCGGGGCCGTTGGTGTCCGTGGCGGGCTTCAGGGCCTCCTCGAATGCCTTCAGGTCGCTGGGCTTGCGCGGCAACTGCACAATATCAAGAGACTGAATGTTGTAGTAGGTGAACAGGTGCTGCGCCCACTCGCGGCTGTAAACCTGGTAAAGGAGATAGTCCGTCTGAGCCCCTGGGTCCTTCTTGTGGTAGGCCCGCTGGAACTCCCGCTCGAGAAACTCGCGAGGCATATCGGCCGCCCGATGCTCGTAGGGCCTTTGGCGGAGGCGATCCACGATGGGATTGGTGGCGTATTTATTCTTATAATCCCAAATGCAGACCCAGGGCTGGTTGGCTCGTCCGAGGTCGACCACCAATACCAGGCCCAGCCAAATGGCGCCCCACACGGCCCGCTTCCCCGCAAAGACCCCGCTGAGGATCAACACCATCAGGCCTGCCGTTAGTGTGAAAAACAGCTCAAACCAACCGACCTGGCGGATGCTGAAATCAGCCATCGCCGGGACCACTTTTGAGTCAAACTCGGCCGACTGCAAATAATGCTCGAGGGCCGGCTGCGCATTGTTATAGAGCATCCAGGCCACCAAACTCAGGCCCAAAACCGCCAGGCATCCTTGCGGCCAGCGCCTCTCCAGGCCGGTCGCCTTTCTCCACCAACTCGCAAAACCGGCCCAACGATACGAAGGCTGCATCCCCGGCGGCCGCATATACCTCTTCCACAGACTGTCGACGCCATAGGCAAAGAGCACGATTGTCGCGAAACTGAAGACATGAATGAACTTCACCGGGTTGCGAAACTTCGACAAATAGGGCAGGGCATACAACCATCGGTAAAACGGGGCATACCGCCCGAAGGCCAATAGCAGCGAGAGGACCGCCACACCCAGCCAGAACCAAAGGAGCCGGCGCCGGCCGGCGTCGAAAACCGAATTCTTTCGGCGAAGGGACTGCGCGGCCGCCCACAGCGCCAGCAGCACAACGGGCACTCCCGTGTAATTGCCGCCGCCGACAAACCGCAGGAATCCACTGGGCGGCGGGCCCTGTCGATCCCCGGCAAGATACCGTGCCCAGGCGGCATCCTGGCCGGTACTGCCCCAGTAGGAGGCTCCGCCTTGAGCGTCCACGCGGTAACCGAAGAGCCCTGGGACTACCAGGCCCAAGGCCTCGCTCTTGGGCAGGCTCCATTGTGTTGCCCAGTCCCAGTGCCCCTGTTTGGTCTGGCCGCTGTGCTCGCTGGTGGCCACCACACCCTCCACGTCGGTCACCAACAACTCAGTGATAGGTTGTGCGGCCAGGGCGCCCGCAAACACGGCGGCGACCGCCACCCGCGACACACCCAGCGCAATGTTCCTGGCGCGCGGACCCTCCGCCACGCAGGCCTGGTACACTACAAACCCCGCCACGAATACGCTGAAGATCGCGCCAATGTCAGCCCCCTCCGTTACGGCCATGCCCAAAGCCAAGCCCGCCAGCGCCGCGCGCGACCAGCGCCGCTTCACTGAAAGGTCCGCCAGGGCCGCCAAGGCCAGAAAGCCCATTGCCACGGCGATCGCATGCGCGGCGGAACCCCAGCAGGCGGCCGAGAAAAAGGCCGAATTCAAGGCTGCCGCCAGCCCGCCCAGGATACACGCCGGCTGGGCCAGGCCCAACCGGCGGAAGCAGCCCCAGGCCGACAGGCCCAGGAGCAACAACGCCAGCGGCATGTAGAACCTGGAAAACCAGAACGGCCCCAGCAGACATAACAACCCGTAGCTCACACTCGGGACGGCCGCCAGGTCGCGATAGCCGATGGAATTCAAATCCTCCCAACACCCTGTAAAACGCTCCGGCAGGTGGTGGCAGGCCGCCATCCTTCGGCCCAGGGGCCCGTCATTGGAGAAGAAAGTGCGCCCGGGCAGGCACCCCCCCCCCAACAGCAACACCATCACTGCCGCCAGTAACAGGAACATCAGCAGCCCACCCGAGCCGCTGGTTTTAGAGGAGGGGTATTTTAACTTCATTTCTGATCTACTTTGGGCATGCCGAAGCGCCGGAAACGGCGGAGCTCCCGCCAGCGATTCAATCGTCCGCGCAGGAAGCGCAGCATCCAGAAATCCCCATGTCGCCTCATGCTCCGCAGGCGGCGGCGCTCGGCCAGAATGTGCGGGCGCAGACGCCAGCAATCGGCCATGGCTTCTCCGTAGGCGCGCCGTATGTGCGACCAGCGTCCGGTCCAGGCCCACATGAACAGGGCCTCGGCCAGCAGCATCACCACTTGCAGCGGCACCAGCAGCAGTAGCAAGTGCTGGCTGTTCTTGAGCAAAACCACCAGGTTGTTCCGGTTGGCGTAATACCGTTTCGTGTCCGAGGTGCGGGCCTCGAGCACCCGCTCGCCGCCGCGCGGATTGACCGCCACGGCCCCGCGGTGATGCACCTTGGCTGAAGGCGCCAGGATGACCCTCCCTCCGGTCGCCCACAATCGCCAGCAAAGGTCATACTCATCGGCATACATGAAGAACCGCTCGTCAAATCCGCCGAGCTTTCGAAACCACTCCCGCTCGATCAGCAAAGAACACCCCTCGGCGGTGAAAATCTCGCCCCGGTCCAGCCGGCCGGCGTTGCTGGACAGGAGGCCGAAGATATCGAAGCCGCGGCTCCCGGTGGATTGGATGGCGCCATTGGTGTAATCCATCACCAGCGGCGCGGCGGCGGCGGCGCCGGCGGCCTGCATCTCCTGCACCAACCGCTCCAGGCAGTCCAGCTCCAGCCAGGTGTCCGCGTTGAGAAAGAACAGGTATCGTCCGCGCGCTTGGAGAGCCGCCCGGTTGTTGCCTCCGGAATAACCCAGGTTGGACCCGTGCTGAAGGGTGCGGCCATTGCGCCAGCCGCCCATCAGTCTGGCCGCCAGGCCCTCCGAACCGTCCGGCGAGGCGTTGTCGGCCACGATGACCTCCATCTGGTCGAATAGGGTTTGGCGGCGGAGCGAATCCAGGCAGCGTTGCAGCCAGGCCGCGCCGTTATAGTTAATGATGATCACGCTCAGCAGCGGGTCGGGGCCGGGCGGTTGGACGCTGCCGGCGGGGTGTTGGAGGCCGACAGGGGCCGGCCCGGCTTTGGGCCCCGGCAGGTCAATGCTCGCGCCGGAGAGGGGTTGTTCCGTCGGAGCCTGGGGCAGCCAGACGGGGAGCGCGCTGCCTTCAGGCAAAGACGGCTGCTCCCGGCTCCAATGGCTCAGGTCCCGCCCGAGCAACTCACTCAGCCGCCGGACTTCCGGGGCAAATTCACGTTTGAGCCGCGCCCGCAGCTCCGGCTCCAACGGCGGTCGCCGCTCGACACGCGCATTGGACTGCCGCACCCGCGCGTCAATCCGCTGCAAGGCGGCAAAGACAGGACGCGGCACCCACCGACGCAAAGCCAGCACCGCCGAACGCACCAGAGGGTCCCCTATCGCCGCGCGCAAGGCCGGACTCCTGACTCTCTTGGCCGGATTGACCACATCGAAGCCGGGGTTGCAGCCCTTCGATTCCACGCCCAGGAAATCGAGCGCTTGGCGATAAGCGGCGAACACGTCGGCGGCAAAATCATCGTAAATGATGACGTGGACCCGTTCGCGGCCAAAAACCTCGATGTACCGCCGGACCTGCTCAGTGTAGCGGACGACTCTGCGGTAGGCGAGGCCCTGGGCGAAATAGGTTTGCCGGCAGAGCCGCCGCCCCTCCAACCGATCAGGTTCCGCAGCCAACGCTTGCTCGAACGTCGGCAACGGTTCGTTGCCGTCAAACAGAAAGTAATAATACAGCGAGTACAGCATCTCCACCGGCTCGCGCAGCATGATGATGATGCGGGCCTCCGGGCTGAAGGCCTTTATCTCGGCGGCGGCCCGTGTCGAAAAGAGATACCACACAGACGCTTCGCCGGCGCGGCGTTGGCCCTTCCAGGCGTCGAATTCGGACAGGTAGGCGGCAAGATCGCGCCGAAAAAACTGCGGACCGAAGCGCAAATCCGCGCCGAAAAAGTGCATCTCTTTTCGGGCCATGAAGACTTCGGGGTGCGCAGCCAGATAATCGGCCATGGCGGTAGTGCCGCACTTGGGAGCGCCCACGATAAAAAAATCCGGTTTCATACTCTGCTCAATCCGATCCCGCCGCGTGGGTGAAATCGGAGATGCGCCGGCCTTTCGCCCCGCCGACGCTCCCTTCTCTTAGCGGGATGTGTGCCAATCGAGCTTGGAATGGAGCCGTTCCCGCCGCTTCGCCCTTGCAACGGGCCTCAAAATAGGGAGATTCCGCCCAGAGACACAAGCTTTCTCTGAATGCGGCCCGGGCGGGTTCGCGGCCTGGGCCGGAGGCGGAAGACCGCCTGGACTGCACAGCCACTATGCACTGTTGTAAAGAATCTTTGCTTTCAGGCTGATTTGTCTCGTGACTTGCTGCCGGTGTTGCAGTATGGAATATGGAGTACCGCTGATGACAAACTCGCGCGTTCGATTGAGATTGCTGGCCCTCGGCCTGGCGGCCGGGTTGGTGGGCGCGCTGATTGTGCTGGTCACTTTGGATTCGCAAAAGCGGGTGGAGGAGGTGCGGACCCGCCTGGGCCAAGTGGACCTCGAGAGCTTCCAGATAGCCGACCGCTTCAAGGACACCCTCCGCTACGCCAATGACCGAATGCGCCGCTATGCCAGCACCAACGACCCGGCGGCGTGGACGGAGTTCCTCCAGGCCCGCGATGAACTCAAGGTCTGGATTGGAGCACAGCGGCCCAAGCCAACCTCGGACCGTGAGGTGGAGATTCTCAAGCGCATGCGGTCAGTCTGCGAGACCTTCGGCCTCAAAGCCCGGGACCTCCACGCGCAGATGGAGGCGTCACATCAGGCCGGGGCTTCCCTGGCGGAATACAGCGGCTTTCTCGAGCAGTCCCGCCGTCTTTGGGACTTGGGCCAGGATTTTGCCCGGGCGCATTTTGAATCGCGCAACCAGGTGCTGGCGCGCGCCACCCAGACTTTGAGACGGCTGCGGTTCCTGGTGCTGGGGCTGGTGGCGTTGCTCTTTGCGTTCGCGGCGGCGCTGGCCGGCTTGAGCTACCGGGACCTGATTGCTCCGTTGCGAATCAAGCTCGTGCAAAGCCAGGCAGAGGCCGAGCGCAATGAAAAGCTGGCGGCGCTGGGCGTCCTCGCCGCGGGCGTGGCCCACGAAATCCGCAATCCCCTGACCGCGATCAAGACCACTTTGTTCGCCCAGCAGCAGAAGCTGCCTCCGGATTCGCCGGCCCTCGGCCAAGGCCAAGCCCTCGAAAGGGAAGTCTCCCGGCTCGAGCGGATCGTGAACGAATTCCTCCAGTTTGCCCGGCCCCCCGAACCGCAACCCGCCACCATCCGGGCCAGCCTGCCGCTGGCAGAGGTCAAGGCCCTGCTGGGACCGGAGTTGGCCAAGACCCGCATCCGACTCGAGAGCGAGGAACTGGCCCCGATGCAGATTTATGCGGACCCGGCCCAACTCCAGCAAGTGCTCATCAACCTGGTCCAAAATGCCGCCGACAGCATCGGCTCCGACGGCAGAATCGTGCTGCGGGCGCGCCCCGACCGGAAGCGTATCGCCGAGAAAGAAACGGCGGTTGCCGTTCTCGAGGTGGCCGATACAGGCAAGGGCATTCCACCCGAAGTCGAAAAACGGCTCTTCGATCCCTTCTTCACCACCAAGGCCGGCGGCACGGGCCTGGGACTCTCGATCGCCGCCCGCGTAGTGCAGATGAACGGCGGCGTCTTGCAGTACCAAACACAGGTGAACCGCGGCTCGACCTTCGGTATTGTGTTTCCCAGGACCGACAGATGAGCGACGCCACGAAAATCCTGTTGATCGAAGACGACTCGGGCATCCGGGACACCCTGCGCAACTACCTGACCGAGGAAGGATATATCGTGGCCGTCGAGCAACGCGGCGACGAGGGCCTGGCGCGGGCCGGCGCCGAGACGTTCAATGTGGTCATCACCGACCTGAGGTTGCCCGGCCTGGACGGCTTGGCCCTGGTGCGCCAACTGCACGCCAACCAGCCCCGTCTGCCCATCATCCTGGTCACCGCCTTCGGCACCACCCAGACCGCCATCCAGGCAACCAAATTCGGCGCCTACGATTACCTCCTCAAGCCCTTTCAGGTGCCGGACCTGCTCGACCTGGTGGAGAAGGCCGCCGAGAGCAATCGGCTCATGTCCGAACCCGTCGCGCTGGGTCAGGGCGGCTCGGCCCGGGACGCCCTGGTAGGCCAGAGCGCAGTCATGCACGCCATTTATAAAGAGATCGGACGTGTGGCCACCAAGCCGGTCAACGTCCTCATCCGGGGCGAAACCGGCACCGGCAAGGAACTGATTGCGCGGGCCATTTACCAGCACAGCGACCGCGCCAACGCCCCGTTTGTCGCCATCAATTGCGCCGCCATCCCGGAGACCTTGCTCGAAAGCGAACTCTTCGGCAACGAACGCGGCGCCTTCACCGGGGCTACCCAGCGGCGCGTCGGCCGCTTCGAGCAGGCCAACCAAGGCACAATTTTCCTGGATGAAATCGGCGATATGACTTTGGGGACCCAGGTCAAGCTCATGCGCGTGCTCCAGGAAAAATGCCTGCAACGGCTCGGGGGCAAGGAGACCATCGCGGTGGACGTGCGGGTTGTGGCGGCCACCAACCGCGACCTGGAAGCGGCCATCCGGGACAAGGGTTTCCGCGAAGACCTCTACTACCGCCTGGGCGTGGTGGTCATCACCCTGCCCCCCCTGCGCCACCGCCGGGAAGACCTGCCGGACCTGGTCAACTATTTCCTCCAGAAGCACGGGCCGGAACTGGGCAACCCCAGCCCCTCCATCCATCCCGAGGCGATGACCCTTCTCCAGGCTCAACAATGGCCCGGCAACGTGCGCGAGCTGGAAAACGTCGTGCGCATAGCCCTGCTCCTGGCCCAAAGCTACACCATCAACCTCGACCACGTCCGCACTGCGCTTAACAAGGACAGAGTGCCGGTTTGCTCCCCGGCGCGCAGCTTCGGCGACGTGGTCGAAGACCTGCTGGCCTCAGCGCGGCGCGGTGAGATTGCCGGCGCCCACGCCCGCGTCCTCGAGTTCGCAGAACGCGAAGTCTTTGCCCGCGCCATCGCCCAGGCCCATGGCAACCAGGCCAAAGCCGCCCGGTGGCTCGGCATCTCCCGCGTCACGATGAAGGCCAAGCTCGTCCAGTTTGGCCTGCACCCGGCCCAGGCACAGGGCCCGCAGGCGGAGTGAGGCAATGCGGGCTGAGGGTCACGATCTGCTGTGGGAACGGAGGACCGATGCCTGCCCGGATGAATTGGTTTCTGGCCTCCTCGAGCAGGGCGCATTTGACATTGGAGGCGTCGTCGTCATTGGCGCACCACGCAATCAAGGTGAGCACCACCCCGGCGGGACCCGCTTTGGTTACGGGACAACCGCAGATGGACTTGACCCTGTGGTCTTGCCCGGCCAAGGCCGTCACAATGCTGCGCGCCTTGTCCAGGTCGGCCTCGTAATGCAGGCAAAGGTCCACGCAACAGAGGACGCGCCCGTCCTCGCCGGACTTGTTGATGATCGTCTGGGAGGCGATCAGGCTGTTGGGCACTACGATTTGCCGATTGTCATCGGTCTTCAAGACCGTGTAGCCCAGGTTGACACTTTGGACGACGCCGGTTTCCAACCCTGTTGGCGCGGCCACCTGGAGACGGTCCCCGACTTTGAACGGGCGATAGAGCACCAGCGAAATCCCGGCTATCAGGTTGCCCAGTGTGTTCTGGGCGGCCAAACCGATGACGACGGAGATGACGCTGACCCCGGCCAGCCAGGCCGTTCCGAGGTGGGCCAGGGCGGGGACGATGTGGGCGTAGGAAATGAACGCCAGGAGATAGACCCCGATCTGGGCCAGTTGCCCAAGGAACTGCACGGTAGTCCGGTCCATGAGGGCGCGTTTGTCGTAGGCCAGAATGCGGTGGATGGCCAGGCGCAGGGCGCGGCCGATGACCCAGGCGGCCAAAGCAAAGAGCACAGCATAGAGCACCGCCCCCAGCAGCGAGGCGGGATCATAGAACGGAGGCGGGACCGCCGCAATTGGGCGGCCATCGACCACCGCCCCCGCCGGCGAGGCGGCCTCTGCAAGCCTCCCGCTCTTTAACTGCGCTAAATTGGTCATTCGCATGCCGGCTCCGGCCTTTTGCACAGAGCGCGGGCCGCAGTATCACCTGACTCCACCGCCTGGATCAAGCCGGTTGTCCAAATGCGAATTGTGGCTTCCTTCGGGGCCGGGGTGTTTGGGGCGACGTCTTCGATATCCAAGACCTCGAGCGGACATTTTCAGATTCTCACTAAATGCCTGTAAGCATTGGGTTGCCGGCGTGGCGAAATGGCCGACGAACAGGACTTAAAAATCTAAACCGCCACTTTCGCACGGATTCACCAGGTTGCATTCAAGGTGGGTTTTACCGTTGATTTTACAGCCTAAAAGCCACCTTCCGCAGTCCCAAACGGAGCGCGACATGCAGAATACGAAAGTGGCACAAATAGTGGCACAGAGCCTTTTCCCGCCCAGGGCGCTGGTGCTGTAGTCGGGCAACGGAACGTCGCTTACGGTGGCCCGAGGAGCGCGGGGACCATGCCGACATACCTGCCGACCCGCCTGGACGCCTGGAAAGGCCAATTGCGCTAATGCGCCGGGCCAAAGCAGGCACCCCGACGAGCCGGGCCGGACACCTGGACTTCACGGTGAACCATCCTGGGCGAGGCCAACCGCCCGGCCAGGGCGCTGGCGCTACGCTCAGGCAACGGGATTCGGGCCAGCGGGATAGCAGGACGGCGCGGACCATGTTTTGGGGTAGCGGACGCCTCGTTTGAACGCCTTGGCGGCGCTGTAGCGCCAGAGAACAGGCCGGCGCTGGCCATCCTGGCGAGACTGGCCAGACACCCGAGCTTCGCCAACCACGCCCGCCCAGGGCCAACCGCCCCGGGCAGAGTGCCACGGGCGCATGGGTTTCGCGGGATGCCCCAGCCGTCCAGGGCACCCCCCCGCCCGGCCTTATGGAGTTCCTTTCCAAACGGGAGGGCTGAGAGGCACCCCACCCCGCCTTTTCGGGGCCGGCCTCGATCCGTGCGGTGGGCCTCGCGTCAACGGTGGCCTTTGGAAACCTTTTTGGTGCTGGCGCTCAAACCAGGATCATGGTGCGCCTCCGCGTTGACCGAGTGTTTTCACTGCCTCGGCGGCCGGCCCGCCAGTCTGATTTGTCGCAGTGACCGCCAAGGCATATCGCCCACAAGGCGCGGAAGATCATCGGGAAGGAGGGCACCCGGTTCTTGGGGAGACCCTGAAAGGGCTGAACCCGGAACAGCGAGACATGATTGTGCGCGCGTCGCGGCGGCGGGGGATTCGTCTGGAACCTGCGGCCCGTAGCTATTCAAAATAAGATTCGAGGTGCGCGCGGGGTCAAAAAGGCGTTGCAACTCCTGTGCTTGATCGCAATATGGCCACATGACCGGGAAACCGGTGGAAGCAGTCACGAAAGAGGACATTGAGGGCCTCGTGTCGCAGAAGGTGCCGGAGGGGCGCGACATCGAGTACAAGGAGGAACTCCCCAGAGGAACGGACGAGGACACGCGTGAGTTTTTGGCTGACGCGTCCTCTTTCGCGAATGCGGGCGGCGGCGACCTGCTCTATGGCATTCGTGAACACCGAGACGAGAACGGAAAGCCCACGGAAATCCCCGAGGCGGCAAAGGGCTTGCCGGGGATCAATGCCGACGGGCAGGAGAGACGGCTTGAGAACATGCTCCGCGATGGGATCGACCCTCGCATCCCTGGTGTGCGGGTCAGGCACCTGGATGGATTCGATTCCGGGCCTGTCATTGTCCTCCATGTACCAAAGAGTTGGGCTTCGCCGCACATGGTCAAATTCAAGAATCGGTCGCGGTTCTTTTCGCGCACGAGCGCGGGAAAATATCAGTTGGATTTCCGCGAGATTCGAGCGGCTTTTCTGGCCTCTGAAAGCCTTGGCGACAAGATCAGCGCGTTCCGCTCTGATCGGGTGGGCAAGATTCTGGCTGGCGAGACTCCATTAGCATTGGAAAGCGGCCCCAAGATCGTGTTGCATCTTCTTCCCGTCCGGGCGTTCGGGGAGCCCGCGACCGTGGACCTACATGCGGCGCAGTCTTCACCAGCCAATAGCCTCGAGCCGATGGGGCCATACGGTGCCGGCCGGGGACCGGTTGAGTTTAACTTCAACGGCCTGTACTGCAGCAGCGGCAGCGGTGCCTCTCCTCAGACCAACAGTTACGTTCAGCTCTTCAGAAATGGCGCCGTCGAAGCGGTCTGCAAATGGGAAGCCGACCGGCAGGCGCTGTTTGGAGGTGTGCTGGACCAAGAACTGGTGCGGGCGGTTCCGCTCTACCGCAGCCTTCAAGAACGACTCGGCGTCGGCGCCCCTTTGTTCATCGCCATAAGTGCCCTTGCCGTGAAGGGGTTTCGAATTTGGCCCATTTTGACGCGCAACCCGTTGGCTTTCAGATCGGCTAGGCCGATTGATCAAGACGTGCTGTTGGCGCCGGAGGTGCTCGTTGAGGACGAAGGCGGCGGGGCAGGCGACTCGCTGCGCCCAGCCCTCGATACCATTTGGCAGGCGTCGGGCTGGGCTGGAAGCCAAGGCTTCGATGAAAGCGGGAAATGGGTCGGATTCGCCAGATTCCTGCGATGATCTTTGTGATGCTAAAATTGGGCACGCTGTGCGCCGAGCCGGGGCCAGAGAATCCCGAGACCAGCAAACCCAGGATCGAAGCCGCCTTGACTTTTCTGGCGGCTGGCGCCGGAGGCGGTTAAGCCGACGAGGCGGACGGCGCCAAGGGGTTTGCCCCCGGATTCGCCGAATAAATGATCTTCCATTCACGGCACCTTTTTGGCACACTGCCCAAGAATTCTGGTCCACTGATCGAGACATGACACGAACTCGCTATGGTGATTTGTCCGAAATCTCTCTCAGCCAAGGCTCGATATGCCAAAACACGAATCACTTGATGACCTGGTCGCGAAGAAAGCGGCGGAGTTCGCCGACCAAATCAGGGCAGCGGCGGCGATGGCGGCCAACGAGGAGGAAATCCGCATCGAATCGGAAAGGCAGTTGGCTTTCATTGAAAAGGCCGCAGACGTTAAGCTGGAGGGCCGGCACGAGTTCACCGTTGCGAGCGGACGCATTGACTCGGTTTATTCCCGCGTCATCATCGAATACAAGAATCCCAAGAGTCCGGGGGACCGCATCGGGCCGAAACCGGACTCGCCAGGCAGCAAGAAGGTCGTCGAGCAGATCAAGAAGCGGTTTTACGACATGCGGACACAGCATCGTCAGCCGTTAAACTCGCTCTTTGGCGTCGGGTTGGACGGAAATTACTTCATCTTCGTCCGCTTCCGGGACGAAAAGTGGCAGGTGCAGGAGCCGGTCGAGGTCAACCGCCATTCTGCCGAGCGTTTCCTTTGGGCGCTGTTCAACTTGGGCAACAAGGGCAAACCCTTCTCGCCCGAATACCTCGCGGGCGACTTTGGCTCCGAAGGCGGCAACACTGTCGCCATTGACGGCATCCACGCGCTTTACGGCGCCGTCGTCGCCACGGATAATCCGAGGGCGCAGACGTTCTTCAGCCAATGGAAAATCCTGTTCGGCGAGGTCTGCGGCTACGACGTGGACCATCCCTCCGATAAAATCAAGCAGCTCGCGGACTTTTACCAGGTAGGCGTGAAAAACCTGAAGCCCGCCGAAATGCTATTTGCCGTCCACACCTACTACGCGCTGTTCATGAAGCTGCTGGCGTCGGAAATCGTCGCCTTTTTCCACAAGCTGCCGACGCCGTTGCAGAAAATGATGCAGGCCGGCACCAGCGCTAAGCTCAAGCGCGAAATGGAAGACCTCGAAGCCGGCAGCATCTTCCGCCACCTCAACGTCACGAACTTTCTCGAAGGCGACCTCTTCGCATGGTACACCTCTGTCTGGACAGCGCCGATTGAGAAACTCGTGCGGGACATGGTGGCGCGATTGGACAATTACAACCCCGGCACGCTCTCAGAAGACCCTGCTGGCAGCCGCGATCTGCTCAAGAAGCTCTACCAGCAACTATTCCCCAAGAGCGTCCGCCACGACCTCGGCGAATACTACACACCCGACTGGCTCGCCGAACACGTCCTCAACGAACTCGGGTACACGGGCGACCCGGACAAGCGCCTGCTCGATCCCGCCTGCGGTTCGGGCACGTTCCTCGTTATGAGCATCAACCGAATTCGGCAGTGGTACGACGAGAACCGCGAAAAGCGCCGCTTCGATGAAGGCGAACTCTGCCGCAAGATTCTATCGAATGTCATCGGCTTCGACCTCAACCCCCTGGCGGTCATGGCCGCCCGCACCAACTACCTCATCGCGATCCGCGACCTCATCGGCCGCGTGGAAAAGGTCGAGATCCCAGTTTATCTCTGTGACTCGATCCTCACGCCATCCGAATACGGTGGCTTGTTCACCGGCAAACTAGGCAAGGCAAAAGAACTCAAAACAGCAGCCGCTCGCTTTTTGATCCCGACCGAAATCGCCACCAGCCGCGATGACGTGGCGAAGTACGCCGAACAACTGGAACACTGCGTCAGAAGTGGTTATTCGACAAAGGAGTTTATCGAACGCTGTCAAGAGGAGGGACTGCGCATTGCCGCCCAGGACCTTCACGCAGATCTATACAAGGAACTTGTCAAGCTGGACAAGGCGAACAAGAACGGTGTCTGGGCCAGAATCATAAAGAATGCCTTCGCGCCTCTTTTTGTCGGGAGGTTCGACTACGTGGCTGGGAATCCGCCGTGGGTAAACTGGAACAATTTACCCCAGGATTACCGTGCAGACAGCAAACCTTTGTGGCAGAAGTACGGTCTTTGGCCACGCTACATCCTGGGTGCATCTGCTGACTTCTCAAAGTTGTTCTTCTATGCCGTGGTCGATAACTACCTCCAACCCCGTGGCAGAATCGGGTTCGTTATCACACAGAGTATCTTCAAGACATTCGGCGGCAATTTATTTCGGCGGTTTGTCCTACCCCAGAACGAACCCATTGGATGTTGGCGCGTCGATGACATGGTCGCGATGCAACCATTCGAAGGAGCCACCAATCGGACCTCGGTGGTCTTCGCTCAGCGCGGCCTTTCGACCAAGTACCCCGTCTCTTACGTCGTTTGGACTCCCAGCGGTGGTCGTGATTCCTGCGCCAGGGCTTCATTCGAGGACATCGCAGGATTGACGACTTTGCAAGCACAAATCGCCACACCGGTCCTCGACGAAGACGTGACCACTCCTTGGCTAACGAATTATCCGAAGACGGTCCGCCTGCTCAAGAAAGCAACGGGGAAGAACGCGTACGAATCCTACATCGGCGTACATACCTACGGCGCTAATGGGATCTTCTTTGTGAACAAAGTAGAACAACGCGGGGAAATGTGGCTGGTGCAGAACGACACGAAGGGTATCAAAACGGACGTTACGACAGAGACATTCCCAATAGAGAGTGGACTACTTGCACGCCTGCTTCGCGGACGAGATGTTCAGGAGGAGGGCATAGAGCGGGACCAGTTTCTCATTTTCCCTTATAGTGCTGAGGGCAAGATCGTTGACGAAGGTGACGTGCGAGCCAAGTACCCCAAAGGGTATGCCTTCCTACGAAAGCACATGGGCTTCCTCGGGAATCGGTCCGAGTACGTTCGCAGAGGAAGGAAGGGGCCGTGGTACCAGCTCTTTTGCATATATCCGGCGACATTTGCACCGTACAAAGTCGTCTGGCGGGAACAGTCCTCTACGTTGACACCCGCTGTGTTGATCCGTGACGGCGAGCGCCCTATAATTCCTGACCACAAGTTGATGTTTATACCATGTTGGTCCGAAGCGGAGGCGGATTATGTGTTTGGCCTGCTAAGTTGCACGATAAGTCGTGTCCTCGTGAAATCCGTTTCGATTGAGACGCAGAATTCGACGCGTGTTATGGACATGCTGGCATTACCGAGATTCCGACAGGCGGACCGTACCCATCTTCAGATCGCCGCTAATGGAAAGCGTATCAGGGCCACCGGTCGGAGGGATGAATGTGGGGCCTTGGACGATGCCGCGGTCAGTCTTTGGGGGCTGACTGTTGAGGAGCAAAACCTCTTGGCCCAGCTACGTGAGTAGAAAGGGAGACGCCGTTTGCAAGGGTAAGCTGATGCTTAGAGTTGACTACATCGACAATTTCGAGACCAAGGCGCTGGACGCCATCCGAGATTTGTCCGCCGAGGCCGGGCGAGTGGACATTGCGGTGGCGTTCCTGTCGTATCGCGGCTGGATGGAACTCAAGCCGAGTTTGACGGCGGTGGTCTCGCGCGGCGGGCGGTTACGCATCATCGTGCGGCGCGACGTGCGGCAAAACAGCGCCCAGGCAGTTGAGGAATTGTTCCGCCTGCCCAACACGCAGATCGCCTTCGGCCTTGAGGAGACGGCGTTTCACCCCAAGGATTATCATTTTCACAACGGCAAAGGACTGACGGTGCTCACCTCATCGGCCAACGCCACTTACGCCGGCCTGACGCACAATGACGAAGGCGGCGCGGTTGTCACGCATCGCGACGCCGCCAAGGACGAGGCGGCGCAGAAAGCCATCGGAATTTTTGAGCGGCGCTGGCAAAACGGCGCGCTCATTGACGAGAAGGTGCTGGCGGCGTTCAAGGCCGAAGCGGTCGCACCCTCGTTTGCCGAGGGTGATTTTGTCCGCAGCACGAACGACCTTTACAAAGAATATGGCATCGGGCGCATCCAGAAGGCGCGCGGTGCGCAGGCCAAGGTCGAGTTCAATCCCTCAGTGTTCATGCCGCCGCCGTACCGCTCGGAAAACAAGATACTCCACCTCGCGGAACTCGAGCGGGTGGACACACCGTTGGAGCGGGCGAGGCGCGGGCAGTGGGACGAGTCGTGGCGGTTCGAGCTGAAGATGATGGCAGCACGGTTTCTGACGGGCAACAAGGGCGGCCAGCTTTCCAACGCGCGCACGGAGATCCTGCCGCACCAGATTTTCGCGGCGCACCGTGTAGTGTCGAGCGCGCGACGGCGTTTCCTGCTGGCGGATGAAGTCGGGCTGGGCAAGACGATTGAGGCTGGAATGATCTGGCAGGCGTTGTCGCAGCGCGGGCAGGCACGACGGACGCTGATCGTGACCCCGGCGGGACTGACGACGCAGTGGCAGGAGGAAATGCAGGACAAATTCGACACGTTGTTTGAGATCTTTGGCCGAGATTTCACAGCTATTAATCCGCGTATCTGGGATTTAAAGGCAGCGGCCATCGCTTCGATTGACACCCTAAAGCGCGGCGAGCACAAACGTGTGTTGTTGGAAAACCGGAAGTGGGACTTGATCATCTTCGACGAAGCGCACCGTTTGAGCGCGGTGGATTACGGGTCGGGCGAGGTGGGGAAGACGCACAACTATCGGCTGGCGGAGGAGGTGAGCCAGAAGCACTACACGGATGCACTGTTGTTGCTCACAGCCACGCCGCATCAAGGGGAAGAGAATCATAGCAGATTCAAGAACCTAGTTTCGTTGCTGGAAGAGAACGTCAATTTCGCCGGGCTGGAAGAGGCGGGGTTGTTTGACAGGAGCGGACTGCCGTTCACCGAGCTGGTTATCCGCACGCCGAAAAAGGACGTGACGGATGCACACGGACGGAAAGTGTTCAAGGGGCGGCAGACGCATCGGTTGCCTTTCAGAATGTCTGCGGACGAGGAAAAGTTCTACAGGGCGGTGACGGACTATATCCGCGACGGTTATCAGATTTTGGAGCGGGTGAATGACCCGATGCGCCGCCGCGCCGCCGGTTTCCTCCTGACGACGTTTCAGAAGCTCAACGCCAGTTCTACCGCAGCGATGAAGTCCGCACTTACGAAACGGCTTGGCCGGCTGAAAGGGCAGTTGGCAGACATACCGCCCCACGACGAGGAGGAAGAAGAAACGCTGCTTGATGAGCGGTATGAGGGCGAAACCGACGAGCGGGCCGTCTTGAAGGACGATACGGCGATTTTGAAAGACGAGATTGAGCGCGTGGAATCCCTCTTGGCCATGAGCGTCAAACGGGACAAAAAGCTGGACGAGTTGCTGCGGTTGACCGACCACATCGCGCGGGAAAGCCCCCGCGCGCGAGAGGAGAAGGTCCTCATCTTCACCGAATACCGGGAGACGCAGTGTTACATCCTGCGCGAGCTGGAAGCCAAATACGGCAAAGGCTCGGTAGTAGTCATTCACGGTGACATGAAACTGGAGCGGCGCGAAGAAGCTGACATGGAGACCGAGGCCATCTGGCAGCCTTTTGCGAAGGACGGCGCCCTGGTCGCGCCAACCACCAAGCGCACCAGCCAACGGTTGTTCCGCGACCATGCGGAAGTGCGCTTCCTCGTTTCGACCGAGGCCGGCGGGGAAGGGATCAACCTCCAGTTCTGTCACATTTGCGTGAACTACGATATTCCGTGGAATCCGATGCGGGTGGAGCAACGCATCGGGCGAATCTATCGCTACGGGCAGGACAAGGTTGTGCAGGTGTACCATTTCTTTAACAAAGGCACGATTGAGGACAAAGTGCAGACGTACTTTGAGGTCCGTTTGGACCGCGCCGCCATCGCGCTCGCCAAAGTCACCGGCGAAAACTCGGAGGAAATCAAAGGCACGTTGAACGGCCAACTCGAAAGCGAAATTGACCCGACCAAGATTTACAGGCGGGCGCTGGTGGAGGGAAACCTGAACAAGCAAACGCAGCAGGAAATCGCAGAAGCGGTGGATCGCGCCAAACGCGCGTATGAGATCGCAACGCAGAGCCTGTTCCGCGATGTGTCCAGTTACTCGTTCGACAGCTACCGGCGTGAAATTGCCACGGAGTTAACCCTCTCCGATTTGCAACATTTCGTGGAGCGGTTTCTCAACCAGCACCGCCGCCAACTCCAAGCGAAAGGGCCGTTTGTGGAGTTCATCGTTCCCGAGGTGTTGAAGAAGTTCGACCTTCCTGAGCGATACCGCGAGGCGACCTTTGACCGCGAACTGGCCATCAGGCGCACGGAGGCGCAGTTCATGGCCATTGGGCATCCGTTGATCGACGCGGCGCTCTCTTATGTCGGATCGTACGACTTCGGCGGACTGACTGCCTTTCGCCGGATAAAGGAGCCGTCGTTAGCGGGGCGTTCCGGCTTCCTTTTTGCGTTTGTCCTGCGAAAACGCGTGACCCGCGAGGAGGGCGATGAATGTCTCTTCCAATTCCTGCCTGTATTCGTTTCCGCTGAAGGACAGATTGACGAGTCCGCACTTAGGCCGGCGGTAACCATGGAGGCCGTCCAGAGCCCGGCGACGACAAGCCCACTGCCCGATCCGTCATCAGCCTTCGAGATTGCGAAGCATTACCTCGAAGGAAAATTGGATCTCTGGGATTGGACGGAGGAAATGGAGTTTCTTGGTCTGAGTTGGGTAGAATTCAAGTAAAACACCCCATGAACCCATCGGACACAGCCAAAAGCGTTTTGATTTTCCCCTTGCCATTTTCCTTTCTCACTGCCAAAAGCCAACCTCTTATGAACCAGAATCTCAGCATGAACCTCTGTACTCCAATTTTATGAAACGATCTCTTTGGATAGTTACGCTGAGTGAATCGAGTTCCCCAGCATGGCCTTGTCCATCATGCCACAAGGGCATTTTGCTTCTTGTGCCAAAATCATTGGCGTTCAAAGAAACAATCGACTCTAGGCGGCGGCGTGACGAAGAGTATTGGACACCAGAAGAAGACATTGGTTTCACGTTTACCGCTTGGTTAAAATGCAGTCATGCCGCCTGTGGACAAGAAGTGGTTGTATCCGGTAGCGGTGGTGTTGAGCAATGGCAGACGGTAGATGAGGACGGCGAGCCGGGTATTTCCTATAGCAATTGCTTCCGGCCAAGGTATTTCTCGCATACTCCAGACATTTTCGATATACCGAAAAACTGCCCGAACAATGTTGCAAAGCATCTCCGTGCCGGTTTTAGACTTTTCTTCCTAGATCCGGGCGCATCAGCCAACCGCATTCGCGTCGCGTTGGAAAGTGTGTTGGATCATTTGGGTGTTCCGAAACGTCGCAGGGAGCCAGACAACACGTTTTCGGACCTTTCTTTGCACAAGAGGATCGAGCTTTTCAAGAACGATAAGCCTCGGTTAGGCGAGCAGCTCATGGCCTTGAAGTGGCTTGGAAATACAGCCAGTCACGAAGGTAATGTTGATCGTGACGATCTGCTGGATGCCTTTGAAATTCTTGAGTACAGCCTTGTGGAATTGATCGAACAACGATCAGCCAGGGTCGCAAAACTCGCACGCCAACTTACGAAGAAACACGGTAAGCGCTGAGAAATGTCCCCAAATAACCCAAGGGGCACGAGTTGTCCCCACGGCAGCCGCCCCCATTGGAATCCCCTTCCAACTCATCAAACTATTCAGAGGTCGCCCCGGCCCCGAATACCCCGCCCCCATCGCCTGCACTCCGTCCTTTACGCAACAGCCGCTTAGCAGCATATATGGAAACCTTTGGAAAAACCGACATCTGGTCGTTCCTCGACGACAGCAACACACTAAGCCGTACCAGCAATGAAGAAATCCGCAGGAGCCCCGGCCACACGGTAGGATCCTACTTTGACTTAGCAAAGAAAGTCGCCGAGCTTCACTTCGCGAACCCAAGTCAAGTTCTGCTGTTTCGCGGCCAGTCCGGCGAACACAGGCATGAGTCCAACCGAACAACTTTGAAGCCCCGCATCTTCCGGCCTCGGAAGGGCCAGAACACCCCCCCTCCCCCAGACAGCCTCACCAGGAGGTTTGACCGTCTTAGGCAAGCCGAAAAGCTGCTCTCCGAACAATACCGCGAGGACGTTGGCCGGCTCGGAAACACCCTCATCCGTCGTCACCGGATCGTCCGGTGGTCTGTTCTCCAGCACTACGAGGTTTGCCGGACACCCCTCCTCGACGTTACCCACTCCCTGAGAATCGCGGCTTCATTCGCCTCCCTCGAGAACAACGCCCACGAGGCATTTGTCTTTATCCTTGCCGCCCCAAATCTCAGCGGCGCGATCACCGTAAACATCGAAGCAGGGCTACAAATGGTCCGACTTACCAGCGTCTGTCCGCCCACCGCTTTGCGTCCCCACTTTCAGGAGGGCTACTTGTTTGGCGAGTACCCCGATATGGACGACTTCGACCAGAAGAGCCTCTATCCGCCGGAGCAGGTCGACTTCGGCCTCAGGCTCGCCGCCAAGTTCAAATTTGACCCCGCTACATTTTGGCAGTCTCCTGATTTCCCACGCGTTGAAAGATCCGCCCTTTACCTCTCTCCTGATCAAGACCCCATTTTTGAGCTGACGCACAGCATACGCAAGAAGGTTCGGCACTGAAGCAACCCGGCCGCCTCCGCCCATCGTGGACCATCCACAGCCGGGCATCTCAAGGCTCCATGGATAGAGACTCGCGACCCCAGCGACTCCGGCATCAGCCACCCCGAAACTCGACATTGGCACAGGGGCAGCTAACTGCGTATTCCGACGCATTTCGGACAGTGATTCCGATTTAATTCGGACAGCCATCCGATTCATTTCGGACGCGGTGCCGATTTAATTCGGACAGCGATCCGGCGAATATTCGGACAGTTTTT
>Ga0181524_10000347_pt1 | contig 56274 bp, 59 predicted proteins | sample PEATcosm2014_Bin_34_FD_119761 | JGI IMG/M metagenome (GOLD analysis project Ga0181524, IMG submission 119761) | Peatland microbial communities from MTU Mesocosm Facility, Houghton, MI, USA - PEATcosm2014_Bin05_60_metaG | ecosystem: Environmental > Terrestrial > Soil > Wetlands > Peat | place... | reverse complement strand
TCGGGCAATCATCGTGCTGGAAGGTGATTAGTTACGTCTAACGAATCTTTCATATTATGCCCAAAATGCATGAAAAAGACGTTTTCAGTTGACAACGCAGATTCTATATGGCGAGAAGGAATATCGAATCCAGAATTGACAGGTTTGATAAAGAACCTAATGGCTGAGAGTAGAATGAAGGAATATCGCTTCTGGCGATGCAAACATTGCAACGTCTACTATCAGACTGATATGAATGCGGTATTTCTGAAGCGATTTCCGCTACGAGAACGGTAGGAGCTCATAGCATTTCTGCTAAATACTTTGTTTTTTGTGAACTTGTTGTTTAGCATTTTGAATCAGAGTTATCCACTTATTCTTTCCTTGAACCGTTATTCCGCAAACTTCAGCAGGAGTTTTACCGTCTAGCCCTTCGTGCGGTCTAATGTAGTTATGGAATAGCTATAGCCTTTGAGAATCGACGTGTCGTCCTTCTTGAGTCCTCGGATCACCTTCTCTCTGTCTCTGACTTCTCCGTTGAAGCTTTCCATCTTGTTATTGTTCATGTCGCCTCTAAGTGTGATTGCGTTGATGTGTTCGGCTCTTGTCTCTTTTTTCTGTGTCCAAAACTCCTTTTTGTAAGCATCATGGTAAGCTGGCAGACCGTCAGTTATTAATGTCTCAGGGTTCTTTCCAGTCACCTTCTTGGCCAACTGAAACAGTTTTCGTGCGTCATGCTTGTACTTTGATCCTGCAACCTCTTGAGCTATCCAGTAGCGAGTTTCATCGTCCATGATAGCGAACAGATATTTTTTGTCGCCCTTGATTTTGAGCCATAGTTCATCTGCTCTTCATGTTCCAGACACTTGAGGCGTAAGCTTCTCGATGTACTTGTACATCAAAGCCACGTACTTATTTATCCACTTGTAGACAGCAACATAGGAGACTTTCACGCCTTGAAGCTTCAGAAACTCAGCACACTTCCGCAGGGATGCACCTGAAGAGTAAAGCTGTAACGCACTTGTTATGATCTGAGGCGTAAGAGCGCGCGCGGTTCACAAAAGAAAAATCACATGGCGTGCGCGATTAGCAGAAACAGAGCTTCCGTTACTATCCGAGAGTCACAACACTTTTACTTCGTCTTCCCTAGTTGTCCAAGAGGGAATTGGAAGATGCGTTATCGCCCGCTCAAGGTTAATTGTCCAGAATGTGGGAAACCATTAAAAAAGGACGCTAGTGAGGCTAAGCACTGGTGCGAAAACAGCGCTTGTTCCGTTATATTTGTTCGCCATCTTGACAAGCAATCATTAATGGAGATAAAATACAAGTCCTGAACGCATAGTTACAAGCACGTTAACCTATCAGACCTATAAGAAACAATGGACATAGATAGACTCGGTAAGAATATGCCAAAGAAAAGAGCACACGCAGGACTCAAGAAGAAGAAGAAACGTCAAGAAACATAATCAACGCACACGCGCCAATAGAACGAGAATAATATCGCCTCCATCACTCGACTTGTTACAGGGTGCACCATCACTCGAAGATAGACAAGAGACTAAAATGAGACGAGGGAAGATGGTAGCTTTACTCCACTAGGGAGAAAGGAGAGAAGGGAGAAAAACTTACCACCATTTCCCTCATTCAACTTCGATTAAGCACACGTATGTTACTTTTAAGTTTATCTTCATTTTTGAATCAAATTTACGAAAAAAGGGCTAAAAGTTCTTTTGGCTGTTAATCTTCTTCGTCTTCATCTGTCTCATCGTCATCATCGAAGTCTTCATCTGTCCAATCTTCTTCGTCTTTTGCTTTACTATCCGGCTCATCCATTTACGCACCTCCATTGAACGAACTGCCCTATCAACTGCATGATGATAAACGTTTGTATGTAATATCGCGGGCGCTAACACAAAGGCTAGTCACTCTGACGATATACCAGAACCAGAGTTCGTTAAGCATTAAATACGGATAGAGGCAATCATAAGTTATGCTAGCGCGCGCCAGCCATATAATGCTTTATTAAGAATTCGAGACTACTTATAATATGGCAGCGTTTAGCGGGTTTCGTAGTGTCAAATCCCTCTTTTCCATGAATTCGCCGCAATATGGGCGCGGCCTAAGATCTGCTAGATTCTGCTTTTAGAAGAAGGATGAAAAATACAAGATGAATGGAGGTGAAAAGTGTTGAGATTGAAGAATCCTATAGAGTATGAATTGAACCCTACGGAGATAGAGAAAGGAAAGCAATGGATAACACTGACACTGAAAAACGTCGGAAATAAAACTCTTAAAAGACTTAACGTGGAAATGCACTCTCTAGATACCTTCTATCTTACTCCTTTATTCTTTCCTTTTGGAATAGGACACTACATCGGAGAGCTTGAGCCAGACGGAGAGAGAGAAGTGGTTTTCCAAGTGAACGCACAAGGATCAGCTGATGTATACGCCACTATCAGTGCACGTAGGGATGGCGAATACTTCTCCTGGGAATCCGGTTGGACGCATATCTCTGTAAGCGAGGAAAAAGCAGAAATCGGTCGCCTCGTAGTGCTTTCACACCCGTATACGACAATTGGAAAGACCCTCCAAGCCGAGGCAACCATTAAGGGCTTGGAAAAAAGTAAGGGACTGAAACTGGAATTCTGGGTGGAAACCCCCTCAGGAAAGTTTGAAGAGCAGGCCAAAACGAATATGAAGGAACTTTCAGTTGGAGAGGAAGCCCGTTACTCCGCTGAGTTTACACCCAAGGAAAAGGGGTTCTACACCGTATACGCGTATTTATACGATGGAAGGAGAAAAATAGGTCACAAGACAGATTCCATCTATGCGCAGGAAACATAGCTATCACCAAGCCGACCTGGAGATTTCCAACTCCCTCTTTTTGCAAAGAGCGCAGGCGGATTAGCGAGCGCTGGATATCTTGTGTCTTCAAGGTCGATTTCGCAGATCGTCACGCTTTTCCAAATCCTTAGCGCGTTAAGAGAGGCTTTATCAGTTGGCAGCTTCATTCCTCACAGGGACTTGGAAAAGTGGTTGAGTCAGAAGCCTACTTAATGCTGACAAAAATTCTATGTATGATTTTTTTGGTGTAACATTAGTTTCCGAACTGGACTATAGAAAAAGAGGAAAGTCTGTATAATTCTATCGTCTATCTGCCAACAGAAACACTCCCCATAACAGGAAATAGAAGGCAAAACATCCTAGTACGTAGTACAATACAGTGGACAAAACTTGCAGCCAAAAAATCGAACTCGGATAAATCACAAGAGGATGAATCAAAAAGTACAACCATGTTGGAAAAAGTAACATCATACAAAATCCAAGAATTCTACGTGAAGCCACTCTCTTCCATGAAGAATACAAAAAAGTCCCTTCAATGGAAATACAACAGTTCAAAGAAAAATATTAAAGATTTTCGTAGTGTGAAAAGGAAAAAAGAGAATAATTCGGATACTCTTTTCAGTTTGACTGTCTCTCGCTAAGGAGGAAACAGTTAGCGCGCACGCTATGAAGGAGCTTTAAATAGTTTTAGGTGTTCACCAAACTAAATTCCCATTTGCACCATGACTCTTTGGGGTGTTTGTCAGGTGGGCAGACTACGCATTTGACTTCAACTTTCGGGTTCAGTGTCTTTGCAAAATTTTTCAAATAGCCAAACCGTACCTTTTTACATGGGAACTCGTCCAGCCCCTTACTTAAGCGGGTCTCTTGGGTTCTGCACCTGTCTACACCTAGAATTGCATGCCCCTTGCTTATTTGGGTGGTCTTAAAGGGTTGATCTAGAGCCCAGCTTGACTTCTCCAGGAGTTCCATAATCTTAGCGACGCTGGGGTTTTCTTCAACTTTGAACATTTTCTGCAGGCTCTTCGCCTCTATTTCAGCCATGGTTTCCCACACGCCCGCATCAATCTCTGTTGCAGCCATTGTGCCGAATTTCTTTTCGATCCCCAGAAAATATAGTCCGTCAACTCTCCACAGGTTTCGGACTTGAAGGAACAAGTAATCCAGCAACCCATCTTTGGACAAGGAAGCGAGCATCTTACGATCTTCAGCACTTCCGAGAGGATACTGGCTCATCGGCAACACCACCACACGTATAAACAACTTAACTTCACTAATGTTTTAAAACTATTCCAAAAACCTCCTCGGAGGATCCATTTGGCACACGAAACGCACAAGAACCATCTAAATCGGTGGAAAGCCCTTAGCCTCAAACACATCAGGTCGGCCTTTCGGAAGGCTCCGCAACCCATTCTCCTCTTGTCAGTTTGCGCACTCATTTTCGGCTTGATGCTACTCGCAGGAACAGGCCGCGCAAGTTGCCTAGAGGCATCTACTCCAAGCGCAAACTCGCGAGTCGCGACTCTCGAAGCTGCAGACGAGGCTGCTTTAAACGTCTCGATTTTGTCGCCAGAAAACACTACCTACACCGTTTCGCAGCTACCTTTGACGTTCACCGTAAATGCGTCTGTCTCATGGGCAGGTTACAGTTTGGACGGGCAGTCAAACATTACGGCAGTCGCGAATACGACTTTGGCCAACGTCGCTCAAGGATCGCATTACATCGTTGTTTACGCCAATGACACGTCGGGCCTTATGGGCTCCTCTAAGACGGTGTATTTCACAGTGGGGCAAGTTAGCATTCTGGAGATGGTTCCATTGGGGATCATTCAGGGTCTGACAGAGTGGTTGCCCGTCTCGAGTACAGCCCACTTGAAAATAGCTCAACACTTGATGAACTTGGAAGTTACGCCCCTCTTGGACGTCACTCTCCATCTGGGGACGCTGATAGTGGTAATTTTTTACTTCAGAAAAGACATCAAGGACATACTCGTGGCATTGGTGCATCTGGACTTCACGTCAGAAAGTGGTCGGCTCATACCGCTCATAGTCATTGCAACAATTCCCACGGGGATAATCGGGGTACTCTACGCGGAATACCTCGAGCAGAATTATCAAACGCTACTTATAATCGGCGTCACCTTTCTGGTCGGGGCCACGTGGCTTTACACTTCCAGAATTGGAAAAGAAAACGTGGGCACCATAACCCCTTTGACAGCGTTCATCATGGGTATCGGTCAGGGACTCGCGAGTTTCCCAGGTCTGTCAAGAAGCGGGACCACCATATCAACTGGCCTGATGCTTGGGTTGAAAAGAGAAAAAGCATTCACGTTTTCATTCTTGCTCTCAATTCCCGCGATAATAGGAGACACGGCGTTCGAGGCCTACCATGACCGCGGCCAATTCGGCGTCCAAAACATAAGTTCCACAGCGTTATTGCTCGGCGTGGTCTTCTCCGCCGTTTTCGGGTACATCGCCATAAGACTCGTTTCAAACTTGGTGAGGAGCAAAAGATTCCATTACTTCGCATTTTACACTTGGGCACTCGGGATAACTCTAATCGTTCTCACGCTGACGGGGATTCTAACCATTTAGGCTTGCCCTGCAGGAACTCGGTTAGAAAAACGGCGAACTCGGCGTTGGTTTCGTAGACATCGGAGATTTCCTCGTTGACCAGAACCTTGAAACCCTTCTTGAGAACCTGCGAGACTCCCTCGGCAACTCCTGTGCTTCTTCCACCATCCTGCAACCTCTGTCTTAACAGATCGCAGACATCAGTAGGTTTCCGTCGAACCAAGACGACCCATCTGTCGTCCTCCACGTAGGGTCCGCACACTGTATCCTTGCTATCCACATGTTTTGTGACGAATTTTTCGCACTCCTTCTCCTTGTTTAACGGCGGTCCCATGTGCTCCTTAACAGGCGAAATGCAGCGGTCTTCAAGCTCGAACATGAACATGCCAAAGTTTTTTTCGTCGCTCCAAGCAATGTCTCGCAAAACCTTGAAGTCGCTCAGCTGGACAAGCTTGCGGAGAGAACGCTGGCTCTTGTAGAGTTGACCCCACAACACGTCTGGAACGGCTTTGATGCCGTGGAAAACCACGAAGACGATTTTCGAATCACGGCTCTTTAATCTCTTCTCCATCTCTTCCACGCTCAGCGCCGTCGTTTTTGGCGGATAGAAGAATTCAGCTTTGGGCTCTGCCAGGAAAGCTTGGGCGGCAGCTATGAAGCTGTAAAGTCTCTGCCTTTGCACGGCGGAAGCCACATTTCTCGCCCTATCCACCGGATCAACGACGACCAGCGGTTCGCCGAAGAGAAGAACGATTTCGTTCTCCCTGTTTTCATAGAAACCTCCAATGTCCACCACGATCCTTTCTCTATAATTGGCGAAGGCCTCCAATGTCTTTGAGAATGCCCTGTAATGAAGGATCAAGAGTTCGCAGAGGTAGCCGCTGAAACCGCCAACCTTGATCTCTGCGCCATACACACCCGTGCCCTTCATGAACTTCTTCAACAGTCGCACCTCATCTCGCATCCGCTGGCTCAGATGCTTGTTGACGTAGTCGGTGTGAAACGGAGTTCTGTCAGTAGCGCTCAGCCAATCCCCACGCTCGACCGCGTAGCATGGCACGATGTTCACTCTGACTCCTTCAACTACGGCCTCCAGATACGGATGCTCGGCAAACCTCTCAACCTGCACCGAGCCCTCTGTGGCTTTTCTGGCCACCGTTAGGCAAACGTTGCCCAGCGACTCGCGTGGAATCGAGCTTGGAACCCGCATGAAAACGTCAACGTCTAGCTCACCGCTCAGCCACGTGTCCTTCGCGACTGACCCTTCCACTCGCACCAGGGCTTTCACGCCCAGACGCTTCGACGCAGAAGCGACTTTCCTCTCCAGTTTTCTGGCCAGTGCGTTCACTTTGGCCAGTTCGTCGTCTTGGGGCTTGATTCGTTTCATAACGTTTGAGAGAACAGTCTCCATCTTCTCGTGCATTTGCAGGTCCTTCTTCTCATCCCTGCGGACAGACTTCTTTGAGTGTCGAATAGATGGGTCCTCTAGGTGTTAAATCGCTTCTTTTTAACCGCAAGCACGCAGCTCTGACAGTGCCAAATTCGTAACCCACATTTTCATTTATGAATTTGGCAAGCTCAGCCTTGTTCCGGCCAGACCTTACACGAGCAATCGTCAGGTGCGGACTGAAGCCTTTTGGATCGGGCGCGAACCCCAAACTACGCAAGTGCGGCTCCAGTTGACTGAAAATATCTCGGAGTTTGTCAGCGCCCTCGGTCATGCCTGCCCAAACAACGCGTGGATAACGTGCGTCTGGAAAAGCTCCTACGCCGCAAATCTTGACGTCGAACGGAACGAATTGCACTCTCTTCATGCCTTCATAAATCTTCTCCGCGGTTTCTGCTGTAACGTTTCCGAGGAACCTGAGGGTTATGTGAATGTTTTTAGGCTCGACAACTTTCAAGTCTGCGCCAGTTCTCGTTAGCTGCGCCTGCACTGCTGTCAGCCTCTTCAGAACTGACTCATTGTCCATGTCAAACGCTACGAAACTTCTAATCGGCTCTGACACTCGCTCTCCTCCTGTTCTACACTGTTTTCTGTCATAAACGCTTTTAATGTAAAAAAACTATCTGTTGACCAATCAGAGCATTTTCAAGGGCAAGAAGAATGGTTGACCAGAAACTGGTGCTAGGCGTTGCAGGGATGCCGGGTTCGGGAAAATCCCTCGTCGTCAGAGTTGCAAAGGAAAACGGTTACGACGCGGTAGTGATGGGCGACGTGGTGAGGCGGGAAGCAGAGAAGAAAAACTTGCAGGCAAGCCCTGAAAACATCGGAAGATTAATGCTGGAACTGCGGGAAAAAGAAGGAAAGGCTGTCATAGCGAAAAGGTGCATCTCCCTGATAATGGAGGCTGAAAAACACAAAGTCGTCGTGGACGGGATAAGAAGTCTGGACGAAGTTGAAGAATTCAAGAAACGTTTCTCTAAGTTCAGTCTCTTAGCTATCTGTTCTTCTCCAGAAATGCGGTTCCGGAGGCTCTTTCGCAGGGGAAGAAGTGATGACGCTGAAGGGTGGGACGTTTTTTTCCAAAGAGACATGCGCGAACTCAGCGTCGGATTGGGTAACGTCATCGCAATGGCAGAGTTTACCGTGGTCAACGAGCAGCCTTCGGAAGTGGTGAAAAACAGGGTTAAACATGTCTTGAGGAGGGTGGAGGACAGATGGAAGAAATAAGTCTTCACTTGGAAACCGAAATCAACCCCACAGAATCGCAAGAAAAAGTGGAGGAAGCCGTCAGGAACATCTTCGGGGCTGTAACCCTGCAGGTGAAACCTCTTCACAATGCCAGCCTCCTGGTTGGGGAAGGCAAAGGAAAAGAATCAATCACTCAACTTCGCGACCTTCTTCGACGGGAACACATTCGCAGCGCGGCGCGAGTTGTCTTCAATGAAGGCATAGATAGGAAGGCCGTCAGCTTCTGTTTGAACAAACAGGTGGCGTACGGAGGACACATTTCCTTCTCAAAAGAAACCGGCGAGTCCCCGCTAGGACCTATAAGAGTCAAGATAGCGTGCACGGACCCTCGCGAACTTGTCGAGTGGTTGGCACCGAGGATTACGCCTAAAACCGGGTGGTAACTGCTTTGTCCTTGAGAGCATCCGTTACCGATCGTGGGGCTGTCCTTCTCGGCAAGAATGTTGCTTGTGACGCTTTTGAAGAGTCCAAGACTCTTCGAGTCGTCACTCATGCTCACGCTGACCACATGGTTGGATTGAGACAGAGTCTGAAAGCCTGCAAAAAAGTGTTGATGACGAAAGCCACGAAAGACATGATCGATGTCATGCGAAGCCCGCTTTTTCTGCTAGGAGGGTGCGTAGAAACCCTGGAGTACGGCCAGAGCATGCAGTTTGATGGAGAACGGATAACGTTTTTCAAGGCCGATCACATTCTGGGGGCAGCTCAGGTGTTGGTTGAAGATTTTGAGGGAAAACGGATAGTCTTCACGGGCGACTTCAGAATCGACGACACTCCCGTCCTCGAATCAGACGTTCTTGTCATTGAAGCAACGTACGGAAGCCCAGCCTGCAAACGCTCTTTCGGAACAAACGTCAGAGCCTCGCTAGCTTCTCTGGTTGAAAAGGGGTTGAAACAGGGCACGGTCTACGTTTTCGGTTATCACGGGAAGCTTCAGGAGGTCATGCAAATCCTACACGAGGCTGACTTGAACGTTCCTTTCCTAGCACCTGAAAGGGTTTTTCAAGTCTCAAAAGTCTGTGAAAAACACGGCATGCGCATAGGGCGGCTCATGCTGTCAACAGAGCCGGAAACCGAAGAATTGCTAAAAAACAACGCGCCGTGCGTAGCATTCTTTCACATGGAATCTAGGAGCAACGTTGGTCTGAACAATTTCCGTGTTCTCGTGAGCGGATGGGAATTTGATTCAGCAATCCGCCAGACCGACACAAAAGAGTACGTGGTAGCCCTCAGCGACCACTCGGACTTCAACGGTTTGCTCGAATACGTGAGACGTTCAAAACCTGCACACGTCATAACCGACAACTCACGGGTCAGCAACGGAGAAACCCTCGCAAAAGAAATCCGAAAATCCCTAGGAATACCCGCAGAAGCCCTGCCAAAAAGAGACTTCTCCTAAAGCTATGCAACTAATCCTGCGGTATCAGCTGGAAAACCGACTCGATGGAGCTCGGTTCAGTCCCCAGATGGGCCGGTTCTGCCAAAACTTAAAAAGCTCAAGGTGAACATGTTTTGAATCTAGTCAAGGAGAAAAGGTGAACATGCAAAAATCCTCTCTGATTTCAGGCTTTTACAAACTGAGCCCCAAACAACGCCTTGCTGTGGTCAGGGAGTTTGCCGATCTCACCGACGAAGAGACCGAACTTTTGCAGAACACAGGCTCTTTGCCCATGGATTTGGCCGACCGCATGATTGAGAACGTGGTAGGGGCCTTCCCCTTGCCGTTGGGAATCGGCACGAACTTTCTCATAAACAACCGTGATTACCTGATTCCTATGGCGATCGAGGAGCCTTCAGTCGTGGCCGCGGCAAGTAACGCCGCAAAAATGGCGAGAGACGGCGGCGGGTTCCACACGAGCAGCACCCCGCCGATCATGATTGGACAGATACAGGTAGTAAACGTCAAAGATCCCTATGCGGCGAGGATGCGAGTGATCCAGTCGAGAGAAGACATCCTGAAGAAAGCGAACGAGCAGGATCCCGTGCTAGTTTCGGCTGGGGGCGGAGCAAAAGACGTTGAGGCGAAGATAATCAAGACAACGCAGGGGCAGATGCTGATCGTGGAGCTGCAGGTTGATTGTCGTGACGCCATGGGTCCGAACGCCGTTAACACAATGGCAGAGGCAGTGGCTCCCATGATAGAGGGCATTGCAAACGGGCACGTCTACCTCAGGATAGTGTCTAATCTGGCCACAAAACGTCTGGTGAGAGCCTCATGCCTCGTTCCCAAAGCCTCGGTGGGCGGAGAAGAAGTCGTGGACGGCATAGTGAACGCCTATGCCTTCGCGGCTGCAGATCCGTACAGGGCGGCAACTCACAACAAGGGAATTTTGAACGGGATAATCGCGGTAATAATCGCGACTTGCAATGATCACAGAGCAGTGGAAGCTGGAGCCCACGCTTACGCGGCAAGCGCAGGCCACTACACTTCGCTTTCGACTTGGGAAAAGAACCAAAACGGTGACCTTCTCGGGTCCATCGAGCTGCCGATGGCAGTCGGCTTAGTGGGCGGCGCTGTAAAGACGCATCCGATCGCCAGAATAGCCTTAAAAATTCTCGGGGTGAAAACGGCAAACGAGTTCGGCGAAGTTCTTGCAGCCGTGGGCTTAGCTCAGAACCTCGGCGCATTACGCGCGCTGGCGCACGAAGGGATACAACGTGGCCACATGTCACTTCACGCAAGAAACATAGCTGTCACGGCGGGAGCAACAGGAGACCTCATCGACAAGGTGGCGGCGAAGATGGTTGAAGAACGCAGAGTCCGAGTGGACAGAGCCAAAGAACTAATCGAACAATACGAGGAAGCTGGAAAAATCTAAAAGACAAACCAGGCGGCATTGTAAACACGGCGATAAAAAATGAAGATAATCCTTGGACCAGCTTCCACAGACTTGGGAAAACAAATCGCTCAGGCTCTCAAAGCTGAAACCGTGCCCGTCGCCTTCAAGACTTTTCCAGACGGCGAGAACTACCTGCGGCTGGAAGGCCAGTTACAGGACGAAGATGTGGTCATAGTTCAGACGACGAGTCCTCCTCAGGACACTAGGCTAATTCAACTCGCACTCATGGCAGATTCCGCGGGGAGAAACGGCGCCCAAAAAATAACGGCCATCGTTCCCTATTTGGCCTATGCACGCCAAGATCGGGTTTTCCTCCAAGGCGAGTCCATAAGCGCAGAGACAATTGCACGCATGCTCAAAGCAGCCGGCATTGACCAGCTGATAACTGTAAACGTTCATCAAGACCGAGTGCTCTCACATTTCCCATTTCCAGCAAGAAGCGTCTCCGCTGTCCATGTTCTTGCCGAATACTTCGTGAAGAAAGGCTTCGGCAGAGCTTTTGCGCTTTCGCCAGACAAAGGTGCAATTCACATCGCAGAAGAAGCGAGAGAGATATTGGGCGGAGAATGTGGATATTTGGAAAAGAACAGGGACCGCTACACTGGACAAGTCAATATGGAAAGAAAAACCCTCGACGTAAAGGGCGAAAAGGTCATAATTTTCGACGACATAATCAGCTCAGGCGGAACAATCGTCGCAGCGGCCAAGACTCTTAAGGAGCTGAATCCCCAGCGAATCTGCGTTGCGTGCGTTCACCCGCTACTGATCGGGGAAGCGGAACATTTGATCCTACGAGCTGGGGTGGAAGAAATCGTGGGAACCGACAGCGTTCCAAGCAGCGTTAGCAAGGTGTCCCTTGCCCCACTGTTGAGCAGAGAGTTTGCCCGGTAAAGGAGAACGGACGTGGCCAAACTCTTCCTTCTTCTTTCTGGTGAGCATGAAGACTTGCCCGTCTCCGAAGTAAGGGCGGTACTCGAAGCTGAAGATCATCCTTACAAGGTCACAGAAAAACTCGACCAAGTTCTGAGACTGGAAGCAGACCCCGCATGTGTCAAAGATCTGAAACGAAGGGCAGCATTCACGAGGCTCTGCTCACTCGAACTCTTCACCAGCAGTTCAGAGGTAAGCAGCATAATCGAAGCTGCACAAAACATAGGGCTCGAAGAGATGCTGCAACAGGGCGAAACCTTCGTGGTACGGGTGAAACACGTCAGAGAATACTCTTACGAAATCAACGGAATGACTCTCGAAAGAACTCTCGGCGCCTTGATAGTCGACAGGTGTCCCACGGCAAAAGTGAACCTGAAGGGTCCTGACAAGACTTTCATAGGAGTGCTCACTGAAGACAGGTTCGTTTTCGGAGTGAAGCTTGCAGAGATTCAGGCCAAACCCTTCGTGGAGCGGCGTCCGAGGAAAAAGCCCTTCTTCCACCCATCCGCAATGCAGGCGAAGCTCGCAAGGTGCATGATAAACCTCGCAGAGCCTAAGGCAGGAGACGTGGTTCTTGACCCGTTCTGCGGAACAGGAACCACGCTCATCGAAGCCGAACTGATAGGTTGCAAAGCGCTCGGCATGGACATTAAACGTCGAATGGCCAAAGGAACCATCAGGAACATGGCTCACTTCAACGTCAGACCAGAAGGCATCATCATTGCCGACGCAAAATACCCACCGCTTATCAGGGCTGACTGCGTCGTAACTGATCCCCCTTACGGCATCTCTTCCACCACCATGAAGCGCACCACAAAACAAATTATCGAAGAAGTGCTGACAGCTGTACATGAAATACTGAGAAACGGAAGAAGAATCTGCATGGCCGCTCCTAAGAAACTGGGCATCGTCCAAGTGGGCACAAGCCTGGGGTACAAACATTTACAGTCGCATTTTGTCTACGTCCACCGAAGCCTAACCAGGGAAATAGCAGTGTTCGAGAAGGTGTAGCCCTTGAGCTTGCACATAGTTTTTCTAGGCACTGCCGCGGGCGTACCTACGCCCAAGAGAAGCCTGCCCGCGATACTAATCCAACTGGAACGTGAGCAACTCATGTTCGACTGCGGAGAAGGCGTTCAAAGGCAGATGCTTTTGGCACGGTGCGGCTTCAACAAGAAAATGAAGGTTTTCATAACCCACATGCACGGAGATCATGTTCTGGGGCTTCCGGGAATGCTGCAGACTATGGCCCTCCTCAACAGAGAGAGGAAACTCGAAGTCTACGGGCCGCCTAGGATTAGCGATTTTTTGGAGGCGATAAGAGAGACGGTGCCGTTCGGACTAACGTTTCCTGTTGAAATTCACCAGGTTGAAGAAGCGGGGGTCATCGTCGACGAGCAAGAATATCGTGTGGAAGCGATCCGATCGAAACACCCGATTCCAAGCTTTGCGTACGCCTACATAGAAAAGCCGAGACCTGGAAAATTCCATCCCGAAAAAGCTGAGGCTCTGGGGGTCAAAGAAGGCCCTCTGTGGGGAAAGCTTCAGCGGGGACAGAACGTGCGACTCTCAAACAGGCGAGTCGTGAAACCCGAGGAAGTGATGGACAAGCTGAGGAAGGGCAGAAAGATAGTCTACACGGGCGACACTCGTCCGTTCAGGATGCTTGAAAAGTTCGCGGCGGGCGCTGATCTGTTAATCCACGAGAGCACTTTGGGTGAAGAGCTGGCTGATAGAGCGATGGAGTACGGCCATTCTACCCCGAGTCAAGCAGCAAGAACGGCGAAGAAAGCAAACGTCAAGAAACTCGTTCTGACACACATAAGCCAGCGATACAAGGATTCAAGCAAGGTGCTGAAACAGGCAAAGAGAATTTTCAAGAACACAATCGTCGCAGAGGACTTCACGAAGCTGGATGTTCCGTTGCTAGAGGAGTAGTTTTTCCAGCCTCTGAATACTCTCGTCAATATGCTCCACAGACTCGACTATCACCGCTTTACTGAAAGACACTCTTTTCAAATGTTTTGCCACCAAATCCCAGTCTATGTTGCCGTGGCCCACGCACAAGTGTTCGTCAGATTTTCCATGGTTGTCATGAGCGTGAACGTGCACCATCTTGTCCGAAAAACTTGTTAAAAACTTGTCAAGTTCCCCGACCACGTTAGCGTGTCCAGTGTCAAAAGCCAAGCCAATGTCCTCGCCGATTTCATCGTAGAATCTCTTGAACTCATCCACGTTCTTCATGACAAACGCTTCCATAATGTTTTCAACGCTCGCCTCAACACCGTGGTCACGTGCAAACCTGAACAGCAATCGAACGCTCTTCAAGTTTCGGGACCAGTCCATTCCCGGATAAAACATGCTGAGGGCTGTTCTCATGCCAGGATGAAAAACCCACATCTGGCACTCCAACGCTGCAGCGTTCACGATCGAGTTCTTCAATCTCCTTAACGTGGTGTTCAGCAGGGGACCCGGCGGCAGGGCTATGTTTATGCCGACAAAGGGTGCGTGCACCGTGTACTTCTTGTCATAACTCTGTCTTATCCTGTTCAGTGCTGCGACTTTTTTCTTGTCTAAGGCGTGAAAACCGTCATCGACGAGCTCTATGTAAGTTGGCTTCGTCCTAGGAATCTCGTCCGCCATTTTCTCGAAAGGCTCACCAAGACAGTACAACATTGAGAGACCGATTTTAGGCTTGACCATACTGCAAACCATCTGCGACACCGGAGAATCTGAGCTTCGTTCTTATAAGCGCGCGCTCCTCCAACTCGTGAACCGGAACGCGCTTTATCGCTTCCTACAAGTTGCCATTACTCCGCAGGACTCCGAACCTCGTAGGGGGTTGAGGAAACCTGTTGCCTGCGGTGGTTCTGAACTGGTTACTGCGGATTCCGGCCGCGATTTCCACAAATTCTTCGAGCGTGTAGCTTGCAAATTCGAACGTGGGTCTTCCAAGTCTGAGGCCCTTGCACATTGGATCCGCGTAAACGAACAAGGATTTTCCACGGTAGAGATACAAGGACTCGCTTGGATATCCAAACAGGGGGCTGGACAGAACCTTGAAGGGCCAGATTTGACATGCTTTAGGCTTCATGTGTTGCAGTTGGCACAGGCCGATGTCTGAACCGTTATTCAAGAATGTGCACGAGCCGTCGCTTCTTCGGTTTATGAACAACTTGCTCAGTCCGGACGCCGTGTATTCCACTCCGTAGTTCTTGATGATTCGAAGCCATTCTCCAAAGTCTATCACGACACTGTAGAGTCTGCAACAGTCTCCGCATGAACTGCATCTCCAGTCTGCGATGAACCGCCATGGAACATATTGCATTGTTTCCTTCACATTCGGAATCAAGAATCCGCGTCTCTTATAAAATCTGCTTGGCAAACGGTTTCAGTTTATCAGCGAATTCTTTCGGAATCTGCGTGGCCCTTCCAGTGTTCTTATCCGCTGCCACGACTACGAAGTAGCCGTTTGCAAGCAGTTCCGCCGTTTCCTCGTTGGTCACGATGAAGCCCAGCTTGGCAGACTTCTCCCTCAACTCTTCAAGGGTCAACTCGACTTCTAGTATGTCCTCAAACCTTGCGGGTTTCTTGTACTGGCAGAAAGCTTCCACCCTTGGAAGCCAAAGTCCCTTGTCTCTCAAGGCCTTGAAGCTTAGCCCTACAGACCGGTAGAACTCCTCCTCTGCCCTCTCAAAGAACACGAAGAATCTTGAAAAATGCACTACTCCCGCCGCGTCGGTGTCGGCCCACGTTACTCTCACCGTGGTCTTGAAATAACTGTTGGACATGGTGTCTCAGCGCCTAGGGTCTCTTGTAGAGGTAAATGGTGTGGGAAGGGAACCCTAGCGTTTGGTTTTCACAGAAGTTCACGACGTTAACGGGTTTCCAGCCGACGATCTCATAATCGTGAGAAACGATGCGAACACCGTGTTTGAGCTCACTCTCAAGCTTGCCCTTGATCTTCTCGTTTGCGCTCGTGGTCAGGTAAAGGAAGACGACGTCTGCTGATGTCAGGTCAACGTTGAACATGTCTCCGTTGACTATGGTTATCCTGTCTTGCAGATTCTGCTCATAAACCGAGCCCAAGGCCTTCTTGACAAGATCCTCTCGCAGTTCCACGCCGACTGCTCTTGCGCTAAAATCCTTTGCCGCCATTATCACGGTTCTGCCGTCGCCCGCTCCCAAGTCGAAGAAAACCTCGCCGGGCTTCAACTCTGCGAGCACTAGCATTTGATGGACAACTTGTGGTGGACTTGGAACAAAGGGCGCTATGAACACCGTGAAACCTCTATAACCTTTGGTTTTCTTGTCTTTTCTGGGTTAACCAACAGTGTTGTTCCTTTAAACACTTTCGATGGTTCAGGAGACGTAGGTGGCTTTCTTGGGCGCGGGTTGCCTAGCTTCTCCGCATTTCATGCAGCTTTGAGCGCACAGCTCGAGGTATTTTTCTTCCTCCCCCGACCCCGCGGCCTCAGCAGCCTTGCGGCACATTTCACTCTGTTCCTCGCAACCTTCTTCCTTACAGAGCTTTGAGATGGAGAAGCAGATTTCCTGAACATCCTTCGGCTCGAGCACGGCGCGGTTGGTGCGAACCAGTAAACAAGCTTCCCTTGCCAAGACACATGTTCTGACGTACTTGATTCTTTCAAGAACTTCTTCTCGAAGCTTCTTCCTGCTTATTTCCAAAGCGTTTTCCTCGGCTAACAGCAAGGCGTTTAGGCACACATAGGTAGGGACTGATTTAAAACTTGTTGTAAGTCGCACTTATTCACAGAATGCTGAGTGCTGACCACAATGCGGTCTCAGGGCCTGAGCGCCAGTTATAACTGCGAACCATGGCCTCACGTTTTTCTCAGAATGGAACCTCATAATCGTTCTAAGCGGTGGTGGCCTCAAAGGTTTACCAGAACCTTTTGCTCATGGCCTTGCGTTCCGCTTCGAGGACGAGTTCATAGAACCTATCGTTAAGTTTGGGTTCTTTTTCCAGAACGGTCTTAACGTCTGAGGGCTGCATTCTTCTGGCACAGAAGGCGACTGCGGCGGCTTTCCCATATTTCTCTATTAGATAAGCCGTTTGTAAGGCTTGGTTGTGGAGTTTTTCTTCGCCCTTGCTCAGCTTTTCGTTTCCTTTTTCAACTATGGGTAGCGCCTTCTCTTCTTCGACTCTGAGAAGCCCGATTGCGAACGAACCGCACTTTGGACACTTCGGCCTGTCTGGCAAGTCCTTGACTCTCAACATCTCCATGTAGCCCCAGCAGTTTGTGCACATAAAACTGTTCGTCTCGTTGAGCAGTCTTGCCTTCGCAGATTCGATGAGCACGGCCCGCATTCTCTCCGGAGGGATTAAATCGGTTTTCATGCTGATGCGCTCAATTCCTGCACGAGCGATAGGCGACGCGTTTCCTCCGGTTTCGATTTTTCGAACCGCGATTTTGCCCTTTCGCATCTCTCCGAGCACGGTGATGAGGCCGTTCAGGTCCAAGTCCTTCGTGAACACTTCCTTCAAGGCTTCCTCGTGAATGGGTGTTTCCTCAAAACTCTTCGCCAGCTTCTGAAGGCTCACGCTGCCGAAGTCAGCCCACTTCTGCAAAGCTCCAAAACGACGCGCCACGTGTATCATTCGCCTCTTGAAAAGCCCAGTCTTCACGGTGGCCGCTGTTAAACTGTCTCTGACGGCACGTTCGGGCAATGTCTGCATTTCGTCAAGCAATTTGATGATTTGATCCGCGTTAACGGTGCCCATCGTCTGCACGAAGATTCTGTACGGATCGTGCTGAACCACGGCCGTGTAGCCGATTTTTTCAGAGAGCAACTGGCCCAGCAATTGGGCGAAGGCTCTGTTCGTAAGCGAACCGAAGTTGATGTGAATCAGCACGAACTCGCCCCAGTCTTCGACGGTTATTCGCTTGTCTGTAGGGACGGGATAACCAGCGTTCACCTGTTCAACCGTTTCCGCTAATGCGCGAAGAATGACGTCTTGGTCAGCAGGATACCGTTCACTCAACTCGGCCGCGATGTCCTCCATCCTGTTTTTCTTTCCCAACTGCTCCTCCACAAATCCTCTTATGGCGCCCACTTCCTGCGACACCTCAAAGGGCACCGGAATTTCTTCGCCTATCCAGCTGGGTATAGCTCCCGTTGGATCCTCTATCGGTTTAACGTGCACTCTCTCCTCGGAAACGTGCTGGATTATCCATGGGCTTCCTCTGATGATGAATTTCGTGCCGGGCTTGCCGAACTCTGCCATGAACGCCTCGTCCAAGACTCCGACCGAGGAGTCGGTCGTCTCATCCACAACGAGAAACTGCTTCTCCTCAGGAATCATGGAGAGATTGTCAAAGTAATACTCAAACAGCGCCTTGGCCTGTCGCGGCTTCAAAACCATCTTATCCTCGAAAGAGACCCAGGCCAGACGCGGGAAACGCTGATGCATGTACCTGAGAACTTTCTCAACATCTTCAACCGTCAGGTCTTCATAGGGATATGCTTTCCTGAAAAGCTCCAGAATCTCGTCGAAACTCAGCCGCCTGTTCTTGAGCAGCAGGCCTGCAATCTGATGCGCAAGAACGTCAAAGGGCTTTGGCGGAATCTGCACAGGCTCCAAATCCTCCTTCAGCGCCTTCTTGGCAATGGCCAACGCCTCGAGCGCGTCGTCCGAATCCAGCGCCACAATGATTCCCTCGGCCACTCGGCCGATGCTGTGGCCGCTTCTTCCCACACGCTGTATGAGCCTCGTCGCCTGTCTCGGGCTCATGTATTGAATGACCAGGTCTATGCTGCCGACGTCGATGCCCAGCTCGAGCGAGCTCGTGCAGACTAGCCCCCTCAACTCGCCGCTCTTCAACCCTTTTTCGGCCGCGATCCGGGACGGCTTGGCGAGCGAGCCGTGATGGATGGACACTGGAAAGTCGATGTCCCAAACCTTGAACCTGCTGGCCAAAACCTCAGAGACGGCACGCGTGTTTGTAAACAGCAGAACAGACTTGTGTTCCTCGATGTAATCTCTGATGATTCGAAGCCGAGCCGCCACTTCGGGGTGCGTGTAGAGCTGCGTTGCCAATCGCACGGCTTCATCGTCGGGCGTTGGAAAAATGATTTTCAGATGCATCATTCTCGCAACTGGAACCCGCACGATTTCGACGCTTCTTCCTGTACCCACGAGAAACTGGCCAACCCTCTCTGGACTGCCAATCGTCGCCGACAGGCCAATCAGCTGGAAGTCTCTGCCAACCATAGTCCTGAGCCGTTCCAAGGCTAGGGCCAACTGGCTTCCGCGTTTGCTGTCCGCCATTTCGTGCACTTCATCGACTATGACCCACTGTACTCTCTGAAGATGTTGGCGCATGATCCAGCCGGACAGAATCGCCTGCAAGGTCTCCGGTGTCGTTATCAGTATGTCCGGCGGGCTTCTGGACTGACGCACTCTCTCTTTGGTTTCAGTGTCGCCATGTCTGACGGCTAACTTGATGTCCAGATTGTTGCACCACCACTCGAGACGCTCAAGCATGTCCCTGTTCAAAGCCCGCAACGGAGTGATGTACAAGACTTTGATTCCAGGAACGCCTTGCTGTCCCTGAAGAAGTTTGCTCAAGACCGGCAAGAACGCGGCCTCAGTCTTGCCAGTAGCCGTGGGCGAAATCAGAAGAACATTCTTTCCTTCAAGAATCAAGGGAATAGTTCTTTCCTGAGGCTCAGTCGGCCTAGGAAACCCCTTACGGTCGATAAGCTTTCGCACAGGCTTCACAAGCAACTCAAAAGCATTTGCCGGACTATCGTTCAATATTCGCCTAACCTACCTTGAAACCAGTTGGAATAAGCTCGAAGCCAACGGTAAAAGCATTTTGGAAACACAGTCTTTGGCATCGAACATGGAAGGCCCAAGAAGGTCAGCGAGGCCTGAAAACAAGCTCTCAGCAACGCAGATGGCTCTTGATTTCTGCATCACCAATTCTCATCGTCATTCTCTAAGAGTCGGCTGGACAAGTTGATGGAAAGTTATTTATCCATCATCATAAGAAAACCATCAACATCGAAATAAACCGGAGGAAGTTAAATTGCCTAAATGTCCAAAATGTGGAACCGACGTACCGAAACCAAAGAAGACGTGGAAAATGGCGGGTCGTCCTGACAAGGCAGGAAAGAGAATGGAACTTGAGATTGGGCTTTACCAATGCCCCAAGTGTCAGAAGCAATTCCGTGAAGTACTAGGAAAAAGGAAGATCTAAAACCGACACGCTGCTCACATCGGACGCGACCTTCCCCCTCTTTTTCATGTTCAAACCATCAAGCTTTGAGCCGCCCCCTGCTCACGAAACCATTTGCGAAGACAAGGCAAGTCGTCGAAAGCCTCAAGATATAGTAGTTGTGGAAAAACGGGTATTTCCAGACCTCAGCATTGAGTGGCGCGCTGTCGAGAAACCTATATAGAATATATAGAAATACAGTTTCTATTTTGAAAAGGCACTTTAGCACAATCTTACTGCTCTCTCCGACGGAGAGGAGAGAGATGAAGAAGACTTCGCTGTTCGAGTATGATGCAGTACCGCTTCGGACTAGGAAGCCCGACCCGGATTGGTTTGTTAAAAAACGCACACGGTAACTACATACACTCCAAAACTGCACGTATGATTGATGTGGCAAGGCGTTGTGCGATTAGCTTGCTTTTCCGATTCTGGTAATTCAGGACCGTGTTTCCAACATTTTATTGCATGGTTTCTAGGCGGAGTTTTCTTCCAGAGAGTCCGAGAGTTCCTTAACCTTCTCCGACGCATTAGATTTCAGGGGATCGCCGTGACCGCTTAACATCAAATCGAAGTTTAAGCGTGAAATCTTTTTAACCGACTGTAACGCCTGCTGCATGTCTGACGAAAACCGCTTATTTGGACCGCTTAGCTTTCCGTTGACGAATCTGATGGTGTCGCCTACGAACAGCGCCTTTCTTTCCGGGTCGTAATATGAAACGCTTCCAGGCGTGTGTCCGGGCGTGTGGACGACTGTGAGGTTGCCAACCTTGTCGTTTTCCTGCAGTATCACGTCCGACTCGACCGGCTTGAACCTGTAGAAGGGTGACATGACCTTGAAGAGAACGCCATTGAAGCCCTTTGGAGTTGGAGCTGATTTTCTTCCAGAGACAAAATCCGCGTCTTCCCTGTGAATTCCAACCTTTGCTTTCGTGAGTTGCTTGAGTTCAGACGCGCTTCCAGCATGGTCTACGTGGCAATGGGTCAAGAGTATCCGCGAGATGCTGGCAGATCGCTCGTTTACCCTGTGCACGTAATCCAGGATCTTCTGAGCGTTTTTCGGCATTCCCGTGTCTACGAGCGTCAACTCTCCCCCGTCGATTATAAGATAGACGTTTCCGTAGACCCCGTCCACCCTGTGTATCCCCTCAACAATTTCCATTTGAAACCGCACCTCCCTCAGTCGAGACTGTGTGCCGCAGCCGCAAAACTGCTCGTCAACGTGTTAGTAACCCCGAGAAGGCTTAAAAACATGAGCAAATTCAAACTGCACGCGGGATCTCTCAACTCTGCTTTATCATTCACAATGTTGGTCTGTGTTTAGGATTTCCTGTATTCTATCTGTCTTAACGCTTCATCGGCCAGTCCGAGGAGAAAGACTATTGCGAAGACAAGGACACCCATGAATATCTTGTATGGAATGCCGATGTTAAGGTAGAAAATCACAAAGAAAAGCGCTGCCATAAGCGCAAACGTCAGGAACTCTCGAACGGTTCTACTGTTCATTGTACGCTTCATCTTCACGTTCAAAATTGAGTCCTTCTCTTATTAACCTTGCAGGGCGCGGCGGATGCTAACACTAGAGCGCTTGCAGTTCATAATGGCTTGACAAAATGTGGATAGAGCGCGTGAAACAAGATAGGGTTTCATCTTTTTGTTTGCCATTTTTCGACGATGGTTTAGTCTTCAATCCGAGTTGTTTGGCTTTTCTTACCGCCGGAGCCGCGTCGGAGAATAGTGAATAATGATTGCGACAGTCATAAAGTTGAGCGAGCTTTTTCAGTGTGTCGTCGTCAACTTCAACGTCGAGTCGTCTAAGAATCTGCTTGAGGAGCGCTTGTCCGTCGCTGTATCCGTGTTTCGGATAGTCCACCATTGCTACATAGTGGGAGGCAGCGTCCCAGGACTGAGGATAGACCCTGTAGCCGTGTTTCAACAGGAAATCTGATGCTTCCTCCGAGTTCAGCCGGCTTTCAAGGTAAACGAGTGTGTCATGTAAATCAAAAAGGACCGCCTTCAGCTTCATTGGCGTTCACTCCAGATACGCATTCCTGTTTACGAATCATGAACTATGGACATTTTGGTTGGATCTTTGTTAGATAAAACTTTGCCCCCACACACATCTTCTACGACTACGATTTTACTACTCACTTATGCTTTCACTATCTCTGACAGACAGACAGACACCGACAGACGGAAATAAACAGCGACGCATTCTGGGCGGATGTTACTTCTTACGTTCTGATTTTTCATTCGATTTCTGCAGGTAGTTGGCCAGAAGCGAGAATGTTAGGGGCAGGAAGTTGGTTCTGTCATTCAAATTTACGAGGAAGCTTCTTGTTTCATCGATGTCTAGCGCGCGCTGAGTCCTTGAATTCCTGACAAAGTCGGCGTATTCTGAGTAATCCTTGTGGTAGGTCACGATTACACGGTCAGAGTCTATGCCCATTCCACTCAGCGCAAGTATCGTTGCGGAAGGATAGTTCTCAGTCAGTTTCCGACTGGTTATCCTCACGCTTTCGAGCCCTTCATCAGAAAGTGGCCCCTTAAACTTGAGAAAGGTCACGGACATTAATTGAAAACCGAGCCTTTGAAAATCAGGAATCATAGTGTATTCCTTGATTATCCCTTCCTTCTCAAGCTTCGACCTGACTCTCGTGACAGTAGGCTGCGAAACCCCCAACCGTTTCGCCAACTCTCTGTCGCTTCTCCGACTCCCCTTCAAAAGCTCACACAGGAGTTTCAACTCGGTTTCTTTCAACGATTTCGCCTTCAACCGTGCTGGTTTCTGGTTCGCGCAATATTTAACACTAGCTCTCGCGCGCCTTAACACTTTCAACTGGAACTGCAACGATGCGCGATACTTGCACGCAGCGGCGGTGTATATTCCAAGCGATGCGTTTAATGCAACATGCTGCTGTTTATAGTATGCAGCGTTGGTCGGATCTGTGGAAACGAGGTCTTTGTGCATTGGCATTCACTGTATCATTAACATGATAAGGGCTGTACCAAGAGTGAGGATTGGCACCGACTGATTGGTTGATGGGTTCTTGTACGTTCAAGACTGCTTGATGTGGAGTACTGGCTTTCTTGGCACGGGTGCGGAGTGCCAAAAGGTATAAATCAATGTGTAGCTCGTTTCGTTGGAGAATGACCAAGTTTGCCAAGACTTCTGGCTTTCATAGACATCTTCGTAGAATCGGCGGAAATGGATAACGTAGTGGCAGCTCTTTCCAAGCTTGAAAGTCTCGAAGAGCTTTTTGAAGTGACGGGCGAGTTTGACATTGTGACTCTGTTTTCAGCGTCTGACATTGAGGAGTTCAGGGACATTCTCAAGAACAGGGTGATGAAGATTAAAGGTGTTAAGAGCACGGTAAGCTCCATCATTCTTAAGACGCACAAAGGTCCTCGCGCCCGCTCGCGTCAGTAGGCAGGACTGGGCTAAAGTATTTTCGAGAGGGCAGGCCATGGCCGAAAGAGGTTTTGCAAAAGTTGATGTATGCCATTCAAGCCCTGTGTATAGATTTGCTTCTCGACAACGGGACCATGAGTCCTGACTTGTCCACGCGCAGCAGCTTCGCCTCTCCCTTGCTCTGGTTTGCTGGGTAAGGAATCACTGCTCTTACTCAGCCGCAAGCTGTTCTCCGAGTTTCCTGCTTGAAAGCTGCAAATCAGCGATAAACGTCTTCATCAGCTGCCCTGTAGTCTTCAGGGCTTTGCAAAAGAGCGCCGGACGCGGAGAGGAGCTATTGAACGGATGAATTCTCGTTTGAAGGAGCAGCTCTGCCTCGAAAGGCACAAGGCCAGAGGCCCCGAACGCATAACCATACATGCTCTGCTGTCTATAATCGCAATGCTCCTCACAGCGCTTGTAGCGTTAAGGCTGAACAGGCTGGAAAATGCTAGATGCATCACCATACTCGCAAGATAACCGAAATTGACAGAAAGAAATCGATTTAGCAACGGCTGGCGCGCGCTAACATTCTTGAACCCCGATCCAGAGTTGTGATGTCCCAAAACTTTTATACGATAGTTTAGAGTCCTTGTAAAATGATGCCAACTGTAAGAGATTTTATGACCACGAATGTCATCACAATTGATGTTCAGGGGACCGTGCTTGAGGCTGCAAAGCTGATGCACCAACAAGATGTAGGTGATCTCGTAGTAATGGATGGCAATGTTGCAAAGGGAATAGTTACTGAAAGAGACTTAGTTGGAAGGGTAATGGCACAGAAAAAACCGCTTGATACTAAGGTCTCTGAGGTAATGTCTGATCCGCTTATAACAATCGAGGAGGAAGCCTCAATCAGAGATGCTGCGAGGAAAATGGTCAAGTACAAAATTAGGCGGCTTCCCGTTAAGAAGAAAGACGTGTTGGTCGGTATAATAGCCACTTCCGATTTTGCTAGGCACCTTAGCAAAAAAACCTTCAGTGAAGAAATAATCGGAGCCATGACCCGATATCCCTTAACCGACGCCAACCGATGAGCGCGCCGCGCATGCTTTTCCGAAACTAGTTCGCGAAATATATGATGCTTCTGGATTTGCTTAATTTGTGCGTGTTGACAACTACTTGAGCTGTCAGAAACATCGCAATGACGTAGGGGTGAGAATGAAACGTTACCTTGGCTAATCCCCTGAGATTATGCTGCGTAAGACTTGACGAGTTTTTGAGTCTGCTGAAAACTCGCTCGATTACTACACGTTTCTTGTAAGCTGTTTTGAATTTTTGAGGACCAGGAATCCTGAACTTCCGATCGATTCTCAGAATGCCCCTCACGTCTTTACTTTGATTTCTTGGATACGGAATAACGGGCAGAGTTCCGCACTCTAATTTCGGCATCTTGCCTCGAAGAGTTCAGAGATGTCCTCAGAAGAGAATAATAAAGTTTAAAGGCATAAGAGCACCATAACCGCTATAATCTTGAAGTTTCACAAGGGACCCAAATGCCAACGGAAAAACGTGAGTTTCACCGTTAAAATAGGAAGGAGCGGAAAGGAGCCAAAGTGAGTCAGCTTGCTGCTTGGAGTCCCGAAATAGATGATCGATGTAATTCAAGTCATATCAGTCGTCCTCATACTTGGAATAACCATACTTATAGCGAAACTCATTGCACCTTACCTTGTCAGAGTTTATAGACGGGCACCAAGCCGTCTAGACAAAGTCCTAAATCCTATTGAGAATTTTATTTACAAAATATGCAGCATAGATCCAGAGCATTCGATGGGTTGGAAACAGTACTTTCTTGCTGGCTTACTGCTTAACGTTGCCCAGATGGTTATCGCTTTTCTAATACTGGTCTTTCAAGGTAAATTGCCGCTTAACCCTCTAGGCTTCCCAGGTCTAAGTTGGGATCTAGCCTTCAACACCGTAATCTCGTTTGCAACAAACACTAATCTTCAGCACTACAACGGAGAGGCAACACTGTCCATATTCAGCCAGATGACCGCCATCCAATTTCTACAGTGGATCTCAGCAGCAACCGGAATTTGCATGGGTGTAGCATTCATACGGGGATTCATTGCCGGCTCTAAGAACGTGGGAAACTTCCACGTAGACTTCGTCAGAACCATAACCAGAATACTGTTGCCACTGTGCCTCATAGCCTCGGTTGTCTTCGTGGTTATGGGTGTCCCACAGACTCTCAACGCTTCAACCGCAGTAACAACGTTACAAGGTACAACACAGTCAATCCTCGTCGGACCAGTTGCTTCTCTCGATTCAATAATGCAATTGGGCACGAACGGCGGAGGATTCTACGGCGCCAACGCCGCTTATCCGTTCATGAACCCATCGCCTTACTCGAACATATTCATGATAGCCTTGATGCTTCTTCTTCCCACAGCACTCATCTTCGTATTCGGAGAATTACTGGGTAAAAAGAAGGAGGCTCGCCCCCTATTGTGGGGTGCGTACATTCTCTTGGGGATAAATCTAGTTATAGCGTTTGTTCCCAATATCCCGCTGGTCGCTGCAGGCATAGAAACGAGGTTCGGAGGCTTCATGTCGAACTTCTATACGGTCGTAACAACCGCTGCCACGACTGGATCCGTTAACTCTGCGCTCTCAGGCATGCATCCTCTGGTTATAACTTCTGGCTTTATGGGAATGTTCATTCAGTCGATTCCGGGCGGAAAAGGGGTGGGATTGATGTACATGGTAATGTACGTTATAATCACCGTCTTCATCGTCGGGCTAATGTCTGGAAGAACCCCGGAGTACTTAGGAATCAAGATCACTGGCCGTGACGTAAAGCTTGTCATGGTGGCTTTCCTAATCCACCCCATTATAATCCTAGTTCCCACAGTAATGGCGTATGCTTCGGGCGCGGTGGCAGCCATTGGGGTCGGTGGAAACTCTGTGGGTTACACGCAAATCCTGTACGAATTCACATCAGCGGCGGCGAACAACGGTTCCGATTTCCTAGGCGCCTCAGCAAACACCCCGTTCTTTAATATAGCCACCGGTATCGTCATGCTCATAGGACGATACGCTCCAATTGCAATCTTGCTTGCACTGTCGGGCTCGATGATCGGGCGAAAACGAGGCGAGACCACAGGTCTCAAAACTGACAGCGCAATATTCACGATAGTTCTAGTCGGCAGCATCATCATACTCGTAGTATTGACGTTCTTCCCGTTCTTGGCGCTTGGACCAATTTCATCATTCTTCAGGGGGTTAAAGAATGGCTTCTGATGACAAGAAACCTTTGGCACAAACAAGAAGTAACGAATCAGCCCCTGGAGGATTAACGTCAGCTTTCTCTAGAAAAGTGCTAGTCGATTCACTGGTTCGTTTAAGCCCCAAATCATTGCTCAAAAATCTAGTGATGCTGATCGTTGAAATCACGTTCTTCATTGTTGTAGCGATGGCTATAGTTCCGCGGGCTTTCGGGCCGGTAGCCAGTTCCAACCTGCGAATCTTCTACGTTGAAGTTGCCGCAATTCTGCTCATTACAGTTTGGTTCAGCACACTGTCCGACGCTCTTGCCGAGCAACAGGCAAAAAGCACAGCTGGTGCCTTACGGAAACTGGAAACCGAGGTGTCCAGCAAGAAAATTGTAACGGAAGAATGGGTAAGGAAGATAGTAGCAGTAAAATCAACTGAACTCAGAAAAGACGACCGTATACTGATTGAAAAAGGCGACGTTGTTCCCTTGGACGCTGATGTTCTTGAGGGAATTGCCATGGTTGACGAGTCGCTTTTCACGGGTGAATCAGCCCCAGTTCGGAAGGCGCCTGGGGACTCGCTTATCGGTGGATCGCGAGTGGTAAGCGATACTTTAACGGCGAAAGTTACGACGAACCCTGGAGAGACCTTCGTTGACCACATGATAAAGATGGTTGAATCTTCTAAGAGACCAAAGACTCCCAACGAAATTGCAATAACTATGGTGTTGATTGGGTTAACCGCCATTTTCACTATAATTATAGTTGCTTTGCTAGGCATGTCGGTGACGCTGGGTCTGGGCGCTGACCTCTCAGTGCTTATCGCGCTCTACGTTTGCCTTCTTCCCACAACAATAGGTGCCCTGTTGCCTGCAATTGGGCTTTCAGGAATGTCCCGATTGTATAAACACAAGATAATTGCCAAGTCAGGCAAAGCCATAGAAACCGCAGGTGACGCAGATGTTGTTCTTCTGGACAAGACGGGTACCATCACTGTTGGCAACAGACAGGCAATCGAGTTTGTACCATTTGCAGGCAGTTCAGAAGAAGACGTGGGGGAAGCAGCGTTTCTATCCTCATGGAACGACGATACCCCTGAAGGACGCAGCATACTAAGACTAGCATATGAAAAGGGTTTTGTGCCAAAAGAGCTGAACTGTCTTGCACTTTCAGAAACTTATCCGTTCTCAGCCAGCACTCGCATGAGCGGTGTGAAAATAACTCAAATGGGCTTAACGCTTCCCAAAGGGGACAAATCAGGACGAAACCGACGAGTCAGAAGAAAGTCCTCAATAGTATCCGAACAAGGAGTTGCCGCTAGCATCGAATCTGAAATTGAAATCGTCAAGGGCGCTCCCGAATCCATTAAAAAAACTGTAGCTTCAGTTCCTCCAAACTATGACCTCATTGTGGAAGGAATATCTGCAGAGGGCGAAACGCCTATTGCCATCGCAAGAAACCGTGAGGCCATCGGGATAATCAGATTAAAAGACGTCCTCAAAGAAGGCATAAAAGAAAAAATTCTGGCTCTTAAGGTTATGGGGATACGCCCAGTCATGATAACTGGAGACCAACCACTCACTGCAAAAAGCATTGCATCAGAGGTCGGAATTGACGAATATGTTGCGCAGGCCAAGCCTGAGGACAAGTTCAACATCGCCAAGAAGGAGCAAGCTGAAAGCAGAATTGTCGCAATGATAGGCGATGGAACTAATGATGCCCCAGCACTTTCTGTTGCTGATGTTGGTCTGGCGATGAATTCAGGCACTGAAGCTGCTAAGGAAGCGGCGAACATGGTTGACCTTGAATCAAATCCCGCAAAAATAATCGATGTCGTCATGCTTGGCAAACAGTTGCTCATGACTCGAGGCGCGGTCACTTCTTTCAGCATTGCCAATGATGTCGCCAAGTACTTCGCTATCATGCCTGTTCTGTTCGGCGCTGCCATACCTCAACTGCAAGCTTTGAACATTCTCCACCTTGGCTTGAAAAGTGCGGTCTTGTCAGCTCTAATATTCAACGCCATTATCATACCGCTTTTGATTCCTCTGGCCATGCGGGGAATCGCTTTTAAACCTGCCAGCACCATGACGCTTTTTCTTAAGAATACCTTAGTTTATGGCGTAGGCGGCATCATTGTGCCATTCGTAGGAATTAAATTGATAGATCTGTTCCTCGTTGGAGTATTTCACGTCTAGGAAAGAATGACTATGACAACTGAACAAAAAGAAAAATGGAGCCTAAAGAACCTCAAACCTATTATAGGATTGGCACTGGTTTCGCTGTTGATTTGCGGAGTTTTCTTCCCACTATTAATCACTGGCTTATGTCAGGTTTTCTTTCCCTACCAAGCGAACGGCGATCTGGTCAAGCTCAACGGGCAAGCTGTCGGATCAAATCTTATAGCTCAAAACTTTACCTTGCCAATTTTCTTCCAGACAAGAGACGAGTCACAGTCAGCGTCGGGCGTGGACCCTGACATTACCCTTCAGCAAGCATATTTGCAGATACCGCGAATAAGCAATGCAACGGGGATTGCTGCCGATTCGTTAACGAATATAGTGAACCAGAATCAGGAAGGAACGCTTTGGATCTTTGGCAGCCCATACGTAAACGTCTTGCGACTCAATCTGGCGCTGATAAAGGCATATCCTTCTGTCTACAAAGGCTTCCCGTAAACCAAAAGCTGTATCCAGGCCATTGAGCCCTTTGGCAACGTTTTTTTCCGACAGATGCAGATATCATTAACACCGATAATTAGGGTGCTATCAGTCCTGTTTATCGAAAGGTTAAAGGGATACGGTGTGTGTGCCTGTGGGAAGGATGGCTAAACGTGCCCCGCCTACTCGCGTTCGTCGACATCTTCGTAGAGTCACCAGAAATGGATAACATAGTTGCGGCGCTGTCCAAACTTGACAATATCGAGGAGCTGTACGAGGTAACGGGCGAGTTTGAGTTAGTTACCGTGTTTTCAGCGTCCAACCTCAAGGAACTAGGGGACATTCTCAAGAACAAGGTGATGAAGATCAAAGGTGTCAAGAGCACCGTAAGCTCCATAGTTGCCCGCGCTCCATCGATCACGGGTTCAAGTCCTGCTTTGACTCGTTAACCTTCATAGCGCGCGCATGGACCGTTTTACCCGTGTGTGCGCGAAAGCCATCGTGATTTTGGCGTGTCGCGTCGTTTGCTTCGTTGGCCTTTCTTGGTTTTCTGAGCCAGAATACTGATCCGCCGAATGCAAGGATTGTTACTATCGACAGAATGCCTAGAAGGTAAGTGGGCAGGTTGAGCGATGTGGATGACGTGTTTGTGTTCGAGGGTGCAACGCTGATTGTGAAGGTAGCTGTTGCGTTTCTTCCGGCGGCGTCTATGATTGTCAGGGTGACATTGTATGTTCCAGGATTTGAGTAGTAATGGGGAGTGGGGTTGCCGTCGATCGGGGGTGACCCGTCTCCCATGTCCCAGGAGTAATATTGAATGGTGCTGTAGAGGTCGGTGCTTAAGGAACCGTCGAAGGTTACTCTTTGCCCAACGGTTATCGCCTGTCCAGGGACGTAATCCTGGATGGATATTCTTGCTACTGGCGCGGTTGTGTCCATAACCGTCACTTTGGTCGTGTCCGTGGAATTGCCGTATGAGTCTTGAACGAACAGCGTGACGTCATATGTTCCCGGCGTGTTGAAAGTGTAGTTGACAACCTTGCCCTGTAGGGTTCTTAACGTGCCGTCCGTGAAGGACCATGTGTAAGTGGCGTTCGGGTCAGAGGACGAGGTTTGTGAGCCGTTGAGAACTACCTGCGCGCCTTGGTTGACGGTTTGATCTTGTCCAGCATTGGCGACAGGCGCATTGCCTAAAATCAGTGTCACAGTGGCATTCTCAACTTGATGATCAATGGATGGATTACTTCCGTAAATACTTGTGTTTGGAGCCAACAAGGTAGTGTTGAACAACGTTATTGGCGTTTCAACAGTTTCTTTCATGACGGTGAACGTGAGCGTCGCTAGGACGCCGGTACCGTTTGCGCTGTTCAGGGATAACAAGGTGGACGACATCTCTTCTATGGTGCCGTTAGCCGCTAGCACGGGCAACCAAAATGTGCTACCAACGGCCTTGAGAAAAGGGCCTTCATGATAGGCGGTGAGGTTTAGCGCGTTCGGATCCCAAGAGATTCCAACGCACCAAGACCACAAGTTTGTAACGTTGGTAACTGTAATACTGATTGTAAAATTCTCTCCGAGACTATGCGCACGATAGTTCGAGGGCTCGAGCTCTATCATTGTTGTTGTCGTCTGTGCCTTGGCAGGGAAGGCACCAAAAAGTGTGAGCGCGACAACTGAAAATATGCAACAAGCTGTTAGAAGCTTCTTGTTGAGTATCAATTTCAAGAAAAATGGGAAGTGAATAGGACTGGCCGTCGTATCTCGTGCCATCCTATGGGTAGTGGGTTCCAAATGCCCTGGCCACCAATGCTATGTCTTTCATGTTGACTACGCCGTCGTAGTTAAGGTCGCATGCTGGGTTCCAGTTGCTTGAGCTTGTCGTAGTTCCAAAGGCTCTCGCCACCAATGCTATATCTTTCATGTTGACTACGTTGTCCCCGTTGACGTCGCCCATGAGGCGAACCGTTATTGTCGTCGATACGGGGCCGACGGTGGCTATTTCGTTGCCGGTTGTGTTCAAGAGTTCAATGTCGGATATTTGAATTGTCGCGTTAATGCCGAGGGTTTGTGGGGTGAAGGCTATGTACGCAAGCGCACCCGAGCCGCTCACGCTTGAGTTCACAAGCAGTGTTGAGGATAGCTCGCCTATATCGCCTGCTGTAGGTGGCTGTTCGATGAACATTGTTGTACTTGCGCCGTTGCTTGACAGGAATGGTCCTTCATTGACGCTGCCTGTGGGTGTTAATTGAAGCACTGCGTTGTTCCAGGTAACGTTGACTTTCCAGCTCCAGAGCGAAGTTATGCTTGTTATGTAAAGTGTCAAGTTTATCGTGCCGCCAGCTTTGACGTAAAAGTACGTGTGTGCATACTGGGTGACCCCAGGCGATGTGTCGATTAGACTTATTGTCGGGCCTGAGGTTGCCCGCGCGTTTTGACTTGCTGCTGCTGCAAGTAGAGGCAGGACCACGAATATTGTTAAAGCAATCGCATACATTTTTCTGTTCATTCTTTACTCCTCCTTCTAAGGTGGCGGAAGACCAGAATTGGCTGCGATGTAGTCTTGTGCGAAGAGGACTATGTCGTTGTAGTCGATTTTGCCGTCTGCGTTCATGTCAGCGTAGGGGTTGTAGATGCCGTGGGCGTAGTAGTTAATGTATGCGTTGATGAAGTAAACGACGTCGCTATAGTCCACTTTTAGATCTGGATATGTTTGCGTCTGCGTAGGCTGCAGGTGTGTCTCCGGTTGGAGGGTTGAATTGAAAGGTGCCTGGCCTGCCATGTCAGCGCGGTATAGGTCCATGTAGTCTTCGTGGGCAAGGAAGCTCGTGCCGTTGGAATAGCCGTTCGGTAGTTTGAGGTATGCGATCCATAGGCCTATAACGAAATTCGGATTCGAGGGGTTTGCAGGTATCGTGCCGTTCACAACTACCCAGAGAAATCTCCAAGGCGTATATGAGCCGTTTCTGACGTTGACATCGCTTGGAACGACGTATGTGCTTAGCGTTGGGTTCCAGATATTGAGGGCGCTCAAGCCTCCGTAGTGGAGGTATCCGAGGCTGATGAAGCCGATGTAGTCTTGTCCTCCTGAGCCGGTGATGGTGTTGAGAACATCTATGTTGTTTTGGCAATACGTGTAGGGGGCGAGCTGAGCCTGCGCGGATGAGTTGGTTTCGGTCTGTGGGAAGCCGGCTGGTTTCAGGAAGAAGTTGTAGAAGCAGTCGAAGGTTCCTGAGGTTGGGTCTCTTACCGCTCTTTGGATTGGCACATCGGGAGCTGATGGGTTGAATTGGTTCCAAGTGGTGTAGAATGGAGTCTGTACGCCGCTGTTGTTGTATGTTTCGAAGAGGTCCGCGACTTGTGTCACGGTGACGTTTTGTATCCATGTGCTCAGATACGGGTTAACAACTATGGCGACGCTGTCGATTCCTATGGCATACTGCTGCAGATCTGGCATCGAATTGAATTCAGCGTCTGTCGGAGGCCGCGACATTGCACCAATGTCGTCAGCTTGGCTCACCATGTTGGGAATAGCTACTCCGCTTCCTCCGGCGTTAATGTTCAAGGTTATGGTGTCTCCCGTTACGCTGGTGTAATAAGCTGGGAACGTTGCGCTTGCGTCTACCTCGCATGGATATACTGTGCTGGATCCGCTTATCGAAAGTGTTCCGGGTGAGAGCAGCGCCTTTGCTTGATTATTTGCCGTTTGCGAAAACGCTATTATCATTATTAGAGCAATCACGGGCAGTATTCTTGGTATCGTTTTTGGTATTTTCATGTTTTTTTGTCTCCTTCTCTCCTTTATTTTTTGAACGATTTTTCGTCGGACATTCAGTAGAGAGCGCAAAATATCTTGCTTCTCGCCGTATTCTATGCTGAACAATTTAGCCTATAGCGTCGCCTGGTTTTCCATAGTGGTGCTATTGAGACAGTGGAGGTACTATAGTGGGCACCATAGTAGCCAGGAAGACTATTGAGGGTAAATAGGAAATCAATAATTTTTTGGTATTCTTATTCTTCAGCTATATTGAATCGGAGAGCGGATTCGGGTTGAATGTTAAACTGTTGAAGGAAAAGCTCATCAAAACCATTTTGTTTCTCTGCGCCGCCTCCTCCATCGCCGTGATTTTCTTCATCGTATTTTCTTTTATAAGGGAAGGATACTCTCAAATTGTCGACTGGTTTGGGCACGGATTCGGAACGGTTTGGATCCCAGGGCCGTACGGGCCGTATGGGATAACGCCGTTCATTTTTTCCACATTGTATGTTGGGTTCGGTGGCGCATTCGTCGCTCTAGCCATCGGGCTTCCGTGTGCTGTTTATTTGACCGAGTTTGCAAACACAAGATTGAGAAACGTTGTCAAGCCTGCTCTCGAAATGTTGACGGGCTTTCCCTCTGTCGTGATGGGGGTCGTAGGCTTTACAGTGGTGTGTTTCACCATCCAGAGGTACTTCGGGGGAACGGGAACGTGCGTTTTGGCCGCTTGGATAGTTCTCGGCGTTATGTCTTTGCCGACTATCGCAAGTGTTTCTGAGGATGCTTTGAGAGCTGTGCCGAATGATTTGAAGGAAGCCTCTTTGGCTTTGGGAGCCACGAAGTGGCAGACCACACTGAAGGTTATGCTTCCAAGCGCGGCTTCAGGGATCATGGCATCGTTTTTATTGGCACTTGGGAACGCAACGGGGGAAACAATGGCTGTAATCTGGGTTATTGGAAATGTGTTTCCGGCGCCTCCGATAACGCTTAACCCGTTAAGTCCGTCCAACGTGCTCACCGCACTTATTGCAAACAGGGCTCAAGGAGATTCTTCCTACGGCAGCCCTGAGTGGAACGCAATTTTCGCGGCAGCCTTTGTTCTTTTCCTTATCACAGCTGCGATGAATCTTGCGGTGAGGGCAGTGATGGCAAGAAGAGGCAAGAATGTGCCTTCCGTGAACTTAACGAGACGACCATAGATGAATGTGAAAACGTTAACTCGACTCTATTATTCCTTGAAGAAAAAACCAAGGTGGAGTCTGGCAGCGAGCAGCCTCCTTTTTATTGCAGGATGCATTTCGGCATCTTTCGGGTTGATTCGACTTTTCAACGCCCTGAGTTATGGGCTGCTAAACTATAAGGGCAACGTGGAAGTCTTAAGCGGCACTTTCGCAGACGTATCGTACTCCCTCATCATATTGTTGCCAAGCCTATGTCTATTTCTGACAGCATACCTGCTGCTGAATTCGCATTCTCTGGGCTGGAAATTCTCATGCGCGGCGGCGGCTGGAGCGTTGTCCATATTCTTCTTATCGCTGCTTTCTTTACACTTCCTCACCTCAGAATTGCTTCTTGCGACAGGAGCGACGGGAACGCTGAGTGCCATTGCCACATTAATGGAAATGCCTCGTATTCTTGTCAAGTCCTCGAATGTACATGATTCGCCGGTGGTTACTGAGAATCTTGGAAGATTTGCGGTGACCCTTTCCGGCATGGTGTGCATAGGTCTCCTAGTCGGTCTGCTCCTCTACATAGGTATTCGAGGCGAACCATTCCTTTCTCCAAGTTTTGTCACCGGTTCATGGAGTTGGGTGAACGCGCAAAAGTACCTGAGCGGACTGGTAAGCTCGCTTGGAGGAATACGCGACGAAATAATTGGATCTCTGCTCTTGGTCACGGTGTGCGAAGTCGTGGCCGTTCCGCTTGGTTTGGGGGCAGCTATCTACCTCGCGGAGTATTCTTCGGACAACGTGGTTACAAACATTGTCCGCTTCTTCATTGAAACTTTGGCTGGAATTCCATCGATAGTGATCGGTTTAGTGGGCTTGGCCCTTTTCGTTGAACAGCTGCACTGGGGAGATTCTTTGCTTGGAGGCGGCATTTCATTGGCTTTCATGATTCTTCCGTGGAACATCAGAATAGCCGAAGAAGCAATGAAGGCCATACCACAATCATACAGAGAGGCATCGATGGCGCTTGGAGCAACGCAGTGGCAAACGGTAAGTAAGATTGTTCTGTACGCTTCATCTCCAGGAATCTTGACTGGAATCTTGCTCGGTCTTGGCGCAGCATTGGGCGAAACGGCAGTCGTGCTACTCACAGGATCAGGCTGGGGGGGAACGACAACTCTGCATCTTTCGCTGACTCAGCAGGCCATTCCGTCTCTGCCAGTCTGGATATACATGGCACCCACCTTGCTTCTCGCCGGCACAAAACCGGGCCAAATGGCAGAAGCATACAACATGATGCTGACCGGCTCGTTCGTTCTAGTGGTCATGTTCCTCGCGATATGCGCGGTCGCGTTGTTGGTGAGGAATCACTTGACTAAGAAAATCACGGGAAAATAAAACCGGCAAAGTGGAAAACGTCGGTTAGGCGCGCACGGCTGCAAGAAACTGGGCAGGCTTTCATATGCTTTACAGCAAATCCCAGGGGTTGTCTTGTTTGAACATGGTCAAGCATCAGCCCAAATCTCGCTTTTGAAAAGACAGTAAAGTATTATCGAATTAGCGATTAATTCTATAACGGAGCTTGGAGCACCGAGAATTCCGGAGAGCAGAAACTTGACGAAATCGAAGAAAGCAGCCATTCCAAAGACTATTATTCCAGTGTATCTGGCAAACCTGTTCTTAACCCATAAGCCGAGTCCGACAAGCATGACGTCGAGCCCCAGTATCCAAACAACGATGCCGGCAACAGTCGCCGGGCTCGTTGTCAATTCAGAAAGATCAAAGGGAATGCCTGGAAATTGAGCGAGTGTGGACAGGAAGTTGTTGGAAACCAAAGAGACGCGAGTTGAGCTCATAAAGAGACCAGTATCGACAACCAGCATGAGAAGGCCTAGGATGAGCAGAAGTCCGCCCAGACCGATAGAAATAAGGGAAATAGTTTTTGCCGCGATTTTCCAAATCGCTTCGCCTATGCTGAAAAACTTGTGTCTGAATGATCTATATGTCTCTCGTGCGCGCTGCCTTTTGGGCTGATTCATTGTCTGGCTCCAAACTCCGTCATCCTATGATGGATTCAACTGTCAGGTTCAGAACGATCTCCGCGATGTCGCTGGCGTACTCCGCCGTTCTTCTCAGGCTCTCGATAACCAGTTTGAGGTTGGCGATTTCTTCTGTTCCAGCTTTCTGGGATGAAAGCAACGCTCCCTTCATCATGAAGTCAATTTCCTTTGTTTTCTGAATCACGCCTTCGGCAAGGTTGAAGTCTAACCTGAACAGTGATTCTATTGCAGTTTCAAACATCGAAACGGCCATTGTGCTCATTTCTTCAAGATACTTGATAACTTCTTCGTTCATCGGTTTTTTTAGAAGCAAAGCGTGTTCAGCTATGCTGGCTGCGTGGTCTGCAGCTCTCTCCACGGATTTTGTGACGAGACGATAACCGAGGCAGTCTCTCGCAGTGATTAGGCCTATCTCTTTTATGATTCTGGGGTTCATGATGGCTACCTTGAGTTGACGTATGACGTACATGTTGAACCTATCGACCTCGTCGTCTGTCTCAATGACGCTTTTGGCCAATTGTGAATCGTGTTCCTTCAGCGCTGTCAAGGCGTCCTTGTGCATTGCAGACGTTATTATACACATTCTCCTGAGAGCGCTTTGAATTGAAAGTTCAGGATAGCTGAGCAAGACTTGCAACGTTAAATCTGTCGGAGTGTCAATGACGATTTCTGTTCCAACCAGCAGGCGACGGGTAAAGTTCTTTATGGCGATCCTCTGTTTGGAAGACAACGGTTGTTGGCCTCGGGATATTATGTGCATCATGTTGTAACCGACCAAGTAACAGGAGACAGTCTTCCTGATTATCGTGTCAGGGTTTTCGTTTGGATTGACCTTTATGAGCGCCTCGTCTGGTTTTTCTTTTCTAACCGATTCAGAAGATGAGAGGATGGACAGTGAACCGTTATCTTCCTCGAAGAAAGTGAGGGAATTGCCTTTCTCGAGTTGATTCTTCGTGATCCATTTCTTGGGTAGGGAGACTATGTACGTTGATCCCCCTGTCATCTGAAGCTTCCTTCTTTCTCCTCCCTGTTTTCGAACAATATGTTCCAATTATGTCAGCTCTATAGGCAGACTCGAATCTATTTATTAAAGTCTTATCTATATAGTTTATGAAGGTTACATAAGAAACATATATGACAAATGGGCAACTTTCCATCAACCAAAAGGTGAAGAACAATACATGCTCCTTTCGCCATAATGCGCATTATCGCCAGAAGATAACTATGGAGCCAACCACATTGGCCAAAGTAAAGATCGAGAACCTAAATGTCTGGTTTAAAGAAAACCACGTTTTGAAAGACGTGACCCTGGAAATCAAAGAAAATGCGGTAACGGCGATAATGGGTCCCTCAGGATGCGGCAAAACGACGCTGATAAGAGCCATAAACAGAATGAACGACATGACAGTCGGCAGCCGCACTTTAGGACAGATATACATTGACGAAAAAAACATCAACGACGAAAACACCGACGTTTACGAGCTGAGAAAAAACGTGGGCATGGTGTTTCAAAAACCTAACCCGTTCCCAAAATCCATTTACGAGAACGTCGCGTTCGGACCCAAAATCCACAAAATGGAAAAAAAGAGAAATCTTTCCGACTTAGTGCACAGAAGCTTGAAGGAAGCAGCTCTTTGGGAAGAAGTCAAAGATAGACTGAACGAAAATGCTCTCTGCCTCTCGGGCGGCCAACAGCAAAGGCTGTGCATCGCGAGAGCCTTGGCAGTTGAGCCTGAAATAGTGCTAATGGACGAGCCTTGCAGCGCATTGGACCCAAGCGCAACAGCAAAGATTGAGACACTGATGAGAGATCTCAGCGAAAAGTACACGGTGATAATCGTTACTCACAACCTTCAACAGGCCGCTCGCGTTTCCGATTTCACGGCCTTCATTTACCTTGGCAAGCTTGTTGAATACGGAGACACTTCAACCGTTTTTGAAGACCCCAAAAGCGAAATCACAGAGAAGTACGTAACAGGGAAATTCGGTTAGGCCAGAGCCTTGAGCGGATTGTTGGCGCCCGCGAGCTACAATTTAGCCTTAATCCAGTTCCACAGATCTTGTTCAGAGATGGACTGAAAGTCGGGTCCAAAGCGCTCTTTCGCGACTTCGTAAATGGTTTCGTTGATGGGCGTTGGGAAAGATATTCGCTTGGCGAGGTCGAGCATGTACCCGTTCAGCACTTCCAATTCTGTGGTTGTTTTGCCTCCGAAAACGTCTTGAGCCATGCTGTTTAGACCGAGTCTCTTTGTGTTGAGCCTATAGATAGTGCTCGTCATGAAGGTTGGCAGCGTGGCCCCCATTTTGATGGATCTCCACGATGGAACAGGGCCCAGAGAGTGTTCATGGAATCCGGCTGCCTGAAGAAGCTGGATGCCTTCCCAGAAGAGCTTCAACGTCATGCGTATCAAGAGATTGAAAGATCTGATTTGGCGCTTCTGAAACCCCACTAGCGTCATCAAGGCATTGGCAAGGTTAATCACGAGTTTGCAATGAGCTGCGTCTTGCAGGCGATCCGTAATCACGCATTCCAAGCCTAAATCAAAAATCCTCTTGACTGTCTGCATCTCATCTTGCAGGTCATTTGCAGGTGTGCCGAGAATGACGTAACCCCGAGGTTCGTGTCCCACCTCTCCGGGAGCATCCCGCCAGGCGTTGTAGCAAACGACCCCATAGACTATTCGAGCAAAATACTTGGGCAAGAGCTTCTGATTCTGGACGCCGTTCTGCAAGGCTACGACGATGGGTTGACGGTCTCCCAGCTGCGCCCGCATATCATGAGCAATCGTGTTTAGGTCGTAATTTTTTACAATGATAACCAAAACGTCAGGCGACACGACCTCCGTCAGAGACCCTACGACGTGTACGGGCAACGCCCTCGCCGCGGACCTCCCTCCTTTCAAGTAAGACTTCAATCCGTGGTTCTTGATGACATCTAGAGTCTCGCCGCGCGCCAGCAAGGACAAGTTTTCATACTTAGGCGCAATCCAACCCGCGATGGAAGATCCGATTGCGCCAGCTCCCACTACCACAACCTTGGGTTTTTCGCTCATGCAGGCCACTTTTTAGAGTGGATAGACTTTAATCTGTTACGCTAAAATTTAAGTTTGGCAGTTTCCAGAAAAACCATTCTTTGCATGACTTTTCCGAAGACACGCATACGAGACGTGATATTTTTCTTAAACGTTCATTTGATGGTCGATGCGTGGAGGACGTGACCTCCACTCTTGGAAAAAGAGACTGTTGAGTTTGAATAGAAACGTTTCGCTATTTGTGGAGGTCCCAGGTCTTCGATGTGAACATAGCCCAGAGTTCTCAATTTGTTATGGAGCTTTTCAGTTTCGAAGTGAGAAACGAAAGGTTCGCCAAGTTTGGCTACTCGGCTGGCTCGCTTGTTGTGAGAGATGAGCATTCTTTGCGAGTATGAAGCTGGCGGATTGCTATAGTCAAATACTACGTGTGACCCGTTGGGCAAGCTGGCAATGTAGCTGAGGGTTGACGATACTGCTGGCTCAGTGAGATACGGCACAACTCCAAGCCAAGTGAAGAACGCTTGCTGCTCGGGATTAAAGCCCGCCGATAATAGGCGGTCAGGAAGACTTTCATGTTCGAAATCAAGGGGAACAAAGGTTAGCCAATTTGGCAACGGAATTGCTGCTTCCGCGAGACGTTGACGTTTCCAAGCTTGCGTAGCTGGATGATCTACTTCGAAGATGCGCAGACAGTCACCAAACGGGCTGCGATAGGCATAGGTATCTAAGCCTGCGCCCAGAATCACAAGCTGACGGACACCATGTCCAACAGCCTTGGCAAGAGCATCCTCTGCAAATCGCATCCTCACAGCGACAAATATGCGGATCCTTCGTCCAGATGCTCGTTTCTCGGCCTGGCGGATAACGGTCTCAGAGTCTTCGCCGAGAATTCGCATCGCCAGCGGATCAGAGAAAATGCAACCTTGCTCTATGACCTGATGAGCAGCACGGTGGCGGGCAGCTGCCAGAGCCGTTCGGCTTGGTCTTCTTGAGTGCATCCTTACCATAACTTGAGCGCGCCGCTGGTAAATGTCAGTGCGTTGCTAATAAAATTTGTCAAAGCCGCTATTATCGTGTTGAAGCGGTCTTCCAACTGAAAAATCCTTGAAGTCTTACAGAGCTCTTTTTCATGTCCCCTTTAGTTAAGTGTCCCAAGTACAAGGAATAAATGTTAGTGTTGTGCAGACACTTTCTGTTTGAGGTGACGTGTGTTGAAGGTTGAAATAGGCGTTAAAACTTCGCAAGGAAGGTTGCTTGGGAATTATGATAACTTGAGAAGGGTCTGGGTTGAGGCTGATAGGCTAGGTTTCCATTCAGGATGGCTTTTCGACCACTTTTTTGAACTTCCACGTTTTGGGCCATCGCACGAACCGTGTTTAGAATCTTGGACTGTTCTTTCTGCACTTTCAAGCGAGACAAAGGCGTTGAGGCTTGGGGTTACGGTTCTGTGTGTCTCCTACAGGAACCCTGCCGTTCTGGCTAAGATGTCTAGCACTCTGGATGTGATAAGTGGGGGAAGGTTTGAGCTTGGTATTGGAGCTGGCTGGGCTGGAACTGAGCATGGAGCTTATGGCATTTCGTTTGGGAAGCCACGTGAGAGGGTTGGAAGACTTGAGGAAGCAGTCATTATAATAAAGAAAATGTGGACCGAAGAAAATCCGTCTTTTCAAGGGAAGTACTATAGCATAAGCGGGGCCGTGTGCGAGCCGAAGCCTGTACAGAGACCGAGACCTCCGATATGGATCGGCGGCGGAGGTGAGAAACTCACGTTGAGAGCCGTGGCGAAGCAGGCAGACGGATGTAATTTCATAGGGTTGAGCGTAGAGGAGTACAAGCATAAACTCGAAGTGCTAACCAAGCACTGCGATTCTGTGGGAAGGAGGATGAGCAATGTTAGGAAATCTTGGCAAGGCGGTGTCTTAATAGGCAGAGACACTGCGGAGGTGAAGGATAAGCTGCAGGCCGCTGTTAAGAGTGGCGATGCCAGCAGCTTGGATATCGAGAGCCACAGTATAGTCGGAACGCCGGAACGGTGCATCGAACGAATTGGAGAATATGTGGACATCGGCGTAGATCGGTTCATGCTGTCCTTTCCAGAGTCAGCTACAGATGTGAGCGGTCTGAGATTGTTCGGAGAGAAGGTACTACCCCGAATCTAAAACTCAGAGAAACAAGGGTTAATGCTAACGATTGTGAGGGCCCTTCGAACACTACGCTCGCACTTTCTGTTTGAAGCCTTTGTGGCGACTAGAGAAGTAGAAGCCGTTTGGCTTGCTTATCGATCGCGTGAGCGATTAGGACGCGTGAAGTTTAATAGCTACTCAATCTTGGAAGTTGCGGCAGGTTTTACGAGATTGAGGGACGGCGGAGAAGACGGATAGCCCGAAGCAAGCTGAGCGACAACCAATTACCGTGCATTTGTACACTCTGCCGCTTAACGTAGCGCTCGGTTCCTCTGGGCTTCTTACGACGTTGATTGCTTTGTCTTTGGGCGCGAGTGTGCAAGAGATCGGTGTGATGACAGCTGCGGGTTCTGCGGCTACCATCATCTTCTCTACTCTGTGGGGAAGATTCTCTGATCTTTCCGGGATGAGGAGACGGTATCTGCTTTTCTTCTTTGTAGCGCTTGGTCCGATCTTTATCGTGATGAGTATGGCGACGATTGTTCTGCAGTTGATTCTACTGTACACTCTTCTTAGCGTTTTCACGAGCGGAATAACCCCCGTTGCGACGATGTACTCTGTGGAGTGCTGTAAGGGCAAGAACTGGCACTTGGAGGTGGCCCGGTACAACTCTTTATCGAGCCTCGGCACGATTCTGGGACTCGCGGCAAACACTGTCATCGCACTGTTCTTGAAGACAAATTGGCTCTTCTATTTCTCAGCCGCTACATGCTTTCTAGCCGCCCTCATTCTCTGGAGAACTGGCAGGGAACCTGAGATGACCCTCGAGAGACACTTCTTTCCGGTGAATCTTCACGATGCCGAGAGGTTCCTCTCGCCTAAACCTGTTCTTCACTATCTGCATGTGAAGGGCTTCCGCATTCCAAGAACCCTGAAAAAATTGAAACCGCTTCATTTGCTCTTTCTAGCGTGCCTCGTCCAATGGATAGGAATATTCTTTTTCCAAGTAGGTCAGACTCCTCTGATGAAGTATCTAGGACTGTCAGACAGCATGCAATTGGCAATCAGCGCCGCGACAAACGCGGCGGTCGCTGTCACCTTCGTAAAGGTCGCCCCGCTCATCAGAAAAGGCGAGAAAAAGCCCGTTCAAATCGCACTGATTTCAAGGGGATGCCTAATATTCATCTGGGCCGTCCTTCCGCTACTGCTTCTCCGCTCGATTCCTTCAATATTTGCAATAACTCTCACACTCTCTGTAGTCTTTAACATATTATTCGCTGTACTTTGGCTTCCGATAACGACCTTTGCCGTCTCCCAAGCCACCGTGGGCGGCGGCGGAGCGGCTCAGGGACAGCTCTTGTCAATCGTCGCATTTGCAAACGTAGTCGGCTCTGCAATCGGAGGCGTCGTGATTACGGCCTACGGCTATACCTTCGGGTTTGTCATCGCCGGAGTCTTGTCGATGCTTGCGATACCCATATTCTCACGCATTGACATGATGCAGACCTGAAAGTGCAGACGCTTTGCATTAGCTGGACTGTCCGCTCAAATTGGGCCTTGGTAGAAAGCATATTATGGGAGATGTTGCTATGTGCTGTTCGGGGACAGGTCATAGAACCTGAAACAGGATCTCAAATTGGCGTTTGTGCGGAATGCTCTGTAAGAGACAGGGATTTCTCTGAAAAGAAACTGTACAAGTGTGAACTGTGTGGAAGATGGTTCTGTGAAAAGCACGTCAGACCACGGACATTTCTCATAAGAGGCGTAGACGATATTCAGGATTTCCAAATGCCTGAGGGGCTTGGACTGAATGACGTCCCTGGCAAAAAGACGCCGGAACAGGTGTCGATGATACTTGGCTCTTTGCCAGGGTTGGCTGAAGATTTCTCGCAGCAGATTATAGACAGAATCAGATCCGGCAGGGAAAAGCAGAAAGAATGGAAAGGCGAAGGTTCACATCCGGATTTTCAGTTCACCAAGAAATGGCTAGAAGAGCTTGGCATAGAAGATAGGAAACGCAGCATCCTGACTAAACGCGCCTTGGCCAGAATGAACCGGTACAGACTAGCGGAAAAAGCAGAAACGTTCAATCTCAAGAAAAGAAATCTTGCAAACGAGGCAGCATCAACAGAAGTTTCGAAAACGAAAAGACATTTCCCAACGAAAGAAGTCGGTTTCTTGATTGTGCTCCTAGCACTGGCAATCGCCTTCTGGTTTCTCCTAGGACTAGGATGATTTCTCATCATTAAAGGACTAACCAGCACCATCTTTTGGATTTTCATGGAAAGGGCATGACGATCATCGACAGTTTTCCATGTTGTGATATTGATTCTGAGCCCGTCAGCTTCTCCAATTTCCAAGAACTCGTCAGCGTTTAATCCTTCAGACAGCTCGCTTCTTGCCAGTTCCTTCGCTTTTGAAATTGCATTCTCAAGAGAGACAATCTTCAACGCAAACAACCAAGGAACGTGGACTATCCTCTTTTGAATCCTATAGCTTGAAGATGTGATCCAAGGCACGCTGAATCAGGCTTTCCGGAAAGCTCAAGTTCTATTTTTGTCATTTTTTCAAGAAGCTCTTTGGTGTAGTCTTCGGAAATCATTTTTTGTCCTGAAAGACCTAGTGGCATCGTGAATAATTTTCCAACTATTTTCTCAACTCTGACATCGTTGCTTTCAAGCATCAGTCTGAACTCCTCAGGGGACAATGTGTAAACGTTCAGGCTGTTACGCATAAAGAACGGTTTTTCTCTTGATAAAACATCATAAGCGTAGTTGACATCCTCTGATACCAGAGAAATGGACATCACATAACGATTTTGGCCAGTCACTATTATAGGATGATCCTTCTTCAGAACTCTGACCAGCTCTTCGATGACCTTTTCTTGTTGTCTGATGAAGCATAGAGCGTGTTCACAGAATACTAAGTCGAACGTTTCATCTTGAAAATCCAGTTTTCGCAGGTCGCATTCTTTGAATTCAACTCGCCCCCGCAATCCTTCCCTGTTTATCTTCTCCTCCGCTACCTTCAGCATTCCTTCCGAAATATCTCCCAGGACTACCCGAGGACCGCATTTTGCAATGGGAACCGTCCATTTCCCCGTTCCACCAGCCGCATCGAATACTAGTGCCAGAGGATTCCTAGGAACGTAAGGTTCAGAAATCTTCCAAGTTATAACATCATAGAGCTTACTCCATAACTGCCGAGAGTAGTCGTCATACGTTGGACTCTTGCCGTCGTAATACTTCTTGACCGTCCCGTTGGACAGAGACATGGTTGAAACCTCGCACCGATTATTCAATACATCGCCAGCTTCGGTTATATTTTTACCCAGGCAAGCGCACGACTAACGCGCCACTTAGCATGACATCTAACCTGCCAATAAGACCCAAGTAATAAACCCCAAGATGAGACTCCAGAATATGCCGAAAACAAGTAAGTTAGTCGCCATATCTCTATCGTCATCTTTTGTTCCAACGTAGGCAATCAATCCCCCGATTATCCCAAAAAAGAATGGAACCAGATACCACAGATACGACGGCCCCACGTTGTTGATGAGGCTTTCAGACTCTGGCGTGCATTCATGGAGGTCATGAACTTTGCAGTACCACCGATGACAGTATGGACATGCTGCTAAATCGTCTGCTGTTCCGCAGACATGACACGCTTTTGTCCGCCGCAACTGTTGCGAAACCTTCGTTCCACAGTAGTTTCCACAGTATGGGCAAACTCTCCATGATTCTTCTAGTGAATTTTTACAATAGGGACAAATACGCGGGACTGCCCCTTCCCCTTTAGACATTGTCTATCCATGATCTATTATTGAGTTGAAGTTATAAAAGATTAGCGTGAGTGAGAAAAATTAGCCCGCGTTTTGTTTAGTGCGCGCGTCTCAGCTTTGACAGTTCCAACTATTGAATCGGGCTTTCCATCTCTGAGGGAGGTACTGCAGAAACTGTGACGGAAACCACTTCCTGTCTAGTTTCTTGTTTCATTAGTATTTCTCTAACGATTTCGAAGATGTCTGCTGCTTCGTTTATGTCAATGTCGGATATGCGAGGGTTCTCAGGTGCACGTTTCTTCTTGCCGCTAGGAGACATGCTCTTAAGGGTGATATCTAATGTTGCTCTGAAAACTCCCCTGTGAAGCTGAATGTTCCTCACTCCTTCATAGGGATACTCGCTGTAGTCGCTAATCTTTAGTGCTCCTCCGAATAATCCTTCTGGATATATCTGCACAATCCTGCGGTCTGTTAGAATTACCATTGCCGGAAAAAGTCTTTTTCCAATGTCTGAAGTGAACTTGCTGCTTTTTTGTTTTGCGACATAGAGAACATTTTCAGTTGGTGCAATTATCTCCCTTACCTGTTGAGGAATCTCTGCGTCTTTTTCCACCATTTGACACCGTCTAAACGCATTATTTTTGCAGTTAAGAAAAGCATTACGACCTTTCACTCAATATTCGAAAACTGAAGCGACATCCGCGCGCGTTCTCATTTATTCGTTGTGGCTTGTTTATGAAGGCGCGCTCGCTAACTGGGGCTCATAATTCTGGTTTCATAATCGTTATTGATCTCCACATACGACGAACAACGATTATGGCGATTAGGAAGCGCGTTGCCTATTTGCTTCTGGCGGCGTCGATTATCATGCTTCTTGTCCTGTCAGTCAGGGCTACTACCGAGAGTTTTACGGTTCCTGCTGGTGAGGATGAGACAACACTTCTCAATCTCACAACCAGGGATCACGTGCGCGCGCTTGCTAACCAGCTAACTGGACTAATTTTGTGAAACACGGGCCCTTTTACACGCACAGGGAGTGAGTGAGAGAAAGGAAGCGCGTGCTTAAAGCAAGTGGTCTAAGGCCGCCGTCCGCACACCCAAGAGGTTCAGAACCGTTTTTCAATTTGCGCATAAGATTGGAAGGCTGCGATTCAGCATTACAGTTCTATGTTTAGATTTTTCTTTATTTCTTTTATTTTCTCATCTGAGATGGTTTTTTTATGCTTTGGAAAGACTTTTTTCAGATTTTCCTGCGCCCCCCAAGAACTTGCAATTTGCTCATTCTTCAGGGAAGCCTCTATTATGGTTTCCAACTGTTTCCGACTCAAACTCTCAGTGAACTTTATCAACAAGGCCGAATTTTCTTTTGCTGAATCGAAACTAGTACTCTTCGCGAATATTGAGATTATTTTGTCGAGAAGACCTGAACTTATGATTGCTTTCGTCATTTCTGGTTTTGCAATATAGGATCCCAATTTCGGACAGAAATACCTGTAAGCGTAAATAGAACTGAGCGCGAATTCGATAATCTTGTCAAACATCGTTATTTTCAGTGTCTCTCGTTCAGAGCGCTCGAAAATCATACTTAGAAGATCGAAAAGCTTGACAAATTTATCGTAACTTTGCCAGTTCGGTATCTGTGACAAGCCATCAATTATTCTATCTGCTAATGCTAGAGTGCTCTCATCGTTCAGCATAGCTAGTTGACCTGAAAATTCGTCTTGCGTCATTTCTGCAATTCTCTCTAGAATATCTTTTGGTAACACTGAAACATGTGAAATTGGGGTTAAGCGAGAAAGATACACGATATCTCTTAATTGGGTTTCATTATAATTGGGCTTCAAAAGAGATAGGAATTCTGATAAGCGTTTGTCAATTCTAAAATCACCAATCTTCAACTTGTCTTCATCCGATCCCTCTCCAACAACAACTTTGATGGCAGTGTTTAGCACGGAAGGATCAGACTCGACAAGATTGGCAAAATCTGGGAAGAAAGACTTTAGAAAGAGCCAAATTGATGCAAGAGATAGATCTACTTCAGCTACACTTGTACCTAGTTTTTCTTGTTTGATTTCAAATAATCTCTCCAAGAAGAAAACCGAGTTCAACCATCTTTTGATTTTTCTTGGATTTGGTTCGATGAATCGTGAAATCAACTCAATTGTTTTCGGGCTTTCTTGGAGCAGTTTAGAAGCATGCTCCATTAGAAAGTCTTTTACCTCTTCAGGGGTTTTCCGAGGCAAGTCAAACTCTAATTGGACAAATTTCTCGACATAGTTTAGACCTCTTGGTTCGTCTTTTGTGCCAAATTTTCGCTCGAAAACTTTGCGGATTTGTTCCTTGTCCACACCTACTATAAAGACACAATTCCTACAGTTTAGATATAACTTGATGGATTCAAAAATCTCTACGCACTGTTCTGGCAAGCATCTATCTAAATCATCTATGAAAATGGCTATACGACTTCTTTTTTCAGGATCGTTTCTCAAGGCTTCTTCTATGTATTTTGAAAGTTCCTCTCTCAGGCAATCGATTCTCTTAATGTCTTCCCATACCCTGTCTTTGATTTCTTCCAAATCTTTTGAGCTCACGCCAAGTGTTCTTGAAAGCAGGATATCCGTAGAGAGCAATACGATTCCTTTTCCGACGGCTTTGATTTTGTTTTTGAGATCGGCATTTGACATCATTTCCTGCAAATCCATAATCACGCGATTGAGAAAAACCGTCCAAAGAGGCGTTGGAAGCTTTTCAAATTCCCAAGCACTAAACCAAATTGCCTTAACTCCAACCAATTCCGGATTTGGAGATTCCAGCTTTTTCGCAATTGTTTTCATCAAACTGGTTTTGCCACTTCCCCAATCGCCGTGAATCGCAATTGTAAAAGGGGTCTGGAGGTGCTGGTCTCGAATTATCGAAGCTAGTAATGTAGAATAGTCATCAAACCCAAATTTTGTTGCATTTTCTGTTGCCTCATCTGGAAGGAGAGACTTGTTCAGGACACTCATCAGTCATCAAATGCCAAAGTTCCTATCAAGATACTAGTTCTTTCTGAAATTAAGTCTTACTTAAATGGAATAATGCGCTCCTTTTTTCGGAGAGCCATATTAACATTTTTCCTCAAGTTTGAATAGCAAGCTTTCAGTTGAAACATTCAAGGTATGCTTCCTTGATCCGAATAGTATCTTGTCCATCGATTATTCCGAAGTAGATTCTTCTTCCTTCATATGCTGACTTCGCTGTGGCAGAACTTTTCAACTGTTCAATAATACTCTCGTCAATACGGTCCCAATATTGTACAAGGAAAACATCTGCTGAAGTTCTGAAAAGCCTTTGAATCTGATCTGCATTCTTACCCATTTTCTTGGGCGTCAATACGCCTGTTGTTCCTTTTCCCTTGAATCCGAATGCCACATTTTTTCTTTCACCATTAATCAGTAGGCGTGTCGAAAATAGATCGTCTGTTTCCCCGCCCCAGTCTTGGAAATTTCCCTGTTCACCCAATATTCTCTGTATGCCCTCTTTGAATTTCTTTTCATCAATTGGAGTGGGGTTTTGGCTTGGTGATGAACCTTTGACTTTGGAAAAGGAATCTATGTCATCTACAGTTATCTGAACAGCGTTGGCCATGCTCTTAGGAAATGTTACCGATATGGTCGCCCCTCTGATGCTCGGATTGATTTTTGTCGCGAATCTGTCGAGTGCTTCCTTGTTTCCTGCTAGTCTCAGCACCTTGTACTTGTTTTGTGTGTAGAACGGATACTTCTCGTATGCTAACTCTTTTCCGAATTTGGTCTTTTTTGCAATATCATTGTTGCTAAGTTTAATTGCTTCTTGTAAAACACTCATTCGGTCCATACCAGTAATTCTCTCTATTTCGGAAACGGGTTTGATCTTTTTCTTACCTTGATAGATTGCCGAAAAGACTTTTCTGCAACGTTCTGAACGTCCGATAACTCTGGCTGCATGAGCAATCTGATCTTATGGGTTTGACCTCACATCAGAAACATCTATTGACACCTATTCACCTTTCTTTGTTTTCTTGATTGGAAACATCTTTCGAATAGTGCTTGAGTCCATTCCGGTTGCACGACCTATCTCTTGTGAGTTAGCTCCAGATCTAATAAGAGACAGTATGATCAGATTTTCAATTGCTTCCAGTTTCTCAAGTACTTTGGCATCGTTCATTTTGGCACCTCCTCTGAAGACTTTTCTTCATGAGCTTCCATCGTTTCTACAAGGTCATCTTTTGTTACTCCTCCTAGCGAAGCGCGAGCGGACTCATTTTCAACAGTTTTATCACCAGCAGAGATTCGTGGGACTTCTATGCCAAAATCGGCCAGCGAGAAAACCTTAAGGAACCTTGTGCCTCCACGACTACCTTTTTCCTTAACTATGCCATACCTTGCCCATTTTTTCCAATAATTAACAACAGTTGCATGACTCGTTCCTACAACTTGGGCGATTTCGCGGCTTGTAGAACCATCACTGTTCTCATAAACTAGTTTTTCTGCATTTGTCTTCAGAAGTCCAGTAAGTGTATCCTTTGCTCTTTGTGCCCCTTCAAGTCTGACCCATTTCAATATTTCTTCAAGCAGTTCTATTATCTTATCAGTCTTTTCTTCAGCCATATGTTCTACCTCATTCTCTCTTTCTGAAGTGGTATCTGTGTCCTTTTTCATCGCGATGGTCAATCAGCCCGTAATCCTCTAGAAGCGCCAAATGATACGACACTTTTGGCTGTGATTTTTCTAGAGGTTCTTCTGGAAATACTGTCTGAGTTATCTGCGTAGCAGTCTTCTTGTTGTCACATTGTTCAAAAATCTTCTTGCGAACATCCAGAGTAAGTATTTCTTTGCGTGCAGTTTCAATAGATTTCTCATTGACTAACTTGAACAGTGCCAGTTGTGTGTTCATGAGCACACGGATTTCTTCTAGTTTCTCATAGAGGTCTCTATTCGCCAAGTCATCTTTAGACATCCGGTCCACCTTCCTTCACTATTGGCTCTTGACCCGTCTTCTGTTGACCGGCCTCAACGGATCTGGGCCTCCAAGGCTTCCATTCAGGTGGAAAGATGTCCACAACCCGGCTTGGGTAACCCCTTCTTTTCATGACTATTAGACCGGCGTCTTGAGCTTCTTGTGTGAAGTATTGGACGCTACGCAAAGCGACTCCTATCATCCTTGCGATTTCTTCATTGTTTCTATTACTATCAGCAAGTCTCCACATTTGCTGTCTTTCGGGCGTTGAAGCGATTCTGCGCAGGATTGTTGATATTGATTCCATAGCTTGGAACCTCACAAAGTTTTTCATCGTTGAGATGTCTTCACTAATCTTTTGTAACAAGTTGACAACTTCATCTTCTGGCATCGTGCTCCCCCAACTAATTTACATATGTTATAATGAAGCAATCACTATAAATAGTTTTTGCACTTATTGAAGTTATTGTAAAATCACGTTTCATATCGAATGCAATAAAACGAAGCATTTGGCTCCATAAAAACAAGTATGGAACTTCATCTAATAACCTACAGCTTTCCTTCACAGTTTACATATGATTCAGAGAAGCTCTGACACAGACGAAGCGCCGCTAGTTCGGAACCCTCGGAGTCCACATAGGTCTTTCGTTTCTAAGATACCTAGCCAACAGCAAAGCTTCTTCATTGATCAAAGTCTCCAGCGCGCGCGCTAAGTTTTATCCCAACCCCACGTATGGGAACCGAACGTTTATCTTGATATGGTCAAATTGTGTCTGGGCTTTTTTTTGAACAATAGAACAAGAGACGTTGCGGCAATGGTTATTCGCGCGCGCTTTTGGGGATTGTATGTGTGCGCGTGCTGTGTACTTTGTTGGTTAACGTTCCTGATCAGTTCTGGACGGAGGGTCTGATTCTTGTGGGGCGGGTTTTTCTTCTTCATCCACTATCAGAAGGGGTCTGCCCTCGGAAAGGGATTGAGCTGATTTTCTGCGGGCTGATTGAAGAAGTCTCCATACGGTTCCTCTTGAGACAGTCATCTCTTTTGCAGCTTCTTCTTGTGAGAGTCCTTCTAGGTCTACGAGCCTTTGGGCTTCCATTTCGGCCATGTCAATGTATATTGTGCGTGTGCTGCGAACAAAGAGTGCTCGTGCGCTTTTTGATAGGGGCGTCAGTCCCTCAGTTGCTGCGTGTCTTGCCACATGGACGGTTTTTGGTATCCGTCCTCTGTGGCCGTGTTTTCGCTTGTACCTGTAACCCATCAAGATCAACGTCGCGAGCTTCAGCTTTTATGCTTTTCTGTGCACTGTCACGTAATAAGCTGCCTCAGAGGAATGTTCCCACATTCTGTGCGCTTTCACATAAACGATTATGTGTAAGGACACTTAATATATGCCCGACAGTGATAAATATTGCAACGAGCAATTACTCTTCAAGGAGATGAAGAGGAACGTTCAGCATTCGAGACCTAAGCAACACGACAATAATTCTGATAATAATCGCATTGCTCTCGGGAGCCGCCACAGTCCGCGCCCTGGTAGCTATAACCCCGGCATCACCTGCACAAAAGAGCGTAGCCGCACCGCTGGTGTATCAGTATCCTGCTTCAAACATGATCTTTAACATGCTTCCAGGTAGCGTTAACACCAAAGTCGGTGATACGTTCCAAGTTACTATTAGCGTCACAAACGCCACGAACATGTTCGGGTGGCAGATATACGTGACTTACGACCCCACGAAACTAGAATGTCTCAAAGCTTCTTTCCCAGATGACTACATGCTTTCTTCCTGCGTTACCATATGTGGCTCTTTGACAACGTATAATGGCACAGAATGGCCCAGTGGAGAGCCTCTGCAAAGAATAAGCAACGGCGTCGGCTGGGTGCTCGCAGGAGACTGCCAGTTAGGAGCCAACCAACCGACCATCACCGGTTCAGGCAATCTATGTCAACTCGAATTCAAAGCTCTCGAACCAGGCACCTCATCGCTGGCGCTGATCAACGATTATAACAATGGTTTCCAGGCGTTCGTCGTTCACCCAGACATATCGTCAACGATGTCTAGAATCGCTCCAGCAGCTTCCTACTCAAACGTCTATATCACCCCGCAGAAGTAGCCGCGTTTCCACTCCAAAACTTCCCTCCCTTTTTCTTCGCCCAAGCTCTCAAATATGAATCCGTTAGCCGCCCACGCGCGCTCAAAAACAAGGCGATTAACGATGCTTCTTCATTCTCGAAGCTGTGATGATAACGGCTAAGGCTACCAGGATTACGATGATACCGGCGGTTGTCGCCCAAAACACCGTCTGTCTCCCGGATTGTTTTGCCATGATGCCAAAGAGAGCCCATATGATCACTAGGCTGTATGCCACGTCTCTTCGGGTTGCGAGGATTATTAGGGTGATGATCAGAGCTACGGCGATGACAAGCACAGCCCAAGTCGACGAGGCGATTCCGAAGCCGTTCCAGCCTGCTGCTTTCAGCGCTACTGCCACGTTGGCAATCGAGGCAACTGTTATCCACCCCATGTAGCCGCTGAAAGGCAATTGTACGCATATCCTTTCTGCTATTGGAACGACTGACTTGCCAATGTTGAGGCGGAGGTAAATTGCTATCAGAGATGCTAGGAGTCCGAAAATGAATATCACACTGTACGCGAAAAACCCGTATTGCCACAGAAAAATCCATGACACGTTTAGAAGACAGCTCAGGATGAACAAGAAGCTGATTCTCTCGTGGAACGGTTTGTCTCGGTTTCTTGGCAAAGCCTGGTAAACGACAAAGACACCGAGGAGAACGTATATGACGCCCCAAATTGAAAAGGTGAAGCCTTCAGGCGTAACCGGCGTGGGATACGAATCTGAAACTTGACCAGTCGTCTTGCCGTTGAGCAGGGTTGAGCCTCCAGCTAACGAGTTGATTCCAACCATCACTGCAAACATTATGATGTTCAAGACCAACAGTGACAACAGTCTTTTGGATGACATGGCTCTGCAGTATTAAAGGACCATCTACTTAACGATTCACATTCCACCCTGTCAGATTCTCGCGCGCGTTGTACGAGTGAAAGCGTATCGATGTTGTACCCTTTCGATGTCAAAGATCCTTAAATAATCAGGCGAATCCTTCTTGACACAGGGGAAATCCTATGGCTGTAATCACAACTAAAGACGGTACCCAAATCTATTACAAGGACTGGGGCAAGGGACAGCCTGTTGTTTTCAGCCACGGTTGGCCGCTCAGCGCAGACGCATTTGAGGATCAAATGTTCTATTTGGCATCGCGTGGCTACCGCTGCATCGCGCATGATCGCCGTGGCCATGGGCGCTCGAGCCAACCTTGGAAAGGAAACGACATGGACACCTATGCCGATGATCTTGCGGAACTAATCGAAAGGCTCGACCTGAAAAAAGCTGTCCTAGTCGGCCACTCCACAGGCGGCGGCGAAGTCACGAGGTACATCGGCCGCCATGGAACAAAACGTGTGGCCAAGGCCGTGTTAATCGGCGCCGTCCCACCACTGATGCTCAAGACCCCAGCTAATCCTGGCGGGCTACGGATAGACGTATTCGACCAGATTCGTGCTAACGTAATCGCCGACCGCTCGCAGTTCTTTAAGGATCTCACCATGCCGTTCTACGGCTACAACCGGCCAGGCGCAAAAATCTCAGAAGGCGTACGTGAATCATTCTGGCTTCAGGGAATGATGGCTGGATTCCCTGCCGCATACTTCTGCATCAAGGCGTTCTCCGAAACTGACCTAACCGAGGATCTCAAAAAAATCGATGTTCCCACTCTGATCCTGCACGGCGACGACGATCAGATCGTGCCGATTGCCGACTCGGCTCTACTCTCAGCCAAAATCGTCAAGAAAGCAACTCTCAAGGTCTACAAAGGCGCACCGCACGGCTTGTGCACCACACATAAGCAACAAGTCAACGAGGACCTACTTGCGTTCATCGAGGCGTAGCACGCGCTGATCAGCACGCTAAGATGTTGCATTCTCATTTCACTCCAGATGAAAACGGCCGGCATGCCCGGCGCATATCATCAAAGACTATGAAACGCAAATAATTCCAACGCCGAGGGCGCGCGCTATTTTTTGCCTTTGTTGTATTCTGCAGGAAGTTGAGTGTTTCGTCTCTCTTTCCTTTTCAGTTCTTTTTCTCTCTGCAATTTCATGTGCTGTTTATGATCTACAGCTTTCTGTTTCTTACCACCTTTTGGCACAATTCATCCTCCTCAACACGTTAGACTTTGTTCTTACGCCTATAAAAAATGCACGTGCCTTAGCGCGGCCTAGCCTAGAACCATCAAGTCAACGTGCCCGAGGAATCATGCGGCAGACAGAGTTTTAAGTAGCAATTGCAAAGAATATCGTTGAAGGTTGAGGGGAAGGGCATATTCTTTCCTATCCTTTCTCCCTTTCTGCCCTTTCCCTCTATCCCTTCTCCCTTTCGAACAATTTTAACCCGCGCTATTCACAGGGTTGGATTCCTTCTCTACAAACCTCTTTGAACTTCGCGTTAGCAAACGCAACAGAGCTTTACGGGCAATTAACAACATGGAGCAGTTATCAGAACCCAGGAGCCTACGACTTTTCTTTAGGTTAGCACGCGCTAGATTCTTTGTTGATTCTCCGTTGTTCCATTAAAGACTCGCTGCTTCAAATCCTCCATCCATGCCGGGTTGAAGTAGTTTCTCATTAAGACGCTTCCGCTTACTCTCGCGCGCGCTCTACTAATCGCTCCTGCTTTAGGTTGTGCAGTCTTTGTTTTCTTCTTTTTCTTTGCATTGAGGGCATAGGTGCGACTTTGGTCGCTGGCGTGGTTTCGACATCTTTGCGTAGGTGTACAGGGGGTATTGAGTGCAGTTCTTGCACCAGTGCCAGTTGTCTTGCTCGCTTCCCTTTACAAAATCTACCATTCGCATCATCGCACACGCGTGCTATTCGTCCAATCGACCCGTTATGTCTTCCCAACTGAACATTTCGAAGGAGATCAGTGTTTCCGTCTTGCGGACAAACGGAGACTTCCTCAGCTCCATGACCCTGGCATCTATGTCCTTCATTAGTCCACGAAGCACTATAACAAAATCAAAAGATCCATGGACGACATCCATCCGCTCCACCTTAGAGTCAGCAACCAACCCCTTTGATAATACTTCATCTGCAAACTCTTTCTCTTTTCCAGGCTGAATCTCAACTAGAACGTAGACGCGGTTCTCTTGAGAACTCATAAAATCATCTTCATCTGTCCAGCTTATTATCGTTTCCCAGCACGTGCACGTTTTGTTCTTGGCGCGGATTCACGTTTGATCTTTCCTAGTTGATCTTTAGCTTCTTCTATTATTTCGCCGAAGGCCTGAACAGTGTCTCTAGCAACAACGAAAACGCGCCTCTTACGACTTCCACAAGTGGGGCAAAATCTTGCATCTGAACTCAACAATTCGCCGCAGTCAGCACACTCATACCTCTTTACTCTTTCCATGCACAACCACTGCCCTGAAGCGTTCTAAATACCTTTGGCTTAGCGCACGCTGAAAAACGAAACGATCCAATGGCAATTCGGACTCTAATGAGAGCCTGTCCGAAAACGATCGAAGCATCGTTAACCATATCTGCATAAGCAGAGCGCGCACGCTCGACGCATGGAACGTTTCAGCCGGGCTTTTCATCTGCCTCACCGGCGGGTTCAAGAGTAACCTCAAGAACACAACCTTCTAGGCTCTCATCGTCTCCCCGCAGAAGCTTCAACGTTAACAGTGGAATCGTCAATCGGCCGTCCCTTCTCATCCGCCCGAGAAACCTCTCACACCCAGAAAACTCCAGACTCCTCACCTCCACCCTCAACACCTGATCCGGTTCCATCCTGTACTGCCAACGCAGCAACCTCGGAACCTGAACCTTATTCCCCCTCTGCAAAACCGCCTTAAACACCACAGACTCC